>JADHED010000108.1_pt1 | contig 115122 bp, 97 predicted proteins | sample 8952041 | NCBI WGS metagenome assembly JADHED01 (sample SAMN16124423, study PRJNA663239) | bioreactor sludge metagenome | isolation source: sludge (control) | place: India:Bengaluru | collected 2018-09-08 | reverse complement strand
ATCGCCGCCGAGGAAGAAGCGGCTCGAATCGCCGCCGAGGAAGAAGCGGCCCGAATCGCCGCCGAGGAAGAAGCGGCCCGGATCGCCGCCGAGGAAGAAGCGGCCCGGATCGCCGCCGAGGAAGAAGCGGCTCGAATCGCCGCTGAGGAAGAAGCGGCCCGAATCGCTGCTGAAGAGGAGGCCAAGAGAGCCGCGCTTGCCGCCGCGGAGCCTTCTGCAGGGACTTCTCCCGAAGACGTTGGCTACGCGACAGTTGCGCTCCGCGTCCCGACCCCGGAGGAACTTGCGGCTCTCGAGAAGGCCTACCGGTCCGGGAAGGAAGCCTATCTTTCTCTTGAACCCGTAAGGTCTGTAGCGGGTCCTTTCGACATGGGCGCCACTGCCTTGCCGCCCGCCGGCGAAAAGGAGAGTGACGCTTTTGGCGAAGAGACCGTTCCGGTAACCGGTCACGTCTCTCATTCCCTTGTGCGAGGGCCATCTCCGTTGAGTTCCGAGGAGCCTTTTGGCATGGAGTCAGGCTTTGAAGTGCCTTCCTCGGAAAGGGCTGCGGAAGCTACCATTTTTGGCGAGCCGGAACCGGAACCTGCTCCCCAAGAATCCAAGCCTGGCAGTGCGGACGTGTGGCAGGTGCAGGAACTTTTGCCTGAAGAGCCCGAGCCTCCCATGGCAGAGGCGCCTGCTTTTGAGACCCTGCCAGCTCCTGCCGAGGGCGCCGGTTCGCAGCCCCTCGAGCCAGAGGGAGACGAATTCGGAGAAGCTCCTGTCGCGCAGGCTGACGCCCCACAAGAGTCGCAAGTTCCCGTTCGGGTGGAAGATGACGTTTTCGCTACGGGTCCCGAGGAGGCCGCTCTGAGTCAGGCTCAGAAGGAAGAAGAGCCGTTCGAGAGCGAGGAGCCGGAAGCGCGGGACATCGAGCGAGACATCGAGGCATACGAAAGGGTAACCCCCCAAGCTGCTGAGCCGCCCGATGTTTGGCAGCAAGCTGAGGCTCTCGGAGTGGCGTTCACGAGCAAATCCGAGGAGGAGCAGGAGGCAGCGCCCGTCCCTGAACCCCCCGAGGTGCCCGTGCATGCCGAGACCTCTGTTCTCGAGGCACTGGCCAAGGAAGCCAGTGTCACAGATCTTTCGAGGCTCCTCCCGGCCAAGCCGGCCGAATCTGCCGTACCGGTTGAACCAGTCCAGCCCGCGCCAGTGACAGAAACTGCAGCCGCTGAGCCCGCGCCAGCGCCCCCGGCACCGGTCTACGTTCTTCCGGCCGGGCCTGTGTCCTTGACCGAGGTAGATCTGGAGAAGATTTCCAGGCGAGTCGTCGAGCTACTCGGCGACCGGATCATCCGGGAGATCGCCTGGGAGGTCATTCCAGAAACCGCGGAGCGTGTCGTTCGCGAACGGATTCGCGAACTCGAAGGCGCTAACTGAGAACCCCCGATGACCGTGTTGACCGGGCTTTGGGCGTCCTCCAGCCCGTGCATCCATGCGAGGTGACGTGAAACCCTATATCGGACCGCTCGAACCGCTCGTGCCGATCCGGTTCTCCAGGATCGCCAACGTCGTTGCATTTGCAGAGGTTCCCTCAACAAACGAGTTTTGCAAGATGATCGCGGACCGCATGCTGGCGGACGATACCGACTTGCCGCCTTCCGTGTTTGTCACCTGGAACCAGACGGCGGGCCGGGGCAGGGCGGGACGCAGCTGGACCTCCCTCGAAGGCTCACTGGCGCTTTCAGTCCTCTTGCCCTGGCCGCAGGATCAGCGGCGTGTCAGGCTGCCGGTCTCATTCGGCATCGGATTGGCCAGGGGCCTCTCCGAGAAATTCGGGATCGATATCCGGCTGAAATGGCCAAACGACCTTCTCGTGGGGACCAAGAAACTGGCCGGAATTCTGTGCGAGGGGCGGCTCAACGCCGACGGCGCGGGATACTCCATCGTGGGGCTCGGGATTAACGTCACGACAAGTCGCGAGACACTCGAAGCCGCCGGGTTAACGCAGGCAACCTCCTTGAGTCTTGTTTCAAGTCACCTTCCGGCCAATGCGGGCCCAGCTCTCGGCCAGATTCTCGCTGCCGTTGATGAAGCGATCGATTCGTATCCAGATGACATCCCAACTGCCTTCTCAGAGGTCGCTGCCCACCCGGCCGGTACCATGATGACCGTTCATGAAGCCGGACGCCTCATGGAAGGCAGGTATCTTGGCCTCACGGAAGATGGTTTCCTGAGGCTCGAGACCTCTGAAGGGGAGGAACTCGTACTCTCTGGCGATGTCATGAATTTCTGAGGATGGAACCTGTGGCCCTGTTACTCGCCATTGATGTCGGCAACACGAACACGGTTATCGGTTTCTTCGAGAATGATGCCCTGGTCGCGACTGCGCGGGTCACAACCGTGCGGGAACGGACCTCTGACGAGCACCTCCTGCTCCTCAAGAATCTCCTCGAGATCAAGGGCCTCCTAAGCGACACCGTTGCCGAAGTGATCGTGGCCTCTGTCGTGCCTTCGCAGGATTTCGCGCTGAAGGTGGCGTGCCGCGACGCCTTTGGAATCGATGCCCTTTTCGTGGCGCCGGGGGTTCGCACGGGCATCAAGATTCTCTACGACAACCCTTCGGAGGTCGGTGCCGACCGCATCGTTAACGCGGTCGCGGCTTTCGAGGAGTATGGGGGACCGTGCGTCGTGGTGGATTTCGGAACCGCCACGACCTTTGACGTCATCAATGAGAAGGGGGACTACCTCGGCGGAATCATCTGCCCGGGACCCATGATTAGCGCGGATGCTCTCTTTTCCCGGGCCGCCCGTCTGGCCCGGGTCGATTTCCACAGGCCTGACCGGGTCATTGGCAAAACAACCAAGGAGAGCATCCAGTCTGGACTCTTTTGGGGTTACGTCGGGATGACGGAGGGCTTGCTCAGCCGAATCAGGGAAGAGCTTGGCGTCTCGAATCTGGCCGTTGTCGCCACCGGCGGGCTGGCTCCGCTCTTTGCTGCTGCTTCAGCTGGCATGACTCATGTCGATCCTGATCTGACGCTCAAGGGGCTCCGCATCCTGTTCAACAGAAATCGGGTCCGTAGCCACTCCTGAGGCCAAGATGGAAGACGGTGGGGACCACAACCTCCCGGGTGAGGCCAAGGATTACGCAGTGAACGTGGAAGACGCCTTCCTGACTGAAAGGGGCACTCCTTTCACATTAGTCCCGAAAGACTGGCGGCAAATTGAGGAGTGGTACAAGGACGGAGTTCCACTCGAGACTGTGATCCGGGGCATTCAGAAAGCGTTCAAAAAGCACCGGGCGCGGGGCGCCGAGGGAAAGATCAGCACGATCCTTTACTGCGCAAGTGCCGTGGAAGAACTCTGGGCGTTCGAGAGGCGTGGGCTTGTGGGAAAAACGATGCCTGCCGCCGAAACGCCAGTGGTCCCAGGCTCGGAAAAATTCGAGCACCTCATCTCCATGCTTCGGGAACGAACCCAGGCCCCTCCCGGATGGCTGAACGCTGAAGACTGGGAAAAAGCGCTTGGGAAAGCAATCAAGAAAATTTCGGAACTCGACAGGAACCTCGAATTTTCGCAATTGGAAGAGAGTCTGATGACGATCGAGGGTGCCTTGATCAGGTCGCTTCAGAAGCGGATGGCAGCCGAATGCGAAGAGGATGTCTCCCGCCGCGTGGCGGACGCCCTCGGAGACTCCGCCAAGCTCCGTACCGCAACCGCCGAAAAACTGAGGAAAGCCCTGACGCACAGGGAGATTCGTCGCGCGGGGTCCCTGCCGCCGCTGACACTCCTCGATGTCTGAACCCCCCGTGAACCTGGAAGGTCAGCGGCTGAACCTGACGATCGAGCGGGTCGTGCCAGGCGGAGCAGGCCTTTCGCGCCGCGCGGGTCAGCTGACTTTCGTCGAGGGTGGGATGACGGGTGATGAACTCGAAGTACGGATCATCCGTGACCGGAACTCCTACCTGGAAGCCGTTGTCGAGCGTGTTCTGACGCCCTCGCCCTTTCGCCGTGAACAGCCGGAGGTTTGCCCGCATGCGGCCCGGGGCGAGTGCGGGGGCTGTAATTGGGCCGCGGTTTCCCTCCCGAGTTCCAGGGATCTCAAGGAGGGGCTTTTGTTCGATGCGCTCACCCGTGTCGGAAAGTTCGCTCCTGGATCCCTTCCGCCGATCGCGTTCTTCGAGTCCCCTTTTCATTACCGCTTGAGGTCCCGCTTTCATCTGGATGGGCTCAACAGGCTCGGTTTCCTGGCCCCTCGTTCCAACGACGTCTTCTCGCTCGAGTCGTGTGAGGTCCTTTCTCACACGCTTCTGTCGAGGGTCACTGCCCTGCGGAACCAGCTTGGGAAACACGCGCTCCCCGGAGGAGAGTTGACTCTTCTGGAGGACCGGGAAGGCGGGGCAGCGGTCGCGGATTTCGTCCTGGTTTCCCCTCCCGGGGACCCTGAAGGCCTCGTGGCGGACCTTCGTGAGAACCTGAATGGAATCATCCTGAGGACGCCAAATGGGCCGCCAATCATCACTTCCGGACAACTCGGCGTGACGATCCGAGCTGGCGGCGCGGAGTTCTTCGCTTCGGCCGGGTCGTTCTTTCAGGCCAACCGCTTCTTGCTCGATGCGTTCCTCCAGGAAGTTCGCCGTGCGCTTCTCGAAGGTTTGGCGGGGTTCGCTGCGCGCGAAGGACTTGACCTCTTCGCGGGCGCCGGATTCCTGACTCTGCCGCTTCTCGAAGTTTGTAAACACGTTGTCGCTGTCGAGCCCGCGCCCTCCTCGAGCCGAGACCTCGTCAAGAACCTCGAGAGCCTTGGACGGAGGACCAACTCGAAGGGTAGAGCAGTGACCGCAACTGCCGAGGCGTTCCTGGCCTGCCGGAAAATGTCCCTGGATGCCGTTGATGCCGTGATCTGCGATCCCCCGCGAGCTGGCCTGGGTCCGGTCGTCAAGAAGGCGTTGCTTGGGCTCGCCCCGCGCGTGCTGGTGTACGTTTCTTGTGATCCGGCCACCCTGGCACGCGACCTCAAGGATCTCGGCCGCGGATTTGAGCTGAGAAGCCTGACCCTTCTCGATCTTTTCCCGGGAACGCATCACGTAGAGACCATCGCGCTCCTGGTCCCGCGGCCGCGCGTGGCGCAGCCGCGCGTGGCGCGGGCTCGTTAACCCGCGTGCGGGCCACATGGCTCCCCGGGGCCGGTTCGCCAGCTCTTTCGGGAGCAGCCGCTCTCGGGGTCGGGATTTGGCTGGGAGTTGGCCTCCCAGTGGCACCACCCGTTCCTCTCTTGATCGTTCTGGGCCTTCTCTCGGGGGCCAGTTTTCTCACCATGGGGCCGGCGGCGAGCCGCGGATGGCGGGGAGGCGTTGCGGCAAGCGCCCTGCTTTTTGCGACTGGGCTCTTTTTTGGCGACGCCCGCGTCCGCATCCCCCGGGTGCAGACAGTTCAATTTCTGAGATCTGCCGGCCCCGATGCCCTCATTGAAATCCATGGGGTCATCTCCGATGTGTGGGGCCGTTCCGGCCTTGCGAGCCGGACGCAGCTGAGAGTAACGTCGTGCCGCATCAAGAACTTGCCCTGCCCGTTCTCGGCTCCCCTGGTTCTCATCGCAGGTGGCGAAACAGATGTTTACGGCGTGGCCGGTTTCGGCGACTCCGTTCGCGTGCGGGGCCAGGTGCGCGTTCCGGATGCACGTGTGGGGCCCTTCGGACCTGTTCGCCTCCCTCCCGATCCCATCATGTATCTGAAAAGCGCTTCTCAGATAGAGAAGCTAGAAGGGCCGGGCGGGTTCTTCGCCCGCGTTCAGGACCTCCATGTCTGGCTGGCCCTGCGCATTCTCGAAGTCCAGAAGACATCTCAGCCACACGAACGGAGGGCACTCGGACTCGTCATGGCACTTGTCCTTGGAGAAACGTCGGGTCTTCAAGACTCTGATATCTCGGCTTTCCGGGATGGGGGAGTTGCGCACGTCTTGGCGGTCTCGGGACTGCAGGTTGCGCTTCTGGCCGCGGCCGTCTACGCGGGGCTCACAAAGGTCCGCCTGGGCTTGATTTCAAAAGACGTGCTTCTCATCGCCTTTACGGTTTCTTATGCGTTTCTTGCCGGTGCCAACTCGCCAGTCATGCGTTCAGCCCTCACTATTTGCGTCTATTTTACGTCTAGGATTGCTGGGCGGCCAACGTCTCCCTGGCAAGCTGTTGGCCTTTCAGCACTCGCCATTCTTTTCGTCTCGCCGGAAGGTGTTTTTGACGTTGGATTTCTCCTTTCCTACTCAGCAATCTTGGGGCTTTCCGGGATTTACCCGCTTCTCGCTCGCGGTCTGAGTGGTTTCCCGCAGCCGTTTGGCATCGCCTCTGTGATGGCGGCGACTTTTGCTGCCGAGTTGGCCGTTCTCCCCATCCAGGCCTACGTTTTTCATTCGATTCCCGTTCTCGGACTTCTTTCCAATCTGGTGGTGGTTCCTGTCTCCACGGCCTTCCTTTTTGCGTCCGTCTTCCTCTTGCCTTTTCTCCTTTGGGGTGGTCTTTCTGAAGCGATTGCCGTCGAGATCCTGGTCTGGCTTTCCGAGGCGATGTTCCGCTTTCTTGGATTTCTCGAGGCCTGGGGGCCTACCCGACTGATTCCCCAGCCGGCTTTCTGGGAAGCCCTTCTTCTTGCGGGCCTTCTCATTCTTCTCGGGCTCTCTCGAAACTTGGGGGCGCGGATCGGCTCTGCCTGCGGAGTCGCCTTTCTCGCGTTCTGGATTCTCGTAAGGCCCTTTGCTGGCGTGCCAGCCGGAGAGGTTCGACTCGGGATGATCGACGTCGGCCAGGGGGATTCGTGGCTCCTGGGAACCGATTGCGGGAATGTCCTGATCGATGGCGGCGGCTCTTATGAACCGGGGCCCGGTTTTGGGCGAAGGCGGCTGCTCCCGCGTCTTTCCCGTCTGGGTGCGGTTTCGTTCGATGCCGTCGTCCTGACGCACCCGGATCCAGACCATGCTCGGGGGCTCCTGGCCGTTCTGGCTTACGCGCCGGTCAAGACTCTGATCTTGCCAAGAAGCAGTCCGCGGAACGTCTACCTCGAAGAGATACTGGCAGCCTCCTCTCGCCGCCGGGTTCCCGTCCTGCGGGTTGGGGCCGGAGAAGAGTTCTGGGCCGCCGGGTTACGCTTTGCCGTCATCCACCCTTCGGGAGATCCCGGAGGCCGAAGGCGTTCAAATAACTCATCGCTCGTCTTTTCGGTCGAGGCGGCCGGCAGACACATGCTCTTCACGGGGGACGTGGAGGCCCGAATCGAGAGAGAACTTCTGGAGAAACAGACTCTTCCAAGGGCCGCTATTCTCAAAATCGCTCACCATGGAAGCGGGACATCGAGTACGGAAGAGTTCCTGGATGCCGTAAGCCCAAGGGTCGGGCTCATTGGAGTGGGGCTGCCGAATCGTTTCGGGCACCCGAACGCGGAGGTCATCGCCCGGCTCGAGAAAAGAGGCGTGAGAATCTGGCGCACGGATACGCACGGCGACCTTCTGCTGATCATCCGGAACGGCACGATTTTCCCGATGTTTGAAGAGGAGAATGGACTGGGGTCTTGATGAAGAAGCCATCTGGTGTCCTGGCCATCGCGGGGCCAACGGCGAGCGGCAAAAGCCAGCTGGCAATGGAACTGGCGGTTCGGCTTGGTGGAGAGATCATCTCCGCTGACGCATTCGCGGTGTACAGGGGCTTCGATTGCGGTACGGCGAAACCCAGCCGGGAGGACCAATCCCGGGTTCCACATCACATGATCGATATTAAGGACCCGGAGGATTTCTGCAGTGCGGGGGAGTTCGGAAGGCTGGCTCGTCAAGCGGCCCGCGAGATCTTGAACCGCGGCCGGCTGCCCATTCTCTGTGGCGGCACCGGTTTTTACTTCCGGACGTTTTTCGAGGGGCTTTTTCGAGGACCGGAGCGTAACCAGGCGTTGCGCGAAGCGCTCCGGATATGGGGTGGACGGCGCGAAGAGGGCTTCTTGAAGCGTGTAGTGGATCTCCTTGATCCGGAGAGTGGAGGGAAGATTGCGGGACGCGACTCAGCCAGGGCCATTCGGTATCTCGAGATTACTTTTCTCTCGGGGCGGCGGCCCTCCGAGTTGTTCCGGGACCATCCAGGGGAGCGGTGGGATGGTCCCAGTGTGAAATTGCTGCTTACCTTGCCTCGGCCCATCCTGTGTGAAAGAATCACAGAGCGGTTTGCCCGCACGATGGTGACGCAGCTTCCTGCGGAAGTGGCGAGTTTGCTCGAAAGCGGTGTTCCGGAGAGCGTTCCGGCTTTTTCAGCTATCGGTTATCGGGAGACGGTTGATCTCCTCCGGGGGCGAATCAGCCGGCCTGAGTGGGAGGAGAAGGTCCTGCTAGCCACGAGGCAGTTCGCGAAACGGCAAGAGACATGGTTTCGAGCCGAGAAGGGAATGCACTCCCTTCAGGCGCTCGATGCCGGGGCCGTTGCGCGGGCATTGGCTTTGGCGGGGCCTCTTTTTATTTAAAGAGAGGGGACACTTCGTACATGAACACGAAACCAGCGATCAACGTCCAAGATGGCTTCTTTTACCAGCTTCGCAAGGACAATTCTCTCGTTGAGATCACGCTTCTCTCGGAGAGGAAGCGCGTGGGGCGTATCCGCCGTTTCGACAAATATGCCGTGGTGATTGAGGCCGACGGACGCGAGGAGATGCTTTACAAACATGCGATCGCTTCAGTGGTTCCCCTGCAACCCCTCGCGACTCAGCCACTGGGCCCCCGTGGCTGAGCCCGGTGCCCATAACGCTGGGGGCCCTGAATTGGAGGGATTTCGGGACCGAACGCAGTCCGCAAAGAGAGGCACGCTGGCGGCCCCGGTCCTCCTCCCGATTCTCCTCGTCCTCGGCGTCCTTTCTCTTTCTTGCACGGTTCCGAGATCCAAGGTAACGATTGAAGAGCCAAAGATTGACGCCGAGTTCGCGTACCGCGATCCCAGGATCGGGATTTCTTTCCAGGGATTCAAGCGCAAGGACGTAAAAGCCCTCGATCGTGGTCTTTCTGCGTTCTACAAGCGCCAGTACACGGAGGCTGTCCTGTACCTCGAACAGGGAAGGAAGGGGGCCCGCGACAAGGCCCCCTACGATTTGGGGCTCATTTATGTAGCGGCCGCCAGGGGAGAGATCGCCCACGCCGCCACGGCATGCGAGGAACTCATAAAGAAACGGCCTGGCTACTTCCCGGCTCTCGAAACGTGCGGAGATCTTCTTGCAACTGAAAGGAAAGACCGGGAGGCCATCGAGCGCTACCGCCAAGCCCTGAAGGTCGATGCGGGAGACGCGAGGCTCTCGATGCGCCTTTCGATGCTCCGCACCCGCCTCTGGAAACAACGCCTGGCGGAGGGAAACAAGGCGCTTCAAACACGCGACTTCGAAGCGGCGCGTCGCGCGGGGCTCTCCCTCGTGGAGCTGGATTCCAAGCTCCCGGACGGGTACCGGATTCTGGCGAAGGCGGCGGCTCAGGCTGAAAAGGACGAAGACGCATACTCCTGGGCCCAGCAGGCCATGAATAGGGGAGCCGGGCAGTCAGAGTGGCTTGCGTTCCTCGCCAGTCTTGCGATGAAGACCGCAAAGTACGCCGAAGCGGCTGGCTACTACGACATGCTTTCCGAGAGAGATCCAGCCTACCGGGAGAACGCGGAAGCCGCACGGCTCGAGTTCAGAATTCAGAATCTTCCGGAAGGCCCGAGGAAGGCCGCTCTTTCTCAGCGGCTCACGCGTGCGCAATTCGCGACGCTTTTGTGGCTTGGGTTCGTCGACATCCGCTCCACGCCCATCAAGGGTCCTGTCGAGATCGCCACGGATGTCGTCGATCACCCCGAGCGGCAGGCCATTGTGCGTGCCATCGGACTTGGATTCCTGTCTGTCTCGAAGGAAACGCATCAGGCCGGCGTGGACTGGACGTTTTCGCGAGGCGAATTCGCCACTGCCATGAGAAAGCTCGCCGTTCTGAACACGAAGGGAAAGAGCCTGCCAGCATGTCTCGCAACGGAACCCGCGTCGTTGCAAGCGCTCGCCGCTTGTGGGATCCTGCCACTTTCATCCGCAAGAACCGTCACGGGACGCGAAGCGCTGCAGGCGATCGAGAAGACAGCGCGGATTTCGAGGGAGGGTTTGTTGAGATGACGAATATCACCGACTTGTTTGGTCGCGTCGGACTCTTTGAAGGACTCTCTCCGGCGGATCGAACGGCCGTAGCCCAGGCCTCGTCGATCCGAAATTTCAAGCGGGGAGACCGGATCGTGACCCAGGGCGAGCGCGGGGATTCGTTTTTCGTGATCGTCAAGGGACGAGTTGCCATTTCCGTGATTTCCCCGGAAGGGCGCGAGGTCTTTCTTAATAACCTCTCGGAAGGAGACCATTTCGGCGAGATGGCTCTCCTGGATGACTCTCGCCGTTCGGCTTCCGTAACGGCGATTGAGCGCTCCGAACTGGCGGTTCTCACGCGCGAGGCGTTTTTCGAGCTTCTGAAGAACAACTTCTCCCTCACCCGGGCCCTCTTCTCGAGCTTCAGCCGGCGTCTGAGGCACGCAAATTCCACAATCGAAGGGCTCGCCTCCCTGGATGTCAAGGGAAGGCTCGCACGCTATTTCCGCGACCTCGCCACCTCCCGGGGACGCCGCGCAGGGGGAGACTGGATCGTGGTTGTCAGACCTCCCCAACGAGAAATCGCCGACACCATCGGCACCAGCCGCGAGACCGTCTCTCGCACCATGTCGCAACTGGCCAAGGAAAACCTCATCGTTCCCAAGGGCAAAGTCCTCTACGTCAAGCTGGAAGCGGAAAACACACCCGCTGCCGCCGCGCCCCGAACAACATCTTGATTTCCACCCGAAAGAAAGAGCCCCTCGAGTGGCGTCCCTGGACGATCCCGAATCTCCTCACGTTCGGGCGCCTCGTGGTCTTGCCATTCCTCGTCATCGCCATCCTCGAGGGCCGCTACTGGCCTGCGTTTGTTCTCTTCTTCGCAGCCTCCATCACCGATTTCGTGGATGGCTTCCTGGCCCGCCACTTCCACATGTCGTCACGGCTGGGAGCCCTCCTCGACCCCATCGCCGATAAGCTCTTCCTCGTTTCAACCTTCATCGCCTTCGCCTTGCCCTCGACCCCGAGCCGCATCCACATCCCTCTCTGGCTTCTTCTGTTGACCTTCTTCAGGGACCTTCTCATCATCATTGTTTCGCTGGTTCTCTTCCTGGCCTATGACACGAAGTCGTTCCCTCCCACACTTCTCGGCAAAGCGACCACCTTCGCGGAAATCTCAGCCATTGTCGCGATCATGCTCCATAACTTGGAGAGCATGCCCGGGTGGGTCGCGCACGCCTCTTTCATCGCTGTCGCGGCGTTGACGATCTTCTCCGGTCTTCACTACTCCTGGAGGGTCTCCACTCAGACGCCTGTCGAGAACAGCGTCGAAAAGGACGACTCGAAACCGCTTTCGCACCCATGATCCCCCCAGACCTCGTTGCCTATCCAGATCAACCAGGCATCTACCTCTACAAGGACGGACGCGGGCGCATCATCTATGTGGGCAAGGCCCGCTCCATCAGGAAACGCCTGGCCTCTTACTTCGCTCATGGCCCCAAACATCCGAAAACCCTGGCGATGCTCAGGGAGGCTGTCTCCATTGATACGGTGGTGGCCAACACCGAAAGCGAAGCTCTGGCGCTCGAGAACGCCTTCATCAAGAAGCACAAACCCCGCTACAACGTCCTCCTGCGCGACGACAAGACATTCCCGTACATTAAGGTCACAACTGGCGAGGAGTGGCCGCGTGCGCTGGTCACACGCCGCCTTCAGAAAGACGGGCACAGCTACTACGGTCCGTTTCTTCCTGCCCGAACGTGCCGCGGCGCCATGAAAATCGTCACCCGCCTTTTCCAGATCCGGACGTGCCGCATCGAGATCGATGGCAAACTACCCAGACCCTGCCTGTACTACGACATGCACGCGTGTCTCGCCCCCTGCGTTTCGGGCTTGACATCAAAGGCTGCTTACGGTGAGGCCGTGCAGGACGTTCTCCTCTTTCTCGAGGGGAAAAACGTGGAACTGCGCGCGCGAATTGAAAAGAAGATGCTGGATGCCGCCGAGGCCGAGAATTTCGAGATGGCGGCGGCCTACCGCGATTGCCTGAAGACCATCGATGAACTGACACAAAAACAGGACGTTCAGCGCCTCTCTGGGGAAGACGTGGATGTTTTTGGGGAATTCGCGGATGAAGGGAATCTCTCGGTCAGCCTGTTGATCGTTCGCGGGGGAACGGTTCTCGATACCCGGGAGTTTCACTGGGAGGGCCTGGGAGACGTTGAGGGGGCGGAGTTTTGGCCTTCCCTTCTTTCCCAGTACTACGACTCCACGACATTCCTCCCGCGTGAAATCCACATCCCCTGGGAAGGGGAAGGAGAGGTCCTGGACCCTATCGAAAACTGGCTGACGGAAAGGAGGGGCGCAAGAGTCCAGATTCGAACCCCCCAGCGAGGTTCGAATCTCGAACGGGTTCGAATCGCGCGCGATAACGCCCGCGAGAACCACACGCGGCGCTTCAAAAAGGTCCGCGAGGCGGGTGAGAAGGCGACAGTTGCCCTTGCCCGTGCTCTCGACATGGAAAGACGGCCCGCCCACCTGGAGTGTTTCGACATTTCCCACCATCAAGGAGCCCAGACCTACGCTTCATGCGTGGTATTTCTGAATGGAGAACCCGATCGCTCCCGGTACCGGTTGTTCAAGATTGACCGGGAAGAGCCGGATGATTTCGCCTCCATCGCCGATGCCGTCACCCGGCGCCTCCGGGGACTTCTGGATGAGAAAGAAAGCCTGCCCGACCTTCTTCTTATCGATGGAGGAAAGGGACAACTCCATGCGGCTCTTGGAGCCCTCGATCGCATGGGGCTTTCGATTCCGGCCGCGGGCCTCGCAAAACGCGAGGAACTGGTCTTTGTTCCGGGCCGGTCGGCGCCCTTGACCTTGAGCCGCCGCGATCCGGCGCTCAAGCTGCTCCAGCGTGCCCGGGATGAGGCTCACCGGTTTGGCATCAAACACCACCGGAAAGCCGCGCGGGCGCAGTTCCTGAAAAGCCCGCTTCTCGATATTCCAGGGGTCGGCCCCAAGAACGCAAAGAAGCTCCTCGAGGCTTTCGGTGGCGCCGGGGAAGTCCTCGCGGCTGACGAAACTCAGCTCTCGGCCGTGGTTGGCCCTGCCCTGGCTTCCCGCCTGCGCGAACACGCTGAAACCGGGAAGCGGCTTCGGGAATCCAAGGCCTGATAAACTGTTTTTGAATGGCGCAAGAGAAATCGGGTTCTGGGAACCTTACGGGCGGATCGCTGGAGAAGACCCCTCTGATCGAGGTCTTCAAGACGGTCTATCAGGAGAGGGATTCGGCAAGAGTCATTGTCGCGCAGCTGGGCGAGGAGCGGACCTTCCTGTTTGACAGGGGGCAGATCGTTTCGGCGTCATCGAATCGTGAAGCTCAACTTGTGGGAGACCTCCTCAGGAAATTTGGGCTCGCAAACGAGAAAGTCCTGTTCGCCGCCTTCGAGAAGGCCCTATCGGAACCAGGGAGGGGTCTGGCCAAGGTCCTGAAGGAAACAGGCGCCGTGCCCCCTTTCATCGCGGACGCGTGTGTGCGCGCCCTGGCGGAACGCATCCTCTACGATTCCTTCAAGGCAGGCAGCGGGAACTACACCATCACGACGCTGGAGGCAATCGAGGAACCACCGGTCCGTTTCGAGCAGTCCAATGCCTCGCTTTTTATGGAGGCTCTCAGGAGGCTTCCCGCGGAACAATCCGCCGGGCTTGCAAAGCCGGATCCAAAGGCCCGCCCTATCTTGAACGAAGACCTCCTGCTCCGGTACCAGTGCGTGCAGCTCTCTCAAGATGAATGGGATGCTCTGGTTCGAATCGACGGGGTAAGAACCGCCTCGGAAGTCTGCCGGGATCTCTCCATCCTTGCCCGGTTCAAGGCGGTGGGAATCATTCAAATCATGTCCGCGGCCACCAGCAAGAAGCAGGGGGCTCTCTCTCCGGACCCGCGAAAGCTCAATGCGGAGATCATCGGGGCCCCTCCCTTGAGTGCAAGCGATGTCGAGGCGCACCTGGGCGTGGCTACCAAGACGTACCGGCGAATCGACTGGATCAACCTCTACGATTTCCTTGGAATCCAGAAGAACGCCACGGCGGAAGAGGTTTTTGAGGCCCTTCAGGATCGCGCTCAGATGTTTCATCCCGACCACGTCACCAAGCACGCCTTCCGGGAAGAACGGGACATGATGGAGGTCCTGTTCAGGAGGGTCAAGCAGGCCGCTCGTGTCTTCAAGAACGACGCGTCCCGGGCAAGCTACGACACGGCACAGGAGGCGGGAGCCCAGTCCGTCACGCTCCAGGCCAGTGGGCCGGCCCGGGAAGTGCAGCTCGACATCGCGAAGAGGAACTATAATCGGGCCCGCGAACTCTTCGAGTTCGGGGATTACTATCCGGCCTACGAGATGGTTCGGCAGGCGGTGGAATTCGATCCAGACCGCGCGGAATACTGGGTCCTGCTCTCGAGAGTCCAGCGCAAGAACCCCAAGTGGGTGAGGCAGTCGAGCGAAACCATGAGAAGGGCCATCGCGAAAATTCCGTCGAACGTCGACCTGCTTTACGAACTCTCCGAGTGCTACGGCGCAGAACGCAATCAGTCGGAGAGGGAGAGAACGTTGAGAGAAATCTTGAAAATCGACCCCGGCAATAGGCGGGCTCAGGCCGCGCTGGCCGATGCGGCGTCCGGGAAGCCAGGACGGTGACCGAGTCTCTTCCGGCCGTCTTTGGAACCGGGCTGGGCCTCGCCTCCGGGGCAGGCCTGAACGCCTATGCCGTTCTCTTGGTCTATGGCGGGATGGGGCGGCTCTTCCCGGAGGAATTTCAGGGACAGGCAGCCAGACTCCTGGCTTCCAATCCCGCCCTAATTACGTTCGCAATCCTATTTCTTCTGGAGTTTTTCGCAGACAAGATCCCCGGTCTCGATCACATATGGGATGTGATTCACTCCTTCGTGAGGCCTCTGGCTGGTGCATTCCTGGCGATTGCGGCAGTCGCTCCTCAGACCGACTCGTGGGTGGTTGAGGCTGTCGCCGGAGGTTCAGGCGGGTTCGTGGCCCTGATTTCTCACCTCGTGAAGAGCGCCACTCGTTTGACCTCGACGGCCTTGACGGCTGGGGTAGCCAACATCGCACTCTCCATTGCCGAGGACATCCTGGCTTTCCTTCAGGCCCTGGTGGCGATTTTTCTTCCTTTGGTGGCGCTTCTTGTTGTCCTGGCCATCGCCTCGATTTTCCTTCTGAAAGTGCCAAAAATAGCAAAGGGAACGGGCCTTTTCGGGCGGCTCCGGCCGCGAGCGGAAGACGAAACGAAGTAGAAGCCAAGAATTCCTTTCGTGCCTTCACTCCCGCGAAGGACGAACCACGCAAGCCCGATTCCGCGTTATGCTTTTGGCGTCTCGAGCCGGGTGGGCGGCCGCCGCTCTCCTGGCTATCCAGAAGAGGGGAGGAAAGTCCGGACTCCAGCGGGGAGCGTGCCGGGGAAATCCCGGCCAGTCCGAAAGGGCCGAGGGAAAGTGGCACAGAAAATACACCGCCTTGCGCTTGCTTTTGCGACGCCGGGTAAGGGTGAAAAGGTGCGGTAAGAGCGCACCGCGCTCCTGGCGACGGGAGTGGCAGGCAAAACCCCACGAGGAGCAAAGCCAAATAGGGGAAGGCGAGGGGACCCCGCCCCCGCGGCTCTCGGGCCAGCCTTTCCGGGTCGGCTGCTGGACCCCGGCCGCAAGGACGGGGCTAGAGGAATGGCCGCCAGCTGGCTGCGAGAGCGGCCAGCCACAGAATCCGGCTTATAGCCCGGCTCGAGACATTTGTTCTTGGCGACGGTAAACGGGGCTCTCCTGGAGAGCAAGTTGGAATGAAGCCTCGGGTTTCTGGTATATCTCTCGCGTGCCCGAGTTGCTAGATGGCAACAACTTGATTCTGCGTCTTGGCGGCGGCTCGATGGAGACGCTGGTGAGTGAAATTTCCGAGTTGGCTCGCCGCAGGAGAAAAGCCTACGTTATCGTGTTTGATGGCCCTCCCCCTGGCCACGGGCGCAAGGTTCAGACACTTGGCCCTCTCACACTCGTTCACTCGGCTCCGTTCTCGGCCGACGAGGAGATCTTGCGCCGCATTCGGGAATCGAAGGATCCCAGGGGAATGACCGTCGTCACAGACGACCGCGCCCTGGCGGGTGCTGTGCGTTCGGCGGGGGCACGCGTGACCGGTGTCGAGGCGTTTTCGCGCGAGGCTACTGGACGGCTCAACCGGCCGGCCCAGGGGACTGGCGAGGAGACTAAGACGGGTTTGCCGGTCAGTCCGAAGGAATGGGAAAAGTGGTTTTCGGACCCGAGGAACCGCCTTCGATGACACCGCTTATCAAGCCTCCCCGGCTGAACCCGGGAGACACCATCGGAATTCTCTCCGTGTCGGGGCCAAGCCGCCCGGAACTCCTGGAGAACGGAGTTGCCTTTCTGTCGCGTTGTGGCTTTGGAACGAAAGTCGCGCCCAATGTTTGTCAGAAATCTGGTCCGCTCGGGCTGGCGGGCAGCGATCTGGAGAAGGCCCGCATCTACCACGAGTTCTTGCAGGACGAGGAAGTCAAGGGAATCGTTTTTGCGCGTGGGGGGTACGGGGCCATGCGCGTATTGCCCCATCTCGACCCGGACCTGGTTCGCTCCTACCCCAAGATCCAGTGCGGGTTTTCAGATATCACGGCCATCAGCGCTTTCCTTTTGAACCGTTGCGGATTGCCCTCCTTCCATGGGCCGATGGCGGCGGGCGATCTGGCACGCATCCTGGAACCACCGGTCAACAGCTTCTTTCCGTCTTGCCTTTTGGGTAACGCTCCCCTGGTGTTGGAGGTCCCGGAAGCGGATGTCGTGGTGCCTGGAAAGGCCAGCGGAACCCTCGTTGGAGGCTGTCTCTCACTTCTCTCGGCTTTGATTGCATCTCCCGAGGAGTTTTCCTACGACAACGCGCTACTATTCTTCGAAGACGTCGGAGAAGAGGCCTACCGCATCGACCGCATGCTCGTCTCTCTTCAAAGAGCTGGCCGATTGGGTAGACTCTCAGGAGTTCTGGTGGGGTCGATGGCATCGGTGACTTTTGGAGGCCGGGAGGATTCAATGCGTCTGAGGGCGGTTCTGGCCGAGAGGCTCTCGTCCTTGGGTGTTCCCGTGGCACTGGGGCTTCCTTTCGGCCATCGCGGAGCGAATGTACCCTTTCCCGTGGGGGCCCGGGCATCCTGGGATTCGGAAGCGAGGTCACTCCGCTTCCTCGAGGAGATCGTCTCGTGAAAATCGTCGTGAAATCCGGTGGAGAAGCAAACGCATTCGAGGATTACATCGCCCGGGTTCCAGCCGGGAGCGTCATCTTCGAGGAAGGCGAACTCGGGACGGAGATGTACGTCATCCAGAGCGGAACCGTCGAGATCTACAAGAGGGTGAAGGGAACCGACAAGCTCGTTTCCACCCTCGAAAAAGGTGACTTCTTCGGAGAAATGTCGATTCTCGAGGACGTCCCCCGCTCGGCCCTCGCCCGCGCAAAAACGGACGTCGAACTCGTGCGCATCAATCGCGCCACGTTTGACGAGATGCTGCGCAACAACGGAGAAATCGCCGTCCGGATGCTCCGGAAGCTCTCGCGAAGGCTCCGTGAAACCACGTCCATGCTGGAGCTTTCCACCGGGCTCCACCACGTTCTCGAGGAATCCTCCTCTGATTTCTTGACCCGTGTTGCCGCCGAGCGGCACGAGATCTACCGTTTGACCTCCGACCATGGGGAGGAGTTCTACTTGAACCGGGATGGCGAGACGACCGTGGGAAGAATCGATCCGGTCACCGGAATCCGGCCAGATGTCGACCTCTCGACGCTCGATACGCAGCGTTCCGTCTCTCGCCGGCACGCGAAAATCGTTCACGAGAATGGGGAGTTTCGCCTGATCGAGGAGGTCGGAACCATGAACGGCACCAAGATCGAGGGAATCCAGATTCCCAAGGGTATCTCGGTCCCGATCAAGGATGGCAACCGGTTGAGCTTCGGGCTCGTTGATCTGATGTTCCGGGTTCATCAGGCCTAGTTTTTCCGGCTTCGTGGTTACTCCCCGCCCTGAACGCCCCCTCTCCCCGGCGGGTTCCGTCAGGAGCCTGGCCGGTGTGGGCGAAGCTCGAGGGAAACAGCTGGAGGAAGCGGGTGTCCACACCGTCCTCGATCTTCTGCTTCATCTCCCGTTTCGTTACGAGGACCGGAGCCATCTTCTTTCAATCAGGGATTTGCCGCTCGATGGGCGCTGCGTGACCGTTCGCGGCCAAATTGTCTCGGCAAACGTCATTCGAACACGAAGGCCAGGTTTCACGATCTTCGAGGCCTTGCTGGACGACAGGACCGGGACCCTCCGGCTCGTCTTTTTTAACCAGGCTTATCTCGCGAACTGGATGACGCCCGGCCTTTCTGTATTCGCGTACGGTGAACCTCTCCTGGGACACAGCCGCAGGCCTGGACCCATCATGGAGAACCCTCAAATCGAAGTGGACTCGCCTGAAGCGGATGGTCTCTCGGTGGGACGGGTCGTGCCAATTTATAGAAAGCTGCCTGGACTGGCCCCGCGCCTGAGAAGAAAGCTCGTGGCCAGCATTCTCGATTCCCTTTCCGCAACTCTTCCGGAAAGGCTCTCGCCTCTCCTGGCGGGTGAGTATCACCTTCCGCCGCTTCGGGATTCGCTGCGTGAAGCGCATTTCCCCGGGAGCAGTGGCGGAGCCCCGGATCCCGCTCTCTGGGAAGAAAGGCGTGCGCCGCACCTTATCCGGCTCATCCTGGAAGAGTTCCTCGAGTTTCAGATCGGGCTCGCCATCCGCCGGCAGGAACGGGGCTCACTGAAGGGACCGGTCCTCCAGGCGACAGACGAGATCCGAGCGCGGTTGAAAGAGATCCTGCCCTTCACGCTCACGAACGCCCAAAAACGCGTGATCCGCGAAATCGGTCAGGATTTCCGGTCCGGGCGTCCCATGCGCCGTTTGTTGCAAGGAGATGTGGGCAGCGGGAAGACGATCGTCTCTGTGCTCTCGGCGGTTCTCGCCGCGGAATGCGGTTACCAGTCGGCACTCATGGCTCCCACGGAAATCCTGGCGGAGCAGCACGCGGCCACGATCAACAAGGTCGCCACCGGGACACGTTTCCGTCCGGCGCTTCTGACCTCACGCGTGAAAGGAAAGGCCCGCGCGGCTCTACTGGATGCGCTGGCAAAGGGAGAGATTGACCTCCTGGTCGGGACGCACGCCCTCATAGAAAAACCTGTACGGTTTGCAAAACTCGGGCTGGCAATCATCGACGAACAGCACCGGTTCGGGGTCTCTCAGAGAAGTATTTTGACATCCAGGGTTCTCGAGACTGGCGAGTATCCGCACACCCTGGTCCTCTCAGCGACTCCCATTCCGCGTTCTCTTGCCCTCACGCTCTACGGCGATCTCGACGTCTCGGTGCTCGATGAACGCCCGCCGGGGCGCTCGCCGGTTGCGACACGGGCGGTCCCCGAATCCGAGCGGGCGGCAATCTTCAAGGAGATTGCAAGCGAAGTGGCAAGCGGCGGCCAGGTCTATGTCGTGATGCCCCTCATCGAGGAGTCGGACCGTATCGAGGCCAAGGCCATCGAAAAGCACGTGGACGAACTGCGGCGAGCGCTCCCCGCGGTGACGATTGGAGCCGTGCACGGCCGGCTCTCCGCGGAAGAGCGTGAGGCCTCGATGTCGGCATTTGCTCGCGGAGAACTCCAGGTTCTGGCGGCGACCACAGTCATCGAGGTCGGGGTCGATGTTCCCAATGCCTCGTTCATGGTGGTGGAGAACGCCGAGAGATTCGGGCTGGCGCAACTTCACCAGCTTCGGGGGCGGGTGGGGCGTGGTATCCGGCAATCCCGGTGTGTTTTCCTTTTCGGCGCCGGGGCGACCGGCGACGCCCGTGGCCGCCTGGGCGTTTTGACGCGGACGGAAGACGGTTTCCGTATCGCCGAGGAAGACCTGGCGCGCAGGGGGCCAGGCGACATGATGGGAACCCGGCAGAGCGGAGTTCCTCTCTTCAGAGTCGGGGACATTCAGAGGGACGCGAAGTGGATTCGGGTTGCCGCGGAAGAGGCGCAAAAAGTTGTGGCAAGAGGCGAGCAGTCTCTTTTCAAAGAGCCGCTTTTTTTGCGGCCGCAAGCGCCTCCCGCCGAAGGCTGAGGCCTTCATGCGGCAGATTTGCTCCGGGTGTGGCATCCTCAGAGCATGGATCTCTCGTTGAACACGGATGGTCCCGTGGCACATCTACGAATCATCGGGTCCGTGGGGATCGGCGAGACCGGCTCCGTGGTGGAGTATTTGAAGGTGGCGCGGGAAAACGGTTCCGTGCGGGCCATCATCGATCTGACGGACTGTGCGCAGCTGCCCACGACGATCATCCCGATTCTCATGCGTGAAACCAGGCAGTTCGAGCTTCTGGGAGGTTCTCTGACCTTGACTGGCCTCAGAAGCCAGAACCCATTCCTCAACACCCTCGTTTCCGAAAGCCGTTTCGTGCACTACCGCAACTTCGAGGAAGCCTCGGCCTCGGAACGGCTAAAGGCCAAGGTGCAGGCGGTGATGCCGCCCGAGCCGAAGACGATTCCCCTGGCGGACCGGGAACTGCGCAAATCAGGATGAGTCCGAACCAGATCTTTGAAGTGATCGTTCAGGTTGCGGTCTTGTTGTTCGCCGTCTCGGTGCACGAGTCTGCACATGGTCTTGCGGCTCTGCGGTTTGGAGACACAACCGCGCGCGACCTGGGGCGCATCACCCTGAACCCGATCCGGCACATCGACCCCATTGGCAGCATTTTTCTGCCGGCTCTCCTGGCGTTCACGGGAGCGCCGGTTTTTGGGTGGGCGAAACCGGTGCCGGTCTCTCTGCGCGGGCTTCCAAACCCGAGGCTTGCGAACTTGGTGGTCTCCGCGGCGGGCCCGCTCTCGAACCTGGCGATTGCCCTTGCCTTCGGCGTCTTCTGGCCTGTGGTACACCCGTTCCTGAAGCCGGAGGGCGACCCCAGAAGCATCGCCATACCTCTTGCGCTGATCATCATTTACACCGTCGTGGTCAACGTCTCTCTGGCCATTTTCAATTTGCTCCCCATCCCTCCCCTGGACGGATTCGGTGTCCTGGAGAGCCTGCTTCCCCTGCGCTTTTACCGGTTCACGGAATTTTTGAGGCGATTCGGCTTCATTATCTTGGCCGTGGCCATCTTCAGCGGAGTGCTCCGCACTGTCATGGGGCCGCCTCAAGCAGCCCTGATCCACTGGCTACTGAAACTTGGGAGTTGAGAACCGTGGCTGAAATCAACCCGAATTCCCCCCCTCCGGATTCCGAGACAGGAAGCGAGCGTAAACCGATCGTCGTTTCCGGTATCCGGCCGACTGGAAGAGTTCATCTTGGCAACTACTGGGGGGCCGTCAAGAACTGGATCGATCTGCAGGACAAGTACGACTGCAACTACTTCATCGCCGACATACACGCGCTGACGACTGCCTATGCAGATCCCACGGGTGTGAGAGAGGCGACATTCGAGGTCGCCAAGGACATTCTGGCCGCCGGGCTCGACCCCGAAAAATCGGTCTTCTTCGTGCAGTCGCGGGTGCCGCATCATTCGGAACTCGCGGTGCTTCTGGGCATGCTCACTCCGCTCGGCTGGCTCGAGAGGGTTCCAACTTTCAAGGACACGCAGGAACAGCTGAAGGATCGCGACCTGAATACCCACGGTTTCCTCGGGTATCCGGTCTTGATGACGGCAGACGTCGCCCTCTATCTCGCGGAGTTCGTTCCCGTTGGCAAAGACCAGGAGAGCCACCTCGAGATCGCAAGAGAGATCGTTCGGCGGTTCAACGGGTTCTACGGCGAGGTTTTTCCCGAGCCAAAGCCCCTCTTCACCCCGTCTCCCAAGGTGCCTGGTCTCGATGCCCGCAAGATGTCAAAAAGCTATGACAACACGATCGCCTTGACGGCTCCCGCAAGCGAGGTGACGAGCAAAGTCATGTCGATGGTGACAGACCCCGCGCGCGCACGGAGGTCTGATCCCGGAACCCCGGAAACGTGTAACCTCTTTCCGTTTCACGTTCTCTACTCTCCGCCCGAAGAAGTCTCGGTCGTGGATGTCGAGTGCCGGACCGCGGCCCGCGGATGCGTCGACTGCAAGAAGCACCTGATTCGGAACATGAACGCGGCACTCGAGCCGTTGAGGGAGAAACGGGCCGGACTCGACAGCCACCCAGAAACCGTGCGTGAGATTCTGGAAGCGGGGAGCGAGAAGGCGCGGTCGCTTGCGCAGGTGACGATGCAGAAGGTCACGCAAGCGATGGGTCTCATCTGAAGCCTCTCAGCCGTTAACCATGCCCGAAGGCGTCAGGATTCCCATCCCGATGGGGGGCGCGGAGATCGTGCAGCCCTATCCGGTCAGGCTGCCCCAATTCGAGGGGCCGCTGGATCTCCTCTTGCACCTGATCAGGAAGAACGAGGTAGATCTGCGGGACATTCCGGTCGCACAGATTTGCCGCCAGTATCACGAGTACCTAGTCTTGATGCAGGAACTGGATCTCGAAGTGGCGGGCGAGTTTCTGTACGTGGAAGCTCTCCTCGTCCAGATCAAGTCTGCCCTGGTCCTGCCGCGCACCGGGAAGAACGCGAACAAGGACCCCCGCGAGGTTCTCGTCAACCGGCTCATCGAGTACCGCCGGATCAAGACGGCGGCGGAGTCGTTGCACGTTGTGGATACCGAGAGGCTTGGCATCTGGCCTCGGACGCCCGTACGGCCCGGGAGTGGAGAGGCAGAAGACGAGGCGGACATCTCCGAGATATCGGTCTTTGATCTCCTGGATGCCTTCAAGAAGGCGATGGAGCGTTACAAGGAGTTGCATCCGCCAGCTTTACAGATCGCGGCAGCCCGTTATTCGATCCGTGAGAAAATGAACGAGATCTTGAACCGGGTCAGGTCTTCGGCCGGGGAAACAGCGCTCTCCGAAGTTTTGGCGGCCCTCTCCGGACGAGCCGAGGCCATCGCCGTCTTCTTGGCCCTCCTCGAACTCCTGAGGCTGCGGATCGTGATCGCCCGTCAGGAGCAGGAGTTCATGGAGATTTTCATCAAGGAAACGGGAGAGGAGATCTCTCTCGAAGGGTACGAAGAAGCCTACCGCTGATCATGAGCGACGAAAACGAAACCCAGGAACCGGCTCTTAGTGAAGAGCCCAAGCCTCTGGCTCCCCTCGGCGTGGAGAGGGCGGATGCGGTCGCGCTCGTGGAGGCCCTGCTTTTTGCTTCTGGGAAGCCCGTCTCCTTGGAGAAACTCGCCGAGGCGGGGGAGATCTCGAAAGATGAAGTGGAAAGAGCGCTTGCCCGGCTTGAAGTTGACTACAACACGAGCCGCCGCGGCATGTTTCTCGAGCGTGTGGCGGGCGGAGTTCGCCTCGTTTCCCGCGCGGAGTTTGATTTCCCCATCCGCCGCCTCATGGGCCTGGATGGAAAAAACAAGCTCTCGATGGCCGGTCTCGAGACGCTGGCCATCATCGCTTACCGCCAGCCCGTGACGGCTCCGGAGATTGCAGAAATTCGCGGGGTGAACTCTTCCTCGTCTCTCAGGACCCTTCTCGAACGGAAACTCATCACAACGGCCGGCCGGAAGGAAGTCGTGGGCACGCCCTTCCTCTACAAGACGACGAAGGAGTTCTTGATTCACTTCGGCCTCAAGAGTCCGGGCGATCTGCCCAAGCCGGAAGAACTCGACTTACTCTACGGCGTGGAACCGGCCCAGGCCCCAGAACCCGAGCAGACGGAACTCTTCCCCGAAGAACCGCAGGTTTTGGCCGAGGAAGCCGGAGAAACAGGGGCAGAGGCCCCACCAAAAGAAGAAAGCGTGGTCATGGGAGAATCGAGCGAGGGGACGGGTGTAAGCGCCTCCCCAAAGGCGGGCAGCGATGCCTCTTGAACGGCTTCAAAAGATCATTGCCGCGGCGGGAGTGGCCTCGCGGCGGGCGGCGGAAGAACTCATTCTCGAGGGCCGCGTCACGATTAACGGAACGGTCGTCACGGAACTTGGCACGAAGGCAGACATTTCCACCGATCACATCAAGGTCGACGGAAAACTCCTGAGGCCCACGCAGGAGTTTCGGTACATCCTGATCAACAAACCCCGCGGTGTACTCGTGACACGGGACGACCCCTCGGGCCGGCCGACCATTTTCACGATTCTGGGCACGAGGGTCCGGGAACGGCTCGTTCCAGTGGGCCGCCTGGATTCCGACTCCGAGGGGCTTCTCATTCTGACGAATGACGGGGCGCTCGTTCACCGCCTCACGCACCCCTCCGGTGGTTGTCTGAAAACCTACGAAGTCAAGGTCTCCGGCATCCCATCCGAGGGTGATCTCGACAAGCTGAGAAGAGGGGTCTTTTTGGAAGAAGGGGAGCGCCGGACGGCGCCCGCCACGGTCAACCTCAAGAGAACGACCCCGGAAAAAGATGGAATTGGCGGAAACGCGTGGGTCGAGGTGATTCTTGGCGAGGGTCGCAACCACCAAGTGAGACGGATGTTTCTGGCCATCGGGCACCCGGTCGCCAAGTTACGGCGTGTGGCAATAGGACCGATCCGTGACAAGTTCCTCAAGCCAGGCCTCTTCCGGGACCTTTCAGAGGAGGAGGTCGCGGCCCTCAAGAACCAGAAAGCTGAGGCTCCTCAAAAGCGGAGCCGCACAAAAGGACCCGAGCCCAATGCTCCGAGCAAACGAGGAGGTGCAAAATGACAGCTCTCACCCCGCGTCTGGCGGTCTGCAATCTCTCTCCCTACGTGCCGGGACGCCCGATTGAAGAGATCGAACGCGATTTCGGAGTCTCTGGCGCGATCAAACTTGCTTCCAATGAGAATCCTCTCGGTCCCTCTCCTCTGGCGCTTGCGGCTGCCCAGGAAGCCCTTCTCACGGTCAACATGTACCCGGATGGTTCCGCCACTCTCTTGCGCCGTAAATTGGCCCAGCGGACGGGGCTAAGCCCGGAACAGGTCATCCTGGGCGCCGGGGCGTCGGAACTCATCGACATCACGTTGAGGACGTATCTCGACGCGGGGCTCAACATCGTGATGCCCGAGGGAACCTTCCGGATGTTCCACGTCGCGGCTGGACGAGCCGGAGCCACTCTCAAGTACATTCCGACAAAGTCTGACTACCGGCCCGATCTGGCTGCCATGCTGGCGGCGGTCGATGAGTCGACCCGCATCGTGGCCATCGCTAACCCTAATAACCCGACGGGGGCCTACGTCTCACGCGATGACCTTCGTGCCTTTGTGTCTCAGCTTCCGTCCCATGTCCTGATGGTCTTGGACGAGGCCTATTTCGACTTTGCCTACGGCATCGTTCCCGATTACCCGAACGGTCTCGATCTTCTCGCGGAAGGACGGCAAATCGTGGTTTTGCGGACCTTTTCGAAGATCTCGGGACTTGCGGGGCTCAGGCTCGGGTACGGGTTCGGTCCGGAAGAGACAATCGCGTCGATGCACAAGGTGCGTGAGCCCTTCAACGCCAATAGCGTGGCGCAGGCCGCGGCCCTTGCCGCGCTGGACGACGAAGACCACAAGAAGCGCGTCCGGGACCTCGTGTGTGAGGAGCGGGCTTTCGTTTTCGCCGAGCTTCAGAAGCGGCCCGTAAAGGTCTATCCCTCGATCGGAAATTTCCTTTTGATCGAAACAGATCGTCCTTTTGAGCCGCTCAATATCGAGTTTCTTAGGCGGGGCGTGATCCTGCGGCCAATGGCCGGGTGGGGCTATACGAGAGGGTTTCGGGTTTCCATCGGGACCCATGCCGAGAACACACGTTTCCTCGAGGTTTTCGACGAATTGATTGCTCTCGGATTTCTCGGCGCCGTTGATAAGAAATGAAGCCCCCCATCGCAGTAGCGATCGATGGCCCGTCAGGAGTGGGGAAGTCGACCGTGGCCCGGCTCATCGCGGAAGCGCTCGGAGTTCCGTACCTTGACACGGGCGCCATGTACCGCGCAGCCGGGCTTCTGGCCCAGAGGCGGGGGATCACTCTTCCAATCACGGATGCGAGCGCCGTTTCAGGCTTGATCTCGCAAGCGGACATTCGTTTCGAGCAAAATTCTTCTGGCGCGCGCACCTTCCTTGACGGCGAGGACGTCTCGACCGGGATCCGGACACCCGAAATCGCTCTCTACGCGTCAGCGGTGGCAGCCATTCCCGAAATAAGACGGAAGCTCGCCTCGCTTCAGCGGCATCTGGCCCTCACGGCTGGCGGGGTCCTCGAGGGGCGGGACATCGGGACAAAAGTCATCCCTGAAACCCCTTTCAAATTCTTCTTGACGGCGTCACCAGAAGTTCGGGCCGGGCGGAGATACAGGGAACTAGAAGCGCGTGGTACTCCACACCCACTCGAACGAATCCTGGATGAAACCAAATTACGAGATAAGGCGGACGAAACGAGGGCAGATTCCCCCCTCCGGTATGACGATAGCTACGTTTTGGTCGATACAGGCAGCTGGAATCCGTTGGAGGTGGCAAGCTTTTGCCTTCAAGAGATCCAGAAGAGAAGTACCGGTTGACCAAATCTTGCGAGGACGTCTAACATGTCACCGTCGGGCCGCATGATCTTCCGCCACACATCTCGAATTTTGCGAGCCCTCTAGGAGGACGGTATTCATGTCTTCGGAGAACCTGAAGGCCACCAGTGTACGCAAACCCGGTGAGGGGGGTGAAGGAGGAGGAGATTTCGCCCAGATGCTCGCCGAGAGTGAGCGATCACTGACAGAAGGCGAGCTTGTGCATGGCCGTATCCTTCAGGTCGCAGATGATGAGGTGATCGTCGATATCGGCTACAAGTCGGAAGGAATGATCCCCCGTCAAGAATTCCAGCACTTACCGCCAGACCGTCAACCGAAACCGGGAATGGAAGTTGATGCCATTCTCGAAAAGACGGAGGGTCCCTCCGGCTATGTCGTGCTCTCGTTCGAGAAAGCGCGCCGTATACGGGCCTGGGATCTCGTCGAGCAAGCTTTCCAGAACGCCGCCCCAATAAGAGGCAAAGTCATCGAGCGAATCAAGGGTGGCCTCGCCGTGGATGTTGGCGTGCGCGCCTTCCTTCCGGGCTCGATTGCCGATATCCGTCCGCTCAAGAATCTCGATGTCTTGAAGGGCCGGGAGTACGACTTCAAGGTCGTGGGGCTGGATAAGAAACGCGGCAATATCGTTCTTTCTCGCAAGGCCATTCTCGAAGAAGTCGCGGACACCAAGAAACGCGAGGCAGCCGCCGCGATGGCAGAAGGCCGTCCGCTGCGGGGCATCGTCAAGAACTTGACGGAATACGGGGCTTTTGTAGACCTGGGTGGCATCGACGGTTTGCTCCACATCACCGACATGTCCTGGGGCCGCATCACGCACCCGTCGGAAGTCGTGCAAGTCGGCCAAGCGATCGACGTTAAGGTCCTGAAGTTCGATAACGAGTCCGGGAGAATTTCCTTGGGACTCAAACAATTGAAGCCGGACCCCTGGCAGGATTTGCCCGCGCACTATCCAGTGGGCGCGCGCGTGAGGGGCAAGGTCGTCTCGCTCACGGACTACGGCGCGTTTGTTGAACTCGAGGAGGGTATCGAGGGCTTGATCCACGTCACTGAAATGTCGTGGACAAAGAAAGTCAAGAATCCCGCCAAGGTTCTGGCCATGGGCGACATCATCGAGGCGGTCATCACGGATGTGAACGTCGAGCAGCGGCGCCTGTCGCTTTCTCTTCGCGCAACCGAGCCGAATCCGTGGGATTCGCTTTCCGACAAGTTCAGAATCGGCGACCGGGTTACGGGCGTCGTGCGCAACCTGACGGACTTTGGCGCTTTCGTGGAAATCGATGAGGGGATCGACGGCCTCGTCCACGTGTCAGACATGTCGTGGGGCCGCCGTGTCAAGCACCCTTCCGAGATCCTGAAGAAGGGTGAAAAAATTCAGGCCGTCTTGACCAACATTGATCTCGAGAACCGGCGTATCAGCCTTTCGATCAAGGAGTTCCGTCCGAACGAATGGGAAGAATTCGCGCGGCAGTACCGGGCTGGCGACATCGTCACGGGGACGATCGCCAAGATCGCTGAGTTCGGTGTCTTCGTGCGTCTTCCGGGCGGCCTGGAAGGGCTCATGCACGTCTCGGAAACCGACCTTCCCCGCGGCAAGAAACTCGCCGACGAATTCGTTCCCGAGCAACCCGTCCGGGTTCGTATTCTGCGTATCGAGGTTGAAGAACAGAGAATTGGCCTGTCATCACGGGATGTCCCGCAGTTGACCGAGGCGGAAGTCAAGGCAGAAGAACCTGCTGAAGCATCAGAGACTCAGGCCGCTCCCCCTGAGGGCCAAGAGTCAGAGAACTAACCAGATCTGGTGTCATACTGATCCGCGACCATGAAGAAATCGAATGAGACAGCGGTTCGCTCGGAGAAACCCAAGCCCGAGCGAACCGTGACCAAAGCAGACATCATCGAAGACGTTGCCGCCAAGCTGGCGATCACTCGGAAGCAGGCGGAGTCGGTCGTGGAGTGCATTCTGGAGGGAATCATTGGTTCCCTCCAGGGTGGCGAGAAAATCGAACTCCGGGGATTTGGGAGCTTCCGGTTGAGGCAAAGGGGACCTCGGATTGCACGAAACCCCAAGAAGGCGGGAGTGCAGGTCGAGGTTCCAGCCAAGAGCATTCCCTTTTTCAAGCCAGGAAAGCTTTTGAGGGAACTCCTCAACGGCGGAAAACTCCCGGCGGGACCGGCGAAACCGCGCCGGAAGGCGGTTGCTCCCGAGTGAACGAAGTCCTCTACACCCCGTGGAGGCTGAACTACTTGATCGGAAAGCTGCCACCCATACCTGGCTGTCTGTTTTGCTACCTCCCCGCCAATAGCGATGAGGATTCCTTGATCATCCATCGGGGAAGGCTTTGTTACGCCGTGCTCAACCGGTTCCCTTACACGAATGGGCACTTCATGATTACGCCGTTTGCTCACCGGGCAAGCCTTCTTGAGCTGAGCCGTGAGGAGCGTGAGGAACTGATGAGTCTGGCGGCGCTCGGGGAGGACGTCTTGCGCCGCGAATACAGCCCGCACGGGATCAACATGGGGATCAACATAGGAAAAAGCGCGGGCGCGGGAGTCGCTGATCACATCCACCTTCACGTCGTGCCCCGCTGGGATGGTGACACGAACTTCCTCAGCGTGACCGCGGGAACACGAACCGTTCCAGAGGACTTGCCCGTCACCCGGGCCAAGCTCTCTCAACGTTTCACAACGGTCTGAGTCCTTCCCGCATGCGCTGGGTCTCGCTTCTGGCGCTCGCGGCCGCATTGCCGGTTCCGGGGCTCGGTCACGTTCTCGCCGGGGATCGCGCACGCGGTGGTTTGATTACACTCATCATTTCACTTACTTTCGGGACCGGTATCCTGCTTCACGGCGAATTGCCGAAATTTCAGCCAGAAGCGCCCCTCACTCTCGTCGCCGAAATCACCTCGAGGGCCACGGGAGTTCTCGATTTCACGTGCCGCCGAATCGGCATTGGGTGGGGCGATCAGTTGTTGAGCCACTTCGAAATCGGAAACGTCTACATCCTCTGCTCGGGCACCATGAACCTCCTCGCCTTTTTTGATCTCCTCAACAGGCTCAACTCGAGAAAGAAATGATCACCGACCACTTCCTCCTCATGCTCTGGCTGGCGGTTCTGATCTCGGCCTTTCTCACTGTCCTGTGGAAAGATCAATGGAGAGAACGGAGGCAGCTCTTCCTCAAGCTCTTCGCCACGCTCTTTTTAGGAGCCCTCGCCCTCGGCTGGCTTCTTTACGCCAAGGCGCAGCCGTGAACCCCGCCCCTCTCCTCGTCGTGGCCGGAGAAGTCTCCGGAGACCAGCATGCAGCATCTCTTCTACGAGAACTGAAGACGCGTGTGCCTGGCCTTTCACCGTTTGGGCTCGCGGGCGATCAATGCCATGGTCTTGGTATGGATCTTCTAGCTCATCAGAAACAACTCGCCGTTGTGGGACTGGTGGAAGCCCTCGGGAAGGTCCGGTTCGCGGCGCGGCTGGCAAAGACTCTGGTCAACGAAGCGAGAAGACGAAACGCGGCCGGGGCCATCCTCGTCGATTCGCCGGACTTCAATTTGCCCCTGGCTCGCAAACTCAAGAAAGCGGGGATTCCGGTCGTTTTCTACGTTTCGCCTCAAGTCTGGGCCTGGCGAAGCCGCCGGGCAAAGAAACTGGACAAAAGAGGCCGCGCAATACTCGTTCTTTTCGAGTTCGAGAAGCGGTGGTACGAAACACGTGGACTGGGCCAGAAGGTGGAGTGGGTCGGGCATCCCCTCGTGGACGCTGCCGAGGAAGAACTCAAGACTGCTCATCCGGCGCCAAAAAACGGACGGCCACGCATTGTTCTCATGCCAGGATCTCGGGAGGGCGAGATCAAGAGCTTGCTCCCCGTCATGACTCGAGCCGTTTCGGAACTCCGGTCGCGCATCCCGTTGCTCGATGTGGTCCTCGTGCGGGCCGACTCTGTTTCCGAGAGTCTGCTCAGGCAAATGGCGGGGCCAGACCTCGATTCGTGGACCGTCGTCTCCGGTCCGCACATGGCGCTCCTCGCTGCTTCGGATGTCTTGATCGTCGCCTCGGGAACCGCCACGGTCGAAGGCTTGCTCGCGCATATTCCAATGGTCGTGCTTTACAAGGTGCACCCGCTCTCCTATTTCATTGGGAAGCGAATCATCAGGGTTCCTCACATCGCCATGGCTAACATAGTGTCGGATTCGGGTGACGGAGAAAAGACCGTTCCCGAACTCATTCAGAAAGATGCCGCGCCCGCGAGAGTGGCCACGGAGGTGATGCGGTTCCTCACCGATGGCGAGCATGTGACAAGGACGCGTGAAAGACTGCGCAGGGGTGCTGCTGGGCTCGGCTCGAGCGGTGCCGCGGCCCGGGCCGCCACGGCTGTTATCCGCGCTCTTTCGCTCGAGAACCAAACATGAATGATTTCGTTCGTCTCCTCGGTCTCTTCCGGCCCTACCGAAAGGCTGCCCTGGGAGCCATCGGGGCCATGGTGGGAGTGGCGTTTTTTACCGCCGTTGTCGCCTACCTTTTTGGTCCGCTCTTCGATCAGGTCCTGACGCCGGAAAACAAGACGGTGGTGCAGGCCGAACTGGCCAAGGATCCCACGGCGCAGAAGGTCGCGCAGATCTTCGGAACTCCTGCCGAAGGCAAAACGCCCGTCATCAAGTTCCTGGACGATTCCCTCGCCTCGCTCCTTTCGGCCATCGGTGTCTCGGAGAAGAACAGGGCGGTTCTCTTGCCCTTGGTCCTGCTGGCCGCATTTGCCGGAAAAAACTTCTTCGCGTTCTTGGCCGAATACCGTTTCAACGCCGTTGGCCTGGCGTTCGTGAAGGGACTGCGAGGCCGGGTCTACTCCCGCCTTCTCGAGCAGTCTGGCGCCTTTCACGCCAAGTTTCCCTCGGGAGACCTCATTTCCCGGGTGACGGGAGATGTCGACCGGATCCAGAGTCTCTTCGGAACGGACCTGGCTGACCTCGTGCAATCGCTGGCAACGCTGGTCTTTCTCTCGATTCTCGTCGTTTCGCGGTCTCCGCAACTCACTTTCGTGGCGCTGGTCGTGGCTCCGGCCATCGTGGCACCCGTTCTTCTCATTGCCAAGAAACTTCGGACCTACTCCAAGGCCGGCCGCGAGCGCATGGGTGACCTGACGGGCGTGCTTTCTGAAACTCTACGCGGAAACCGTGTCGTGCAAGCGTACGGGGCCGAGGCGTACGAGGCTTCGCGGTTCGACGCCCTCAATGAGAAGACGTTCCGCCTGTTGAAGAAGGCCGCGGGCGTGATGGCGCTCTCGTCACCGCTCGTGGAAACCGCTTCCGTCACAGCCTTTCTTGTCCTCTTGACGTACGCAGGGACACAGATTGGCGCCGGGCGGCTCACGCTGGGCGAGTTCGTCTCCTTCGGAGTGGGACTCGTCATGATGTATCAGCCGTTCAAGCGCGCGACACGGACGAATCTGGCTCTTCAGCAAGCGTTGGCCTCGGCCCGCCGTATTTTCGAGGCCCTCGACGCTCCCATCGATGTGGTGGATCGAGAAGGAGCACGGCCAATGCCGCCTTTTGCCAGGGAAATCCGCTTCTCTGGCATTTCGTTCTCCTATCCGGGACGGGGGGAGGTGATAAAAAACGTCACTCTCTGCGTGCCAAAGGGAACCGTCACAGCTCTGGCTGGGCCATCTGGCGGCGGCAAGAGCACCTTGGCCGCTCTTGTCCCCAGATTCATGGACGTCACGGCGGGAAATATCGCGATCGATGGTGTGGACGTTCGGGATCTCACACTGGCTTCCCTTCGCGGCTCCCTCGGAATCGTCACGCAGGATGTCGTTCTCTTTGACGACTCGATCCGGCGTAACGTCGCCTACGGGAATGTGTCTTACTCGGACGAGAAGGTCTGGGAAGCGCTCCGGGCCGCAAATGCGGATGACTTCGTGCGGGCGCTTCCCGGCGGCCTGGATGCCCGGATTGGCGAATTCGGCTCGCAGCTTTCGGGCGGGCAGCGGCAACGGCTGGCCATCGCGCGGGCGATTCTGAGAGATCCGCCCATTCTCATCCTGGACGAAGCGACATCAGCGCTCGACACGCAAAGCGAACGGGCTGTTCAGGAGGCTCTGGAGCGGCTCATGGCGGGCCGCACCACCCTTGTCATTGCCCACCGCCTCTCAACAATTCGACGGGCAGACCAGATCGTCGTCTTGGCGGCAGGAGAAATCGTCGAACAGGGCCGGCACCAGGAGTTGATCGCGTGTGGCGGTCTCTACAAAAAGCTGCATGACCTGCAGGGTGAGGATTTGACGGCATGAAATCGATGACGGGTTTTGGACGCGCCTCTGAGACACTGACTGACGGGACGGAAATCACGGCTACGATTCGCGGTGTCAATCACAGATTCCTGGATCTCGCTTTCAAGTTGCGCGATGACGTTGCTCCGCTCGAGCCTCACATGAGACGAACGATCGCGGAAAAGGTCGTTCGAGGACACCTCGACATATCGGTTCGTGTCGAGAGCGTGGCCGCGCGCATGGCCGTTTTCGATGGAGAGATCGCGGCCCAGTACCAGGCCCGCTGGAAGGAGGCCGCTCGCCAGAAGGGTTTGCCAGAAGACCTCGCAGCCAGCGACTTACTGGGGCTTCCCGGGGTGATCCGACTCGCCGGGGCCGAGAACGGTCACGTGGAAATTCCAGAGCAGGCCGTCACCTCGGTAATTAGAAAGGCCCTCGCGGATTTTGACGCCTCGCGTGAAAAGGAAGGCAAGGTTCTGGGACAGCGGCTTCTCGACGCGGTAGAGCGCATCGAGGGTCTCGTTTCCTCCCTCGATTCCGAGCGCCAGAACTTGACAGCTCGCTATCTCGACAACCTACGTGGCCGTCTCCAAAATCTGTTAAAAGACACTTCTCTCGACGCACAGCGGCTGGAGCAAGAGGCGGCGCTCCTCGCGGACAGGGGCGACATCTCGGAGGAAATTGACCGCCTCCACGCTCACCTCTCAGAGTTCAAATCACGGCTCGCGAGCACGGATCCAGAAGGCAAACGGCTGGACTTTCTTGCTCAGGAACTCCACCGCGAGACGAATACGGCGGGACAGAAGTTCAGGGAACTCCAGGCTCTCAAACTCATTCTGGACATCAAGGCTCTCGTTGAGATCATCAAGGAACAGGTGCAGAACGTCGAATGACGAGCGAACTTGGCACTCTTCTCATCATCTCCGCTCCCTCGGGCGCGGGGAAATCCGTTGTCATCAAGCATGTCCTGGAGCAGGGCTGGTTTGATCCGGCATCGATTCACTTTTCGATCTCTCACACCACGCGTCCGATGAGGCCCGGCGAAACGGACGGAAGGCACTATCACTTCGTGACCCGTCCGGAGTTTCTTTCGGTCAAGGAAGCCAACGGGTTTCTCGAGCACGCGGAAGTGCACGGAAATCTCTACGGAACATCCCGCCAGGAAGTGGAGGCACACCTTGAAAAAGGGGTGGATGTCATTCTCGACATCGATGTCCAGGGCGCCCGGCAGGTCTGGGAGAAGAAACCGGGCGCGGTCTCGGTCTTCATCTATCCGCCGTCCCGGCAGGAACTCGAAAAGAGGCTCCGATCCCGGGCCACGGAGACCGAAGACTCGATCCAGACACGTCTTTCCAACGCCGCCCGGGAGATGGTACATGCAGCGAGTTACGACTATGCAATAATCAACCGCGACGTGGAGCAGGCTGCCCGGCAGCTGAGAGCTATTCTGTTATCGAAGCGGGCCCTGAGAGTTCGGCAGATCGAGGAACTCGAAACAATACTCCGGTCGTTCGATCTGTAACCAAACGAGTGAGACCATGAACGAGAATCCTGTCATTGAGTCAAAATTCCGGCTGGTTCATATTGCTGCCCGCCGCGCCGAGCAGCTTATCCAGGGAGCCCGGCCAAAGTTAACGAGCCGCCACGCCAAGCCGACGCGGGTGGCGCTGGATGAAGTGGATGCCAACCTCGTCAGGTGGCAGCTTCCTGAAGCGCTCATGGCGCAAGACGAGGAACCAGAGAGCGACCCCGAGCAGTTGCTTTCGGGCGCGTCTGAATAAGGCTCTGGCGGAGGGCTTCCAGGGAGAACACCCATGGTGACGACGCGTGTTGTCCTCGGTGTGACGGGCGGGATCGCGGCCTACAAGGCAACGGAGATCATCCGCGGACTGACCGCTGCTGATGCTTCAGTGCAGGTCATGATGACCGAGGCCGCCACCCAGTTCATCACACCACTCACGCTCTCTGTCCTCTCGAAGCATCCAGTCATCTCGAGTCTCTGGGATGCTTCCTCTGGCGCGGTCGATCACATCGATCTCGCCCGGCGAACGGATGTTCTTGCCGTCGCCCCCGCAACGGCCAATATGCTCGGAAAGCTCGCCCGCGGCATCGCGGACGATGTCGTTTCCACCTACGCGGTGGCCCATCGCGGGACGCTAGTCATAGCGCCGGCGATGAACACCTGGATGTGGAGCCACGAAGCGACCCGGGAGAGCCTCTCGATTCTCAGACGGCACGGCGCGGTGATCGTCGACCCGGAATCCGGAGAGCTGGCCTGTGGAGATACCGGGCCCGGGAGGATGGCCTCCCCCGAGAAAATTGTCGCGGCCATTCTGGAAGCAGGCCGCACATCCCATCAATTCGAGGGGAAGGCTGTTGTGATAACGGCCGGCCCCACCCGCGAACCCCTCGACCCTGTCAGATTCCTCTCGAACCGGAGTTCAGGCCGTATGGGGTACGCACTCGCCCGCGAGGCTGCAAAGAGAGCGGCGAGAGTTGTTCTCATCACTGGCCCCGTCGTCCTCGAGCCGCCCGCGGGTGTCGAGGTCGTTCGAGTGGAACGGACACAGGACATGCTTGACGCCGTACTCGCGGCACTTCCCTCCTCGGATGCGCTCATCATGGCCGCGGCTCCGGCGGACTTCGTGGCCGCGGTCCCGGCAAACGAGAAAATCAAGCGTTCGGCAGGGCCTCCAACGATCAGTTTGGCGCTGGCGCCCGACATTCTCAGAGCGGCCGCCAGTGTCCGAAAGCCCGGACAAGTTCTGGTGGGTTTTGCCGCCGAAACGACGGATGTCGTTCTCAATTCGAGGCAGAAGCTGCTCGACAAGAAGATCGATCTCCTCGTCGCCAACGACGTCTCGAACCCAGAGATCGGGTTCGACTCTCACTACAACGAAGTCTTACTTCTGAGCCGGCCTCAGCACGCGGGTGGAGACATTCAGGAAGAGTTCATTCCGAAGGAACACAAAGCGCTCATCGCCGGAAAAATCCTGGATGCGGTCGCCCGGCTTCTCGGCGAGAAATGAAGAGACCCGAATCCGCTGAAAAGCACCCGCTTGTTGCCGGTCTGGAGTACTTTCGAGACCTCGGGTTCAAGGACCTCTATCTTGATCCTCCGGAAAAGAAAGCCGCGGTTCCCGCGAAGGCCCGTCCGGCAACAAGGCCTCCTTCGCCCCCTGCCACCGCGAGACCGGCCACGGTCTCGACGCCACCGGTGCGGGAGAGGCCCCCCGTGGCCAAGGCGAAACTGTCCCCCGAGGAGAAAACCGCCGCCCTCTGTGAGATGGCCCAAACCGTCAGCGCATGTGAGAAATGCAAGCTTTGCGAAACCCGCAACAAGACCGTCTTTTCCGATGGTAACCCCATCACCCGGCTGATGTTCATCGGAGAGGCGCCCGGAGAAAACGAGGACGCGCAGGGAATCCCCTTTGTCGGACGAGCGGGCCAGCTCTTGACCCGCATGATCGAGAACGGCATGGGGCTCGCCCGCGCGGACGTGTACATCGCCAACGTACTCAAGTGCCGGCCCCCCGAGAACCGGGACCCGCTGCCCGCGGAAATCGCTCAGTGCAGGGGCTATCTCGAGGCCCAGATAGAGTTGGTTCGTCCCGAAGTGATCGTTGCCCTGGGCAAGTTCGCGGCTCAATTCCTGCTCGAGACCGAAGAGGGCATCATGCGGCTTCGCGGGAGGTGGGGCTCTTACAAGGGGATTCCGGTCATGCCGACGTACCATCCGTCCTTCTTGCTCCATTCGCCGAACAGGAAGAAGGAAGCGTGGCAAGACTTGATCCTGGTCCTTCGCCGGCTCGGGCTTCCGGTGCCGGCTCCGGGCAAACAATGAAGCGCTACTTCCTTCCGGTCTTGGTGCTCGCCGTGGCGAGCTGGGCTGGTGCGGCCCTCATCGTGACCCGCCTCGGAATGTCGATCCTGAAGGAAGCCCCTCTCAACCCGATTCAGCCGTCTGACGGCGAGAGCCAGATCGAGTGGACGGACGCCGAGAAGGTGGCAATCGAAGCGGGGGCGCCAAGCGGGATGGTCCCGGCCACGGAGAACGATGCGGAGCCGGGGCCCGAACGCCAGGACCTCGAAGTCCTGTACGGCAGTTATGAGCCCTTCTTTGTTCGCGGGGATCTCAACGGTGACGGGGTGATGGACTTTGTCCAGGCTTACGTCGACCGGCAAAAGGATCTACTTGTCTTCGACGTAGCTGTTTTCTTCGGCCGCAGCGGCAAGTTCAGCCCGCCCTACTTCGTTGTCCGTAACGTCAACCTCGCGGCTGGGGACATCTCGATCGACCGCTCGCTCCTCATCATCACGGAAGAACTGGGGTCCGATACGAACCGGCGTTTCCGTTACGACCCTCTTCTGGAGAATTTTTACGACGTGGATGCGACGGAAACCGAGCCTCAGGCGCCTCCCGAGGATGTTCCGGACGAACCCCTGGACCGGCGGCAACGCGCGCAAGTCTGAAGACCGTGGTCAGGACGGGCGTTCTCCTCCCAATCGCCTTCCCGGGGCTTCTGACCTACACGGTCCCTGAGTCCATGACTCCGCCGCGTGCCGGGTGCCGGGTGATCGTTCCCTTCGGGAATCAGGTCAGAGCGGGTATCGTTGCCGACACGAACCCGCCCCCGGCGCCTGAAGGGGTAGAAGAACGGTCTCTCCTTGGAATTTCTGACGAAGAGCCTTTCCTGCCACCCTCCCTCGTCAGCACCTTGATGGGTGCGGCCAACCACTACTTCGTGGGGCCCGGTGAGATGATCCGGGCCGCCGTCCCGTCGCGCTTGCTCGATCTGGGGGAAACCACCTTCACGGCGGTGGCGCCGGCGGGAGAAGCCGCCGGACTTTCGGAAGCGGAGAAGAGTGTGCTCGAGACACTCCAGCGGCTCGGGAGATCCTCTCTGTCTCAACTGCGCGACGGCGTGAAAGAGAAACGCGTGGCTTCGATCCTGAAGAAGCTGGCGCTCTCGGGCCTCGTACGCATGGACTCGGCAATTCCGAAGCCTCCCGCGCCGTCTTCCGAACCAGCGTGGACCGTTCTGGACCCTTCCCGCCTGATGGATATCCCTCCGAGAAAGAAGATCTGGAAGCGTGTGTGCGAGTCCATTCTGAAAAAGGGAGGGGCCTCCACCCTTTCGGAACTTCGCCCATCCGGTGCCACGCTCCGGATACTCGTGGATCTCGAGGCTCAGGGCGTGGTCACGAGAACGGAACGAGCCTTGAGGGCAGATCTGGTTCTCCACACCGGCACACTGAGTGAAGTGGCGACCATCGTCCCCACGGATGCCCAGAGGGCGGCTATCCGGGAGATTGAAATGGCCTTGAGGCAGGGTACCGAGCGGACACTCCTGCTTGATGGGGTGACGGGTAGCGGGAAGACGGAGGTCTATCTGGCCGCGATCGAGGCGTGCCGCGCTCTTGGGAAGGCGGCCATTCTGCTCGTGCCGGAGATCGCACTCGCGCCGGGTGTCGTTCGCCGAATCCTGGGCCGTCTCGGTTCCCGAATCTCGCTTCTCCACAGCGCCCTGTCGGACAAGGAAAGAGCCATCGAGTGGGAGCGGGCCCGAACGGGGGAGGCCGATATCGTGGTCGGCCCTCGTTCGGCAGTCTTTGCGCCACTCGCCAACCTGGGACTCATCGTGATTGACGAGGCGCACGAGGGTGCGTACAAACAAGGGGAATCTCCGCGATACGATGCCCGGGATGTGGCCCGCTCCCGGTCGAGGGCGTGCGGAGCGGTCGTTGTGCTTGGGTCGGCCACGCCCGTCATGGAACACGAGCGCCCGGCTCGCGAAGGACGCCTTCCACGGCTAACTCTGCCAGCGCGGCCGGGAACGCGTACCCGTGCGGCCGTGGAAGTAGTAGACATACGCAAGGAACCGATCCGCCGTGGAGAGCAGGGCAAGATCTTGCTGGCCGGAAGAACCGTCGAGATCCTCAGCGGCGCTTTTGAAAAGGGGGAGCAGGCTATTGTGCTCCTCAACAGGCGCGGGTTCTCCCCTTCGCTCCTTTGCCGGCCCTGCGGAGAGGACTTCCGCTGTGTCAACTGCTCGGTTGCCAGGACGTATCACAGAAAAGGGGAACGGCTCTTGTGCCACTACTGCGGTGACTTCATCCCCCGGCCCGATACGTGCCCTCGGTGCGGCTCGGATGCGCTCATGCCCATCGGCTTCGGGACCGAGCGCCTGGCGGAGCGATTCGCCGAGACTTTTCCTGGCATCCCCTACGCCGTTCTCGACCGGGATACGGCCTCGCGCAGGGGTGGGGCCGCGGCCGTTCTCATGGACTTTGAGACGGGCCGGGCAAAGGCACTCCTGGGAACGCAAATGGTTGCCAAGGGCCACGACTTCCCGAACGCGACGGCGCTGGCTGTTCTGGATGCCGATGCTCTCCTCTCATTTCCAGATTTCCGTTGCGCGGAGCGGACTTTCCAGCTCGTGACCCAGGCCGCGGGCCGGGTGGGGCGCGGAGACCGCCCCGGAGTCGTTGCCGTGCAGACGGCGCGCCCGGAACACGAGGCCATTCAAGCCGCAATCTCGCAAGACCATCCCCGGTTCTCCGAAATGGAATTGCGATTTCGAAGGACTTTCCAATATCCGCCATACAGCTATCTGCTCCTGGCTCTGTGGGCGAACGAGGATTTGCGCGAGGCGGAACTGGGGGCCAGGGAAGGGAGAGTGCTTCTCGATACGCCCGCTCTCAAGGAACAGTGCCGCATTCTAGGGCCCGCTCCCGCCCCTATCGAACGTCTCAAGGGCGAGTACCGTTTTCACATTCTCATCAAGTCACAAAACCGCAAGGCACTCCTCTCGGCCGGCTACAGGCTCCTTCAATCCGCGCGCCCTCCACGGCTGGATATGGACCCGCAGAACATGCTGTGAGCAAGCGGTCAGCTGTCGATCTCTCAAACCCGTGTGAAGTGGCGCCGCGTGCGTTTTCTCTAAGCCCTGACTGGCGGCAAACCCGCCAGAACGATTCCGTCCCGCTGATCTTGTTTCACGAAGTACATCGCGGCGTCGGCGCTCTTGATGAGGGAATCCCGCGTGCGTCCATCCTCCGGGAAAGAGGCGATGCCGAAGCTGGCCGTCACGACATGATCGATCCCTTCATCCTTGAGCAGAGAGGATGTGCGGAGCATCTGGCGCAGGCGGCGGACCGCGACGAGGGCGTCCGCCTTGGACGTCTGCGGAAAAACGAGAACGAACTCGTCCCCTCCGAACCGGAACGCGGAATCGATGAGCCGGATACGCCCCTTCAGGAGTTCCGCAATGCGGAAAAGGAGCTTGGATCCGATCTGGTGCCCCCAGCGGTCATTGACCTCCTTGAAGCGGTCGAGATCGACGAAGACGAGCGAAAGGTCGTATGCGTAGCGCGACGCCCGGTAGATCTCGGTATCCAGAACAAAACCAAGGTGCCTGGCGTTGAAGAGCCTGGTGGCATCGTCGGTAATCGTCAACTCATGAATTCGGGCCACGTAGTGCGCGTTGTCGAGCGCAATGGCCGCGTAATCCGCCAGATTCAAGAGCGTCGGGAGTTCGTCAAACTCGAAGCGCTCTCCAATGGGAATGTTGACGAGTTCGATCACCCCGTGAACTTGCTCTTTCCCGGTTATGGGGATGCAGACGATCGTTTTGGTGATCACTCCAGTTAGTTCATCAAACCGTGAGTCGAACCGGGGATCGAGACGTGCATCCCTTACAACAACCGGCTCGCAACGCAAAGCGGACATTCCCGCGAGGCCCTGTCCAAGGGCGATGCGGCGATTCTTCAGCCCCGCAGCCCCCTCGCCCACGGCAATTTCAAAATGGAGTTCGTTTGCCTTCGAGTCCAGCAGGAGGAGGGACCAACTCGAAGGATTGAGCAAATTGCTCAGCTTCTCCATGATCGTCTGAAGAACACGAGAGACATCCAGAGTGGAGGCGAGTTCCTTCCCGATTTCGTGGAAGAGGGAGAGGCGCTGGACTTCACGCCGGAGAAGGACCAGCTCTTCCTCGGCTCTCGAAACAGACGGAGGTTCGATGACGGGATTGAGCATTGACCGGGCATTCTCGCATTTCCAGATTGCGAGCTGAAGGGGTGGAGCCCCGATTCGGGAACTTCACCGGGGCCTTGGCGGTCTACACTTGACATCATGAACCCGACGAAGCTTTCTCGCCGTCTCGTCCTCTCGATTCTCGGAGTCGCATTCGTTGCGGGCGTTCTCTTCCTCTTTTCCCCTCTTCTCGCCCAGGCCAAGGGAAAATCGAGCCGTCCTGACAGCAAGAAGCAGGAGGCAACCGTGGTAAAGAAGCCCGACTGGAAGAGGGTCGAAGCCCTCATTGAAGAACAGAAGTTCGAAGAAGCCCGCAAGGAAGTTGAAGGGCTCAGAAAGATCTCTCAAGCGGCTGCTGATAACACGAACTGGACAAAAGCCCTGGTCCGTGAGGTCCAGCTCGAGATCGGGCTCTCGGGGTTCGAGAATGCGGTTCGCTTTCTCCGAACACAACCGTGGCCAGACGCGCCGGAATCGCGAATCGTCCTCAGCCTTTTTTATGCGCATTCCTTGACGACTTACGCACGTGCGTATTCGTGGGAAATCAACAAACGTGAAAAAGTCGAGTCGAAAAACGAAGTCGACTTGAAGGCCTGGACGAGAGACCAGATCTACGAAGAAGCCCAGAAGGGATTTCTCGAGGCCTGGCGCGTGCGGGAGAAGCTCTCCGGCGTACCGGCTGCAAAGTACGGCGAGTTCCTCACGGGCAATACCTATCCGGCCGGTATCCGAAGCTCGATGCGGGACGCCCTCTCTTACATGTTCGTGGAACTCTACGCGGACACCTCGTTCTGGCGCCCAGAACAATCGAACGATCTTTTCCGGCTCAACAAGAAAGCCCTCCTCGCGGGTAATCCCGAGTCCTCAGCGAAAGTGAAGCTCGAGAACCAGGAAGAGCACCCTCTCGTCAAGATCGGAGCGATCCTCGATGACCTCTCTGTCTGGCACGGATCACGAGACGAAAAGGAAGCCCAACTCGAGGCATATCTCGAACGTCTGAGGCGCTGGCGAGCCTCCTTCACCGAACCCGAAGACCGGAAGTTCGCCATCAAACAGCTTTCATCGAAATTAGAGATGTTCCGTGACAAGCCCTGGTGGGCGATGGGTCAAGCGGATCTCTCGGACCTCGTCCGCGAGGAAGACAGGGCGGACAGCATCATTCAATCCCGGCAGCTTGCCCAGGAGGGAGTGAAGGCCTACCCAGACTCGCCTGGCGGACAGCGCTGTGCCCACATCATCAGGGCGATCGATGCTCCGGATTACGAACTTGCTTCCATGTCGTCAGATGGAACGGGAAAACGGAGCCTCCTGGTGCTTCACAAGAATTTTCCCAAACTCTACTTCCGTGCCTACAAGAACGACCTGAAAGCCTGGATTGGCACCCGGCGCGACTACAACCTGCTCCCGAGTCCGGAAGAGATCAGAAAGATAATGGCCAGGCCGGGCAAACCAGCTGCCGAATGGTCAGCCGCATTGCCGGAAACGCGTGACTTCAGAACACACAAGACGTTCGTGGTCCCACCCATGAAAGAGCCTGGGGCCACCATCATTGTGGCCTCCATGCGTCCGGATTTCGCCGAGTCATCCAACAAAGTCCTCGGCGTTCACTTGCTTTTCGGGGACTTGGTCCTGACGACGCGCACGGATAACACTGGCGGATACATCATCAATACCTTCTCCGGGGCCACGGGAACGCCAGTGGGCGGCGCGAAGGTCCACCTCTACCGCCTCGACTGGCAGGCTGGGCACAAGATCATCGACACCAAAACAACGGGTGAGAACGGAGAGGCTGTTTTTTCGATCGACCCCACAAAAGAGGGGAGTTCCCACTTCGCGCTCGCTGAGAAGGGGAACGACATTGCCGTCGATCTGAATTGGCTCGGCTTCTCAAAACCCTACGAGCCGTCGCAGACATCGTCTGCCCTCGTCTTTACCGACCGAAGCATCTACCGGCCGCAACAGAAGATCTTCTGGAAAGCCATCGCCTACCGGGGAAATGCAAAAGACGCGGTGTACAAAGTCATCCCCGAGATGGCCTTTACGGTTTGGCTGATCGATCCAAACGGCCAGCGTGTGGAGTCGGTCACAACGAAATCGAATACATACGGCTCGGCGGCAGGGGAGTTTGTCATCCCCACGGGGCGGCTTCTCGGCAACTGGCGCATCGACACATCACTTGGCGGCTCTGCTGGAATCGGCGTTGAAGAGTACAAGCGGCCCACATTTGAAGTGGAATTTCAGGAAATCAAGGACCCCCTAAGGCTAAACAAGCCCGTCAATCTCGAAGGAGAGGCCAAGTACTACTTCGGGTTGCCAGTGACGGCTGGCCAGGTGAAGTGGCGGGTCACCCGGGAGCCAGTTTACCCGTGGTGGTGGGGCTTCTGGGGATTCGGCCCGCGAGCCGGGAGCCAGATTGTCGCAACCGGTGCCTCCACCCTGGATGAGAAGGGAATCTTCAAGGTCTCTTTCACGCCGGAAGTGGAAGAACCGAAGGATGCCGCGGGGAAGGAGACAACGTACCGCTACCGTGTTTCAGCGGACATTACCGACGAGGGCGGCGAGACCCGGAGCGCCGATAAGTCGCTGCGTATAGGGTTCGTTTCGGTGGACGCGACGCTGGCCGTGCCGGCTGGGTTCGCGCAGGCCGGTGAACCAGTTGAGATCCACGTCTATCGCCGCAATCTGGACGGAACGCCCAAGGCAGGAAAGGCCAGCTGGAACCTTTTCAAGCTCAGTCAGCCCGCGGCTCAGGTCCCGTCCGAAATCCCGGTCTTCAAGAGACCGGCGGCTGGTGACAACGAGGAGGAGATTGCGGGCGACAACCCCTACGAGACTCCCGGCGACAAGCTGCGTTCTCGCTGGGAAACCGGGGTGACACCCGAGTTGCTCTTCAGAACCTGGAAGGAAGGCGCAGGCGTTGGGTCGGGCGCGCTCTCGCACGACGACAAGGGCGATGCCATAGCCAAGCTGGGAAAACTTGATGTGGGCGTTTACCGGTTGAAATACCAGACGCTCGATGAGTTCGGAGCCACCTATGAGACGGCTCGGGAGTTTGTCGTGGCGGGCGAACAGACCTGGCTCGGGGTCCCACTCCTCGTGCGCGCGCAGGAAACGGGCGTCGAGGTTGGGAAAAAGGCCCGCATTCTGGCTGTATCGGGGCTCCCGAATCAACTCCTCTACTTTGACATCTACCGGGATGGAAAACTCAGAGAGCGCCGTGTCCTGAAGGCTGGCTCAGCCGCATCGGTCGTGGAGATCCCCATTACCGAAGCGGATCGCGGCGGCTTTGGCGTGATTGTTTCCGGCCTGAGAGACCATCAGTTCTTCCAGTCATCCACGTCGATTTCCGTCCCCTGGGACAACAAGAATCTCTCGGTCGAGTTTTCTTCCTTCCGCGACAGGTTGCGGCCGGGAGGAAAAGAGACATGGACCGTGACCGTGAAGAACCCCAGCGGAAAACCGGTCGAGAAAGACAGTGCCGAGTTGCTGGCGTACATGTATGACCGGAGCCTCGACATCTTTCGCGCGCACACACCGCCAAGCGTTTTCGGCCTGTATCCATGGCGAGGCGCAACCTCCTGGGTTCGGGCGAGCCTCGGGCAGGCGAACGCAAACTGGATTCTGGGGCAGATGCCTGGACTACCGGGGTACCCCTCGTTCTCGCCGGACCGGTTGACGTTTTTCGACCGCTACGGAATTGGTGGCCCCGGATCGCGTTCCCGCAACGGCCGCATGATGAAGATGGCTGTTCGCCGCGCCAATGGAGCGGAGGCAGAGGAAATGGCGCCACCCCCGGCTCCCATGGCGGCTGCGCCGTCCATGCAACTCGCGGAGGCGAAGGCGGTCTCTGCCAATGTTGGCCTCGCCGGAGTAGCCGGTGGTGTTGGCAAGAAGGATCAGCCGGCAAAAGAAGTGGATGCTCTCGACGACGCTGAGCCTGCACCTTCCAAGGAGCCTGTTCCGCTTCGGTCGAACTTCGCCGAAACAGCGTTTTGGAAACCCAACCTTCTCACCAATGCCGATGGTTCGGCATCTTTCGAGTTTACTGTTCCCGATTCCGTCACTTCGTGGAATGTCTGGGTTCACGCACTCACCCGGGATCTGCGGGGTGGCTCGGTCAAGAAAGAGACCAGAAGCGTCAAGGATTTGATGGTGCGGCCCTACGTGCCGCGTTTCTTGCGCGAAGGAGACGAAGCGGACCTCAAAGTTGTTGTCAACAACGCTTCTGATGCTCCCCTCACGGGACAGCTCGAACTCGAAGTCATCGACCCCGAAACGCAGAAGAGCCTTCTCGGAGAATTTGGCCTGACGTCTGGGATGTCCTCTCAGCCGTTCACAGTTGCGGCCGGAGGCGGTTCGAACTTCACGTTCAAGTTGAAGACCCCGAAGAAGGTGGGCGTTGTCGCCTTCAAGGTGACGGCCCGCTCCGGCAACCTGAGTGATGGCGAGTTACGGCCGTTACCCGTTCTCCCCTCCAGGTATCACCTGGTGCAATCCCGTTTCGTCACGCTTCGCAACAAGGACCGCAAAGTCATGACGTTCGAAGACCTGGCGAAGGAAGACGACCCGTCGCGCATCAACGAGCAGATGGTCGTGACCGTTGACGCTCAGCTCTTCTACACGGTGCTCGGCGCACTCCCGTACCTCATCGACTACCCGTACGAGTGCACCGAACAGACTTTGAATCGTTTCGTCTCGACGGGAATCGTGACGAGCGTTTTCGATCAGTTCCCGGCAGTCGCAAAAATGGCAAAGGAACTTTCGAAGCGCGATTCGGTTCTCGAGAAGTTCGACGAACCAGATCCGAACCGCAAGATGACGCTCGAGGAGTCGCCCTGGTTAATCGAGGCGAAGGGTGGTCAGGACGCGGGCTTCGGAATGACAAAGGCGCTGGATCCGGCGGTCTCGAAGGCCACCCGGGAAGCGGCCCTTGCCCGTCTCAAAAAAGCGCAGACGTCCAATGGAGGATTCCCGTGGTTCCCCGGAGGTCCACCGTCTCCTTACATGACCCTGTACATCATGCACGGTTTTGCCAAGGCGGCGGAGTTTGGCGTTGATGTTCCCAAGGACGTCGTGCAGCGCGGGTGGCAGTACCTTGGATCTCATTTCCGCGGCGACCTTCGCAAGATGATGGCGGACGACTGTTGTTGGGAGTTCCTGACGTTCCTGAACTACGTGGCTTCGAGCTACCCCGACCCTTCCTGGGTGAATGGGGCCATTTCCGATGCCGACCGCAAGGACATCCTGAACTTCTCGTTCAAGCACTGGAAGCAGCACTCACCCTATCTGAAGGGTTACCTCACTTTGACCCTCAAGCGGATGGGGCGGCCGAAAGACGCGAAACTCGTCTGGGATAGCGTGATGGACTCCGCCAAGACGAACGAGGAACAGGGAACGTTCTGGGCGAGGGAAGACCGCTCGTGGCTCTGGTACAACGACACCATCGAGAGTCACGCATTCTCGCTGCGGACACTCATGGAACTAGACCCGAAGGACTCGCGGCGGGATGGGCTGGTGCAGTGGCTGCTTCTGAACAAGAAACTCAATCAGTGGAAATCCACACGGGCGACGGCAGAAGTCATCTACTCGCTGGTTCACTACCTGAAAGCCGAAGGGGCACTCGGAATACGTGAAGACGCAAGAGTGACGATAGGGAACCAGAAAGTCGAGTTTGTTTTCGAACCGGACCGGTACACGGGAAAGAAGAACCAGATCCTCGTTCCAGGAGAGAAGGTCGACCCAAAGACCACCTCGACGGTTGTGGTTGAAAAGGAGAGCAAGGGATTCGTTTTTGCGTCCGCCACGTGGCACTTCTCGACAGAGAAGCTCCCGGCGGAAGACCGTGGTGATTTCTTCCAGGTTTCGAGGAAGTACTTCCTGAGAGAGAACACGGGCCGCGAGTGGGTGCTCAAGCCGCTCGCGGAGGGCGCGGTGCTCAAGCCCGGGGATCAAGTCGAGGTGCAGGTTTCGCTGCGGACCAAGCACGAGGCGGAATACGTTCACCTTCGTGACCCGAGAGCGGCCGGACTCGAGCCCGAGAACGCGGTTTCGCGGTTCAAGTGGGATCTCGGAATCGGCTACTACGAAGAAATCCGGGATAGCGGGACGAACTTCTTCTTCGAGCGGCTGCCGGTAGGGGAGTACACGTTCAAGTACCGGCTGCGGGCAAATATGGGGGGCACGTTCCGCATTGGGCCAGCCACGGTTCAGTCGATGTACGCTCCCGAGTTCAACGCTTACTCGGCTGGATTCGTTTTGCAGGTCTCCGAGGGAGAACCGGTGAGACAATCCGGCAAGTGAAGAGAACCTTATCCCGATCTGTGATCGCCGTGGCCGGGATTCTGGCCGCGGCGGTCCTCCTGGATGCGGCTCCCGCCTCGCAGCCCGTCTCCCGGATCGCTTTTGGGTCCTGCTCCGAACAGAACAAGAGGCAGCCCGTCTGGGATGCGGTGAACAGGCTGCGTCCGGAGCTGTTCCTGTTTCTGGGAGACAACATTTATGCCGACACCGAAGACATGGACAAAATGCGCCAGGATTACGCAAAGTTCTCCCGGATCCCGGGGTACATCAACCTGAGGAAGACGGCTCGTATTCTGGCGATTTGGGACGATCACGATTACGGTGTGAACGATGGAGGCGAGGAGTACCCCAAGAAAGAGGAATCGAAACAGATCTTCCTCGACTTTTTTGGAGTTCCGAAGGACTCGCCGCGCCGCGCGCGGCCTGGCGTTTTCGATGCCGAGGTCATCGGTCCTCCAGGGAAGCGGGTGCAGTTCATCCTGCTCGATACGCGGTACAACCGGAGTCCTCTCAAGAAGAACCCGATCTTCATGAGGGCGGAAGGCCCCTACGGACCGAATACCGATCCTCAGGCCACGATCCTGGGAGCAGAGCAATGGGAATTCCTGAGGGAGCAACTGGACGTCCCGGCCGAAGTCCGGTTCCTTTGTTCCAGCATTCAGGTAATAGCCGAAGACCATGGATTCGAGAAGTGGGGGAACTTCCCGGCAGAAAGGAAGCGGCTTTTTGATCTCCTCGTGGAGAAGAAGGTGACGGGGCTCGTCATCTTGAGTGGCGACCGGCATTTGGCCGAACTCTCGTCGATGGACATCGGGCTGGGGTACCCGCTTTACGATTTGACGTCGAGCGGCCTGAACAAGGCGAGTTACAACATCATCCCGATGGAGCACAACGACCACCGGGTTGGCACCGTTTCGCGCGTTAACAACTTCGGGTACATCGCCATCGACTGGCTCCGAAAGGACCCGCGAATCAATTTGCAAATCCGGGACGAAGAGGGGGATATCAGGTTCCAGCAGAAAGTCGATCTTTCGGAACTTGCGCCAGCGAAATCAGGGTCCGTTCCCGAGTGAGACGATCTTCGGGTTGACTTTCGGGCGTTTCGCTTACAATCGCGCGACTTTTTTGGAGGTTCGATGACGACACTCAAGTTCAACCTGCCCGAAGACCGGATTCCGCGTGCCTGGTACAACCTCGTCGCGGACCTGCCGAAGGCGCCCGCCTCGGTGCTGCACCCCGGAACCTTGGATCCTGTGACACCCGACGACCTTCTCCCCCTCTTTCCGATGGGGCTCATTGAGCAGGAAGCCAGCACCGAACGCTGGATCGAGATTCCAGAACCAGTGCGCAATGTCTACAAGCAGTGGCGTCCGTCACCGCTTCACCGGGCGCGCCGTCTGGAACAAGCCCTCGATACTCCAGCACGGATCTACTACAAATATGAGGGGGTCAGCCCCGCGGGGTCCCACAAGCCCAACACTGCAGTCCCGCAGGCGTACTACAACAAGATCGCGGGAACGAAGCGCCTCGTGACTGAGACGGGCGCTGGGCAATGGGGTTCCTCCCTGGCAATGGCCTGTGCGTTTTTCGAACTCGACTGCAAAGTCTTCATGGTGCGCGTCAGCTACGACTCCAAGCCCTATCGTCGCGCACTCATGGAGGTTTTCGGAGCGACAGTCAGCCCAAGTCCGAGTAGCGAAACCGAGGCTGGGCGCGCCGTTCTGGCCAAGAACCCAGATTCGACCGGCTCACTCGGCATGGCAATTTCCGATGCCGTCGAGATCGCCGCAAAGGACCCCAGTTCGCGTTATGCCCTCGGGAGCGTCCTCAATCACGTCCTCCTGCACCAGACCATCATCGGTCTCGAGTGCCTCGAGCAGATGGAGATGGCTGGTGACGACCCGGACGTCCTCGTTGGCTGTACGGGCGGCGGTTCGAACTTCGCTGGCATCAGCTTTCCGTATATTGGCCGTAACTTGAACGGCAGGGGGAAGACCCGGATTGTGGCGGTTGAGCCAGCTGCCTGCCCGAGTTTGACTCGCGGGAGGTTTGCTTACGATTTTGGTGATACGGCGGGGTTGACTCCGCTCGTGAAGATGCACACGCTCGGGGCGCGTTTCGTGCCGCCTCCCCTCCATGCGGGAGGGCTTCGTTACCACGGGATGGCCCCCCTGGTGAGCCACGCTCTGGATTTGGGGCTGATCGAGGCAACCAGCGTCCAGCAATTAGAAGCGTTTGCGGCCGGGGCTCAGTTTGCCCGGACGGAGGGCATTGTCCCGGCGCCGGAAGCCAACCATGCAATCGCGGGGGCCATTCGTGAGGCGCTGCGCTGCAAGGAAGAAGGGAAGGGGGAGGTGATCCTCTTTAACCTCTGTGGGCACGGCCACTTCGACATGCAGGCGTACATCACGTATACCGCCGGGGATCTCCAAGACCACGCGTATCCAGACGAGGAAATCGCGATGGCTCTCGCTGGGCTGCCCAGCGTTCCAAAAGAAGGCTGACATCCAGCTGATAACTGTTGAGCCGAATTAAATGGAACACCAGCCTTCGGTTGTCTGACCGGTGGCGCCGGAAGATTCGGATCCGCTTCCGGCGCCGTTCCCGATACCGCCCGGAGTTTCGAAACTGCGCAAACTACCGGTCCCGGTTCTTCCCCTCGGAGCGCGGGAGTCTCGCCCGCCCCCCGGTGGTTCCTCCCCGGTTCTTCCCTAACCCGAGGAAAAACATCAGCAGCGATCCCCGGACTCTTCTTGGGGGCACGGTACTATGGGGACTCGTCCACCGAACTCATTTCGATGAAGGCGCCATCCCCGGATCGCTGGCCCGACGATGCCCCGTCGTTGACAACTCCGTAGGCCAGGAACGAGTTCTTTCCGGAGACCTTCGTTATTTTCGCGTAACCAGACTTCACCCCCGGGGCATACCGCGCGAGAATCGTCCCCTCTTGCTTCCAGCCCCTGGCCGGCACCGCCATCGTCACGGTTTGAACGCTCTTGCCGGTAGCTCCATCGTACAGAGCAACCTGGAAGACACTTTCGCTTCCATCGACATCCCCGTTATTGACGACCGCCAGATTAGAGCGATTTTCTTCGTCTTGCTGCAGGCCCATGAGCCATGCTGTTTGCTTGGCGGTTCCCCACGGCACCGCTCCATAGGCGACTCCATACCGCCCCCCTCCTCCGGGAGAAGAGGTTCGGCCCCCCAAGAAGACACCGGAAGTGTCACCGCCGTCGACCGTAGCGAAGAGAGCACCCACGACCGATCCAGAAGGAACCCCCAGAACGCCCCGCTCTCGAAAGTACTTGCCAAGTTCGGGAATCAACATTTGCTGCCCAGGAGCAAGTTCCAGAGGGAACGAGGCCGTATGGTCGGCCGTCGTCATGGTTTCGGCAACCCACTTCAGCCGGATGGTCTTTCTGGCGGAACTGAAATTCGTGGCGATGAGTTCGCTCGAGTACGGGGGAATATCTATGATGACTGGGACCGTGACCCCCTGTTTTCCGGCGAGATTCGTCTCGGCAAGCGCTGGAAGGTACGACCCGTCGGAATTGACCTCATCTGCGATCGTTCCATAGGCCCACCAGGGGGCATTCCCGGCGGTCCGCTCGATCTTGGCGTAGCCGTTCGTCACATTTGCTCCGGCGTACTGAAGCACCTTGCTCAGCTGCTGGAAACCACCCGGGGGCAGGTAGAAGTCCTGACTAACGGAGGCCCGTGCGCCCGGATCTCCAGAAAACACGGTGACTTTGAGCCCCACCCACCCCTCTTCTGCCTTTCCGGCGTTCACGAGAGCCAAGTTGGACCTGTCGTACTGTGTCTGCCGCAGTCCGCAGACCCATGCCGTGCCAGCCCGCTGTAATCCCTGGGGTGACACGCTTCCATAGGCCAGACCAGCGCGGCCCTCGGGAACGACCGAAGCAGTTCTGACAGTCGCCGTCGTGACCGCAGGACTCGAGACGTGCTGGAACTCGATCCGGAGCGTTCCACCCCTGTTCCCGCTCCGGGGAAGCGGGATCCCGAGTGATCGCAGGTAACCCATGGCGTCAGGGAAGACAAGCTGACTCCCCGCCGGAATGACATCCACGGCGGACCCTGAACCCGTGCCGAGATTGGGGGCCGCCTCGTAAGTGATCGTTGCAACAACATCCATCGTGCCGCGATTCGTGAAGGTGAGTTCCGAAGTGAAGAACGATCCCCCGGACCCTGCACTCGAGAGGACGATCGGAACAAGAGCCTCACCCTTTAACTCGCCCTCGGATTGTGTGACCGGTATGCTGTGCTGGCCGACCGAGATACTTGCAGTTCTCGCAACTACGGTTGAGTTCGGCTGAACGGCCCAGTTGAGCGTGCCGTTGCCAGAACCACTGGCGGGGGCCACAGCGACGAAGGGCGCGCTGGAAGAAGCTCCCCACGCACACCCCGTGCCCGCCGTAATCGAAAGTACGCCGCTTCCTCCCGTGGCAGGAACGTTCACGCTTCCTGGCGACACGGCCCAGGCACACGTGGAACTCGGAGGGGAGGAAACACCCTCGCCCCGAACGGCCACGGTGAGGTTACGTTTGGAGAACAGTGTCACAGTTCCCGTCTTCACCAAGGATGCCGTCGGAGCAAACTTGAACGAGAGCGTCTGTGTGGCTCCCGCCGGAATCGAGAAGGGGGAAGGCGTCGTGAGAAGAAAGATGTTATCTGTTGCGCCGTAGAAGCTGACTAATAGAGGAACTGAATCAGTATTTGTATAGGAGATTGTAGCGGTGCGCGACTGCCCAGTGGCGACCTTGCCAAAATCGATCAGTCCAATCTGTTCTGGAGTGGACTCCGAGGCGAATGCGGTTCCCCAGACGGCCACAGCGGCGACCCGCTCGACCCGGTCGTCCGTGGTTACAAAGACAAATGAGTCGTGGTTCCCAGCGGAGGTGGGGGAATACCGGATGATGACATCTTGTTTGCTGCCCGGCCAGATGGCGTAAGGCGGGCAACCGGAGCTGCAAGAATAAGATGAATCCGGGCTCGTCATCCCGAGTACGGTCAGGGGAGCGTCTCCGGTGTTCGTGATCGTGAATCCAGATTCCGCCTTTTTACCAACTTCCACTGTTCCGAATTCGAGACTCGTTGCCTGGATCGAGAACTTCGGTGCCAGGACGCGGAACTTGACGGAATCACTTGGCTTTTCCATGGCCGTCACCGAGACCGTGGTGCTTCCGGCAGCAAGTCCTTCCGGAACACGGGTCTTTAACTCGGTCTCGGTTGCTGCTAGAACGCTGGCGGCCGTCTCACCGAACTTGATGACATTCTCCTGCGCCGTTGCAGAAAAGCCCTGACCCTTGATAGTGACGGGAGTCCCGATCGCCCCGGAGGATACGCTGAGGGAGGTTATCGAGGGAAAAACAGGAACAGTGAACGTCTGGGAGGCAAAAGTCGGTGTCGTGAGCGAGGGAACTGACGTCCAGTACGCGCGAGAATCGATGAGGAAGTCAGGACCCGTGCTCCCCGGTACCCGGATGCGTGCCGTTACTGGATACCGCGCGGGGGGCAGTTCGAGGTAAAGCCTTCCGGCCGTGAGTGTGGCCTTTCGGGTCTGGTTTAGGAATTCGAATGGTGCTTCAAAGCTGAGATCCACCAGAGCCTTCGTCGAGGAAGGGGTCTTCCCATCCTCGCCAAGCAGGGTTACCTCAATTTGCGAGCCCGGGATCTGCGGGACATCCTCTCTCCCCGGACGCGCATTCAGTGTCACCCTTTTCCACTGATCGGCGTTGTCCTTGATGTAACCCGTCCACGGCGTTCCGTTGGCTGCCTTCCCGATTTCTTCTTTCGGGTTAGCTGCCACATCCCAGAGTCCATTCCCATTCCTGTCGTGGAAGGCGTGAGAGAGAAGGAAAATCTGGTCGAGCTTACTGAGTCCGTTCTCGTCCTTCTGGGCGATTGCCGGATAGCTGGCGCTGAGCGCGTTGTAGAGAGCAAGCAGGCTGCGGGGCTTATTGGCAGTCAATGCCGAGATGACCTCCGAGGGCAAGAGAGTGATGTCGTCCTTGATATCCGAGGCGTACCAGTCGGTCATGGTATCGACGAGGTCCCAAAGGATTCCGGCGATGCCCAGCTCTTCACCACGGCCCTCCGCCGTCACCTTCTCGTTGACTTCGAGGTGGATGGGTTGGGACATCTCTGGCGAGGGCTCGTTCCACCGGAACATTCCTTCATTGGTGTAAGGAGCGTCTGGTTCGAAGGCGCGGCTGGAAAGAGCTGCCCAGAATGTAGCAAACCCCTCGTCGAGAGACGAGGACGTGTAGTCATTGGCAAATCCGTTATGCGCCCTGTCAAAGACCGGATCAGCAGATGCCTGGGGCCGCGGGATAACCGTGCCATAGAGTTCAGTCACCACGTGATGGCCGTATTCGTGCCAGATGACGCTGGGGTTTGCATTGGGGACGCTGTCGGCACTGGAAAGATGAATGGCCGATGCTGTTGTGCAGGAGGTTCCCGCATCGGTGGCGCAGTAATGTGATGGCGGGGACTGGTTCAGGTACACCTCGATAGGCAAGTTTCTCGAGACCGGCACGCCGCTCGTGACAGGCAGGTAGATCTGCCGCCACATGTGCCAGTAAGACTCCGCGGCGGCCAGGGCCAGATCCTGAGGAAGAGGCTCGCCGCGTCCGTCCAGAAGCGTGTCGAGATTGCCGGAAGCACTTGCGTCAAGGTCGAGCCGGGCCCCGCCAACAAGGCCAGACTTCATGAACGGTCTCCACCTCAATTCGGCGGCCGAAGCGTCCCCGGTGGGGGAGATCAAGAACTTCGAATCCTTCTCGTTCACGGCATCCTGCATCAGAGCCTTGATTCGATACTGTTTCGTGCTACTGATTGGCTGTGCGGGTCTGAAACAGTATTCGGCGCGCGGCGCCCAGGACTCCCCCTTGAACTCGGAGACGGTTTCCGCGATCAGAGTCTCAGTGCTGCCATCAATCTCAAAAAGCCTCATGGGAACCCCGGGGAGCCAGTACTGCTGGTTCTTGCCGATTCGCTGAATGGTCCCAAATAGCGGGCACCCATTGACGCCAAAATAGATGTAGGCGCTTTCTGCCAGGACCACCGATTCCGACTCGTCGTAGAGGCTGGCCGAGATCTGCAGCGCAGACGAGTCGAGCGGGATCGTCGCATCCTTGATTTCTAGAAGCTGCGACGCTGCCACTGTTGTAGCGGGGGGCGAAACGGGAACGGAAACGGAACTGCCAGCAGCGACGAGTGTCCCGGTGTTGCGGTCATACGCGCGCAGGGCGAGTTTTCCCTTGTCGCGCGACTCCAGCCGGTACTTCGCCAGTGCGGCGAGAGTAACCTTCGAACCGGCCTCCAGCCGGGTCATGGAAGGGGGCACGGGGGATTCTATGGATACAGAGTCACCGTACCGGAAGTTCTTGTACTGTCCTTCTATGTAGACACCATCCCCGTCGCCATTGCTGACGATGGCGCGCGCATTGAGGGCGATGGTCGAAGAAGTAACCAGCCGCCCATCCTCGACGTGCTGGTTGTACGCCTTCAGTTCCGTTGCCGTGAAACTGCAGCTCATCGAGACGGATCCCCGGCTCTTCTTCGCTATCGAAGTCACTGATGACTTGCCGTTACAGAACAGCGAGCCAAAGATCGTGTCATCCCCAGCCTTAAGATCCGCATAGAGTGTGACGGGGTCTTCACCCTGATTGTTGTATTCGTACGATACCGTGATTGTCCCACGGAACGGTTCCGTGAACCGCACTTTGTAACCTGGCGCGGCATCCGCCTTGACTTGAGACGGGAAAGCGAGCGTCACACTGCCTGTTCCGAAGCCTTTCGTGGCTTCGGGGGCCGTGGCGAAGAATGGCGTTCCGATGAAACCGTCCCGGTAACCGGTGAATCGTGAATGCCAATACTCTCCCGCCTCTACCGGCAAGAAGATTCCAATCAAAATGAAGAGAGAACAGACAACCGGTACGCGAGAGGAAAATGACGAAACCAGGCGCCCCAGAGACGTCCGCATCGTAGCCTCCGCAAAGCGGCTTCCTTTCTGGAAGTCGTCCCCCAGATTCTAGACCTTCGCCGTACCGAAATTCCAATCTCTTCGCCTTTTGTCTGACTTCAAGACAGCGGAGTAACGCGATTCTCCTCCTCCAAGGGCGCCGGAGTCCCGCCTGCCCATGGACGTTTTTCTCGGTTCTCCCCTGGGAGCGCGGGCCTCTCGCGCGCCCCTGGTGGTTTTCCCGATTTTCTCCTGAAATGGGCCCCCATTCAGCCAGGGTCAAACGCGAAGGGAGAGGAGATGGCTGGATTGAGCCTCCTCAGCAGGGGAGCCGGCGGGACCTTTTCTGAAAATTCGGCAAAACCCCTTGAAGGAGATGGAATTACGGGTGGAGGATCTTCTTTGCGATGACCTCACCACTCTTCTTGTCAAAAAGCCAGATCTCGATTCCCGTACCTGGAATCAAGTAGTTGTTCCGCCTGACTGGCGTGTTGTTCTTCCCCGGTTGTGCATCCCCCTCGCTCATTTCGAAGCCAGGTGTTCCCGCGACGTCCCCGACGAGGAGGGCTGCCACCCGGGACGCCTCCGCGGCCAGGGAACGCTCGACGGAAATCAGCAGCTCCCCGCCGGTCAGGGCTTTCTGGATCGCCTCCACCTCGGCGGCGGAGTTTGTTTTGACGGAAAAAAGCTTCTCGTATGTCTCTTGTACCTGAACGGTTTCGCCAGCCGGAGAAGTGACCGGCCTGGTGCGCACTTGCCGAGTGAAAGCCAGACAGAAGCTGCCAGATGCGGCCCCGGGAGGCGCCTTTACCGTCACTCTGTCTGTTCCCACAGTGGCGCTCCACTCGCAGTCTGGCGTGGAGGCTGCGCCGGTTGAGACCTTGATGCGGAAGGCACGGACTCCCGAAAGTTGTTTCGGAATTTCGCCCGGCTCGTCGTCTCGGGCGCCGGGAAGACTCCAGAAGAAGCTCTCGGCGTCTGACCCAGTAAACCCTGCCGGGAGGCGTTTTGCCGCGCGATCGAATGGGTTTGCGGGAGGAGCGGAAGATGCCGGCGGGTAGACCATGAACATCGAGAATGCAAAGACCCAAATCAACCAGTGGCGAGATCTCGCCAGGAGTTTTGTGCAGGACCGCATCATGGTGGGATGATAACGGGCCGGTTCCAGGATAGCGATCCTTCCATGTCAAATCGATGAGTATGGTGGGGAGTTGCTCAGGGGTTTTCAGAGTCAAGGCGAGGTGTTTTGAGCATCTCCGAAGATTCCGGATGAGTAGTCTGTAGGATTCATAGCAAAGGGAGCAGGAGATATGACATCAGGAAAAGAACTGCATGTGGTCTTCGGGGCCGGACAGGTGGGGCCGCTGCTCGCGGGGGAGTTGGTTGCGGCGGGCAAGGCGGTGAAGATCGTTCGCCGCTCTTCTACGCGCGTTGAGATCCAGGGTGTCGAGGTGACTCGGGCTGATGCGGGCGACTCACGTGCCGCGGTGGAGGCGACACGAGGAGCGGCGGTGATCTACAACTGCATGAACCCCCCGTACTCTGCGCGGGAGTGGGCACGGGAGCTACCGCGAATCCAGGAAGGTCTAATCGCGGCGGCCCGGGAAAACCAGGCGCGGCTCGTGGTTCTCGACAACGTCTATATGCTCGGAAGACCAGAGGGGCGGCCCCTTACCGAGGAATCTCCGCTGGCGCCGTGTTCGAAGAAGGGGGAGATCCGGGCCAGGATTCACGAGGAACTGCAAGCCGCTGTGAAACGGGGGGACGTCCGTGCGGTGAAGGGACATGCAAGCGACTTCTACGGTCCCGGGGGTACGGGGACTTACTTTGCGGGGCATTTTTGGCCCGGGGCGTTTGCGAGGAAGACGGTCAAGGCGTTCATCAACCTCGACACGCTGCACACTTACCATTACATTCCGGACGTTGCAGCCGGGCTGGCGAAGCTCGGACTCGACGAGGCGGCCGGCGGATCGTTCATGTTGCCGTGCCGGCCTGCAGTCACGACACGGCGGTTGATCGAACGGCTTACGCAGACATTGGGACATACCGTTGTTCTTTCCCGAACACCGTCTCTTCTGATGAATCTGCTTGGCGTTTTCGTCCCAATCGTGAGGGAACTGAACGAAATGGCCTATCAGTGGGAAGAGCCGTTCATCCTGGACGATTCGAAATTCCGCGGGAGGTATGGGGATATCACCGCGCCGGAAGATGTGGCGGCGAAGAGAACGCTGGAGTGGGCCCGGGTGACCTACGGCTGACGGCGAGAGGTATTTCTCCGCGCGGATTGAGACCTGCTGCAGCAGCGTCGCGGAAAGCGGTTTTCTGGCCAACGCGAGCCGTGAACCCGGATCTCTTTGCAAGGAGCCTGGTTCAAATGTGCTGCTGAGCTAGAATCGAGTGCATGCAGGAAAAGCTCGGAGAAATGCTCGTGCAGGCGAAGCGCATCACGAGGGATCAGCTCGAGCGGGCACTCTCTCCCGGGAAGGAGCCACGCACCAAGCTCTCTAGACGCCTCGTTGACATGGGCTTCGTCACGGATCACGAAATTGCAGACACGTTCTCGACAGTGACTGGAGTCCCGCTCATCGACTGCTCTCAGCTGGAAATCGCGCCGGATGTGCTGAAGATGATCCCCTGGGAAGTGGCGCGGAAGTACTGTGTTGTTCCCGTGATGAAAACCGCGAAGACCTTGACACTGGCCATGGCGGATCCGACGGACTTGTTTGCCCTGGATGATATTCAGTTCATGACGGGCCTGAGCATCGAGCCGGCCGTTGCCGCGGAAAGTGGAATCAAAGACGTCATCGAGAAGTACTTTCGCCCCCCGAGTCTTTCGGATCTCGCGAAGGACTTCAGCGAGAATGACGTTATCGAGAAGCTGGAGGATGAAGCCACGCCGGAGGCGAGAATGCTGCGCCACGAGTTCTGGCTGCGGAGCCGGTGCAAGGTCATTTTTGAACTCCCGGATGATCTCACATCGAACGAGGCCCGCCGGCTCGCGGGAATTCTGCAACTGCTCGTCACACAGTCGTAACCCGGGGTGACGCTCGGAACATAATCGAGGCATAGTATGAATATGCGGGCTTCCCAGCTCATCGTGTGGGGGTGCGGTTTCGCCTCGTTTTTCCTCTTGGCCTCTCGATCTCTCGTAGCCTGCTCCTTCTTCTGGGAAAAGCGCTTCGAAAGCCGGAGTTTTCCCGATCAGCCCCTTGATGACTTCGCTTCCGGAAAGCTGGGTCTCATTCAACCAACATGGGCTCGCAGCTATCTCGTTGTTGCATATCGCTACCTCTCTGGAAGGCCTCTGGACGCGATGGCCCAGGAGGCAGCCCTCGCAGTCTGGAGCCGGCGAGGCAAGGGCCCTTCGGCTGGGTGGCTCGAAAGAGACCCGAGAACCGAATGGCTTGCCCGTTGCGAAGAGATCCTTGGAACGGGACCCGACTCGCAGGCCGGTTCCACTCGAGACGCCTCCCCCTATCAGACGTTCGTGAATTGTGGTCCGTCGGGTTATGCCACTGCCTTGGAAACACTGACACGACTCGAGAAAGAGTCCGGAGGCATCGGAAACTCGGTCCTCGAGTGGCTGGAAGCCCAGCAGTCCGTTTTCTCGAACTGCGACTCCGCAATGGCCCGAATCCCACCGCCGCTCCCGGCTGGCCGTCCGCATTCCGAGAAGGCCGACCGCGACTACCAGATTGCCGCGGCGCACTTCTACGCCATGAACTACGACGAGGCTCGACACCACTTCGAGGAAATCGCGCAGGACGATGGATCTCCATGGCGTGCCCTGGCACGCCTGCTGGTAGCCCGCAGCTCTATCCGGCAAGGCACGCTTTGCAAGCCAGATGGCGTCTCGGAAGCAGACCTCGCCAGGGCAGAGAGCGAACTCCGAGCCATTTTGAGTGATCCGGCTCTCGTCGCAATTCACCGTGCGGCCACGGACATGCTCCATTTCGTCGAGATCCGGCTCAACCCCGAATCTCGAATAGAGAGAGTCGCCAAGACGGTTCTCGAGGCCAGCGGTGAGAACTTCGAGAGCGCCCTCGAGCATTACACGGACCTTTTCGACGCCGTCTACGGGAGACGCGCGCGATACCTCGATGCCCCGCGTCCCGAACCGCCTCCGTCGGACGAACTCACGCTATGGCTGCTGAATGTACAGAGAGGTCATCTCGCGCAAGCTCACTCACGTTATTGTGAGACGGCGAGTTTACCGTGGCTGATCACGGTCTTGCTAAAAGGGCGCCATGACACCCCAATCCCGCTCGAGATCCTCGAAGACGCGTGCAAGGTGGACCACGGAACACCAGGATTCGTTTCGGCCACCGCCCTCGCAGCGCTCGAGCACTGGCGAAGAGGCCGCCGAGAGGAGGCCTACCGGGCTGTGGTCGAAAACCAGGCGGCACTTCTAGGGGAAGGCCCCTCCGCGCGAAATGTCTGCAGGAGAATCCGGTCCACGGTGGCGAGGACATTCGACGAGTTCCTCGCGCAGGCACCCCAAGAATTCCTCTTCTTGGAGGAGGGTGTGGAGGAGTGGAAAGAAAACAAAGATCTCGGCCCTGAGGTTCTCGATCTTGTGAACACGTCTCTGCCACTCGAGAAACTCGAGAAGTTCTGCGCGAAAGTGGATGTAGGGCTCGCACGTCGCGAGCGCTTCACGGATTTCCTCTTCACGAGAGCTTACTTACTCGGAGACATCGCAACGGCCCGAAGAAATGCGCCTCCGCAACTCGATCCGACTGTGTGGGATCGCGACTGGCGTTTCGAAGTCATGTTCAAGATTTTCCTGAGTCCATCAGATGCGGGCGGGCATTTTGATTCGAACCTTCACCAAGAAACGTGGGGTCCCGGGACGTACGGCTGGTGTCGCACGAAACTCAATCTGGAGGAACCGCCGCCACCCTTCCTGACTTCGGCGGACATTTCGCGGGCTCGAGAAGCCCTCGCGGTCCTTCGCGCCCAGGGCGCCTCCGCGACCTTCTTCTGTCGCGAAGCTCTGAAATGGGCGAAGAAGAACCCGCTGGATCCGCGAGCGCCCGAGGTACTCCACAGGGCCATCCAGGCATCACGCATCGCCTGTGCCGACGAGAGCACAGCCACATTCTCACGCGCGGCGTTCCAGCATCTCCACCGCCACTACGCCAACACCGAATGGGCGAGACGGACGAAGTACTGGTACGCCGGAGTGGATCGAGGCCAGGAAAGCCAGGACTGAGGATTTTTCGAGGAGGGACGAGTTACTCAGAGTCGAACGTGACTCGAGAAGAGAATCCGTCGCGAACTCTTGCAGCCCCGGAGCCAACCGGCAGCATTTTTCTCGGAAAGGAACGGGATTCCAGGCTAGGATCCCGGGAGTTTCCAGAATCCTCACGCTGCCCCCTTCCCGGAAGGGGGTTGTATTTGCCTGCAGTTAGGAGGCCCATTGGCTCAGACCCCGAAGGCACATGAAGTTACCGATCCCGTCATCCTCATCGCTTCCGGAGATGAGGAATGCCGTGCGGCGGTTCGGGGCGCCATCCAGGCCGCGGATTTTGTCGTGGAGCAAACACGAGACGGGCTCGAGGCCGTTTCGGCTTTCCTCAGACACCGCCCGCAACTAGTCATCTTCGATGCAGTCCTCCCGCAGATGAGCGGGCTCGAGGCCTGCAAGGCCCTGAGAAAAATGGCCGCGGGAGCAGATGTTCCCATCATTATCCTCGTCGACCAGGACGACACCGCGTCCGTGAAGCGCGCCTACAGCGCCGGCGCCTCGGATTTCGTAACGAAACCCGTCAATCTCCTGATGCTCGGACCCCGCATTCGGTTCTGCATGCGCGCGTGGGAGACCCTCTCGAAACTCAAGAAGGATGACGCCCTTCGGGCGCTCGCCTTGCGAGCGGCGCAACTGGGACACTGGGAATGGGATCTGACGGGAGGCCTCCTCTACTTCTCCGATGAAGTTCATGAGATCTTTGGCCAGCAAACGACAGGCTCGGCATCCGGTCTTCCTGAATTCCTCGGCCTCGTTCATCCGGCTGATCGGACAAGAGTGAAAGAGGCCTTCTCCAAAGCACTCGCCGAAGGGACTCCATTCCAGCTCGAGTACCGGATTCTTCACTCGGATGGAGGCCGGATCGTGCGGCAAGACGGCTTCCCCGTGGGCGCTCTGGAAACACGGCTAAGGCTCTACTCTGGAACGGTCAAGGACATCACCAAGGAGAGGAGCGCGGAAGCGGAGATTCAATTCCTCGAACACTTCGATGCTTTGACCCGGCTCCCCAACCGCTCGCTCTTTCAGGCCTGGCTCGATCAGGCCGTCGCGAATTCAGATCCAGATGAGGCCGGTGTCGCCGTTTTCATGTGTAACCTGGATGCGTTCAAGAGAATCAATGAGTCTCTCGGTCATCGCGCGGGAGACGACCTCTTGCGAATGGTCTCCGAACGGCTGCAAAAGGCCCTGGGCTACTCACTGAAGCACCAGAGGGTGGACGTCTTGATGGAAGAGAGAATCCTGAGCCGTCCCGGGGCGGACGAGTTCCTCTTTGCGGCTCGCTCCCTGACCGCCAAAGAAGCCATCGCAATCGCCGAGAAGGCTCTCGAGTCTTTTCTGCCACCTTTCAACCTCGAGGGGCGCGAAATTGTCGTAAAAGGGAGTATTGGCATCAGCAGGCAGGCAGTCGCGGGCCGGGACGCGGGGAGCCTTCTCCGGGCTGCCGAGACGGCGTTGCAGGATGCCAAGCTCAAAGGGTGGGGCAGCTATGAACTGTTCGCGCCTTCAGACCGAACCCAGCCACTCGTCCGGCTCGACAAGGAAGCTGGGTTGAGGCGGGCCCTCGAAAAGGACGAATTGGCTGTGCATTGCCAGCCACAAATCGACATCGCGTCTGGTTGTTTCGCCGGGGTTGAAGCACTCATACGCTGGCAGCACCCGGTCCGCGGGCTGCTGGGACCGGCGAGCTTCCTCAAACTGGCCGAACAGACAGACTTGATCATCCCTATTGGACAGCGGGTCCTCACAAAGGCGTGTCTCGAGGCTGCGGAGTGGTTTTCCTCTGGATTGCCCCCGGTGGTCGTCTCGGTGAATGTCTCGGCCCGCCAGTTTGCAAGACCAGAATTCGTTGCGAGTGTGCGCACCGTTCTTGAAGAGTCTGGACTGCTTCCCGAGCGGCTGGAACTCGAGGTGACTGAGACGATTCTCATGCAGAACATCGCCGAGGTGGCCGGGGTTCTTGGTCAACTCCGCTCGATGGGGGTTCGCGTGGCGATCGACGATTTCGGAACCGGCTATTCCTCTTTGAGTTATCTGCGCAGGCTTCCCATCCAGACGCTCAAGATCGACCGGTCGTTCGTTCACGATGTGGGAAGAGACCAGGACAACGCGGCCATCACGGCAACGATTATTGCCATGGCCCACCGGCTCAACTTGGAAGTGATCGCCGAGGGGGTGGAAACGGAAGAAGAGTGCCGCGTCCTCAAGGAGCAGGGGTGCCGGATCATGCAGGGGTTTCTTTTCCACAAGGCCCTGGCGTCCGAGGAAATCGTTCGGCTTCTGAAGGCGCAAGCGCAGAGGTGTGGACCAGGGCAAGCCTGATCAAACCCCCTTGGCTGTTTCTTTCCTGATCGAATCGGTCATGATTAACCCAGGGAGAGGAGGTGGTACCAGGGAACTGCGTGTCGCGACCGTGGGAATGTCCCCGGTCGTCCAGGCTCCTACGGCGATCCTTGTCAGCTCGCTGTAGGGGTGATTCCCGGTTAATGGCCACGGAGAGGCACTCACCGTGCGCTTGAGTGGTCTTCATTAATGGAAGGGTAGGACGAATTGCAGGAAAAGCCTGCCAGCCGGCCATGGTGGTTTGCGCTGGCTTTCATTTCGATCGCCGTCGTGGCGAGGGCTGCCTCGGGGGAAGATGACTCCCCCACGGGACCACACGGAGTCGATCTCGTCTTCTATGGCGGGAACGCCAATGCGGTGGCCCTCCAAGTTCTCAACCTCAGCCCGTACGACATTACTTTCTTGGACGCTGACTTGAGGGACAACACCGATCTTGACCGCGACAAATGTAACAACAAAAAAATGATGTTTGCGCCCGTGGGGATGCCCGCGACCCTGCCAGGAGTCCCGGCTGATGCGTTGAACAGCTCGAGTTACAAGAACACGACCACGCATCCCTATAACGCAGTCGTCAGCTGGAGCGACTGCGGGGACGCCCATCCTGGGGGCACCTACTCGATCAACTGGAGGGTCAATAACGTCAAATACGAGTCCGGCACCGGGAACGTGAAGGTCCAGGTGTCTTTCACCCGCAACGAGCCAAAGAATTCGTTGATGGCCGGCTACTTCTTTGTCATGAAGGATTTCGTGGGTCTCGGCTTGAAGGCTGCGGGGCTCGTTGCAGAGCCGATGAACCCCCTTGCATGGATCGAGGCGTTCACGGCTTCCGCGGAGACCATAAACGGCGTGAATGAGTTCAACAAGGAAAACACCCAGCAAGACTACGGCGATAAGATGTGGGTAGCCGCCTATGTTTGGCCCGAGGAGGGGAAGTGCAGGGGGACGGTGACCCCCAACTGCATGCCCTCCAAGGCCGCCAGCGACGACGCGGTGGATACGCAGTGGGGATCAGGCATGGCCGGCTTCGCCCAGGCGGAAATCGTTGTGACGACACAAATTCTTCGCGGCTCGAGTTTCACCAAGGGGAGTCAAGGAAACTACAGGACTTACGGGACACTACCAATAGTAGAGGTCACAATCTGGGACGCAAATACGTATCTTTCCTCGAACGGAACCGCCCCAAAAACACTGTTTGCGGCGACTCAGAACGGAAAGAAGGTCCAGTCTCTTTTGCACCAGAGGGGTCGAGCCGGCGTCATTGCCTTCAGGAATCTCATCAAATCAATGGACCATGAGCAGCGACAGACCCTGGCCAAGGCATTCAGGAACCTGCACGCCAAGAGGCCGCTCGGAGAACCAGAGAAGCAGGTCCTGGCCGACCTCACTTCCGCTTTCGAAAAGAACGCCAAGACGATGAACCAAGAAACTCCGCAAAGGGGAGGACAGAGCCATGTCCGTTAAGTCCTGCACTCCGGCCCTTCTGCGCGCAGCCATCCTCTTGGTTCTGGCAGCAGGAGCTGCTTCGCCGGCCCGCGCCGGGAGCGGCATCTGGGTCTACAACAAACAAGTATCCATTTCGATCATCAATCTCTACAATGACAACATAGTATTGTGGCCCAAGGGCGTTAAATGCATGGCTTCTTGGTGCAACCTGTTCCAAGACATCGATCTCGTCCACCCTTACCGAACGATCCGCCAGAACTTCAACTGGACCGATCCCATGCACTGGGACGGGACAATGGACATCACCCTCAACGGCCGCGACAACTACTCGTTCACCATCAACTTTAAATCGGAGAAGGCCAAGGGTGTTGCCCTGACAAACTACGACCACGGCACGTGGATCTGGCTCACGCCGGGTCCGAACTCAACCGGCTGGTGTCCTATCCCCAAAAACCCAGGCAGCGAGTCGTTTTGCCACAACCGCTGGACGACGCCGCTCGGCGATGGACAACACCGCAGTATCATGACACTGATCGGCCAGAAGATCATGGTGTCGCTTTTCTGCTCCAACGGCAAGGACATTGTGATCGTCGTGAGCCAGCACTACAACTACGAAGGCCAGAAGGACGAGAGTTCCAACTACAAGGGCTGGAAACTCGACTGGAACTACCAGCCAGCCAGTACTATGCCCTAGAGACCGCGGGCTCAGCCTGGGAACCGCGAGACCATCCGCGGTTTCCAGGCGTCTGCCGGTTCCGGCCCTCGTACTCCAGAACGCGAAAGTCTTGAGAGCGAGAGGATATGTCGTCACGGCCGGATCCCCCTCCGGGGCCACGGCCAACCTCGGACCGCAGCCCGGTGCTCCCCCATTCCGTTCCCTGGCTGAGGCTGTCGAGCGGTGCGTCGCCTGGTCGGGCGTCAGCATAAGCGACGTGCGAAATCCGCAGGTCGCCCCGCCGCCGGCACCCAGTACACAGATCGAGCAGCGGTTCATCCAGCAGGCCTCCGTGCTTCAGAATGGCCGGGTCGGCAGCGTGAACTGGCCCCGCGCGGGGCAGGGCTCCCATCACGCAGCCTGGCGCCTGGGTTCATCGACGGTTCGTCGCGCCATGCATTCCCACACGAAGCCCGTGGTACACTAGATTCGTGGGAAGAGGGGGTTGGGATGCCAAACATGACCATCACGGCCGATGAAGAAACGCTGCGATGGGTCCGGATAAAGGCAGCGGAGCGGGACACCAGTGTCGCGAGGCTCCTGGGCGATATCTTGAAGCAGCAAATGGAGATCGAGCGAGGGTATCCCGGTGCGATGCGGCGTTTCTTGAGTGTGAATCCACGGGTCCTGAGCGAGCATCGTTATCCTTCGCGCGAGGAACTGCATGACCGGGCTGGTCTTCGTTGACACGAACGTCATCGTCTATTCGCGTGACCTGAGAGATCCCGCAAAACAGGAAGCCGCGCTGCAATGGATGGCGCGGCTCTGGGAGCACAACGCCGGGCGGTTGAGTTCGCAAGTTCTCTACGAGTACTACGTCACGGTGACGAGAAAACTGAGCCCCGGCATGACTGTTGCCGAAGCTCGAACCGATGTGCGTGCTCTCTCATTGTGGCTCGTGACCACGGCTCCGGGTTCCGTTCTGGAGGCCGCCTGGGCTCTGCAAGACAGATATCGACTCTCCTTCTGGGACTCGCTGATCGCGGGGGCTGCTCAGGCGTCCGGGTGCCGTTTCCTTCTCAGCGAGGATCTCTGTGCCGGTCAGAATCTCGACGGGGTCTTGGTCGTCAACCCATTCGAGAGCGAGCCACGAGAGTTCGGCTTCCCTTGATGGAAGACGACTTCACAGGTTCCCTCCACGGCTTTCTGGAGAGGCTATCACCGGGAATGCGAGGCGGGTGCGGACACGCGATATCCACGATCCCTCGGGATCGATAGCCTCGCGGGTCGAGCGGATCGCGACGAAGGCCCTCGGCGATTGGATCGCGACCGAGTGTCGAGAGCCGCCTTCCACTTAGCTGCCCGGGCGCCATGGCCGCGGCCAGGTTCGGCCTTGTCCCACACTTCGTAGAACGTGACGAGGGCCTGAAGGCACGTCTCGTGCCGGTCGGCGACGCCGGGTGTGGCCGCGAACACACGCTCTGCTGCGAGGAGTTCCGGCTCGGCCTGACGAAAGCGCTCGAGTTTGGCGAGGCTGCTGCCAAGCCCCTGCCGGGCTTTGGCGGCCGGCCAGAAGTCCTTGCCCTTCGTCCGTTCGTACATTTCCGCGGCCTCGCGGTACAGGGGCTCGGCCTGCGCGGCGTCGCCGCGCTCCAAGAGCAGGCCACCCAGGTTCAGGAGGTCGGTCGCCGTGCTCGTGTGGCCGGCAGGGTAGAGGCGCCTTCGCATCGCCAGCGACTCGCGGAAGAGTGGCTCTGCTTCCTCCAGGTTCTCCTGGTCGTGCCGCAGCTGCCCCAGACGGCCGAGCGCGTCGGCGGTCTCCTCGTGGTCGCCGCCGTGGAGCGACCGTGCCAGCGGCACTGCCGGCGTCAATATCTTCGACGCCTCGTCGTAGAGGGCCAGTTCGCGGAAGGCGGTTCCAATCGTCGCCCTGAGGCGCAGCTCGGCCTGCGGGGATTTCGAGAGGTCTCCCTTCTCGATCCGGGCCGCGGCGTCATTCATCATGTCCTGCAGCAGCTTCGTGTCGCGCCCTCTGGCGACACCCGGCTCCACGCCCTGAAGCATGTCCGCCATGAACTCGGCGATCAGCTCGGCCTTGTGGAGTTCTGAGCGCGCGACGCTCGCCTGCCAGGAAATCCCAGCGACGGCCACCACCAGGGAGGCCGCCACGAGGCTCGCCGCCGCCACCGAGACCTTGTGCCGGCGGGCGAACTTTCCTGCGCGATACCACCGGCTCGGCGGCCCGGCGGATTTCTTCCCGAGTCAGCGGTGTCGACCCGGTCAAGAGTTCGTGGAAAACCACGCCGAGGGCATAGATGTCCGTCCGCGTGTCGACGCCCTTCCCGCCAGGATCCGTTTGCTCGGGAGCCATGTACAGTGGCGTGCCGGCGATCGAGCCGAAGACGGACTCGACGGACACGTCAGAGAGCGTCCCCGCCTCCAGCGCCTTGGCGAGGCCGAAGTCGATCACCTTCGGCATGGCCCTCCCGTCCAACTCCGCGACGAGGATGTTCGAGGGCTTGAGGTCCCTGTGGATGCCCCCCTTCTGGTGTGCGTGCTGGACCGCCTCGCAGATCGTGACGAAGAGTTCCAGCCGGTTCCTCACGGAGAGCCTCCTGGCGTCGCAGTACGACGTCAAGGGAACACCGTCGACGAGTTCCATCACGAAGAATGGCTGCCCGAGAGGACCCGTGCCCGCGTCGAGGACCTTCGCGATGTTGGGGTGATCCATCATCGCGAGCGCCTGCCGCTCCGCTGTGAACCGGGTGATCACTTGCTCGGAGTCCATCCCGGGACGGACGAGCTTCACGGCGACCGACCGGCGAACCGGGTGGATCTGTTCTGCCCGGTAGACGGTCCCCATGCCCCCTTCGCCAAGTTTCTCGCCCAGGACGTAACGTCCCGCGAGGGTGGTCCCGGCCGGTGTTCGTCCCGGCAGCGGCTCACTGCTCGAGGCGGACGCGGGACCGGGGCTGAGGCTCAGGGTGGGGAGGTCTTCGGGCCCGGAAGCCGCAACGGATCCAGTCGCTCCGGCGTTCTTCTCCGGAATGCTGCCGCTATCTCTGGTCTTTTCCGGATCGGCCTCCGTCAAGTGGTCATTTCCTTGTTTGCAAGCGGAACTTGATATCTTCTGTTACTTCGGCCCATGAGCCACCTACGCCGGAACTCGTCCGTGGAGATGGGCAGTAATGTTATCGAAGAAGCGCGCTTGCAAGGTACAGGTCTTGGTGCGACCCAGGGAAGAAAAGGGACAGAAGAGGGACAGGCGACAAAAGGAACAGACAATCTAATAGACGACGGCGCCGGTGTTTGTCTTCTTGCCGTTCACAATGCCGGTGAGGCCAATTCGAGCCGCCGGCACGGAAAAAACCCGTGCACCCCACCCGGGGACAGAATCCGTCCGAGGGTTGAAGTGACGTTGAGGATCACGGGAGCTTGTCAAACGGTACCTGCCGAACGCCTCGCCGATTCTCGAGAACGCGGGCACGGACCACCCGTACCGGATTCGGGTACGGCGCGCGGACTTGGCACTCGCAGTTGCCCAGTTGGTCCGGAACATTGGCAACCCGAATTTCAAAAACGAAGTCTACGCGCGGCAAGAACCGGAAAGGGCGGAAGTGTATGGGAAGGTGTGGGGAGACTGGTCGGCGATCGAGGACAAGGGCGCCTGAAACCAAGAAGCAGCCCAAGCGGACTTTCGTGTCCGATTTGGATCTAACCCCAGCCACAGGAGAACCACGTGTTCCACAACGGCCAGAGCGGCGCCTGGCAGAAAGCCGATGGGGCGAACAAGACGAATTGTCGGGACAGTTGCTCAGCCGCTTCGAACCTGGATTGACGCACAGCGGTCGTGTGTGGAACCAGCGTCACCAGGGAACGCTCGGGATCCTGATAAGGCACGCTAATGACAAGAGCCGGGCGCACCTTTGCGGCCAAGCCCAAATCTACGAGCCAGACTTCGCCGCGGGAGGCCTGTCTCACTCGTTGTTCTCTCTGCGGTCGTACTCTTGAAAGACCTCGTCTGCGGCAGTGACCAGGTCGTCGTCGGATAGGGCTCCGTAGGGAACATCAGTTGATTCTCGAAGGAGCGCAGCCAAGACTTTGACCTGCTCCATCTCTTCCGGACTCATTCTTCCCAACGCACTACCGACTCTTTCGGTCGAGAGAGTTCGGATCTGACTGATCTTCACCCAGGAGCGCTTGGGTAGCTTGACGGACGTCACCTCCAGGGTCAGCGGAAAACCTGCCACCGGTTCCTGACTCGTCACAACAAGAGCGATGACCGTTCCCGAACGTTCATTGAACACGTCTTGGCTGATCACCAGCACAGGTCTTCGCCCAGCCTGTTCTCGTCCGCGGACCGGATCGAGATCGGCCCAAACGAGTTCTCCCCTCAATATTCCGGCGATGGAACCTCGCCCGCAAAGAGTTCGTCCGCGGCTCTCTTCTCGCATTCCCGGTCGAGCTTCCCGCACTCCGTGGCGAGACGCCGCCGTTTTAGCCGGTCCAGCTTCTCTTCCACGGCGGTCTGAATGAGGTTGCTCCGGCTAGGAAATGCACCTGTCTTCACCAGACGGTCCATTTCTTCCAGGCACTTGGAATCGATCGAGGCGGCAAAGACGTCGTTCTTCGTCATCGGGTAGGGTTCTTCGATGTAGGCCTTCTAGGGAGCACTCGCCGCTCCGAATGGCGGATTCATCAGAACAACGTCGAAGGTCGTTCCCAGGACTTCGAGAGAACGGAGCCCCTCGATCCCGTTGCCGGAAAAGAGGTGAAACACGGAAGGTGGTGAAGGAAGTCGGCCCGGCGGGGTTCGCCTGGGAACCGGCCGAGGGATGGTAGCCGGGTGACGAATCGGTCGGCCCGCCGGGGTTCGCCGGGGCCAGCCCGCCGGGGGCCTCACGTGCCCCGGCTAATTTGCCTTCGCCCCTCCAGGGCGACCCGGGGAAAGCCGCCAGAAGTTCTGATAGGCCCAGTTCAACCTCTATCCGGTCCGCGTACTCGACATACGCCCCGCGCAGATCCGCCCGGCTTCTCCATGTCTTCACGAGATGAAGACACCGGTCTCTCTGTTCCGGCTTCGTCGCGAGCGGAACGGAGCCCCATGCTTTCGGACGATCCTCCCCGGTCGAAGTGACAAATTCCGTGGCGAGCAGGTAACGCGCAAGCCGGTCCGCGAGGTCCTTGCACGAGGACACATCCGGCAAATCGGCCCCGACCTCGGCGAGAAAGAGTGCCGCCAGGTCTTTACGCACGGCCTTCTTCTCGATCTCAGCATCACGGTCGCGGTCAGAAAGGAAGAGAAGTGCGATCTTCTGCACTTTTGATGTACCGAAGAGGAGACCGAGGGTTCCCACAAGGGAATCCGTCCCCTTTTCCGCAATCGTATCGAGTTCCGCGAGCGTCAGATTCCCGGACTCGATTTCCTTGATGAGAGGCTCGATCTTCGAGTCTGGAAGGACGCCGGCGAACGCATGCCGGGCGAGTATGGAAAGACGGGTGTTTCTTGCGGGGGGTTGCTGGCCGGGCCGCATGACCACACCTGCAGCGAGGACTTCGGCGAGTGGCGCCCGCCCCTCACCTTCCTCAAGCGGAAGATAGACGACCACCGCCCTGGGTTCAGTCTCTCGAAGGTACGGTTCCAGCCGATACCTCAGTTCGAAAAAGCAGCCATCCCAGCGCTCGACCGGGATCTCGCTCTTCGGCAACAGTCCGATGGCATCCACGAACACCTTGCCACCGTCGAACAAGATGACGATCTTGTGTTCGGCTACTTGCTGCCGGCGGCGGGAGACGCCGCGTTCACGAAGCTGAACTACTGGGATTACTTCACGGAGGTGGCAGCCGCTAGAATGGTGTGATGAGCCCCGTCCCCCCTTCGCTGAGATGGCTCCTGTGGGACCTCGACGCTGATCGAGTCGACCTCCACGAGCACGCCGCAGCCGTTCTCGGGCGAGTGCTCGAGCACGGGCGGCTTTGCGACGTCCGCCTAGTGCTCGAAATCTACGGGCCGCACCGCATCGAGAGCTTCTTTCGAGAAGGTGCTCACCCCCTCATCTCCAAACGGACTCGGGGCTTCTGGCAAGCGTTTTTCGGAGCGAGCGAGACATGGCCGAACCGGCCCGAATTCCAAAGCCGCAGCGCCGCGCCCTGGATCGACTGAGCCTCGTGCCGCCCATGACGGGGTTTTACCTCGCTGGAGGAACGGCCGTCGCCCTTCATCTGGGGCATCGAACGTCTCTCGACCTGGACTTCTTCAGTATCGAGCCGGACGTTGAACTCGAGGTGGCCAAGGCCGCTATCCGCGCGGCGTTCGACGACGCACAAACCGTGCGGCAAACCGATGCGGCCGTGCACCTCCTATGCGACGGCATGCCCATTGACCTCATCCGGTATCCTTACCCGCCACTGGAACCCCTGCAACGAGGGATCTCGGGCATCTCGATCGCCGGACTGCTGGACCTCGCGACAATGAAGTTGTCGGCGATTGCGCGAAGAGGGTTACGCCGGGACTTCTGGGACCTCGCGGAGATCGCCATTCGCGGGTCCATTACACTGCGGCAGGCAAGTGAGGGGTATGTCCGCCGTTTCGGCGTGGCGGAGGCGGACCTTTACCACGTGTATCGAGCGCTGACCTACTTCGAGGATGCGGAAAGGGATTCGGTCCTTCCGGATGGACTCACGCAGGATGCGTGGCGGAACCTCAAGGGCTTCTTCAGACGCGAGGCCCCGAGACTTCTGCTCGAATCTCAGACCTCCTGATTCAGTCATGTTTCCCTCCCGGCGACTGGGCACAGAGCCGGATGGGATTTCAGTCGAGAGGAAATCCACCACATCCAAGACCAGCGGGCACCGAATTGCGGGTCCCGCTCCGCGCCACCCGGAGGGCGATCCGTCTTTCGTTGGCGCTTCTCGGATGCCTGGCTACGGCCTTGGGGCAGCCGTCCCGGCCGTTTCTGCTGCGCGCGCACCGGCATCCAGGTGACCACGGGGGGAGAGACCCCAGCACCCCAACCAAACAGTTCCCTCTCCCGTCTCACGTTCCACCGGAGCTATATCCCCGATTCCCGCGACTCCGGCCGCTTCCTCGGCGGGACGGAAACAATGAGCCTCGTTGCCCACCGAGGAAAGCTCTATGCTGGGCTGGGACCGCCCTTGGCCTCTCTTCCGGCGCCCTCTCCGTCGCGTTCTGCCGCCTTGACTTGCCAACCACGTTGAAGGATTCTGTTTATTTACGTACATAAAGGACGTACGCAAGGGGTCGAGAGATGTCACTCACCGCCACGACACTGCGAAGCAGGCTCTACGAGGTTCTGGACGAGGTGCTCCGAACAGGTTAGCCCGTGTTCCACATCAATTCACAAAGAGAAAAAGAAGCAAAAAGAGAAATTGCTACTGCTGCTATTCCAATTCGCTTTCAAGGTGAGACTGACGCACACGAAACTGGAGACCCCTCTCCGGATTAGTCTCATCTTGAAAGCGAACTAGAATTAGAAAGGGAGAAAGGGAAAAAAGAGAACCCGCCGCGATGGCTCTAAAATCGAATCTCCTATCCCCATCGACGCTCTCTCGAAGCGCTATCGCTGAGAGGGCTTCCGAGCGCGGAAAGCAGCCGCGAATCAGGACTCGCCGGACGAGGACCCCTCGGCGACAGAGGCCCCTTCGAGTTCGTGCAGTTTCTCTTTCCGGCGCGCGAGGTAAGCTTCGAAGTTCGCACGTGCCCATTCTTCCTGGAGCCTGTTCATCGACTCGATCGAGCGATGCTTGTAGACCCCCGGAGGGAAACGCGGTTGCAGAGTCCGGGCGGAAAGTTCGAGGACTGCTCTCATCGCCTCGAAAAGCCTGGGATCTCCCGCTTCGTACCAGCGGTCCCGGTTCAATTCCTGGATGTCGTGGAACTTGAGGACCGGCATCACTCGTCTTCTAGATGGAACCGCTCCCTGATTGCCGCGGCATCTCCACGGTCCTTTGGCCGGACGGTATCTTTCTTCATCCGGTAGAGCATTCGGGGCGTCACGACCGTCACGACGAGGTTCTCGAAAGGTTGACGCTCTATCTCCAGATCTTCCCATCGAAACGCCTCGCCCAGCCTGGTGAGGATGTCGAGTCGAAACGGGCCCTCAGGAGGGTTGTACTGAACGGCTGGGTAGTCCCCGAGCAGATCGTCCGCAGAAATCCCCTCGATCTCGGGATCATCGAAGACAGATCGCAAGGCTCGCTTGAGCCGCTCGATGTTGCCCTTTTCAGGCGCCACGAAAATATCGAGATCCTCAGTCGATCGCGCGAGGCCATGAATGTTCACGGCGATCGCTCCGAAGATCGCATACTGAACTCTGTCTCGCTCCAGCGCCTCGAGAACCGCCTTCAAGACCTCGTACATCACTTCAGCCATCATATGTCGAACGGGCTCTCTGTATGAGTTCGGTGACGTGATGACCGGCCAGGCTGCAGTAGATGTGCTTCCCGGCTCGCCGCCGCGCGACGAGGCCTTCCGCCCGCGGGAGCCGCAGTCTCTGAGAGACGGTAGAAAGCTCAGCGTTCGTCCCTTCGGAAAGCTCCGAGACGCACGCTTCGCGCCCAGCAAGAAAACTCAAGAGCCCGAGACGCTCCGGATCGCCTATGGTCTTGAACAGCCGGACAGCCTTCTCGACCGTTTCGGCCGAGTACTTGCTGGGCTCGTGACGGCTAGGTAGGCCGAAAAAACTTGCTTCTAAACTCAATTTCGCTTCCCCAAGAACCCCTCACCCGGCGCTCACGCGCCACCCTCTCCCCGGTCACCCGGGGCGAGGGCTCCGATTCCGCTTTCAGTGGGTTCTGGTCTGGCCGACTCATCACTTCATCAACTCTTCGAGTAATACATTCTCGCGGGCCGAAACGTCAGCATGGTCAAAAGAAAGGCCACGAGAATGGAGACGAGGTAAAGGACGCAAATGACGTCAATGAGGCTTATAGGGGTTCTTTCGCCGTGGTCTTCGGCGCGAGGCGCATCCTCGTTCTGCTCGCGGCCGGTCACGTGTGTTGCTCGTGGCGAAAGAGCCCGTGCTCGATCTGCTCGAGGAACTGGGGCACTGCGTCCTCGGGCGGACAAACGCAGGCGTCCGCGCCGGCCTGCTGGAGTTCGCCCGCCTGGGCTGCGGATTCGGCCGTGACCACCACGTAGGCGTCCCGGTTCAGGGCCCTGATCATCTGCACGAGCTGCCGGTTCGTCACCCCCCTCAGGAAGGTGTCGGAGAGGGTTGCGATCACAACCGCGGCCCGAGTGATCCCGAGGTGCCTCAGGGTCTCCGGGTTGCTGATGTCGCCGTAGGCGACCTTCAGCCCCATGGCCGCGATGGCCGCGTGGTTCTTCAGGTTGAAGTCCACCACCAGGATCCGGTTCTGGTAGTCGGGCTGAAACCCGACCAGGCGGCGGAGCAGGGCCGCGGCGTTGTAGTGGTACCCGAGGATCAACACCGGTGCCGCGCCGGCGCCGCCGTGCGCGTCCGGCTCGGGCCCCGGGGATGTGGCCGCCGGATGAGCCCCCCGGTGCAGTCCGGGGAGAAACGACAGTTGCTGGGCAAGCCAGCCGGCGACCTGGTAGTTGTACTTGATGCCGTATGACGCCACGAGCAGTGAGAGCATCATGGCGTAGGAGATGACCGAACCCTCGTCACGGGTCAGGGTCCCCTTGCCGATCCCCGCCGCCACGAGGAGCAGAGAGAACTCGCTGAGCTGCGCCAGATTGATGGGCGTCACCAGGGAGACGACCGGGCCGAGGCGGGCAAAGAGGAGCGCCGGGGTGAAGAGCACGAGCCGGACGAGGATCACGATCCCGGTCAGAGCCGCGGCATGAGCCATGACACTGGCGGTCGGCGGCGGCAGACTCATGCCGAGGGCCACGAAGAAGATCGCCATGAAGAAGTCTCTCAAGCTCAACATCTTGGCCAGGATTTCGGTGGCGGCCGGGAGCACGCTGAGCGACAGGCCGGCGACCAGCGCGCCCATCTCGCCCGAGAGCCCCACCACGGACATGGCGGTCGTGCCCACGAAGCACCAGGCCAGGGCGCCGATGGCGAGGAGATCCGGCGCCCGGGCCACCGAGGCGAAGACCCGGGAAAGCAGCTTCCGCGCCACGACCACGATCCCCACGGACACCAGGGTCGCGCCTCCGAACATCTTCAGGAGCCCGAGCGCTCCGGCCCCGCCGCTGCTGTTCACGTAGGACAGGGCCAGAACGGCCCAGATGTCCTGGCCGATGAGGGTGAGCACCGTGAGCTTGCCGGCCTCGGAAGTCAGGTCGAACCGGTCCGCGAGGAGCCTGACTACCACCGCGGTGCTGGACAGCGCGGTGGCCACGGCAAAGACGAACCAGGCGCCCGGGGATGTGCCGAGCCCGGGAACGCGCACGCCGGCGCAGTGGGCGAGCCACTGGGCGCCTAGCACGAAGGCGATGGCCACCGGCGTCTGCAGGAGCACGGCGGCCGCGGCCCGCGGGCCCAGGCGGAAGATCCCCTCGAGGTCCAGTTCCAGCCCGATGATGAACAGGAGGAGTGTCAGGCCCAGATGTGACACCTCGGCGAGCCCAACATGGGAGCCGCCCGCCACATGACGCCACAGGAAGCCCAGGAGCAGCCCGGCGAGGATGTACGCCAGGAGCGCGGGTTGGCGGACCTTGTGAAACAGAAGCGCCAGCACCGCGGCCAGCGCTATGCAGATCTGGATCGCCATCACGAGGCTGATCCCGAGAGGGGCGACGCTGTGGTCCATGAAGACTCCGGGTTCCTTGCTTTTCTTGCCTCAAAAACCTGAACGCACCGTCGAGTCCTGCACGGCCGAGAAGGCCGCTGGCAGCGACGGAATCGTGCCCATCCCGGGAGCGCGGACCTGATCACATTCGGACATCATGCCTCGCGGAGTCTCGGCCCCACCGCTCGAACTCGACCTGGTTCCCTTCGAGCATCCGCCTGTGATCCTCTTCGTCGCGAAACTCCCGGGAACGATTCGGCCTGGATTCCCAGCCCAGCATACGGGCAGGGTCGACGGCGATGATCCTCCCCGAGGGATTCCTGAATTCCAGCTGAAGATGAAGATGGGGTGGGTTTCTTTCACTTCCGGTGGCGCCGAGTTGACCCAGGAGCGTTCCGGCCGGAAGCGACTTGACCGTGAGAGAGACCAGCCCTCCTCTTCGCAAGAGCTTCTGCACGAACGAAAACCGGATGTGGGCCTGATCGAGATGCATGTAGAGAGAACGAAGCGTGAAGCCGTCGCGGGTCGCGATGGAGGGGTGACTCACGATGACATAGATGCCGTTCACGTCAGATTCCCCCGAATACTCGAACTGGCCAGCGCAAACGGATCTCACCGGAGTCCCGATTTCTTCGTGGATGTCGATTCCGCAGTGGAAATAGCCGGGTTCGAGCAGTAAGGGGTGGAACCGGAGCCCGAACCATCCGAACCAATCGTCGACGGACGATGGTCCTGATTCGAGAGGCGGGCTCAGGAGACCGGACCCATGGACCCGCCCATAGACTTCGGCTTCCCAGAAATCGGAGTCGGAAGGAGAGGGAACGTGCATGCCCGCGAGACTCCGATCCCTGCCGGGTCTGGGCGTCGAGTGGGAGCCCACTTCGGGAAGTAGTAATTCCTCCGTCATTTCAGCCAATCTTACAGGGCCCCGGGCTTGTTCTTGGGCGAGAACGGCGCCTTCCTCGTGAGTGCCCCGCCGTCGAGCACGCGGACCGGCTTTCCCGGAGCCAGATTCGCACGGGCGGAGTTTGGGGCGAGACGGATCGCTCCGCGACGGGCGGCCAGCAAGACGGACCGGCCCTGATGCGTTCCAACCCGGGGCGCTTCCAGGACGGAGGGCACCCGGTCTCGGGCACTCGGCGCTATTCTCCGTTCGTGAAGTTCGTGAAGGAGGGAGTCCTGGAAGCTGTCGACGGGCGTGTCGTGCGAGTCCTCTTCCAGAACCCGGACTCACTCTGGGCGGCGCTCCGAGTCGAACGGAAAGACGACGGCGAGACGATCACCGTGGTGGGTGAGTTCATATCGGTCGCGCCCGACGACCGCTTTCTGTTCAGGGGCGAGTGGGTGCGGCACCCGAAGTGGGGTCTACAGCTGAAGGCCACGACCGCCGAGAGGGTTCAGCCGCACACCTCCGAGGCCATCATCGCGTTCCTGTCCGGGGGGCTGTTCCCGGGCATCGGCCTCAAGCTGGCTCGGCGCCTGGTGGGGGCGTTCGGGTCGAACACACTGGAGATTCTCGACAAGAATCCCGAAGCGCTCGAGAAGGTGCGGGGGATCAGCGCCAAGCGGCGCGAGCGCGTCCTGCAGGCCTTCTCGGAGCACCGCTCGCTCCAGCAACTGGCTCTCTTTCTGCAGGGTCACGGCGTTTCCCTCGCGATCGTCAGGAAGCTGGCCGCTTGCTACGGCCCGGCGGCACTCGACGTCGTAAAGAGCGATCCGTACCGGGCGGCTGGCGACGTCGACGGCATCGGTTTCCTGCGCGCCGACGAGATCGCCAGGAAGACCGGGCTTCCTCTCGACTCACCGGTGCGAGTGGAGGCGGCGGTGCGCTACGTCCTCGAACACCGCTGTGAGACCGGGGGCCACTCTTACCTGCCAGAGGGTGAACTGGTGGGGGCCGTCCTTCAGTACCTCAACCGTGACAGTTCATGTGTCCACCACGTCAATGTGAAAGATGCCCTCGAGAGGCTCGTGGAGTCGGGCCGCCTCGTCCGCGAAGAGCCAGACGCGCTGTTCCTCGATTGGGTCCGCGATGCCGAGGACCGCGTTGCCGCGCGCCTTTCCGAGTTGAACTCCACGCCTCACCCCGCCGCGCGCCCGGCACGCAAGGAGCCGCACGAGTGGAGCAAGGACATCGAGGACATCGAGTACAGCCCCGAGCAAGAAGAGGCTATCCGGCAGGCTCTGACGCGCCCGGTTTCCATCGTGACGGGCGGACCTGGCACCGGTAAGAGCACCATCATCCGCGCCGTGATCGCGGCGCTCGAGCGGATGCTCGGGGAGCCGCAAGTCCTCCTGGCGGCGCCGACCGGCCGCGCGGCCAAGAGGCTCTCCGAGCTGAGCGGGTGCGACGCCGTCACGATCCACCGCCTCCTCGAGTTTTCCGGAGACGGCGGAACTTTCTCGCGCGACGAAGGCAACCCCCTCGAAGGGGACCTCCTCGTCGTGGACGAAGCCAGCATGGTCGACCTGCCGCTCGCGGACGCTCTGTTGCGTGCCGTGCCCGATGACATGCGTCTCCTCTTCGTCGGTGACGCTGACCAGCTCCCGTCCGTCGGTTTCGGCAACGTCTTCGCCGACCTCATCGGTTCGGGCTGCCTGCCCGTGGTCCGCCTCCGCCAGATCTTCCGTCAGGCCGCCGAGAGCCGCATCGTCGTCAACGCCCACCGCGTCAACCAGGGGCAGATGCCCTTGCTGGACGATGCGCCCGACTTTCATTACGAGCCGGCCGACGACCCGCTGGCGGTGGCGGCATACATAAGGGCACAAGCCCTCGCCTGCCGCCGGGCCGGCATGGGCCTCGACGAGATCACGGTGCTGACGCCGATGCGCAAGACCGAAACCGGGGTGATCAACCTCAACCGTGAACTGCAGGACGCGCTCAACCCCGCGAAGCCCGGAAAGCCTGAATTGAAGGCCAGCGAGACCGTCTTCCGGGAGGGAGACAAGGTCATGCAGATTCGGAACAACTACGAGGCGGGCGTGTTCAACGGTGATGCCGGCGTCATCGTGAGAATGCAGCTGGACACCGGACAAGAGAGCGGCGACGGCGAAGACGACGAGGAGGGAGACGTGATTCACGTCGATTACCCATCTGGCCGAGTCGTCTACGGCCGCGACGACCTCGACCAGCTCGTCCTTGCCTATGCCACCACCATCCACAAGTCCCAGGGCTCCGAGTACGACGGGACCGTCTACATCCCAGTCATGCGTCAGCACTGGCGCATGCTCCAGCGTAACCTCCTCTACACCGCGATCACCCGCGCCAAGAAGCGGGTCGTCCTGGCTGGGCAGTTGTCAGCGATTCGGCAGGCCGTCGAGAACGTGAGCGGCAGCCGCCGGTACAGCCGTCTCGCCGAGCGTTTGAGGGAAGCCGCATCGGCAGTGGAAGTCCGGCGCCAACAGAGGCGGCGGGCATGCCCCGCCGTGGCCGGGGATCGAGTACCGGGTGCAGCCGTGGTCGAACCCGCGTCACCCGCTTCCGTCCAGGTCCCTTCCGCGCCGGCCGGCCGGCCCTCGAAGGCCGGAAAGCCGTGGACTCCGGCGGAGGATTCGTTGCTCAGGACCGAATTCGAGACGGAGAAGAGCGTCGACGTCCTCTCGGCCCTCCACGAAAGGACGCAGGGCGCGATCACGGCACGGCTCGTTCGACTGGGGCTGCTCGCCCCCGGCATCTCGCCGGCGCTCTCGGAATGAAGTTTCATTCCCAACAGCGAACCTGGATCGCGGAGCCCATTCGCCCGAAGTGAAAGCTCGAAAGTTGCGGCCTGGCGTCCACGACGGCTATGCTGTGGCCATGGAAGTCGAGTTCTTCCGCCTCGAACACGCGCCCAGCGGGATCGCGCACCTCCAATTGAGCCGTCCTGAACAGATGAACACCCTCGCGCCGCCGTTTTTTCCCGCGCTGCGTGAGGCGGTGGAACAAATGAATGGCGAGGGCCAGACGCGAGTCCTCGTACTGTCATCGACGGGAAAGCACTTCAGCGCGGGAATGGCGCTCGATGTGTTTGCCGGCAGCAGCGACCTGGCCTCCATGTTGAACACGGCCAGCGCCCGTTCGCGGCTGGCTTTTCAGGGCGGCATCCGGCAGCTCATGCGCTGCTTCGACGTCCTGGAAGACGCTCACTTTCCGGTGATCGCCGCCATTCAGGGCGGGTGTATCGGCGGGGCCCTCGACCTCGCGGCTGCCTGTGACATCCGGGTCTGCACCGCCGACGCCTTTTTCACGGTGCAGGAAATTCACATCGGAATGGCGGCCGATCTCGGCGTCTTGCAGCGCTTGCCGAAGATCATCCCCCCGGGCGTGGCGCGTGAAATGGCCTTCACGGGCGAACGGGTCGGGGCGGAGCGTGCGCTGGCCACGGGGCTCGTCAATGCCGTTCTTCCAGACGCCAGGGCACTGCTGGACCACGCCATGAAACTCGCGGAGTCGATCGCCGCGAAGTCGCCGCTGGCCATCGCGGGCACCAAGAAGGCCCTGAACTATGCCGTCGACCACCCGGTGGCGGACGCCCTCGAACAGATGACTCTCCTGCAGAGCGCCATTTTCGACATCGGCGAGATGGGTAAGGCGATTGCCGCGTGGAAGGCCAAGGGAGCGGGACAGTTCGACCCGCTCGATCCCCAGAAGCGGCTCTCTCCGGCCTCCTGAGCCGCGATGTTCGAGGACGCGGAATCAGTAGCTGTGTTCCGAGAGCTTCACCTTGCCGCGGAAAGTCCAGTAGACGACACCTGAGTAGATCAGCACGAACGGAATCCCGATCATGGCGATGATGAGCATGATGCCGAGCGTCTTCGGGCTCGAGGCGGCGTTGAAGATCGTCACGGAGTGGGAAGGGTCGCCCGCGGCGGTCACGAGGTTCGGGTAGAGAGCCAGGCCGAAAAGAGCGACGAGCCCCGCGATGACACCCGCGGAGGAGAGGAAGGCGAGGCCCGGCCGGTCGCGGTAGAGGCAACGGGGAATGTTGGCGACGGCGAGAACCGTCCCGACGACGATGACGATCGCCCAGGGGAAGTGCTGGAAGTTCGCGGTTGCCCTCGGAATGAAGGCGACGGTCGCGATCGTCGTCAGCATGAAGAACACCAGGAAGAGACCCCAGGAGCGCCACATCCAGTCGCGCAGACGCTGCTGCATCTCTCCCTCGGTTTTGAGGTACAGGAAAAGCCCTCCGTGCATGGCGAAGAGAGTGACCGTCATCGCGCCAACCAGGAGCGGGTAGGGTCCGAGCTGGTCCAGGAGGGAACCCGAGACATTCCCTTGCGCGTCGATCGGGACACCAATCATGGCGTTCCCGACAGCAACGCCAAAGAGTAGCGTCGCCGTGAAAGAGCCTCCGAAAAAGCTCGCGTCCCAGAAGCGGCGCCACGCCGGCGAGGCCATCTTCGAGCGGAACTCCATCGACACCGCGCGGGAAATGAGCGCGACGAGCAGCAGCATGAACGCCGTGTAGAAGCCGGAGAAGACCGAGGCGTAGGCTTCGGGAAAGGCCGCGAAGAGGGCGCCGCCGAACGTGACGAGCCAGACTTCGTTGCCGTCCCACAGCGGTCCGATCGAATTCAGCGAAATGCGGCGCTCGAGGTCGGTTCTCGGAACGAACGGGTGAAGGATCCCGACTCCGAGGTCGAAACCATCCAGAATGGCGTAACCACACAGGAGGATCCCTTCGAGGAGGAACCAGGTGAGGCAGAGAAACTCGTACGACATCGCAGCCTCCTCAGCCCCGTTCCTCGGTGCCCATCATCCGACCCTCGTGGACGGCGCGGAGCCCGGCGGCTTCCATGGCCCCCTCCCGGCCCCGGCCTCCGGCCCCCGGCGGCGCGGCCTCCTCTGGCCCGTGTTTGATCTTCTTGTCCAGAATGAAGAGCCACACGGCCCCGAGCGCGAGGTAGAGCAATCCGAACCCGGCGAGAGAGCCGAGGACCTGGTTCGCCTTCACATTGGGGCTCACGGCGTGGAGAGTCCTCAGGCCCGCGCGCTCGTCGTAGACCACGTGGCCGGACGGGCCGGTGACCACGTCCGTCCCGCCGGCGGTCCAGGTCACGGGCGGGTGGACGATCCAGGGTTGACGGCCGACCTCCGCCGCCACCCAGCCGAGTTCGTTCGCGGTGATCGGCAACACGACGGCGGGCACGAAGAGCCAGAGCAGCCAGCGCGTTTCATAGAGCGTCCCGCGCCACCTGAGGAACGAGGCGAAGAGTGTCAGGCCGATAAAGGCCGTCCCGAGGCCAACCATCACGTGATAGCTCTGGAAGGTGATCCCCGTCGGGGGGCGGTCCTCGGGGCGAAAGCGGTCAAGACCGACGACGGGCGTCGATGGGTTCCCGTGGAGGAGGATACCGAGTCCACCCGGGATGGCCACCCCGAACTTGACGGTCTGCGTCGCGTCGTCCGGTATCCCCACGATGTTCAGGGCAGCAGGCCCGGTCTCGTAATGCCCCTCGAACGCGGCGAGCTTGGCCGGCTGGTGGCGGTAGACGCTGCTGGCTTGCCCGTGTCCGGAGACGAGAATCGCAAGGGCCGAGACGGTGGCGAGGACGAGCCCGCCGTCGAAGGACCGGCGCGCGAACTCGCCGTGTTTCCCTTTCAGGAGGTACCACGCCGCGATCGACATGACGAAGAACGCACCGGCCAGCATCGCGCCGATCCAGACGTGGACGAGCCGGTGGACCGAGGAGGGGTTGAACAGGAGAGCCCAGAAGTCGACGATTTCGGCCCGCAACACCGGTTGCCCGTCCTTCATGAGCGGCACGCCGTCCCTCATCACGGGCACGATGTGATGGCCGGCGGGTGTTTGCTGCCAGCTGTTGGCAACCACGATCCAGATCGACGAGAAGATCGACCCGAGGGAGACCATGAGCGTCGAGAAGAAATGCATTTTTGGCCCGACCCGGTCCCACCCGAAGACGAGGACGGCGAGGAACCCCGACTCGAGGAAGAACGCGAAGATTCCCTCGGCCGCCAGGGCGGAGCCGAAGACGTCACCGACGAACCGTGAGTAGGCCGCCCAGTTCGTTCCGAACTGGAACTCCATGACGATCCCGGTCGCCACCCCCATCGCGAAGTTGAGGGCGAAGATCTTTGTCCAGAAACGAGCCGCTGTTTCGTAAAGGGGGGCTTTCGTCTTCAAGAACCACCCCTCGAGCCAGACGAGGACGGCCCCGAGGCCTATGGTGAGCGGCGGAAAGATGTAGTGGAACCCGATGCTGGCGGCAAACTGGATCCGCGAGAGTGTGACGGCGTCCATCCTGCACCTCCTGGGGTGAGCGAGTCCCCGGGGAGCCGGCGGGAGAGCCTTCTCCCCTGCCCCAGAGTTTCGCACGGACGACCCCGCGGAGCGAGGAATTCGACTTGCTGCCGGCGGCGAGCGCTTACTCGCGGCGAGTGGCGGCCCGGCGTTCCTCGGCGGTGGCGAGCTGCGATCGAAGACCGTGAACCGCACGCCGTCGAACCGAACGAGTCCCTCCTCCGTCCCCACCCAGAGGTAGCCGTCTTTGGCCTGGGCCAGAGAGAGAGCCGTGTTCTGCAGGAGCCCTTGCTCGGTCTGCCAGACCTCGTGAACGTACCGCGTGATGGCCTTCGTGGGGTCGAGGGCGAGCGCGGGAAAAGCCAGAAGCCCGGCAACGGGCAGGAGGCCTGTCACCGACAGGCGAACCAGGCACGGCCTCAACTGAGCAAATCCCTTCCTCGAACGGAAGGTGCTCGGAGGAGTAGAAGTCCCTCATCATCATGACGAGAAGGTATTCGTCCGTGGATCTGGCGGGTCGAAACTCGATGGGTATGCGGCACACCTCTTTTTTGGTGAAAGGGACGTCCGACGGGGAGAGGCCGCACATGGAAGAGCACGGCATCTCCTTGTCGCGGGGCGGATCATTATCAGCCGCCCGGCGCGCGAGCGCCCGTTGGAAGAGTGGTTCGAGTCCCTCAACATACGTCCGCGGGTCGTTGCTGAACTGGACGACGCGGCCCTCGCGAAGATCGTTGGAGAAGCGGGACTCGGGGTCTTCGCGGCGCCCGATGTGGTCGAGAAGGCACCAGGGGGGTAGGAGTTCACTTCACGAACTCGGCCCCCTCGAGGATGACGGGGTACGTGTAGCCCGAGCCGAAATCCTGGTCGAACCGAAGAGTTCCTTTCACGAGGACTACGTCTCCCACTGCGGCTTTTTCAGAAGTGGTCACGGTGAGGTCGAAGTCACTCTTCTCGGCGCTCCCGGAGCCGTCGCGAATGTGGATCCAGTTGCGCCCCATGCTTGCTGCGTGAAATGACTGTCGAGGAATTCGAAAGTGGTGGTTACAACGTCACTTTGGGGTACGGGTTGAGTCGCTGGTGCCGGGGGTGCTGAAAAACGAGGTAGCCGCTGCGCCGCGGCCACCGTCAGGAGATATCGTGGGTGGCACCGATATGGAGCCGCCCGCACAGAACCCTGAAAACACTACCACTCACCAGTCAGCAAGGCAGATATTGGAAGCGGCGGAGGATGTGGCGAAGCAAGGAGTGTCGTCTGGCGATGCCAGAAAAGCGATTCACCCTATGTTGGTTTTGCCGCCTAGCGATCGAGGGGCTCTACCGGTTGACCTGTCACGGGTATCCGATTCATGGGCAGCAGGAGCACTCCCAACACTCGAGAAGATAAGAGCATGGTCGTCTCTAAAGACTGGGTTAGTCACTGTTGCCGTGAATGCTGCGTTTGTCGTGGGCGAAGGCCAGTACATCTGGAAAACGAAAACCGTGGAGCTTTCAACCTGGATTCCTAGTACTTTGGTTGGTAGCGCGGCACTCGTCCACGAACTGGCGCACCATCTAGAAATCAATGGTGGGGGGTGCCGGATTTGAACCGACGGCCAACTGCGTGTAAGGCAGATGCTCTACCGCTGAGCTAACCCCCCGTTGACCCGCGCTTCAGGGAGACTGCTTGGGCGGCTCGATCACGAATTCGATCACACCGAGCGAACGGTTGAGCGGATCCTGAATCTCACACGTCCACTTCCCAAACATCCCGAGCACTCTCTTGCTGGACCACGTCCGATAGGTTGCTGCCCGAACCGGAAGATTCACCCGGCGCACTTCTTTTCCCTCGAACCGCCAGATGTGAGTCACGAATGCCTCTCCCGTCGCCCCATCCACCTTTGAAAGAAAAGTCAGCCACTCGACATCCGAGGAGAAAGCGCGCGCCGCACCCTTGCAGGTCCGGTCCACGACCGCCTCGCACATCGTCAATTCCGTTGCGCGTAGCGGAGACGTCTCGACACCGTACGCGTTCAGACCCAAAAACAATGGCACGAAAACAAGCGTTGCCGTTCTCAACCCAACCACGACCCCAGAATCATACCGTGATGTGGCAATCCTCCAAGGGGTTTCTCTTCAGGAATAGACTCACGGAATGACTCGCGCCGGTTTTGTTCTGCGTCAGGTAAAAGCCCGTCCCTTTCGCACGGCCGTCACCTGTCTCGCTTTCGCCATCACCATAGGCCTTCTGGGCTTTCTCATCCTGCTCGAGAGCGCTCTGCGGCAGGAGTGGTCTCCATTCCAGGCCCAGCGGATCATCATTACCGCCAAGACTTCGTTCTTCGACCGGTTGCCGATGGCTTACCTCCCCAAGATCGAGGCCGTGACCGGTGTGGCCGATGTTGCCCCCTTTGATTTTGTTCTGGGGTTTTACCGGAATAACCGGCCGGAAAACCAGATTCCCGTCCAGGCGGCGCCGGGCCCGAACCTCATCAACATCTACAAGGAAGCCAAGATTCCACAGCAGCAGGCCCAGGAGTGGCTCGCGGATCCGACCGGGGGACTCATCGGCCCCATCCTCGCTCGTAAGTTTGGATGGAAACCAGGAGACCGAATTACGGTCATGGCGCCTGTCGCTGGCGGAGCCTTCGAAACCACCATTCGGGCCGTCATGGAATACAACCTGGATAACGGCCTGTATCTCCACCGACGGTATTTCGAGAGCTTGACGGGGGAGAAGGGGCAGGCTGCGATGTTCTGGGTCCTGGCTCGCTCTCGCGACGAAATCGGCAGAATCACCAAGGACCTGGAGATCGCTTTTGACAACGCCCCCGTTCCGGTTCTCGCCATGACCGAAAAACAGTGGCAACTTCAGTTCCTTCAGATGCTCGGGAACGTGAAACTCCTCCTCGGGAGCATCGGACTCGCGACTGCGTTTACACTTCTTCTGATCACCAGTAACAGCCTCGCCATGAGTGCCCGTGAACGGCGCGCGGAGTGCGCACTGCTGCGCATTTTGGGCTTTTCGCGGCTCGATATCGCTCTCTTCTTGATGGGGGAAGCAATGGTCTACGGAGTGGCTGGCGCGATCGCCGGCTCTTCCCTCATGGCCGGGTTCGCTTTCTTCGTCGGCAGAGCACTCGACAACACACAGTGGGCGGGAGTCAGCGGACTCCTGGTTCCAACTCCCGGGACGGTTCTAATGGCCATCGTCTCCGCGGTCGTGATCGCCATGCTCTCTGCTGTCATTCCCGCTTTTGGGGTGTCTCGCAAACCCATCGTGCAATTACTCCGCTCTCAGGCCTGATGGCCACGCGGTTGCTCTCTGGCGCCAAAAAGCGTTCGAGCCGCAACGGAGATCAAGACGATGGCGCCCCCCACAATCGCCCATGGTGCCGGCTTCTCGCCAATCCCGATGAACGCCCAGATGGGGCTGCAAAGCGGCTCGAGCATGCCCAGGAGTGATGCCTCCGCCGCGGGAACTACCGAAAGCCCCCGCACGAAGAAAACGTAGCTGACCCCCATCTGGACGATTCCCAGAAAAAGAACCAGGGCAACTCCTCGCAGGTCGAGTGTGATCGAACCAAACGCAAACGGGAGGGCGATGGCGGCGGCCAGGAAATTCCCCAGGAAGACAGATGCCATGGCGTCTCGGGTCTGGTCTCTCCTGAGAAACAAGATCGTTCCTCCGAAAAAGACGCCAGAAACAACGGCCACGAGATTCCCCGCAAGGGCTCCCGCTTCCAGTTTGCCCACGAAAAAGAGCGACATCCCACACAGAGCCGTCACGATGGCGATGGCATCGGCCTTACGGAACGGTTCCTTCAAAAGAAACGGTCCCAGCATCAGGACATACAGGGGGCCCGTGTACTGCAGAAAAATGGCATTCGCCGCGGTGGTGAGCTTCGTCGCCGAAACGAAGGTCAAGATCATGAGTGCGTAAATCAACGCGGTCGGGAAGGATGCGCGCCGCCAGCGCTCTATTGGCGGCCGGAAAACCGCCACCAGAAAAATGAGTGAAATAAGCGATCGCCAGAAAACCACACCAATGGCCGGAAGCGGGACGAGTTTGATGGCCAGTCCCCCCGAAGACCAGAGGAGCGCCGCCAGAATTATCAGGGTCCGGCCTCGTGTAAGCGTCACAGAAGATCCTCTCGTACCCGTTCCAGAAATTCGAAGAGAGACTGGATGCTCCCCTGGGTCCCCATTCGAAAGGGGAGGAAGCGGACGGCTGTCTGCCGGGCGGCCTCGAGGTCATACCGGGAGTCGCCCGTGAAAAGGCAGTCCGAAAGGGGGACCCGGAGCTTCTCCGATGCGAGATAAAGAACGGCCGGGTCCGGTTTCCCCGCTCCGGCTTCGTCAGCTGAAGCAACGGCATCGAGGTGGGGCAGTATGCCCGTCAGCGACAGGATCCGGCAAGCCAGGGACTTCTGGGTGTTTGTGGCTGCAGCTGTTCTGATTCCCAGATTGCGAAGTTCCTCGAGAACCGGAATTGCTTCCGGGTTCGTCTGAATCTCGCCCAGGTACTCCTGGAAGTACTCCTCGTAGGCTGCATTGACTTCCTCAATGCTCCTCTCGGGCATGTAGGTGTCGCGATCGGCCTCCGTTCCATTTCCATAGATGGCGTCGAATGCGGCGCGGGAGATGGGAGGGTGGCCAAACCGAGCAAGCGTCCGGTTGTAGACGAGGAACCAGGCCTCCTCCGAGAAGACAAGGACCCCGTCCATGTCGAAGAGAGCGGCGTGGATCATGTGTCACTCTCAGCCGGCAACGACGGCAAACGAGAGCGACGCGGCGACCGTTTTTTCCGGCTCACAGATGCCTTCTCCACAGGCCCGGAACCGTGCCAGAACTGACAACGAACGTTCTCCCGTGGCCGCCCGGGCAGAGGCATGGAGTTCAACTCGTACAGAGAGGGTCCCCTGGAAGCCTCTCACCGCGGACTGACCTTCTTCATGAAAGACCTCTTCGGCCGGGGGAACCTCGATCTTCTCGACACGAACATCGCTGCCCGCCCAGGCCTCCAATTGCAGGCCGTCCTCGCCTTGCAGGTAAAAGCCATCAGCCACGCCGATCGTGACCGAAACGGCAAAACGGGACCCCCGCGTAACATTCCGGTCCGCGACACTGACCGTCAGCGTCACTGGCGCAACGGTGTTTTCCGCCGCATGCCTGATCTGGGAAGACGAAAGGGCCAATCGGGACCGCTTGAGCGCCTCGGGAAAGCGCTTTTCGAACTCGAAGTAGTCGAGCAGGGCGAGCGACCACGTTTCCGTGCCGTGCGGGACTCTGTGGATGAGTCCGGCGGCTTCCTCCAGGGCCTCGCGGGCCCTCGAGGCAAGAGATGCATCGCCCGTCTTGAGCGCAACACGAAGGAGGGCCCGAGTGGCCGAACCCGGGGCCGAGGGCGTGGCCTTGTCAAAAATGTCGTGGCCCCTCGCCAGCAGTTCCTCGTGGTGAGAGCCCGTAAAAAAGAAACCCGGTTCTCCCTTCACCGTGAACCGGTCCACGATGCCGTGAACCGCGCCCTTCGCCAACTCCAGCCACTTGGCGGACTCGACCGGGCTGGATTCCGAAAGGTCGATCAGGGCGTTTGCGAAGTAGGCTTCATCCTCGAGGAACGCCGGAATCCTCGCGACGCCATCCTTCCATGTGCGAAGAAGCTGACCACTGGGATCGCAGAGCTTCTGCAGAAGGAACTGGGCGGCCAGCGTGGCGGCTTCCAGAAATCGCGGTTCCCCCAGAATTCGCGAAGCGATGGCAAACCCGGAAATGGCAAGCGCGTTCCAGCCCGAAAGGCGCTTGTCGTCGAGACCAGGAGGCACGCGGGAATCCCGGACCGACTTGAGACGCGCGCGCAGCGGAGCGAGCCTGCGGTCTTCATCTGACGAGGGCTCCTCTTTCATGTGCAGGATGTTCAGTCCGGTCTTTCTCCCCGTCGCCTCGTCAGAGTAGTTCCCATCCGGGCGCACCTGATAGGTACTCGAGAAGAAAGCAGAGCCCTCCCCGAGTGCGTTCAGGATCTCGCTGTCGCTCCAGACGAAGTACTTACCTTCTTCTCCCTCGGAGTCCGCATCCGTGGCCGCATGGAAAGCCCCTTCCGGACCTCGCATCTCAGAAAGCAAGTATTCCCCAGTGCTGAGTGCGACCCGTTTGTAGAAGGGGCGCCCGCTCAGTCCGAATGCGCGTGCGTAAGAAGCAAGCAACTGCGCGTTGTCGTAGAGCATCTTCTCGAAGTGGGGCACGAGCCAGCGCTCATCGGTGGAGTAGCGGTGAAACCCTCCGGCCAGGTGATCGTGGATGCCGCCGAGGGCCATGGCATCCAGAGTGGCAAACGCCATCGAGCGAGCAGATTGGCTCCCCTTGAGGGTGTTGAGCAGCAACCACTCGAGAGCCTGGTGCGGCGGGAACTTTGGTGCCCGCCCAAACCCCCCGAATCGTGCATCAAACGAGCGCTTGAGGGCGAGTTCCACATCCTCCAGGAGGGAAACATCGAGGGGGTGCCGGGCGACGCTAGATGCCAGTTCGTCGTTCTCTCTAATTTCAGATTCGAGCCTTTCAGCCGAAGCCTCGAGGGAGAACCGGTCCGACTTCCAGGCGGCGGCGAGCCGTATCAGGAGCGAATGGAAGCCAAGCCTGCCGCCCCGGTCGTCCGGCGGGTAGTACGTTCCTCCAAAAAAGGGGCGTTTGTCCGGCAAAAGGAACGCCGTCAAGGGCCATCCACCGCGGCCCGTCATGATCTGAACAGCGGTCATGTAGACACCATCGACGTCCGGACGCTCTTCGCGGTCCACCTTGATCGAGACGAAGTGCTCGTTGAGAAAGCGCGCGATGTCCTCATCCTCGAATGACTCGCGTTCCATGACGTGGCACCAGTGGCACGCCGAATAGCCGATCGAAAGAAAGACGGGCTTTCCCTCAATTCTGGCTTTTTCGAAGGCCTCGGTTCCCCACGGGTACCAGTCCACGGGGTTCTGCGCGTGCTGCTTCAGGTAGGGGGACGATTCGCTTGCGAGCCTGTTTTCGGGCCGGTTCTTCGAGGCATCTCTCGACATGGCGCCAAAGATACATCTCTTGCGGCTCCTCGCGGCGATCCCGAAGTAAGATCAAAAATTTGATGCGGGACGAATTACGAACGAAAGCCGAAAAGTGGATCCTCGGGGATCCTGACCCCGAATCACAGCAGGAAATTCAGCAGTTATTAGATAAGACGGACGAACCTGAACTGGAGAACCGTTTCGCGGGAAGGTTGGAGTTTGGCACGGCAGGGCTCCGGGGTCTTCTCGGGGCGGGGCCGAACCGGATGAACAGGGCCGTTGTTCGCGAGGCCACGGCTGGCCTTGCCCGCTACTTGAAGAGGATGATCCCAGACGTGGAGCAGCGCGGAGTCGTGGTTGCGCGAGACGCGCGGAAGGGGAGTGACGTCTTTTCCCGTGACGCGGCCGGTGTTTTGGCCGGCCACGGGATTCCGGCCTACTACTTCCCGGATCCAGCTCCGACGCCGCTTGGCGCTTTTGCGACAAAGGCCCTCGGAGCAGCCGCCGGAATCGTCGTGACGGCGAGTCACAACCCTCCCGAGTACAACGGTTTCAAGGTCTATTGGGAGAACGCCGCGCAGATCATTCCGCCCCATGACAGCGGAATCGCAAGAGAGATCGAGGAGGCTGGCCCGGCCAATGCCATTCCGATCCTCGATGAGGCAACATCCACCGCGGCCGGTCTCTTTCGCCCCATCGACGACACCATCTCGCGGGCCTACCTGGATGCCATCAAAGGGATCCTTCCTCATGCGGGAAAGGGGCGCGAGGTCAAGATCGTCTACACCGCCCTGCACGGTGTCGGGGCAAGATACATGCTCCAGGCGTTTTCTGAGTCTGGATTCCAGAGGGTGTCCAGTGTTGCCGGGCAGGAGACCCCGGACGGGAGTTTCCCGACCGTGACGTTCCCGAATCCGGAGGAAAAGGGCGCCCTCGATCTTGCCCAGGCACTCGCGGAGAAAGAGGGGGCAGACCTTCTGATTGCCAACGATCCCGATGCGGACCGCCTGGCCGTGGGGGCGCGGGACAGGAGCGGTCAGATGCGAATCTTCTCGGGAAACGAAACGGGCGTTCTGCTGGGGACCTACGCATTAACGCAGATGGAATCCCCATGCCGGCCGCTCGTTCTGACGACAATCGTCTCGTCCGTGCAACTGGGGTTGATCGCCCAGGAACTGGGTGCCGTTTACGCGGAAACGTTGACCGGCTTCAAATGGATCATGAACCGGGCGCTGGCGATGGAGAAGGAGACGGGCTCGAGTTTCGTCTTTGGTTATGAGGAAGCGCTTGGCTACTGCGCGGGGCCCGCCGTGCGAGACAAGGATGGAATCGGCGCCGCCCTGCTTTTTGCAGATCTTGCGGGCTGGTGCCGGAGCCGCGGGGTGACGCCCTGGGACTATCTGGAAGAGATTCAGCGGCGCTACGGCCTCTTTCTTTCCGGGCAGCGGAATTTCACCTTTCCTGGCGCCGAGGGGGCCGCGATGATCCGCCAAATCATGGAGGGGTTCCGCAGCCAGCCGCCTCTTCAAATCGGAGCGCGCCGTGTTGTGGCGGCCAGGGATTACAAACTCGGAATTTTGCGAGCAGGGGCGGTCGAAAAACCGCTCACGCTGCCACCTTCCAACGTCATTTCCTTCGAACTCGAGGGAGGGGCGCGGGTGACGCTCAGACCCTCGGGAACCGAGCCGAAGATCAAATACTACTTCGAGGTGAAGGAGTTACCCGCCGGGGAAGAGAGCCTGGCCGTGACCGCCAGCCGGGGCCAGAAAACCCTGGAGGCGCTAATGGACCAGTTTCTGGAATTGGCCCGCGCGCGCGGACAGGAAGGGTAGAAGAAAACCCGTGCCAGGAAGCATCGGCTTCGTGGCACGGGCGTGACGCGTGGGGGTAGCCGTTAGCCGTTAGCCGTTAGCCGCGAGCGAAGACGCGGAAATCCATGTCTTCGTACGGGAAAATGCTATCGGCGGTCTCGACGGGGGAGAGGTAATCGGGGTTGACGCAGTTTTCCGCGACCTGCCGCAGGAGTTCCTTGGCGCGGTCGAGGTGAGTCACAATTTGAACCTCGGAATACCGGACAGCCTGGCCCGTGGAGATCAGGAATCCCCAGTCTGAGGCCCCCGCCAGGTGAATGCAGCGGGCAGCCTGGTTGAGCGCCCGGATCTTCAGCTGGTCGGACGTATTGCGATACTGCGTGGCGAGGTCAGCCATACGGCTCGTGATACGGAAGAGGTGGCGGTAGAGCCAGGTATTGGGCTGGAAGGCCCGGCCTTCGACCCATGTCTGATAGTAGTCAGACTTGCCCCATGAGCTGGCTCCGGGGGTCATCTTCTGGTGGCCGGCGTGCTCGGAGAGGAACTCCCCGGGCGTGACTGGCCGGATGACATCCTGGTCGTAGAGCATCTTCTTGAAGAGCATTTCGATGAAGTACGGACCCTCTTCCCACCAGTGGCCGAAGAGTTCGGCGTCGTAGGCAGAGACGATGCAAGGCTTGCGGCCGTACTTGTCGTGCATGTAGGTGGCCTGGGCCCCGCGTTCGAAGACGAACTGGCCGGCTTGAATTTCGGCCGTCTCCTTCGCCCAGTTCGGGATGTAGATCTCCTTGTGTCCGAGATCGGCACCCCCTCCAGTGATGCGGTGGTACTTGATGCCGGTATTACGCCTCACTCCCGCCGTCTGGAAATACGCGGGTAGCTCTTCCCATGGGAGGTCGTATCCGAGGTCCCGGTACCATTCCTTGTAGTTCGGGCTGCCCGGGTAGCCATGCTCACGCGACCAGATCTTTGCACGCGTTTCCTCGTCGATGCCGAAGAACGCGGTGCCAGCAGGCGAGATGACGGGACGGGACGTGTCGAAGAAGGCGCGAGTGCTCCCCTCGAGCATTCCCTTGCTGGAGACCAGGGTCCACTTGATGCCTTCCTTGGCCAGGAACTCATCGAGTCCGGGCGTAAACGCGTTTTCTGGTAGCCAGATACCTCTCGGCCAGCGGCCGAAGACGCGGGCGTACTGGCGGCAAGCAACCTGGAGCTGAGACCTGATGGCCTCGGGCTGATGCATGTAGAGGGGGAGGAGGAAGTGCGTGGCCGCGCAGGTGATGACCTCGAGCTTGCCCGCGTTCTGGAAATCGCGGTAGCCGCGAGTCAGATCCCCTTCGTAAGACTCGAACACCTTCTTGGCAATGTAAAGCCGGTCGAGAGACTCGCTGAGGGCCTCGGCTTGGGGCTGATCCCACGCACGATCGCGCTCTCGTTTGCAGAGCTTGATGCACTCGTCGATGTGTCTCCAGGCACGGCCCTTGAGGTCGGGGTTTTGCATCATCGAGAGGAGGGGAGGGGTCAAGCTGACGGTCAGCCTGAAATCGATCTTCTCTCTCTCGAGCTTCCACATGAGGTGAAGAAGCTGGGTGTAAACCGAGGTTACGGCCTCGAAGAACCACTGCTCCTCGAGCGCAACGTCATATTCCGGGTGCCTGACGAAGGGCAGGTGTTGATGAAGAACGAGAGACCAGTAGCCCTTCTCTTCCGGTGCGGCGTGCGTGCGCCGTTTCCAGTAGAGGTACTGGTTGAAACGCCAGCTGTCGGGCGGCACGGTGATCTCGACGTCGTTGGGGTCAACATGGATGCTTCCCCAATCGACGTGGATCTCGGCCTCCTGGGTCTCGCCGCGCGGCACGAAAATGGTGTTCGAGCGGGCCACCATCTCGAAGAAGGTGGTTCCCAGGGCCCGGTATCCGAGTTCCGCAACGTAGTTCTTTCCGCTCTGGGCACGCACCCAGTAGTTGTTCTTGTCGGTGAGGAAATCATCCACCTCGAAAAACGAATGGGCGTTGAACCCGTTGAAGTCGATCCCCGTCACGTCGTAAACGCGCAGGATGAGCGCGTTGTGGTCGAAGAACGCGGGGCCAAACTTCTCGCGAAGGTAGTTACGGGCGCCCTCTCCAACTTCCCAGATAACGTAAATGCTCTTCGGATCGCACGGCACGAGATAGAGATAGGTCTGGTTGTAATTCTCCGAGATGAAGGGAAGTTCCTTGAGAACCGCAAGCGGATCTCTTTTGACTTCCGGAGTCGACGTCAGACGTTCCAGATGAGCGTGGCCGTCGAACTTCTCGGACTGAACGGCCTCTTCCACGGGCTTCTCCTCCTTGATTGCGGCTGTTGGGGGAGCTGGCTCCGATGGGGTCTCCGCTTCCTTCGCGGGGGCTTCGGGTTGTGTTGGTGCTGTCTCCAGGACCGCCGGCGTGTCTGCCACGGTTGCAAGCGCCACGTTTTCGGGCGTGCGCACGAGAGACGTAACCGGCTCTTCGGCGACGGGCTCAATTTCTGTTGGCGTTTCTTCCGGGGTTTGGACTTTTGGGGCCTCGGGCTCCGGGGAGGCTTTCGCTTCGACGGGCACTTCCTGGACAGGTTCCTGTGTGACGTTCTTTTCCGTCACGGGCACCTCCTTTTCCGGAGCGCTCTGGGGCTCCGGAATTTCAACGCTCGCCTTTTTCTCTTCTGCGAGAGGTTCACCAGGAGCGGCTGGAGACTGAGTTTCTGGAATGGCCAGGCCTTCCTTCTTCCGTACCGTGGACGCAGCCGTCACCCTCTTTGCCGCCGTCTTTTTGCTGCCCGCCGGTTTTGCAGGGGTCTCTTTTCCAGAGACCAGAGTCTTCGTCGCGGCCTCGGGCGCCGGCACGGCTTCTGTTTTCGCAACGGCCGGAACAGCTGGTACGGGGGCCGGAGCGGGCTCTTCCTTCGCAGCCGGTTCTACCTTCGTCTCGGCCGCCTTCTTGTCTCCCGCCTTCGGGCTCAGCGGCTTTGATTCCGGGGCTTTTGGCGAGCCCGCCGTCTGCGCCGCTGGCTTTGCGGCGACCGGTTGGGGCTTTACGGCAGGAGCCGGGACCGCCGCGGCTTTTACCGTCGCCGGCTTGACCGCATCCGCCTTGGGGGCAGGGGTGGCCTTGGGTTCTGCTGCCTGGGCTTTCGAATCAGGGGATTTCAAAGCTGGTTTTGTTTGCTTTTCTTTCCCCGGTACGGAGCTAGGCGTTTCCTTGGCGGCGGGGCTACTCCCAGCCTTTTTCTTAACGGGTTTCTTTTCCATAAGTTCAGATCTTCCAAAAACCTCTCGAGTTCATTACCGGGCAGCTCGGACCGATTCCTCAACACGGAGGGTGGCCCGTTTTCTGACTTTCCGCTACACGGGCAACGAGCCCGACACGGCTACCCGGTGTTCGAAGTTCGTTTCTCTCATGAAATCACCCGAAGATGCAACTTTTGAGCTTGAAAACCCCCTCTTTTTACAGGAAATCGGCAGGGTAGCAGCCCCCATCGAGGGCCACCCCCTAGAATGGGCACCCGGCCTCAGGGTCCATTCAGGTTCTAGGAGAGATTAATGGTCTGGCTTTACCTGGGATTCATTTTCCTCGTTTTGCTTTTACTCGCCCTCGATCTCGGTGTCTTTCACAGGCATGCGCATGTCATTTCGATCAAGGAGGCCCTGGGCTGGTCCGTTTTTTGGATAACCCTCGGACTCCTCTTCTCGATCTTCATTTTCTTCGGCTATGAACACCGCTGGCTTGGTCTGGGCACGGTGCCAGACTCGATGACCGCCGCTCCCGTTCACCACGAAGGGGCCGGCATGGTCTACAACTCCGGCTCCTCCGCCACGATCAAGTACATCACTGGGTACGTCGTTGAGAAATCATTGGCCGTCGACAATCTGTTTGTCATAGCAATGATCTTCGGGTTCCTGAAGGTACCTGGGCTCTACCAGCACCGGGTTCTCTTCTGGGGCATCGTCGGCGCCATCGTCATGAGAGGCATCATCATCGGGGCCGGCACGAAGCTGATACAAGAGTTCAACTGGATCCTCTACATATTCGGCGCCTTTCTCGTGTTCACCGGCGTCAAAATGTTCTTCGTCAACGAAGCTGACCAGGACCCGTCGAACAACCTCGCCATGAGGTGGGCCCGGCGCCTGTTCCCCGTGACGGAGCAATACCACGGCTCCCACTTTTTCGTCCGGGCGGGATCTCAGACAGCTGGAGAAGCGGCGTTCCCGGGCGCGGCCACCATGCCGGATAGCGTCGTTCAACAAGCCAAGGAAGGCACCCTGCTGGCGACCCCGCTCTTCCTCACCCTGGTGGTCGTGGAGATCTCTGACCTCATCTTCGCAGTGGACTCGATCCCGGCTGTCTTTGCCATCTCAACCGACCCCTTTATCGTGTTCACGAGCAACGTGTTCGCCATCCTGGGCCTCAGGAGCCTCTATTTCGCTCTGGCGGGAATGCTGGACAAATTCCGGTTTTTGAGTGTGGCGCTGGCCTTCGTTCTGACAATCGTGGGACTCAAGATGCTCACACACGTCTGGTTAAAACGTATCTTGGGCGAACACTTCAATTTCTATCTTCTCGGAGTCGTGCTCGGGATTCTCGCAATGGGGGTTGTGGCTTCTCTGGCGATTCCGGAAAAACGGGTTCTGAAGGACCCGGAAGCCGGGAAATAGGCCGACTGAATGCACCTCGGGCCTCAAGACTGATCTGACGGGAGTTTGAGCCCGAAGCGAAAAAGCTAGCTTGTTGGTTTGTGCGGGCTTGATCACCCCCCCCCTAACCCCCCTCTTCATCCGAAGAGGGGGAACGGGCCTCTATTTCGGGGCAAAACCTGCCCTTGTCAGGCGGGGTGGGCTCCGGCCGGGGTCGTCAAACAGGGGACCTACTGAGCCGTTGGCTCGTCAGTGTAGTCGTCCGGATCGACGTCTTCTTCGGGAGGAAGCTTTTCGAGTTCCGCCCGCACGAGAGCTTCGTGGTGCTCTTCTTCTTTCATGAGATCCACAAAGACATCCTTGACCTCGGGATCAGAGATGTGGGGAATGGCGGCTTTGAAGAAGGCGAAGGCCTTGAGTTCAGATTCGAGGGCCACCATGAGGGCCTGGCGCGGAGACATGAAAGCCCTGGCCTTGTCATACTCAGGCGCTTCGACATCCCAAAGCAGTGACCGGTTCATTCTCGTTGGCGTTTCGGCGAATGCGGCCTTGCGCCTGCTCAGCAGTTCTTCGCCGTGCTTCTTCTCGTTTTCGGCCATGAACTTGTAGAACGTGGCGGCTGCTTCCGTGCGGTGGACCTCCATCTGGTCCGCGAACTCTTCATACCGTTCACGGGCTTCTTCCTCTATGAGGATCGCCAGATCAAGAGCATCCATGAGGGTCAGTTTTGAAAAATCGACGGTGACCAGGGCTGTTTCCGGCTTGGCGTCGACGGTCATGTGTCCTCCTTGGGCCGGTCGGCGCCTGCATTTTAATCTGCCTCGGTTCCTCGGGCTTACTCCGTGCCCGAAACCTTTTTCCTGAAAGGACGTACGGCGAAGATGTGAGGTCAGAGGCTGGCCAGGTAAAGTGGCGGCCCGTTGAACTGTTTGTGAACGGGGCATTCATGCCAGAGAATTCTGGAATGACACGACGGAAACTCATTGGTCTGGGGACGGCGGCCGCGGCGACTGCGGCGCTGCCGGATATTCTGCTCGACGCTTCCGCCGCCATGGCGAAGCCTTCCGGGGCCACACCCGGAATCAGTTATTTCACCCGGTTTGGCGTGGACGAACGAATGATTCGCGAGACGCTCGCGACGGCGATGTCGCGCGGGGGTGACTTTGCGGACATCTTCTTTCAGCACACGGTGTCCAACACTTTCGCTCTCGAGGATGGCGCGGTCAACCGCGCGTTCTCGCAAGTCGAACTCGGCGTTGGTGTCCGCGTCGTCAAGGGTGACCAGACGGGCTACGGGTTCACGGAAGACCTGTCGGTCGAAGCGATCAAGAACGCGGCCCTGACGGCAGCCGCAATCGCGACGGGGCCAGCCAAGCCTTCCGCCAAGAAGTTCCGGGTTCAGGGCAAACTGCCCGCGCGGTACCCCGTTTCGATCCGGTGGGACGACGTTGAGCCTGGCAAGAAGCTTCCGCTCCTCACGTCTCTCAACGAGAGAGTCTTCGCAGCCGACGCGCGCGTCAAGAAAGTCTCCGTCTATTTCGCCGACAAGAGTGGCGTGGTGCTCGTTGCCGACTCCACTGGCCGCATCATTGAAGACGCGCAGCCGATGACGTCGCTCGGGCTCTCATGCGTGGCGGAACAGAACGGCCGCAAGGAACAGAACGGCTACAACGTCGCGGCGCGCGCCGGTCTTGAATACTACTCGCAAGACCGCCTCGACCGCATCGTGAGAGAAGCCGTATCCCGCACCGCCATCCTCTTCGAGGCCGAACAGCCATCGGCGGGAGAGATGCCCGTCGTTCTGGCGGCAGGGGCCTCGGGAATCCTCTTGCACGAGGCGATCGGCCACGGCATGGAAGCCGATTTCAATCGCAAGGGGATCTCGATCTACTCCGACAAGATCGGCAAGCTCATCGCAAAACCCTTCGTCAACATCATCGACGAGGGAACCCTCGAACACTCCCGTGGCGCCATCAACGTCGACGACGAGGGGAATCCGGTTGGAAAGACCATGCTCGTTGAAAAGGGAATCCTGACGACCTACCTTCACGACTCCATCTCGGCCAAGCACTATGGCGTGAAACCCACGGGCAACGGACGCCGCGAGAGTTACCAGCACACACCCATGCCGCGCATGCGCGCGACCTACATGCTGCCTGGCCCCCACAAGAAGGACGAGATCATTGCCTCCGTCAAGAAGGGCATCTTCTGCAGCAACTTCACAAACGGGCAGGTCAACATCGGCGCCGGTGACTTCACTTTCTACGTGAAAAACGGCTACCTGATTGAGGATGGGAAGCTCACAAAACCGATCAAGGACGTCAACATCATTGGCAACGGACCCAAGGTTCTCGAGAAGGTTGACATGGTTGCCGACGACCTCGTCATCGATGAGGGCGGCTGGACGTGTGGCAAGGACGGTCAAAGCGTTCCGGTGTCGCAAGGAATCCCCACTGTGCGGGTTTCGTCCATCACGGTTGGTGGCCGCGGGGCGAAGGGCTAGAGGAGGCGGAAAATGCTGGCGAATTCCATGCTTGAAACGGCGAAGAACGCCATCAAGACCGCACTTGCAAAGGGCGCCCAGGAAGCGGGGGCCCGTGCTTACGTCGTTCGGGATGTCGAGGTAAGGTGGCGCGACGGAAAAATCGAGAAGGTGCAGGAAGCAACGACCAAGGGAATCGGCCTGCAGCTCTATGTGGATGGACGCTACTCTCAGGTCAATTCCAGCGATCTGAGGCCGGATGCACTCGCCAAGTTCATCGGTGACTCCATTGCGATGACGAAGACCCTCACCAAGGACCCGTTCCGGACCCTACCCGATCCAGAACTGTACAAGGGCCAGGCCAAGGTCGATCTCGAACTCGAGGACCCCAAGTACAGCACGGTCACGCCGGAAATTCGGAGGAAGGCAGCCCAGGAGATCGAAGCGGCGGCGCGTTCCGTCAAAGGTGCGGATGCCATCCTCTCCGTGACGACAGCCTTCAACGACACCCTCGCGGAGTCGTGGCGGGTTCATTCGAACGGATTCGAGGGAGCCCGGCGCGACACGTCGTTCTGGGTGAGCGCCGAAGTCAGCGCCAAGGATCCCGACGGACGAAAGCCCGAAGATTACTCGTTCGCCGGGTCGCGCTTCCACGGACAGCTGCCGGACGTGAAACAAGCTGGGGTGGAGGCTTCGGAACGCGCCCTCTCTCGTATTGGTTCCCGAAAGGGCGATTCCGCCGTCCTCCCGATGGTGATCGAGAATCGCGCGGCCGGGAGGCTTCTGGGCTTCCTCCTGGGACCCCTATCCGGCGGCTCGTTGCAGCAGAAACGGTCTTTCTTTGAAGGCAAACTGAATCAACAGGTTGCGAGCGAGGTCTTGACGATCGTTGATGATCCGCTCGTTCCCAGGGGGTTCGGATCCAGGCTGTTTGACGGCGAGGGAATCGCGGCCAAACAGATGACCCTCTTCGAGAAGGGCGTTCTCAAGAATTACTTCATCGACACCTATTATGGAAAAAAGCTGAAGATGGCCCCGACGACGGGGAATCCGTCAAACCTCTCCTGGACGCTCGGGTCAAAGGACCGGGCCGGGCTTCTCGCCGGCATCAAGGACGGTATCCTGATCACGAGTTTTCTGGGTGGCAACTCCAACGCAACAACGGGCGACTTCTCCCTGGGGGTCCAGGGTTTCCGGGTGAAGGACGGGTCTCCGGCAGATCCGGTGGGTGAAATGAACATCGCCGGAAACCACCTGGAGTTCTGGAAACGTCTGGTGGCTGTTGGCAACGACCCTTACCCCTACTCAACTCTTCGGACGCCCACCCTGGTCTTCGAAGGGGTTCAGTTCGCGGGAGTTTAGGACGGAACCTTTTCTTCCTGGGAGCGCGGAGACTTCTCTTGCGCTCCCAGGAGTTCACGATTCGTCTGATGAACCGGATTAGGGCGATCCTCGTCTAGAATGGCGCGTTCCGAAGGCGAGAGGGCTCTAGGATCCGGTATGGAAGAAGAAACGACCCGAACCGGAAGTGATGCTGTCCGGTTTCTCCAGAATCGCGTGGGGCGGTTCGCCCGGGTTTCCGGCACTGCTGGAATTTTCCTGGCCGTCATTTGGTTCATGACGGTTCTCGCTTTCGATCGCTCCCTGACGAATCTCTCTTGGCCGGCCTTCTCCTTCCATCTCTTCGGCTGTGGTGTTTTTCTTCTGCTCGCGCTCGCCAGCCGAAGGAAGGCCCCATCCCTTATCTACATTCAGAGACTCGAGGCAGGCGGATTGCTCTTCGCCTGCGGAGCCTTTGCGTCGGCTGGGGTCTTCCTCGAGCCTGACTCCCGTCCGGAAGAAGTTGTCCGCTACGTCCTCTTTTTCATTGTCATGGCGCGGGCGATTTATGTCCCGAGCCGCGGGCGCCGGACGCTCGCCCTCAGCGTCTCCGTCGAGACTCTTCATCTCATCTTCACTTTCTTCTTCTACGCCCACCGGCGGTTCCACTGGTCAGGGTCGGGCACGGCCCTGGATCCCGTTGCCGACGTTGTCGTCGGACTCGTCACCACAATCGTCGGGTGGACCTTCGTCGTCTTTCTGGCCACGGCCGCCTCCGAGGTAATTTACGGCTTGCGCCGCGAAATCGGAGAGGCACGGCGCCTCGGACCGTACACACTCGGGCGCAAACTCGGCGAAGGCGGCATGGGAGAGGTCTATGAGGCAAGTCACGCGATGCTCCGCAGACCAACCGCCGTGAAACTCCTGTTGCCAACAAAGGCAAGCGAGGAGGATATCCGGCGGTTTGAGAGAGAAGTTCAGCTCTCTGCCCGTCTCTCTCACCCGAACACAATCACCATCTACGACTACGGCCGTACACGCGCCGGCGTCTTCTATTACGCCATGGAACTGCTCGACGGCGCCGCCCTCGACCGGCTGATCGAATTCGAAGGGGCCATAAGTCCAGGCCGCGCCGCCCGGATCCTGTATGCCGTGGCGGGGGCCCTGAACGAGGCCCACAGTCTAGGCCTCATCCATCGAGACATCAAGCCCGCCAACATCATGCTCTGCCGGCATGGCGGAGAGTTCGACGTTCCAAAACTGGTCGATTTCGGGCTCGTGAAGTCAATTCGTAAGGATGCCGCCAACCCTCTCCGCACAGAGGCGGATGTCATGCTGGGCACCCCGTATTACATGTCTCCAGAGGCCATCCGCCAGCCCCAGAATGTGGATGTCAGAAGCGACATTTACTCCCTGGGAGCAGTGGCGTTTTTCCTCGTCACAGGCACGCATGTCTTCTCGGGCGAGACGGCGTTCGAGCTTTGCGAGCGGCATGTTCACCAGGACCCAGACACGGTTTCCGAACGCCTTGGAAGGGCTTTCCCCGCGGATTTCGAGAAACTCATCGGCGATTGCCTTCAAAAGAACCCGGCGGACCGCCCGCAGTCGGCATCCATCTTGCGCGCGCGTTTACGCATGCTGGGTGACTTTGACACGTTCGACGAAGATGACGCGGAGGACTGGTGGCACGCCAAGGCGAGCCGCTTTCTTTCCAAGCGCAGGAATGACGACCGCGGCGGCCTTCTGGCCTGGGCGGACGAGGGGCTCGATTCCAGGTCGCAGGCCGGGCGGATCGGTTCCTGAGTAGTCCCTCTGCTTCTGTGGGGCCAGTTCTCAGTTTGAGGGCGAGTCGGAACGGGGCGCCGCCTTCTCCATTTTCGCGGCCAGTTCCAGGTCTCCTATCGCTCTTGCGGCATCCTCTCCAACCTTGAGAAAAAAGGCACTTCGGCGATTTGCCGGCCACGAAAGCGTCCCCTGGGCAAGCCGCCCGGCGCGGTGCCAGTTCTTCGTCTCTGCTGCCCGGAGCGCCTGGTCGAAGAGAGCGTCCAGATAGGGGTCGACCGCGTTTCCATCCGGAGATAACCAGCTTCGTCCCCAAAACGGCCAGCGAAAGGGAGAGACCGCTGCTCGAAAGACAGCTTTGGGCTGAACCGGCATCGTCGCGCGAAACGGAGGATCAAGAGCGAATCCCCTGGCAAGCCATTCCTCGGGAGCCGTGCCGCTCATGCGCCGCAGGAGAAAGAGAGCGTGAATCCGGAGGGGCGTCCACGCGGGCGTCAGCGAGAGATGGTGCGGGGCCGTTGCGTAGAGAGTGCCATCAGGACCCTGTTCGATCTCGTAGGGAGTCCCCGCTGCCCGGGCCAAGGGAATGGGCGCAGCAGGCACGGATGAGGCCGCGGCATAGACGCCCGCGAAAGGTTGCAGGGCCCCCATGCTGTTCACGCCTATTCCAGCGGCCGCCAGCAAGATGGCAGCCCGTCTCGCGATGCCTCTGGCATTGGAAAGGCCAGCCTCGGAAAGGCCAGCCTCGGAAAGGCCAGCCTCGGAAAGGCCCACCGCGACCGGAACGAAGAGAAAGGGGAGGGCCGTCAAGACGAGCCGCGGGCCCCATGCGGCTTGCCCATCCCACGCCCACCACCCAGCCGCGAGAACCAGGGGGGAAAGGATGGCGATACCGAGCGAAAGAGACACCACCCGGTTCCGGCGAAAGAGAAGCCAAAGCCCCGGAACAGCAAGTAGTGTGAGGGGAGCGTAAAAGAGAATTCCCTTGTTTGGAAAGACCGTCAAGCGGAGGAGTCCCGTGAAAAACGGATAGTCGAAGCCCTCGGCCTCGTATCCGCCGAGGAGTTTCCCAAACCGGTGAAATTCCAGTGCCGCCCACATGGCGCACGGAAGCACGAAGCCCGCCAGGAGCAATCGAGGCCAGAGGATACTTCCGGGAATTCCCTTCGCCTGGGAGCGCGGGCATCTTGCCCGCCCCTGGGGGCCACCGGGGGCGGGGAGGAGGCCCGTGGGACTTGGCGAGGTGTTTGCTGAAGAAGTCCCAGGGTCCCTTCGCGATTTTCCCTTGCTGGACCCTTGCCTCTTCTTCCTGGCAGGCATCTCGGGCGGGTGGTCCTGAAGAAGTGTCAGCAGCAGGAACGAAGCGACTGGTATGCAGAGACTGGACTTGGCGAGCAGCGGGAGCCCGATAACGATCCCGCGCCCGAACGCCTTCCAGGGTTCTTGCTCGGCTTGATTGCGGGCGGCCACAGCCGCAGCGAAGGAGAGGGCCAGGGACGCTGTTTGCAAGGGTTCGGAATAGCCTGCGCTGCTGTAGGCCCAGAGCGGAGTACTAAAGATGAGGAGAACGCCCGAAGCGAAAGCGTTACCGGGCGAGCTTCCGAGGCTTCTTGCCGCGAGGGAGGTGGCCAAAGCCGCGGCCGAGAGGAGGAAGATTTGAAGAAGACTGAAGAGGGGCCCGCTCACGAGCGCGGGTGCGGCAACGCTGAGGAAGCGGGCGGCGAGGGTACTTGGCACGAGCACGAGGCTCTGGAGGAAACCGTACCGTGAAAACCACTCTCCTTCTCTGGGGTGGGCGACGTAGGCCCAGTTGGAGGAAACCCCGATCTCGCCAAAGTGAGAGAGGGCCACCGCCGAGGAGGCCATTTGGATCTCATCCGGGATGGCGCCAAAAAAACGGTCATCCGTAGTCAGAAGGAGAGCGACGAATACAGTCAGTCCCGAAAGAAGAGCAGGCCTCTTCCGAATCACCTCGAGCATGGCGTGATTCTGCAGCATCTTCTGAAGGCCTCGTATCGAGTGCATAATCTTCTTCAGGATGAGTGAAGTCGCTGCTCGTGGAACGCGGATGGGCAGGTTCGTCTTGACAAATCAACTCGGGGTCGGCGGGATGGCGGAAGTCTGGGAAGCCAAGGATGAGTTGCTTCACCGGACAGTCGCCGTGAAGTTGGTCTTGCCCGTCTTTGCCCAGGAGAGGGAGTTCGGAGACCGTTTCATCAGAGAGGCCCGTCTGGCGGCCGTGCTCGACCATCCCAGCATCCTGAAGGTCTTCGATTTCGGCACGTTTGAGGGGCGCCCGTACATCGTCACCCCCATTCTTGCAGGGGGACCTCTGACGCAGAGGCTGCAAGAGGTCGTGCCGGATGAGTTGGCCCTGAACTGGCTTCAGTCCCTGGCCTCGGCTCTCGATTTTGCTCACCAACACCAGATCATTCATCGCGACGTCAAGGCCGGGAATGTCCTCTTCGACGCCAAGGGCAATCTCTTTCTCACGGATTTTGGAATCGCAAAAAGCCTCGAGGAGACGACGGCGCTCACACAGAGCGGGGCCACGGTTGGAACAGCGGGGTACATGGCGCCCGAGCAGGCGATGGCTGGAGAATGGGGGCCGGTGGGCCCAAGGGCGGACCAGTACTCGCTTGCGATTTTGGCTTTTCGAATGATCACGGGCCGGATGCCGTTTGAGAAGCAGACGCCGACTCCTGTCATTCTCCACAAGACTATTTTTGAACAGCTGCCGCCTCCTTCTCGTTTCCGTCCAGGGCTCGGGCCTCAAGTGGATGGCGTTTTTCGCAGGGCCCTCGCGAAACGCCCCGAGAAACGCTACGAGAGCTGTCAGCAGTTCGTTGTGGCCCTCACTACCGCGATGGCGGCCAGCGCCTATTTGCCGCGCCCGAACCCGCTGCAGGAGGCCGATGCCGAGACCCTGGACCTCCCGAGGACCGAGACGCTACCCGACACCGTGAGAGAGTCCCCGCCGGGGTTCCTCGAGTCGCAGCAGGTGACGGTAAGGGACCCGGAACGAAACCTCCCCCAGGATCCACCACCCCAGGAGGATAAGAAACGAAGACCCCGTATGGGTGTCATTGCCGTGGTGGCCGCGGTCGCGGCGCTTGGCGCATCAGGGGCGTTCTTCGTCATAAAACGTGCGGATCTGAAACCGGGAGCATCACAAGAACTGGCCCCTGTCAGTACGGGAGCAGCGCCAGAAGCGCGAGAGACGCCAGAGGCGCCAAGAACGGAGGTACCCATCCTGGAGCCGTCTCCCACGGTTCCCCGCTCGGCAGCTGGTCCCTTCGCGACGGTCGTCATCGCTGCCTCTGAAGTTCGGAAGACGATCCCGGCCTCGCCCGTCGTCAGGCCCACAAGTGTTCCTGTGTTGCGGCCCTCGGCCACGGCTTCATCGAGCACCGTGGCACCTGCTCCTGCCGCGACCGTCCTTACGGCGCCGCTGGTGCCACCGGTGGAGGCGCCGATCCCGGCCACGCCCTCGCCTGCCGTGCCGGGTCCTCAGGCTTCGAGTCCGGTCGCGGCGGCGCCAGGAGGCCCGTTTCCTCTCGAAGAAGCCGTGCTCCGTTCCGTTTCCGGGCGGCTCAAAGACTCCAGCTTTCTCCTCGCCTTTGCTTTTGACCGGTCTGTGAAAGCCCCGGAGGGATCCGTGCAGCTTCAATCGGTCTTTGCCGCGGCTACAGGGAATTTCCTTTTGAAAGAGCCCGCTCCGAAGAGTCTTGTGTGCCAGGGATCTGGGTCGAACATCGTCACCTGCACAGTTCCCCTCGGGCAGTTCCCCGAGGAAAAGAGGAAACTGCTCGTTCCGGAAAGTGAAATCGAAGTGACAGTCGTTGTCAGGGGAAAGCGGCTGCTCAAACAGGTCCGGTTTCAGGACTAGCTAGAACTTAGCCGTCGACCATTACTGCTTGACGGGCTTCGGAGGAAGCTCGTTTCCAAACACGTACTTCTCAAACCATAGAGACCAGTCTTCTCCAGTCGTTCTATTGAGAGCATCCAGAAGATCCAGTGCTCCCATTTCACCTTCAGCCAGTCTTTCGTCGCGGAAGTTCTTGATAAAAGTTCGAAATTTCGGCGGACCCAGCCGGGAGCGCAGGGCGTCGAAGAGAATGGGCCCCTTGTTGTGTGCCGATATGGCGTGACCACGCAAGAGAGGAACGGAAGGAGCATTCAGCCCTTCCGGCGCATCTGTTCCAAACACGAGGTAAGACCGGATGAGCGGCGTCATGGCGTCCTTTTCTTCTGGATTTGAGGCGGCTGCCAACACTCGCGCAGTGATGGCTCGTGAGTCACTCAGGACCTTCTGGGCCCGGCTCAGTGCCTCGTCCAGGAACGGGCCCGTTCCTGGTTCGCGAATCGAGGACTCGAAAATCTCGAGAGCCGTGCCGTAAGCCAGACCAATAGTGAGCCAGGAGTCCTGCCGCTTTCGTGGCCGAAGACCCGTGGACCAATACCCTTCAAGCAGCCGTTGCGCGAGCCGGACCGCGTTCGAGACACTCTGGCCGCGGGCCACGGGAAGAACGTCTCCGGAGTTGAGACCCCAGTTCTGAGCGCTCATGGAGTCGACGGACCCCTCCCGTTCCACGAGTTGCAGCCGGGAAAGGGGATACGGGCCCAGAAGAGCGGCCGCTTCCAGCAGGATCCGTCCCGCGAAGGCAGCCACCCCGGTTTGGTCTACACCTTTCTGACCAGGGAACGTCGAGAGCGTCAGCTTCGGCAGTGCCATGGCCAGATGCTCCGATTCCGCTGACGGCGGGGCCGCCCAGACCACGAGGTCCGTTAACTGGGCGAACGGATCAGGAGAAACTGGCTGAGTTAGATAATAGGCCACTGATACCGAGAGGGCATGAAGGGGCCGCTCTGAACGAAACTCGAGAAGGTTCCATGCACCCTCTACTGCCCTTCGAACGGGTTCGCCCGCAACAACCGCGAAACAGGGTTTTTTCGTGCGGATGACTCCACTCCACAAAGCAAGGGTGTCCTCCCACCGCGAAGGTGCCGGATACCAGGGTAAGTGTCCTGGCAGCTCCCAGCCCATGCGGTCGCGATCCATCCGGGGCAAGAGACTGCCCTGGTAGCGCATCCGGAGGTTCAGCGACGAATGAGGGCCGAATTCCCGTGGCAGCAGCACGAGGAGACGTCCCCGTTGCAAGGAGAAGGGGAGTTCCCCGAGTGTCTCCTCTGAAACGGAGTCAAAAAACGCAGGAGCCGGATCCGCAAGAATCGCAAACACCAGCACCCTTGTCTTCTCGAGCAGCGTTATCCGCTGCGAAATCCTGAAGAGGGCCTGCCTTTCGCCTCTCTCGAGTTCGCGAATGTCCACTTCAGCCTGCTCGAGTACGAAGTCGGCGTTATTGGTGAGCCTCACTGAATCAAGAATGACGGGCGGGGTGTACCGGCCCAGCACCGCCAAGGAGGATTCCCCAGAGAAGACGCCGTCCTCGACGTGGGCCAGCGTGCGCTTCCCCTCCAGAATGGCCGCGAAGTAGGACTTCTCCGTGTTGCCAAGAGCCGCGGCAAGTCCAATGTCCGCCGGAGGCAGAAAAGGCGAGTCCGCGTTTTTTAGAAAGCCGAGGAAGTCCTTCGAGTTTGCCTCGTGCGGCGCAAGTGAAAACTTTGAATCCTGGACTGCGCCCTGCCCCGCGAAAAGGAACAACGCTGTCGTGAAAATGAAGTCTGATGAACCAGAATCCCATTTCAGGAACTTCTTGAGTTGTCTTTCCAGTTCGTCGGGTTCGCGGGGCTTGAGCCCGGTGGAGATGATTGAAAGCGACCGTTTCCAGCGGAGTGTCCCGCTTCCCTCAAAATAATATCCAAGCGGTTTGCCTTTGTCTGAAATGGCTTCGAAAAGCGTTCCCCGCGTCAACGTGTAAATGGCGCTCCGGGTTTCCAGAGTAACGGGTTTGTCTGTCGAGACTCTTACTCCGAGGCCCGAGAGCCTTTTCCCGCTGACTGTGGAAAGGGGATCATTGTTGTTCCCGGTGCTGACGGTGGGGTTGCCCGGCACGGGTAGACTGAGGAGTATGAGAGTGAGCACAAGCCCACATTTCCCTGCATGCCGGGAGAACGTCTCGAGGTCCATTATCACCAGCCTCACAGAACTGTTGTCATTGGCTTACTTCGGGCTTCCCCAGCGATAGACGCCCGAAAGCACAAAGTACTGGCTGGATTTCGAATAGTCACCTGCAAGATCAAAAGCCCACGAGGATGAGGGCGAATAGCCGAATCCGAAGGAAACGTGATTCTCAGCTTTGGCACCGTCAAAGAGAGTACGGTAGGCCGAAGTGAAAGGTGGCGACGAGACTTCTGCCGGAGTGTCGCTATCCGCGCGCCGGTCGGCATTGGCGTCAGGATAAAGGTCAACTTTCATCCCGTGCGCGGGCTCATAGTAGTAGCCGCCCCGAATGCTCAGGCGGGAATTCGACGCGAAAACGAAAGTGTATTCCGCGCCAGCCCGGAACACTGTGCCGTCATCCACGGTTGCATTGGAAACGGCGCGCATGTTGGCAGGGCAGGAACTGACACCTCGCGTCTGGCAGTAGACAAAGAGGGGGACGTATCCATTCGTCAAGTCCGAATACCAGATTCTCTGCCCCTCCAGCGCCAGAGTGAGAGGTGGAACCGGGTTTACCGAAATGCCGATGGAGAGATCGTCCGGCACACCCAGAGTCCCGCACGCGCTCGCGTTCATCACGGCGTCCCCGGTTGCCTTGCCACAACCAAACTCGACAAAGGGGGATGTCTGATTGGGCAAGAGCGCCCTCACGCTGTACTTTACGTTGTACCGCGCGGACTTCCTGAAGGAGATGCCAAGAGCAAGCGAATTGGGCTCGTAAAGGAGAACCCTGGCGCCCAAGACAAAACCGATTTTCGTGCCGCTCTCGACGCCGGCCGTTACCTCGGTCTTATAAGCCAAGTCCTGTCCCGGGAGCTGGTCCCCGGAAGCGTCCAGATTGTCTTGGTTCACGAAAAAGAGATGCTGGCCACTCGAACCTGGTCCCGACAGTTTGTACTTGAGCTGGTTGAATGTGACTCCGGCACCAATGGAGAACATACGGTAGCGAGCACCAGCAGATAGTCCGAAAAGCTGGTTTCTCAAGTCGAAGGAACCGCTTTCATCAATCGAAAGGACGTTGCTCGCGTCTTCAGTAATGGAGAAGTACCTAAAGTCCTCCGAGAACGTCTTTGTGGCGTCTATCTTGTAGCGGAGGTTTGCGCCGTAATAGGCGGCTACAGATATGCGACGGGAAACTGGAATGACTACCGAAACGAACTCGAGATCCGTGACGTTCGATTCGGGCTTGTACTCGATCGACGACTGCGAGAGGGAATACTTGCCCGTGCTCCGGTTGCCCTCCCACTCCTGCGAGGCGAAGGTGGGGCTGAAATTGAAGTACTTGCCAGAGAGGGCCACCTCATACCGTGTGAGCTGCCAGAGTCCGGCAGGGTTCGCCAGGGCAGCCGTGGCGTCGTCGGCAATTGAAACAAATGCTCCGCCCATCGCGATGGACTTGCCACCCGGGTTCACGAGATTGGGCTGAATCCTGGAAAGCAGGGGAGCCTCGAATTGTGCCATGAGGGATGGGTACAATGAGGCAAAAGCAATGACACCTAGACGCGCCAGATTTTTCATTCCTTCCTCCCAAGCGATTCTATCGAGGATCCGCAACTTGTTTCGGGGAATAGAGCCCCCTCTGACGATCTACCTGCGCGGACTGGCGCTCTTTCCCCTCTTTGCGTTTTCGCTCCTGGCCAGCCCTCCGCTTCCCGAAAACCACACATCCCTATCTCAATCAACCACCTTCGCGCAAATGGAGGCGTTCCTGGGCAGCGTCGACGGGAAAGGCCCGGTGCAAGTGGGTATAGAGGGAAAGAGCACGCAAGGAAGGTCTCTTTACAGTATTCGCCTCTTAACGGGACCGCGCCCGGCGTTTCGTATCCTCTTCTACGCACAGCAACACGGTGATGAGGTCTCCGGGAAAGACGCTCTCCTCTATCTAATTCGAGATATCTTCAGAAACCCCGCCCTCCTGCCGCGAGACGTTGATCTCTGGATCATGCCCCTCGTCAACCCTGACGGAGCCGAGGCCGGTACCCGCAAGAACGGCGCTGGAGCAGATCTGAACCGTGATCACATGGTCCTTGAACAGCCCGAGACTCAGGCCCTTCATGCGCTCGCCCGCCGCGTGCGTCCGCACCTTGCCGTGGATGCCCACGAGTTCAGCCGCGATTCAGAGAGTTACAGGGACCGGGGCCTGGAAAAGTGGCCGGATATCACCATGGATGGTCTCAACAACCCCCTATTCGATCCACGGCTCATTCGAGCGGCCCAACGCTGGGTCCACGAAGCCGCACGCGTGGAAAAGGCGGCGGGGCACCGCTTTCTTCGTTACTGGGTCGGCGGCGCTCCCCCTGATGAGGAACAACGGCACTCGGCCATGGACATTGATGGCGGGCTAAATGCCATGGGGATGTACGGGTCCCTCTCCTTCATCATTGAAGCCGCCGTACGCCACAAGGCGAAGGACCCGTCGGCGGATCTGGGCCAACGCGTGGACGCTTATCTCGTTCTCTTCAAGCGCTTTCTTACAGGAGCGGGCCGGAGAAAAGGGGACCTCGAGGCCGTCGAGAAAGCCCGCGTAAGGCCTCTTCCATCATTCCTGCCCGTTGACGCGATCTGGGTGAATCCCGGGATGAAAATCACCAGCTTCCCCGTTGTTGACCTCGCAACTGGCCGGACCCTCGAGATCCAGACGGCAAACCTCATGACCGAACTGGCAGTGAAGAAGGCCGTGCCCACACCCCTCGGTTACGCGGTTGAGCCGCGCGCGGCGGGGGAATTCTCCGCTCTTTTGAAGCGGCACGAGATCCCCTTCGAGACGCTGGCTCACCCCAAAACCGTCACGGCCGAAAGCTGCCAACTGGTGAGAGTAGAAGACGAGTTTGACGAGGTCTACAACCGCTATGGAGGCCGCCAGATCGTGCGCAGGCAGCCTGCTGCCGGGACAGAACTGCCATTTGGAACACTCTGGGTCCCCCTGGCGGGGGAGTCGGCTGTCCGTGCGGCGCTCGTGCTCGAACCGGCCGCCATGTATGGCCTTTACCAATACCCCAGGTTTCGAGCCTTGGTGAACGAAAATGGTTCCTTGCCTGTCTTTCGCGTCGTGAAGCCTCAAAAACGAGGAGAAACGCGGCCATGACCTCACCCAGCACGGCACTGGCAGCTCTGGAAAAAGAGGCCGTCCCGCCGTTTGAGCACCTGGATCTCGTCACCGTGAGGATTCCGTTTATCACCCCCTTCTCCATCAGCAGTGCAACGTGGGACTGCAAGGAGGCTTTGCTCTTGCGCCTCTCTTCTGGCACAGTGACAGCGTGGGGCGAATGCGTGGCGGATCCCGATCCTTATTACGCACCCGAAACAACGGTCTCGGCCGCTCATGTCATCAAACGGTTTCTGATTCCTCTCGTCGAGCCCGGGATGCCTTTCGGCGAGTTCTCGTTAAGGCTGAAGAGAGTGCGCGGCAACTCGATGGCGAAGGCAACTCTCGAAAACGCGCTCATTGATCTTCTGGCCCGGCGACAACAGGTCTCCCTGGGAACCCTCCTGGGGGGCAGCCGGACGAAGATCCCCTCCGGAATCAGCCTGGGCCTGCAGGAATCACCGAATCAGCTTGTTCGAGAGGTAGAGACCGCTGTTGCGCGGGGCTATCACCGCGTAAAAATCAAGGTCAAGAAAGGGAAGGACCTCGAATACATTAGGGCGGTACGTGAGCGTTTCCCCGGCATCCAGCTAATGGCCGATGCGAACGGCGATTACACACTCGAGGACGCCAGGCACCTGTCGAGGTTCGATGAGTTCTCCCTGATGATGATCGAGCAGCCTCTCTCCTATAGCGATTTCTACGAGCACTCGCTCCTGCAGGCGAAGTTGACGACGCCCATCTGCCTCGACGAGTCTATTCATAGCCTCGAGGATGCCCGTTCCGCCATCGCTCTCGGGGGCTGCAGAATTCTGAACCTGAAACAGGGACGAGTGGGCGGACTCCTCGAATCGCTTCGCATTCTCGAGCTGGCTATTTCGAGCCGTGTTCCCGTCTGGTCGGGCGGAATGGATGAGTCGGGAATCGGACGCGCCGTAAACATCCATCTGCAGACTGTCGACGGGTTCACGCTGCCAGGAGACACTTCCGAGACCAGCCGTTACTTCCACGAAGACATCGTCGATCCGCCCGTTGTCCTCGACCCTGATGGGTATATCGACGTTCCCCACGGGCCAGGATCTGGAGTCAGCGTGGTTCTCTCGAGACTCGAGAAGTACACCGTGGAGAAAGAGCGTGTTGTATGAAGACGTTTAGTATTCTGATCGCGCTACTGGCGCTCGCAGGTACAGCCGCTCCCTTAGCAGAGGCGCAGAGCGGAAGCGACTTTGTGCTCGTCACGTCCCCTGCAGAGCCACTGCCGGAGCCAGCGGGACAGCTTGTCCAGGGCATCCGGTCTGAAACCCTGGCTGCGCACATCAAGTTCCTTGCCTCTGTGCCGCTCGCGGGCCGGGGACTCGGGAGCCCAGGGCTCGAAGCGGCCGCCGAGTACATCGCGGCGATTCTCGCTATCTCGGGAGTGCCGCCGCTGCCGGCGCCGGGTGCTGCTTCGGGGAAAGCGGCCTATTTTCAAGAGGTTCCTTTTCGCGAAGTCAGTGACCCCTCGGGAATTCTTGTTTTCGATATGAAGGATGGGGCAAGAACGTGGCGCCGTTCGTTTTCAAACGGAGTGGATTGTCTCATTCCACCTCTCCCCCCGGGAACCCTCTCCGCACCGGTCATTTTCGCCGGCTATGGAATACGCGAGAAGAAACCAATGCGGGACGATTATCTCGGGCTGGACGTCAAGGGGAAGATTGTTCTCATCAAAGCCGGGCTGCCCAAGGGAGAGGAGTGGAAGACTCCCGCTCTTGTTTCGAGATATGCCGCGGAAGACGTTTCCGACCGGTTCCGGGAGAAAGTCGAAACGGCCCGGGCTCTTGGAGCGGCCGCGGTTCTCGCGTTCGAAGAAGAGGCGTGGGCTGAGATTGTCTCCCGGGAGAAGCCGGTAAAACGGAGTTTCTTCAGAGTCGACGACACTTCCGGAACCGGAGGTGACCCTCCATTGATTCGGGTCTCCGCGGTCATTGCCGAGGAACTTCTCGGGGTTCCTCTCGAGCGGGGAGTGGAACCAAAAGCGGGAACCGCACTTCGGGGCACCGTGGCGATCACGGCCACGGGAAAGGAGCGCCTGGGTGTAAGCCGGAACGTCATCGCCTTTGTCGAGGGGAGCGACGCCGGGTTGAAGTCGGAAGCCGTTGTGATTGGCGCCCACATGGATCACCTCGGAGACCCCGGGGGAGTTGTTCATCCCGGGGCCGACGACAATGCCTCCGGCGTTTCAGCTCTCATCGAAATCGTTCGTGGTCTTTCGTCTGCGAGCAGAAAGCCCAGGCGTTCGGTCGCCGTCACCTTTTTTACGGGGGAAGAGGAAGGGCACATAGGGTCCGAGTTCTACGTCAGGAATGCGGCCTGGCCCCTGGCAAAGACAACGGTTTACGTGAACCTGGACATGATTGGTCACCCGTGGGCGCGCCGGGAAATCGAAAAACTGGTACGGGATTTCCCTTTCGAGGACTCGGCGGGCTTTCTATCCCGAGTCCAGACCGAAGCCTTCGCAGAGCCAGGGCTGGCGAGTTGGGCCCGGGATCTGGCCCCCGTGCTCACCCGCGCTGGACAGGCGGCCGGCATCTCGCTGCACTTTGACTGGACCAGCGGGGAACATGGGGGAAGCGATTACAGGGCCTTTGCCCGTTTACGCATTCCCTTCGTGCGCTTTTTTGGGAGTTTTTTCCCGGGATACCACGAACCAATCGACTCGGCGGACCGGCTGGACGCGACTCAAGTTCAGAGAGTAACCAGGCTCGCGGCAGCCACGGTGTGGCTCCTGGCGGAAAGGTGAAATAGCGGGAGTCGACCCGTCGACGTGTTGACTCATTGATGGGATTGACGGGGTGAGCCGGGCCCTCATTCGTCAGGGACGAACAGTGCGTGACTTCAGGTCGAAGATGTCGCCCTTCAATAGGTGGTGTACGCGGAGGCCCCGGACTCCCAAGTTGTCCTGGCCGTTATCACTTGTGCGCCGGGTAACCGTTGCGGCGGCCGGATCGAACACCATCACACCGCGCTCTCCCAGGACCTCAAACGTGCCGTCGGGCTTGACCCAGATCGCGGTCTCTTCGTCGACACCCACGCCGAGGTGACCGGGATGCTCAAGAATGACCGAGAGAAGGCGGTTCTCGCGCTGCCGGGCAACAAAGTGCTGATCCACCACGACACCGTCTGGAAGGAACCCCATGCCGTCCCAGACCTCGACCGCGCGAGAGCGGATCACTTTGAAGTCACCCTCGCCCGTCAGCATGATCTTGCTCTGACAGGCCGTACCGGCGGAAGTGCCTCCGATGACCGCTCCTTTGGCGTGCGCGCGGGCGAGGGCATCGCCCACGGGAGTTCCGATCAGGGCGCCCGTGATCCGGATCTGATCACCCCCTCCGAAGAAAACCCCCTGAGCTTCTGACGCCAGCTTGACATAGTCAGGCCGCCCGGCATCTTTCCGGCTCCGGATTGGAAGCGAGACCGCCCGGGTACAGTGCCAGACTTCCCGGAAGTGTTTCTCGTAGTACGTTGCGGCATCTGGTTCGGTGGACGCCGTTGGGATGATCACGATTGGAGCAGCCGGGCCCCCGGCAAGCTCGATGAACTTCCTCATTGCATCGGCAGGCCTGTCCCCGCCGCCGATGAGCACGAGATGGCCAGACGTTGCCGGTTCGATACCGGAGAGGATCCGCGGGAGGACGCAGAGGAGAAGAAGGAGCTTGCAGTGCTGCATGGAAAGAGTGTCCTTTATCTGACTGGTGGTTCGCCATGAGTTCTCGGGAGCAGGGCCAGGGCGGCACCGTGGCCGCCCTGGCATCGGGTGCTGAGGAAATCTAGAAGCTCAGCCTCAATCCGGCGCGGAATTGACGAGGAGCCTCGATAGCGTAAGGAGTGTTGTAGGTAGAGGTGGGTGTCCATGTTGTAACCGTTCAGGTGGGGGGGTGATGAGGCCAAAAAGGTGTTGCAAACCCGGTCG
>JADHED010000107.1_pt1 | contig 115646 bp, 98 predicted proteins | sample 8952041 | NCBI WGS metagenome assembly JADHED01 (sample SAMN16124423, study PRJNA663239) | bioreactor sludge metagenome | isolation source: sludge (control) | place: India:Bengaluru | collected 2018-09-08 | reverse complement strand
CCGGAGGATACTTCCTGAGAAAGGGATGGAGTCAAGTATGTGTAAAGGTCAGCTGACGCCAGTTGATCATAATCCTGTTTACTCACTGATCCCGCCGGGCAATCAGGCCGGATGCCCGCGAGAAACAGGGACTCGCTCGCGTAGATGTTGCCGACCCCAACAACCACCCTGGCATCCATGATAAAAGGTTTTATCGCCAGTCTGCGTCCACGAGAGCGGCCAAGGAGATAGTCTCCATCAAAACCCTCATCGAGCGGTTCTGGCCCCAAGCTTCGCAACAAGGGGTGTTGGTCCGGCGGATACTCCGTCCAGAGGAAGAGCCCAAAGCGACGCGGGTCCCGCATGCGCAGACATTGATCATTTTCCAGGATCAGGTCCAGATGATCGTGTACCCCGGGTGGCGTTGACACAGGCAGTATTCTTAGGCTCCCGGACATACCCAAATGCACGAGGATCACGCCATCCTGGAGTTCCAGCAACAAGTATTTGCCACGTCGCCGCATGCCTCCAATCACTTCTCCGGTCACCTTTGCTTCCAAGCCCTCCGTGACCGGCAAACGCAATCGTCGGTTCCTGACCTGAAGTGCCTTAATTTGACGTGCTAGCAAATGAGGGGTCAGTCCGCGGAGGGTCGTTTCGACTTCGGGCAATTCAGGCATTTTCCAGTTCGAATCCCTCAATCAAGCAGTGAAGCTGGGAAACTAATTTCGAGTATCGGAATTCAAATCATACTACCGCATCAAATTCTCTTTAAATTACGCAGGTTGCCTGCGGATAAATTGGGCGATGATGATCGGTGCAGCAGTAGCCTAGAACCTTCCACCCAAGCCCTTCATACGGGAACGGAACTCGTTAGTGACCGTTTCCGCATCCTGGTCGCTGGCAATGATTTTAGGGGTAAGTATTACCAAGAGTTCTCTTCTGCTAGCGGACTTATTGTTATCGCTAAACAGTGCGCCAAGTACCGGAACATTGGACAGGCCAGGGACGCCCCCCTTGCCATCTTCATCAGTGTTTTCGATCAAACCACCCAAGACAACGGCCTGGCCGGATCTGACTGCCACATTACTGGTGATCTGACGAACGGTAAAGGTTGGCGAGTTGATATCAGAGGAACTGGTTTTCGTATTGGTACTGACTTGCTGATCCACATCCATCTGGACCATGCCTCCCGGGGTGACACGGGGCTTGACATCCAGCATCACTCCAGTGTCCTTGTAAGAAATCGAGTTCAGGATGTTGCTATTAGTCTGCGTGCTCTGTTGCTGTTGCGTCAAGATTGGCACTTGTTGGCCAACCTGAATATGGGCAACCTGATTATCTCTGACCATTACTGAGGGCGATGACAGGATATTCAGCAGCCCTTGAGCCGCATAGAGATTCAGGTTAGCCCTCACCAGTGACTCTGATGTGATGACCGTCCAGTTAAAACCGGGTACTTTCGGGCTAATGGGAGTTATTGGTATGGTTGTCTCATTCTCACCAATCTTTATCGTCTGAAGTGATTTGGATGTAGTAAGCGATGCATTAGAGATATCATCACCAATCTTTCCAGTGAGATGCCATTGCACGCCATATTGCAGATCACCAGTCAAGTTGATTTCAACAAAGGTTGCCTCAATCAGCACTTGCAACGGCACAATATCCAATTGCTTGAGCGCATCAAGAATTTTCTTGTAATCCCGCGGGCTGGATTTAATCAGAAGGGAATTGTTGGTCACATCCGCGACGATGCTTACGGTAGAGGTCATTTCCACAGTGCCCGAGACCCCCTGGCCGGAGCCCTGACCTGACCCCAGACCGGACTGCTTGCTCCCAAATTTACTGGAACCCTGCTTACTCGTACCCAGACTCCCACCGGTGGTGTTTCCGGAGGCGCTGGTTAATTGAAAGGTTCCGGGCGTAGTGGCCGAGGATTTGCCACTGGCCATACCCAAGCCTGGGGCCACGGAACCAACGGTCTTCTTCATCCCTTGATTGCCCTCGCCCGAAAAGAGGCCGATGAGGCTGCTGGCCATCATTTCGGCATCTCCATGCTTGACCCGGTAAACGTAAAGCCGCTCATCATCATCGCCGGCAGCGGCGGCTGCATCCAGACGTTCGATCCAGACCCTGGCCTGCGCCAAGTATTTTTCCTGAGGCGAGACGACCAGGACGCTCCTGGCGCTATCGACGGGTACGAAGCGGAAGATACCCTTAATGGGGTTGCCCGCTTCATCGGAGAGTAAGGCCTCCAACTGTCCGACCAGATCCTTGGGATTGGCATATTCCAGGCTAAAGAAGCCCACGGAGAGACCGGCCATCCAGTCCACATCGAAGACCTGAATAGTGTCAAGGAGATTTCTGATTTCCGGGCCAGTCCCAGCGACAATCAGGAGATTACGTATATTATCAGAACGGATGATGCTGCCTTCCGGGGCGAGCGGTTCAAGAATCTTGCTCATTTCCTCCGCCCCGATATATCGGAGGGGTATCACCTGAACGTTGTATCCCGTTGGCAAGGCCTTGGTGGTCTCACCCAGTTGGGGCACCACACGCCCGCGAATCGCATTGGTCAAGGGGACCACTTCATAGGTGTCGGCATTTTGCACCAGCGCGGCATTGTTCATCCGCAACAGGGTTTCCAATGTAGGGATCAAGGAGATCCGGGACAGTGGGCGCCCCGTCTCCAGGGATGCGGTGCCGGTGACCGCGGGATCAAGAACATAGTTGACCCCCAGGATGTCACCCAGAATAACCTTCACCACCTCACGGATGTCCGTGCCGTCGAAATTCAGGGTAATGTCACCAGGCGTGGTATCGACGGTTGGTCGCTCTACCTTGTTAATGAATGTTCCGGTACCCCCGACTACTTTATTTTTGATTGCGGGGGGGGCCTTACCATCATCGCCCAAGCGGATCCCGGTGGTCTCCACCGTTCCCGCATCCTCCCTAGCCTCTCGACCCAGCACCGGAGTCAGAATGTCGCTCCCGGTAGCATTCACCTTGACGGTCGGATCCCAGAAGGAGCGCTCACACCCGGCCAAATTAATCAACACCACGGCAGCCAATGCCAACCTTAGACATAATCCATTACCCGTATAAGAATTATCCCGTTCTTGGCTAGCCATATGTGTAATACCGATCAGTGAAGGCCCCTAGAGCCGGTGAAAGGAGAAAGTAGCCATCACTGGCCATTCCGAGCTTGGTTAGGCCCGGGAGTTGACGGGGATTTTGACTTACTGGGAGTTGGTGAAGGTTTCTGATTCCGCGGCTTGCTGCTCACGGGCGTGCGATTAAGAGGAGGAGTGGGGCGATTTCGCCGCTCGCTTCGTGGTGGTTGTTTGGGAACTGGCTGCCCACTCGATCCAAAGTTACGCAATACCAGTTTGTCCGATCCACTTTGTCCCTCCATCTCAATTTCATCATTCGAGATATTTTTGACCCTCCACCCTTCCAATTCATCACCAATCTGTACCTTTTGTGGCTTTGGCTCGGTAGGCGTAGTAACCCAGGCAATGGCCCCCGCCGGGGTGATGATTACTGCGTTGAGGTCAAAATTTTCCAAGGGCGTCTCTGGGGTCGCTGGCACCTCTGGCACCGCTGCTTCAACAGGGACCTCCTCCTCGGGTGGGCGTCGGTTGGAAAGGAACAAAGGACGGTCGATCACTGAGACATAATCATCCTTACTCATCGACGGTTTCAGAGACAATCGCGTTTCCGTTTGCGGAGAAGCCCGCGGTTCTTCGGCCTCCTCGGCGCTGGTAGTGGTTAACCCTCCGCGTGGTGGTGGCCAAGTCCGCCATTGCCAGGCGATTACGCCAGCCAAGACTAGACAAATGAGTCCCAGCAGACGCTTCACTGGTTACTCCCTAGGGCATAGCCAAAGACATCGATCCGGATCGTCAATTCTTGTTGGACCTGGGGTTGAGGTTCCTTGCTACTCCGCCGCCGGTCGCGACGGGTGGTCGATCGTATCGAGAGTTGATCGACGAAGAGGAATGGCCTAGCCTGCTCAATATCGTAGAGGATCTCCAGAAGGGCGTTGGTATCGCCCTGAATCTGGGCCCGCAAACCTACCCGGGGGGGCTGCTCTTTTGCTTCAGCGGGCAAAAACTGGGAATTCACTAACTTGGCACCGGCTGTCTGGACCATCCCCTGAACCGTGCTTTGGAGTTGCGCGCCAGCCAGGGCCTCGGTCGGTGCGTCAAAATAGTATGCCTTGACCTCTTCGTTATTACGTTCCCGCTCTAATTCAGCCCGCAAGCGGGGGATGCCCGCCAGCAAGCGCTGATAACGCTGAATCTGCTCCGTGGCCCCGTCGATCCGGGCATCCAGATCCGTTACGCGCTGATACCAGGGGAGGCCGATACCTGCCATCAACCCCAGGGGAACGAGGAGAACGACTAGCCAGAGCAGCATGCACCTGGCCCAATTGGCGAGGTAGCGGGGCTTCTTGGCGTCGGTGGTCATGACCCCTCTGGCACCCGACTGAAGGTGAACCCGATATGAAAACGTTCTCCCTCATTATTTCTTCCCTGTGTCACGGGAGACCTGAAACTGACACCGGAAAAGGCAGGGGCGTTTTCCAGGAGGCCAATGAGGGCGGCCGATTGGGTGGATTCACCGCGAATCTGTACTTCATTGCCCTGGAATTCCAGGTTTTCCACCCAAGTGCCATCGGGTAGGCGATCGGTGAGATCACGAAGCAGATCGATCATTGCCGCTTGACTGGACTTTCGTTCCAGGACGGCGATACTACCCTTGTGCGCCGCCTCGATAGCCTCACGCAATTTAGTGACTTCCGTAGCTTGCCCCTTGAGTCGACCAAGGTCCCCGTCAAGCTCGGCGAGAAGCTGTGTTTTTTGCCAGATTGGCCCCGCTAGCGCTGCGGCCATCAGTATCAGTGCCAACAGGGACAGAAGTGAGCCTGTAGACAGTAGGCGCCCCCCTCGCCGGGGGCGCAGATCCTCCGAGAGGAGATTAGCCGCTGACCAGGCATAGGGCCAAGTGATCCGCTCAATTGGGATGCCCGCTGGCTTCAACCACTCTAGCCAGGGCTGAATGGGCTCGCGGCGACACAGGGCCAATTCCAGATGAAGGCGATCTCCCTTACCCCGCCCCTCTAGCAGGCGATAGTCATAGTAGACCTGATCGGGATTGAAGGGAGTGAGACGGTCCATCTCATACCGGATCACCTGGCGTAGATTCGCTCGCGCCTGACTGGGAAGAGAGAGATGGCGCGAAACAATCCATTCCGCGGGCAATTCGATGTGGGAACGCAGTGCCTCCTCACGCTTGCCTAATAGGAAGGGTTCCAGGCCCGCGGCATGTGGCTCCTGCAATTCGGCCAGGGGATGTCGCTCCAGCCCTTCATTTTGATAGAGCAGTGCTTTGTCATTCTTGAGAACCAGGGTCATGTACCTGTCCCGCGCCACCACCGCTTTAGCCAGCCTTGCAGGCAGACAATTACTGAATATCGCATGCCAGCGAAACTCCCCAGCGGCCGGGAAAAGCCCCTGGCTCAGGGTTTGCAGGGTGGGAATGGAGAGGAACAAGGACGAAGGCATCAGTAGCAATTCAGAAACAAAACGGTTTTAGAGCCTGAGATCTATCGACGGCGGGACATCTCTTTCTTCCAAGTGAAAGGCGAAGCAGGTAACGTCTTCATTCTGAGAGCTGGTTTCGCCTTCCCCATCCTTGTTACCGGTCATTGAGGATGCATTATCCCTCATCCCCGGTTAGGCTGCATGATCCTAGTCGAGAGTCCTGTCTACCGCGTAGCGCCGCCACAGAACCTGCACCGGCGGCTGCGACCCCAGTTCAATTTTTGTCAGTGCCTCCATTGACCGGTAGCCCTCCCCGGGGGCTTGCCAGCGCACCTGAATCCGGTAGAGCGGTCCGCCGCGGCCTGCCACGGTTGAGGACTCGCCGAGTATCTCAGTCTCTTGAGCCAATCTTTCCTCTAGCTCCTCCAGCCCGATACCCTGTAAGGCAGCTTGAACCAGGGGGGGGGGAAATTCCAGGGCCGGACTCGCTTGTCCTGAGGTCACCGTTAAGGCGGGCGCCAAGGCCTGATAAAGCTCACGGTCAAAGCCCATCACCTGGCCCAGTTCCTCAACGCTATCAAAAGGTCCATCCTTGGCGCCATAAGGGAGACCGGCCGCGGCGTACTGCTCATCCTCGGCACCGTTGACAAGATGGAGATCATCGGGATCTCGCCAATCAAGGATGGCATCCACCAGATACTCCGGCTCCTGGATCCCAGCCGCCTTCATCAGCGCCATCAACAGGCCTGGATCCGCCATATTGAGATCTATCAGGGATGCCTCGTTAATGACGCGGATTTCGAGTGCCTGTTCACCCCATCGCCATAACCGGGGTTTACCATCCGGCAACCAGAACCCCTGACTTTCCATGGAGTCTTTATCCGCCAGCGCATCGACGGGTGGCTGGGTGAGTAGATTCAAGGCCATGAAGTTGATGGCCGCGTCAGCCTGGGCGCGGAAGGTGGCACCAAAAACCTGATTGGCGGCCAGGGCGGTCTCCGTTCGCTGGGTCGTTGTTAATCCCACGGCGATGATGGTCAGCAGGGTGATGACCCACAGAACCAGCATCAGGGCGATACCCTGTTCCATGTCTTTTTGTCGACCGTTTAGCGGCACGCACAGTGACCTATGGTTGGCCCAGAATTTCATCGAGGAATCGCCATGCCCATCCCAACGCTAGGCATACTCCGACCCAACTCAACGATCAGATCGGGCCACACGCGCTGGGCCTTGCTCAAGTGGATGCGCACGGCCTGGGGCAGAAGGGTGGGGTTTTGCCACATCGATTGCCACTCAGGCTGGGCGTCGATGTTCAGGCTGGGATCCTCAACTTCGGGGTAGCCATAGTAGCTGATCTCGAATTCCTCGACGCCCTCCAGCAGCAAAGTGACGCCGTAGGCCCCGGCGGCAACGTCTTGATCTTCGGTGACACCAGCAAAGCCTGGTCCGTTCCCGAGGGGTTGCCAGGCCGGCACCTCGCCCACCCCTGCCAGCACCTCCGGGTTGAGAAGCCACCGCCTCAGAACCAAAGCAGGTCCGTAACGCGTATTTTCCAGCCCAAGACGCAACAGGTACAAGCCCGGAATCCCTACCTGCGCGGAGAGCGGGGCAACAAATTCGAGTTGCTGAGCGCCCCCCGAGAAAACAAGATAAGGTTCACCCTCTAACAGCAAGGTCACTGCCCGCGCCTGACTTAGGGTTCGGCGCAGGAAGTCACGCACAAGGCGCAACTCCGTGTTGATTTCCGCAGCCGCCTCCACTCCTTCCCAGGCTCGCACCCCTACCCTCAGGCCGGAAAACAACAGCAGACTGATCAGGGCAACCAGGACAAAGGCGATGAGCAGTTCCACCAGGGTGAAACCGCGGTCGCCTGCCCGCTGGTGTGATTTGGTTTTCAGGGGCTTAGCCTTCAGGGACGGCCTCTCCCAAACGCAGCGTAGCCAGGGAGACGGTACGGGCCCCACGCACAGAATCCCAGGATACCTCCGAACTGACCAGATAAATTGGCAGCGGCGCTTCCCCCGGAAGAAGGTTAGCCATGGGGACCTCCGTCACCTGCACGCGCCAGTGGAGCCCATCCTCGGTTTCACCACTCCGCTGGACAGGTTCCAAAGGGATGTCGATTCCCACCAGATCCATGCCCGCCTCCGCCAGAGCGGTGGCACGACCATAGCTGCCGCTGAGGGTAGCGGCATTAAGTGCCTGAGAAAAAACCTGCATCAACACCCCTAGACTCAATGCCAGGATGGTGAAGGCCACCAGAACCTCCAGCAGGGAGAAACCGCGCTGAACCATACGCGGATCTGGGCACCGGCCAGCACCCATTTTCCCGCGCGTACCGTGATACCTCACCCTGCTCACGGTCCCTTCCAGGGAACGATCTCGACCCGGCCAGTGAGCCATTGGGCACCGATCTGCCAGCCAGAACCATTTCGGGCCAAAGTAACACGTCCACCGGTAGATCCGCCGTCGGGGAAGAAGCGGATTGCTCCCCGCTGGTCATTACCCATTTCGTTTTCGGCCACCACCAGGCTAAGCTCCACCCCCTTTGGCAGCGCGACCCGGCGAAAGGGCCCCTCGACCTGGTAACTGCGGTCTTCCAGATCAATGATCATTGCTACATCCCGTCCATGGCGTATCGCCTCTTCCCGGGCCAACCGCAGTCCAGCGGCAACCTTACGCGCCGATGACTTGAGTTCCACCCCGGGCAAGGCCGCGGAAATGAGGGGCGGTACCAGGGCAATCAGCAGGGTGGCCAAGGCGAGAACCACGAGTAGTTCAAGCAAGGTGAATCCCCGCCTCAAACTCTGATGGCGGAAATTACTCAACCCTGCCATGGCCCTGGTTACACGGGATTCGTGCCTAGACAGGGTTACTCCCAGCCAAGCACATCCTGGTTCTCTCCATCACCACCCTCACGGTTGTCAGCGCCCAGAGACCAAAGGTCAAAGCTGCCATTTTGTCCCGGAGATCGGTACTGGTAATCGAAGCCCCAGGGATCCTTTGGGACCTGACTTTTCTTTAGGTAAGGACCATTCCAATTCGCAATGCCCGCCGTGTTGTCAACCAATGCCTGAAGCCCATCACTGGTTGTTGGATAGCGGCCCACTTCTAGGCGATATATATCCAGGGCGGCCGATAGGTCCTCGATCTGGATCCGGGCCGTCTTGGTCTTGGAACTACCGAGGGTCTTCATCACCTGCGGGCCCACTAACCCAACAAGTAGGCCAAGAATGGCCAGGACGACCAGGAGTTCGACAAGGGTAAAGCCTCGCCGCCGGAGGCTGGTCCGGTTGTTCTCTCCCTTGCGCTGGGCAGTCCCGGGCGTGATGGATGCGATTAGATTCATTGGGAAGCCTTACCAATTATTACCTTAGAAAAACGCCTAAAGTTTATTTTACCTCAGGCTAGACGTGTATCCCGGCGATACCGAACAAGTTACGCAATTTTTACATCACCAACTCATTGGCCCCCAGAATTGGGACGATGATAGAAATGATAATGCCGGCGACGACGACGCCCAGGCCAATGATCAGGGCTGGTTCGAGAAGGGTCAGTAAGCGCTTGACGCTAGACTGGGTTTCCTTGTCATAAATACTGGCCACCTTAGCCAGCATGGTATCCAAGGCGCCGGACTCCTCACCAACCCGGATCATCTGCAGGGCCATTTGCGGTAGGATTTCACGCTGGGTGAAGGGCTGGGCCAAACCGCGACCATGCTTGAGATCTTCGCCGGCCTCAGTCATCAACTCCACGAGCTTGCGGTTGTTTACCACCTCCTTGGCCAGGTTGAGCGCGCTGAGCAGGGTCAGGCCATTCTTTAGCAGGGTGGCAAGGGTATGACAGAAGCGGGCCGTTTCCAACTTCCAGATCAAATCGCCGAAGAGGGGCAAACGCAGCACGCGGCTGTCGAAACGGTCACGCACCTCGGGCTTGGCCAAAGCCTTCTCGATCAGAACGGCGATGATTGCGATCAGGACCAGCAGCGCCCACCAAAAATCGCGGAAAAAATCACCCACCCCCATTACGATCCGGGTCGGCAAGGGGAGGGCGGCACCCATGTCCTGGAAGAGAACGGCAAACTGCGGCACCACGAACACCAGCAACAGGATTACCGACAAACCGGCAACGACCAACAGGATCAAGGGATAGACCAGCGCGGAGATAACCGTATCCCGGAGATCGGCGGTCTTCTCCAAATACTCCGCCAAGCGTCCCAGCACCGCATCCAGAGCGCCACTGGATTCCCCCGCCCGCACCATGTTGATATAAAGACGCGGAAATCGCCCGCCCTGTTGCTCGAGGGCGGCGGAAAAGGTCGCGCCGCCTCGGACCCGGTTCTGCAGGTCCCCCAAGACCCGGATGATACGTTCCTGGTCGCCCAATTCGATCAAAATTTGCAGGGAACGATCCAGGGTCAAGCCGGCCTCCAGCAGCGTCGAGAGTTCCCGGGTAAGGCCACCGATCTCCTTGGCGGTCAGATTCTGGCGCCGGCGTTGAGAAAACAGTTGGTCGCGTACCCCGCCAGCGCGGCGGGTCGAGAGGGGGATCAGACCCTCCTGTTGGAGCTGGCGGATGACCGCCGCCTCATCCGCAGCCTCCATTTGCCCTTCCAGCGCTTCGCCGTCCATGCGCACGGCCTTGTAGAAGAAACTGGCCATGAGAGTTAGGTATCCTGGCAAAACAAACGGGTACAGGGCAGACGGGTAAGGCCCGGAACGGGATGCCTGACTTGGGTTCCTCCGGTCAGGCAGGTGAGGAAAATCTCAGGCGAACTTGGCAGGTTCACGCTAACTGGCATGAGGCGGCAGGCCACCCCCCTGATACTGAACCACGTCCCCGGGACTTTCACGCTAATGTTCCTCGGCCACGCGCAGGACCTCTTCCAGCGTTGTACGCCCATCCAGGCATTTCCGCAGGCCGTCCTGATACATGGTGTCCATGCCTTCCTCGATGGCGATGCGGAGAATTTCGGTGGCAGTGGCATGGTCCAGTACCGCCCGGCGAATTGCATCCGTCATGCGCAACACCTCGGTGATGACCAGACGACCATGATAGCCGGTCGCGTTGCAGCGCTCGCAGCCGGGTGCCCGATAGAGTTGGGTGGCATCCACGTCCCCCCCCAGGGCTTTGCGAATCTTGGCGCTCACTTCGGGCAGGGGTTGATACGGCTCCCGGCATGCGGGGCAGAGGCGCCGCACCAGGCGCTGGGCGAGGATGCCGTTGATGGTGGAGGTCAGCAGGTAATCTTCCACGCCCATGTCGAGCAGGCGGGTGACGCCACTGGCGGCGTCATTGGTGTGGAGGGTCGAGAGGACCAGGTGACCGGTAAGGGCGGACTGAACGGCGATGCTGGCCGTCTCCAGATCGCGCATCTCACCCACCATGATGATATCAGGGTCCTGACGCACGATGGATCTCAGTGCCCCAGAGAAGGTCATGCCGATCGCCGGCTTGACCTGGATCTGGTTGATGCCGGGGATCTGGTACTCCACCGGATCCTCGACGGTAATGATCTTGCGCTCCTGGGTATTGAGCCGGCTGAGGATGGTGTACAGAGTGGTACTTTTACCGCTACCCGTCGGGCCGGTGACCAGGAGGATGCCGTAGGGAATCTCCATGATGACGTCGAGGCGCGCCCTCGGTCCGCCGTCGAAGCCCAGGGCATCCAGATCGAAACGCACGCTCTCCTTGTCCAGCAGGCGCATGACCACGCTCTCGCCAAACATGGTCGGCACGGTGGAGACGCGCAGGTCCAGCTCCTTACCCTGAACCCGCAGGGGGATGCGGCCATCCTGAGGCAGACGGCGCTCGGCGATATTGAGCTTGGCCATGATCTTGACGCGCGAGATGATGGCCGCGGTGGAACGAACCGGAGGAGAGGGCACCTCGTGGAGGATGCCGTCCACCCGGTAACGGACCTTGAGCTCGTCGGCAAAGGGCTCGATGTGGATGTCGGAGGCGCGGGACTCCACGGCCTTTTGAATCAGTTGATTGACCAGGCGGATGACCGGCGCCTCGCTGGCCAGGTCCTTGAGATGTTCGATATCGTCCTCGGAGACCTCGCCCAGATCGGCGGAGAGATCATCGCCCTGATCCCCCGCCTTCGGCGCGCTCAACCGCTCCAGGGCCGTCTCGATCTCGGTCGGCAGCCCCACCCGCTGTAGCAACGGCTTGCCAGCAGCCAAGGCGACCACCTCGACGACGAACCGGTCGGTGGGATCGGCGAAGGCCACCTCCAGTTGCCCGTCGTTTTCCCGCAGCGGGAGGACCTTGCTGTCCTTGAGAAAGCGCAGACTCAAGGTCTCGCTGGCCACGAACTCGCTGGGAAAGGCTTCCGGTTCCACCACCTCCAGTTCCAGCACCTCCGCCATGGCCTCGGCCATGTCGCGCTCCGAGACCAGACCAAGCCGAACCAGCATGCGGATCAGGGAATCGCTCCCCTCCTCCGCCAGGCGCCGGGCACGCTGGAGATCGTTGTGGTTCAAGCGGCCACTGTCCTGAAGGTGAGCGATCACCCGGTCGGCGGCCGTCGGCAGGGGAGGAGGGACTGGGCCCGTGGTTGACACCGCCGCCCCATCCACTTCATCCCCTGACTGACCATCGGGCGCTACAGCCTCCTCGACCGCTACCGAGCCAGCCGGGGTAGCCACCTGTAGGGGAGGGCTGCCCATGCCCATGCCAATGCCAATGTCCTCAGACGACCCATGATTGCCGCCGCGTGGGACCTCATCCCCGATCAGCCCTTCACTCAGCAAATCGGGGGAGCCTCGCACTGGAGATTCCAGGTTCAGGACGGGTTCTGGCTCAACCCGCTCAGGTGGTAGCGCATCTTGTCCTTGCGAGGGGCCTTGGGGCTCACCCTTTTGCACCGCGTCCCCGACGTAGGTTCTACCCGCGCTACCGGTTGGCCGCCAGGGGGTAAGCTTACGGAGCGTGGTGAGAAGGGAAAGCCCAGACATGATCAAAAATCTCCGACGGCGCTAAGCCCTGATGGCCTGAGAAGTGGATGAGGCCAGTTGCCACAGGATAGAGCCTAAGCTCCCCGCACCGCCAGCGACAACCGTTGCGTCAAGGCCAAGATGCCCCCCTTCCCGCTTATGCCCGTGGTTCATAACCCGCGCCGCTCCTTCGACGCTTGGGACAGCCGTTCCGCCAGTCGGACACGATAAGCGATCGCCGCGTAAATGGCCCCCCAGGCGGCAATTAGCAGCCACTGATCAGCGGTGGGCAAACTAGGGGCAAGGACGGCGCAGACGGCGCAGGCAGCCATCAAGATCCAGGACCGGATCATGACGCGCTGCTGGCTCCAGCCCGCCAGGACCAGGCGCTGATAATGATGGGACCGATGGGCCTCCCAGAGGCGTTCGCCCCTTAAGGCGCGGCGGATCAGGGTGGCGGTGGCATCCAGGATAAAGGGGGAGAAGGCCAGACCAGCGACCCAGAGCGGAAAGAGCCCCCTGGCGTTGCCGAGCAACGCGAGCCCAATCGCCAGCAAGCCCAGGCTGGTAGAGCCCAGATCACCGAGAAACAGCCGCGCCGGCGGGAAATTGGCGGTCAGGAAGCCTGCCGCGGCCGCGGCGATGGTGGCGCAGGCCAGGCCAAAGTCCGCATCACCCCCTCGCCACCCCAGAACGGCCAAGGCGCCAAAGCCGAATACCGCCATGCCACCGGCCAGGCCATCCATGCCGTCCATGAAGTTATAGAGATTGGTCATCCAGACCACCAGCAGCAGCGTCAAGGGGAGGGCGAGCATCGGTTCCAGCGCCAGGGTCAGACCGGGCAGGTCCAGACGCGTCCAACCTAGCCCCCCGGCGAACAGCAGGCTTCCGGCCGTGATATGCGCCACCAGCCGATAGCGCGGCCGCACCTCGCCCTGGTCATCGAGCAGGGAAACCACCGCTACCGGCAGCAGGGCGGCCAGAACCCAAGGCCAGCCCCGGGTTTCGGCTCCCGCGCCTGGCTCCACAATTGCCGCGGGCCAGGTTCCCAGCGCCATGACGAGGGCCAGCGCGACCAGGAGCCCGAGAAGCAGGGCCAGGCCACCGGTGCGAGGGATGGCTCCGACATGCAGGGACCGGGCGTTCGGCCGGTCCAGCATGGTGCCCAACCAGCCGGGATAGCGCGCCAGCAACTGACTGGCCATCGCCGTGATGGCGAAGGCCAGCAATGGCGGAATCAGCAGGCTGGGGGTGATCAGAGTTCCCTCACCAGGGCCAGCTCGACTTCATCCCGTTTGGCCTTGCCCTCCAGGCACTCGATAAGCTGCAAGGCGAAGTCCATGGCGGTACCTGGCCCACGGGAGGTAATGATCCGGCCATCCACCACCACCGGCGCGGTAAGCAGGTCCAGTTCCGGATACTCGCCGATCGCCACGGCACCCGGGTACGCGGTGGCGGATTTACCCTTGAGCAGGCCCGCATTGGCCAGCACCCGGGGAGCGGCGCAGATGGCGGCGATGAAGCGATCCTCCGCCTGGTGGCGCGACAGAAGTTGATGGATCCGTGGATCCCTGTCCAGGTTGGTCGAGCCCGGGAGCCCCCCGGGGAGGATGATCATGTCGAAATCGTCGTCCATGACCTGGTCTAGTGGCTGATCGGGCATCACACGCGTGCCGTGGCTGGCCTGGATGACGCCAGCCTCAAGCCCGGCGGTGATGACCTCGATACCGGCACGGCGCAGGAGGTCGATCAGGGTGATGGCCTCAAGCTCCTCGAAGCCAGGGGCCAGGGGGATCAGTACGCGGGTCATGGTCATTCCTCACTTCCTAGGGTTGCGGGGACACCCCGGGGGCTGCCGAGTTGGCACGGGGGGCCGAGTAAAGGGTCAGGGCCCGCAGGACATTGAGGGCCTCGTAGAGTTGATAGTCCGTCACCGCGAGGGGCGGCTTTTTGCCCACGGCAGTGCCACTGGCATCATCGGCTTCCTGGTCAGCCGCATTGTCTTCCTGACCCTGGCCGTCCTTGGGCGGCGTGTCCGGCAAGGTCGTGCCTGGGTCCTTGGGTGCCTCAGGCGACTCCTGGCCCTGATCCCGGGGCTCTTCCTTGTCCTCGCCATTAGTCAGGTGACGCGCCAGATCGGCCTCCTTGACGCTTCCCAGGGCGGGCGGCTCGCTCAGTTCCAGACGGCCGCGCTCCAGGGGGATATCCGGGATGATGCCCTCCGCCTGGATGGAGCGACCCGCCGGGGTGTAGTAGAGCGCCGTGGTCAGCTTCAGGGCGCTGGCGTCGTCGATGGGGATGATGGTCTGGACTGAACCCTTGCCGAAGGTCTGGGAACCCATGATGATGGCCCGCCGGTGGTCCTGCAAGGCGCCGGCGACGATCTCGGACGCCGAGGCGGAGCCGCCATTGACCAGTATCACCAGGGGGGCGCCGCCGAGCACATCATCGGGGCCCGCCTTGAATTCCAGGGCCGAATCGGCGACCCGCCCCTTGGTATAGACGATCAGTCCCTCGGCGAGGAAGGCGTCGCTGATGGCGACGGCGCTGTTGAGCACGCCGCCCGGGTTGTTGCGCAGATCCAGCACCAGCCCCTTGAGGTCGCCATCATTCTCGGCCTTGAGACTGGCAAGTGCATCCAGTAGGTCCTCGGTGGTCCGGGACTGGAAGTTGGAAATGCGCACGTAGCCGAAACCCGGGGCCAGCAAGCGGCTTTTGACGCTCTGGACGTGGATGACGTCGCGCACCAGTTCCACCTTGAAGGGCTGATCCGTGCCAGCACGCAGAATGCTCAACTCGATCGGGGTGCCCACCTTACCACGCATGAGCTTGACCGCCTCCTCCAGGCCCATGCCCTTCACCGGGCGGTTGTCGATCCGCACGATCAGGTCACCCGCCTGCAGCCCGGCCCGTTGGGCGGGGGTGTCGTCGATAGGCGCGATGATCTTGATCAGGCCATCCTCCAGGCCGACCTCGATTCCCAGCCCACCAAACTCGCCACTGGTGCCGACCTGCAGGTCCTGATATTCCTCCCCGTCCAGGTAGGCGGAGTGGGGATCCAGCCAGGAGAGCATGCCCCGGATGGCCCCCTTGAGCAGGGCCCGGTCCTCCACGGCATCCACGTAGTCGCTTTTGATGCGGCCAAAGACCTCGGCGAAGGTATAGAGTTCATCCAGGGGCAGGCCTTCGCTGGCGCTCTCCGCGCCCGGAGCAGGGGCTGCCGGGACCTGCCGATCTGGTTCCGAGTCGCCGCCCTCGCTAGAGGGCTGATCCTTCGCCGGTTGCAAATCGGGGGGTGACTGAGCCTCGGACGCCGCTGGGGAGTCCCCTGATTCAGTGCCAGGCCCTGGCATGGGGGGGCTTGGGATCTGAACCGGCGCCGCGGATGGCTTGTCCCCCTGGGTCGAGCTTGGGCTAGCAGATGGCTGCCCCCCTTGAATCGAGCTTGGCGCCGTGGACGGCTGGCTGCCCTCGCTCGGGATCGGTGTCATGGGCGCCGCCTGCTCCGCCGACAGGCGCAGTGCCGGGCTGGCCCCGTCGACCTCGTCGTTCATTCGGAAGTCCCCAGCCCAACCGAGACCCGGGAGGGCCAGCGCCAAGGTCAGGCCCAGGCCCAGTCGTTTCCAAACCGATAAAGAAGCTGATGCGCTTTCCAGCCCGTGATTCATGCTGTAATCCAAATATGGGTTGCTCTGGCGAAATTATGCGCTCAATCCGGTGACTTGGTTCAGGAGCGACTGGCAGAGGTCAGGGGTCCGCACCAGGCTTCCGGATTCTCCGGCTGGCTGTCACGGCGGATGGCGAAATAGAGCGCCGCCGTCTTGCGACCGCCACTCGCCCCGCTGAGGGCGATCACCTCCCCCACGCCCACCCATTCACCAGCCTCCTTGAGCAGGCTCTGATTGTGGCCATAGAGACTCATGTAGCCCTCGTCATGGTCGATGATGATCAACTGACCAAAACCGCGCAACCAATCGGCATAGACCACCCGCCCGTGGTGAATGGCCCGCACCTCGGAACCCTCACGGACGCCGATCAGGACACCATCCTGAACCTTGCTCCCCTCGGCCCGTTCCCCGAACCGGCTCAGCAACAAACCGCCGTTCGCCACGGGCCAGGGCAGCTGACCACGGCGGCTGGCGATGGGCTGGGGGTCGAGATTGACCTCCGGCATGATCATCCCCTGGCGCTCGAGTTGGGTGACCAGGGCGCGCAGATGCTCCGTGTCCTCCCGCAAGATCTCCGCCTGTTCCGCGCCCCCGGCAATCTGCTGTTCCAGTTCGGTCAACAGCGCGGCACGCTGGGACTGGGTTTGCGCCAACCGCTCCCGCATCTCCTTTTGCCGCGCCGCCAACATGGCCAGGCGCTGGGTCTCCTCGGCGGTCTCGGCGCGAAGGCGCTCAAAACTCTCCGCCCGAGCGGTGAAACTGTCGAGACGCCCCAGCCGGTAACGGTTCAGGTAACCGTAATAGGACATCAGCCGACCCTGCCGGGCGATATCCTGTTGATCGAGGAGCAGGCGGAGATTTTCGTGATTGCCCAAGGTATGGGCGGAGCGAATCAGGGCGGCCAGGGATCGGCGTTCCCGCTCCAGGGCGGCCCGTTCCGCCTCCAGGTCCTGCTGCAGGCGTGCCTGGACCTTGGCCTGATCCTTGATCATGGTCTCAAGTTGCCGGCTGCCATTGGCCAACTGGGCGATGTCGCGTTCGTAGGTCTCCAATTCCCCCAATAGGGCCTCCCGGCCACGGCGCCGCGCCTCTAGACCCCGTTCCAGGTCGGTGAGTTCGGACTCCATCTGCGTCAGGGCCCGCCGCTGAGGCGCAAGGGGATCCGGTTCCGGGTCAGCGCCCAATATCCCCGGCGCCTGGGCGAGCAGCAGCCCGGCGAGCAGGGCGGGAAGGGTTACGCCGGAGTTTCCTGAGGAATCGGTCAGGACACCCGTCCAGCGCGCGCGCCTTATTCGAGCCCACCTCAAGAGCAGGTCTCCCCTCGGCCAACAGCCGGAGGACAATTGTCAGCAGCGTTACAGGGATGGCACATGGACGGTAGGTCTGGTTACAAGGCAATCTTTCCGGGAATGGGATTATACGGTGATTGGCGGCTGGCCCGAGCAGGCTGGCCTGGAAGCCACAATCAGACCAGCCCCAATCAGACCTTCGCAAATCAGACCTTCGCAATATCTGGCAAAAAAGCTTATTATTAAATTGTTATAGCCTGAACCGAGTTATCTGCATGGTAGGCCGCATCGACACCCCCCCTTACATCGTCAGCCCCGACACCGATCCCGCCCTTGAACTCTTTGGTGACGATGGTGACATCGATCGTGCTTCGCGTTCGCTAAAGGCGATGTCTCACCCCTTGCGACTCAAGATCCTCTGCACCCTGGGGGACCGCGAAGTCAGCGTCCAGGATATCGTGGACGACGTAGGGACCTCTCAGAGCAACATCTCCCAGCACCTCGCCATCCTCCGCGACAAGGGCATTCTGGCCACCCGCAAAGACGCCAATCGCGTCTATTACCGGGTAGGAGACATCCGTACCCTCCAGCTTATCAGCATGATGCGACAGGTTTTTTGTCAACAAGGCCACTAATCCCCCTCCCCTTTGACCTTATCCTGCCCCCACGCGCTCCGATCCTTCCTCACCCCCTTTCCAACCCTCGCGCCCTCGCGGGCGAGGATGACGCTTCCGACCCCTGGGGGCTATACTTATTCGTTCAAGCCAGGTCCGCCCTAACCGACCTCTGGCCAGCTTTTTCCCAGGCTCACGCCTGACAGCGTTGCGATCACCATGGCCCTGCAGAACATTCCCGAATTCATCATCAACCACTGGTTCCTGTTCCTGGCTCTGGTCACGACCCTGGGGTTGTTGGCGCACAACCTCATCCAGGGCAACAAGGGCACGGTGGATCCCTTGGGGGCGACCGATCTCATGAACCGGCGCGAGGCCGTGGTCATCGACGTGCGTCCGCTAGCGGATTTCGCCCAAGGACACATTCTCAACGCCATCAACCTTCCCATGAACGGGTTCAAAAACCAGATCGCCAGCCTGCACAAACACAAGGGCAAGCCCATCATCGTCAACTGCCGCTCGGGTTCTCAGTCCGCCATGGCCTGCAAACAGCTCCGCAAGGAGGGCTTTGAGGAGGTGTATAACCTGCGGGGTGGGATTATGGCCTGGCAGAGCGCCAACCTCCCCGTTACCCGCAAGCGGCGCTGAGCCCCTCGCCGCCCTTCCCCCTTCCCTTCCGCTTTCCCAGGATATCGCCACCATGACCGACACTGCCCAGGACCAGCCCCAGCCCCAGGCTCAAGCTCAGGACGAGCGGATGTTCCAACTGCACCGTATCTACATCAAGGACCTGTCCTTCGAATCCCCCAAGTCACCCCACATCTTCCTCGGCGAATGGCAGCCGAAGCATGAGCTCAGCCTCAACACCCAGGTCAACCGTGTCGACGAACTGACCTTTGAGGTAATCCTGACGGTCACCGTCACCACCCATATCGGCGAACAGACCGCCTTCATCGTCGAGGTCCAGCAAGCGGGCCTGGTGGGCGTCAAGGGCTTTGCCGAACCGGAGTTAGGGCCCCTGCTGGGCGCCTACTGCCCCAACCTCCTCTTCCCCTACGCCCGCGAAGCCATCTCCGACCTGGTCGCCAAGGGCAGTTTTCCACAATTGGTCCTGCAACCGGTCAATTTCGAGGTCCTATACGCCCAGCGCCAGCGGCAGATGATGGACGAGATGCAAAAACAGGCGGGCGACGTTCCGAGCCCGACCATCAATTGATCCCGCGTCCCTGAAGCTGATCCGGCGTCCCTGAAGCCTGGCCCACGGCTTACCGCCCATGAGCAGCGTCCTCCCACCGGTCGCAGTCCTCGGCGCCGGCTCCTGGGGCACGGCCCTGGCCCTGGTGATCGCCCGCCATGGTCGCCGAGTCAAGCTCTGGGACCTGTGGGCCGAACAGGTCGAGGCGCTGATCCATGAGCGGGAAAACCGCCGGTATCTGCCCGGCTTTCCCCTCCCTGACCTTATCGAACCGACCCGCGACCTGAGCCAAGCTTTGGCCGCTGTCCAGGAAGTCCTGATTGTCGTCCCCAGCCATGGCTTTGCGAGCTTGCTGCGCTCCTTACCCCCCCTGGGCCCGGAGGTTGGCCTGGCATGGGCAACCAAGGGCCTGGAGCCGGGGACCAACCGCCTGCTGCACGAGGTGGCCCGTGACATTCTGGGAGAACGTGATCTCGCCGTGGTCTCTGGGCCCAGTTTCGCCACCGAGGTAGCCAGGGGCCTGCCCACGGCCGTGACCGTGGCCTCCCCCGCACTCATTCAGGCACGCCGGGTGGCCGCTTACCTGCATGGCGAGCGCTTTCGCGCCTACACCAGCCAGGATCTCGTGGGCGTCCAGGTGGGCGGAGCGGCCAAGAATGTCCTGGCCATCGCCACCGGTATCGCCGACGGCCTGGGCTTTGGCGCCAATACCCGCGCCGCTCTCATCACTCGGGGCCTGGCGGAATTGACGCGCCTGGGTACGGCCCTTGGCGGACGACCTGAGACCTTCACGGGCTTGGCCGGGTTGGGGGATCTGGTACTGACCTGCACCGATGACCAATCCCGTAACCGCCGCCTGGGCCTAGCCCTGGCCCGCGGCGCCAGCCTCGATCAGGCGCGGCAGGAGATCGGCCAGGAGGTGGAGGGGATCCTGACCAGCCGCGCGGTTCATGGCCTGGCCCAGCGCTATGGCATCGAGATGCCCATCAGCGCCGAAGTCTATGGCGTTCTCTACGCCGGGACCACGCCAGCGGAGGCGGCGCGCAATCTCCTGGCCCGGGAAGGCAAATCGGAGCTGGATTGAGACGGGCGCGCGCCTAAACATTCAGCCTCCTCCCCCCATCCCTTTCTCGCTGGAGGGAGGAACCTTGGGAATCAAAGGGTTGACTAACCATGCCAGTCCAGGCAGCAGTGGGGATATGAAGGTTTATGCGCGCGCATGAAACGAACCCTCCCATTTGACCGAAGTGTAACGTTCACAGCGCAATGTTCCATCTGACCACGCCCGAACCTGCTTGACCTTGGTTTTTACCGCTGACCGATGACTGATGACCGCTGATGGGTTTCGCGGCCTCGCAGTGCCTTTTCTCAGATCCGCTGTGCGCCGGTGAAACCCTGTTGCCGCCAGGCCTCGTAGAGGATGACGGCGACGGCATTCGACAGATTCAGACTGCGATTTCCAGGATGCATGGGGATAAAAAGGCGCTGGTCCGGTGGCAGGGCCTCGATCAGGTCCTGAGGCAGACCCCGGGTTTCGGGGCCGAACAGCAAGGCGTCACCAGGCTGAAACGCCAGGTCCCCATAGCAGATGGCCCCCCGGGTGGTGCAGGCCAACACCCGGGACGGAGTCCGGGAGCGCAGATAGGCACCGTAGTCCTCATGGACCTGAACCTCGGCCCACTCGCGGTAATCCAGGCCCGCGCGGCGCAGGCGACGGTCATCGAGGACGAAGCCCAGGGGCTCGATCAGGTGCAGCCTGACACCGGCGTTGGCGCAGAGGCGCATGATGTTACCGGTATTGGGTGGAATCTCGGGCTGGAACAGGACGACATCGAACATCTTCATCAGGGGGCCGGACCCAAGGTGTTGCCGGCTCGGGAGCATCATCAGCCATGACACTGGAAAATAACCTCGACCCCCGACTGAGCGTTAACTTCTGCGGTCTGAACTTCGCGACACCGCTGGTGCTTCTGTCCGGGTGCGTGGGTTTCGGCGAGGAGTATACCCGCATCCAGGGCTTCACCAACCGCCAGGCGGGTGCCGTCTGTCTCAAAGGAACGACCCTGGCCCCGCGACTGGGTAATGCCCCCCACCGGATCTGCGAGACTCCGGGAGGCATGATCAACGCCATCGGTCTGCAAAATCCCGGCGTGGACCGCGTCATCCAGGACATCCTGCCCACCCTGGATTTCGGTGAGACCCGCTTCATCGCCAACGTCTCGGGATCGACCGTCGAGGAGTATTACGAAGTCACCCGTCGCTTCGATGACAGTCCCATCGATGCCATCGAGATCAATATCTCTTGCCCCAACGTCAAGGAGGGCGGGGTCGCCTTTGGCAACGATGCGCGGATGTCGGCACAGGTGGTTGCCGCCTGCCGCCGGGCCACCCGCAAGCCCCTCATCCCCAAGCTCTCGCCCAACCAGACCGACATCGCCGCCAATGCCCGCGCCTGTCTGGAAGCGGGCGCCGATGCCTTTGCGGCCATCAATACCCTCATGGGCATGGCCATTGACATCGAGCAGCGGATGCCGGTGATCGGCAACAATCAGGGTGGCCTTTCCGGTCCCGCCATCAAACCCATCGCCCTGCTCAAGGTGCATCAAATCTATCAGGTCTGCCGTGACCATGGGATTCCCATCATCGGCCAAGGGGGAATCACCAGCGCCGCGGATGCCCTGGAGTTCCTCATTGCCGGCGCAAGCGCCGTTGGCATCGGCACGGCCCTTTTCTACGACCCCCTGATCCTCAATAAGATCAACCAAGGCATTCTCGACTACCTCGACCGCCATGACCTGGTCAGCGTCGCCCAGATCATAGGTTCCCTGCGGCTGCACGGCCCCTCCCCGTCCGCCTGTGGCTGTGAGCCGACCTGAAGGGAGAGGACCGCTACCACTGAAGAGATATCAGGGTGATTTCGTTTGGCCCCGCCTCGGTGCCCCGTGCTATATTAAGATTTCGGCATACACTGAATAGGTTCGCGCGAGTTGAAGTTGCACGGGCCCTTGGGAGAGAGATTCATGAGCGACATCGCGGCGTTGAAGAAAGAAAAGCAAGAGCTGATCGACAAGATGTTGGGCATGCAGCAGCAGTTCATTGCTCACGAGCATGCCCATGGCGTCACCGGCAAGGATTACTGGGCCTCCGAGGAGGGCCTCCTCGCCAACTATCGTCACGAGTATGCCGAAATGGCGACGCGTGTCGTGGATCTGGCCCACCAAATCGTGGGTTCGTCGCGCAACTGAGGTTGCCGGGTCCTGGCGCCGCGCTTAATCCCGGCCCCACCCGCATCGATTCCCTAAACCCGCGTCTAACGCGGGTTTTTTCGCGCTGGGGCCGTCTATCCCTTCGAACTGGTCCGATTTAGGCCTCCAGCCGTGGCAACCGATAGAGGCTTGGGCCCGCCAGATCAACACCGCACTCCAGCCCCGCGAACCAGTCGAGGAATTCAACCACCACCTCGCGGCCCTGCAAATACCTGCCATGCTGAGGCACCAGGGTTTCGACGTCCAGTTCCCGCACCATCTCCACCCAGTAGCGGCAGACCTTACCCGACGCCATGTAGCGGCGATGGAAGGGGGTCATCGCGGGCAGGATTTCGGCCAGATTCGCCACGGGTTGAGGGAACACCGCATGGGGAAAATTGGCGCCGATGTCCCCGGAAAAGAGGATCCGGCTGGTGGGATCGTAGAAGGAAAAGTTACCTTCCGCATGCAGGAAGTGCGCGGGCAGGAGGTTGAGCATTCCCGCGCCCAGGCTCAGGATCAGCCCTTGGTCCGGAACGGATATGACCCGATCCTCCAGCCGACCTGGGTGAGTGAAATGGGGAATGAAGCGTTCCCAAACCGCTGGAATCACGATCGTGCAACGGGTCTCGGTCAGCCAGAGGTCTAGCGAGGAGATGATGTCCGGATCCTGATGGGAGGCCAGGACAAAATCGAGCCCCACGGGGTCCAGGTAAGCGCTGAGCGCCCGCCGCAGGGGGTCGAAGGTCATCTCCCCCCCAGGATCAAGGAGTGCGGCGTGCCCCTGATCCAGGATGATCACCTGATTCGCCTGTACCGCCTCGCCCGTCACCAGATTCTGGAACAGGAGGCAGCGGTGAGAGCCATCGTTGTAAAGTTCCAGCGCCATCTTCACTTCGTCCGCCATTACGGAATGTGTGTTGAAGGGTGGATCTTCCCCGACCCGGTCGACCGGCGCAACCCTAAAACCCAACCAGAGGGCACCATCAGTGAGGTGGATGAAGATGAACGCTGATACTCCCTGGCGGAACCAGGCGGCCGCGGCCCGCGCCCTCCAGGAGCAACTCCGTCACCAGGTGATCCGCCACGACGAACTAGGCCCGGTAAGGCGCGTGGCGGGGCTTGACGTGGGCTTTGAAGCCGGTGGGACGCTGACGCGGGCGGCGGTGGTCGTGCTGTCATTTCCTGAACTACAGCCCCTCGACCAGGCGGTAGCCCGCCAGCCGACCACCTTTCCCTATATCCCGGGGCTGCTATCCTTTCGCGAGGTCCCCGCCCTCCTCGCCACGCTGGCGGACCTGTCCATGCCACCGGATCTCCTGCTCTGCGACGGCCAAGGGCTGGCTCACCCGCGCCGCTGCGGTCTGGCCTGTCACCTGGGGGTCCTGACCGGCTTCCCCAGTATCGGCGTCGCCAAGTCCCGGCTCATCGGCAGCCCTGACCCCCTCGGGCCAAACAAGGGGGATTACGCCTGGCTGTGGGACCAGGGGGAAATCATCGGTGCCGTGGTACGGACCCGGCGGTCGGTCCAGCCCCTCTATGTCTCCCTGGGACACAAGATCAGTCTGGATACCGCCATCCGCTTCGTCCTCGCCTGCACGACCCGCTACCGTTTGCCGGAAACCACGCGTCGGGCTCACCACCTGGCATCCGAGGCCAAGGAGGCCATCCGTCCCTGACCGTCAGTCGGGGCGGAGGTGCTCAATATATCTGGCCACGTCCACCATCTCGAGACGGATGGCGGAACCCCTGGCCCGCAGCCGGTAAGGCGAGCCCTGGAAGCCCAGGTCGCAACCGATGCAGCCGCGGCTCATCAGGGGCAAGGGGATCATGTCCCGATAGGTGAAGACATTGTCCTCGATGTCTCCGCCCGAGCAGATCAGGGTACCGGCGGGCGGATCACCGTCCTCCACCTCGGCCTCCTCCAGGACCAGATCCCCAGCCTGCCACCAGCGGGTACGCTCCCGCGAACCCGTCATCGTCTTGATGATGATGGCACGGGAGAAATGGATTCGCAGGCCGCCATCCTCGCCGCGGTGGATGGCGGTGATCTCGGAACCCGGTAATTCGATACTGGTACTGTCCATCGGTGTTTGTTGGGACAAGAATTGAAAGGTTTTACCGAGATTGGGCTCAGGGCGCGACGTTCAAGATGCCTCGGGCCCCTTCCTCGGGGCTGAAGGGTCAAATCCGTTTGAATTTCAGCCGTCATCATCCCCTTGCCCATCCTCCACCTCCATCCGCAATTCCTTGATTTTGCGCGTCAAGGTATTCCGGCCCCAGCCCAGGAGCCGGGCCGCGTCCTGGCGCCGACCCACCGTCTGTTCCAGCGCGGTCTCGATGAGGATTCGTTCCACCGCCGGCAGCGCCAGATCCAGCAACCCACCGGCGCGACCTGCCTTGAGGTGATCTCGGGCCCAGCGCCGCAGGGCCGCGTGCCATTGCTCCTCGCCGCCCCGGTCTTCGCCGGGCGTGGCCAATTCGGGCGGTAAGTCCTCGACGTGGATCTCCTTGCCCGCCGCCATCACGGTGAGCCATCGCGCGGTATTCTCCAGTTGGCGGACATTGCCCGGCCAGTCGAGGCGGGCAAGGTGTTCGGCGGCACCCGGGGTGAGCACCTTGGGCTCGCAGCGCAGCTCCGTAGCGGCGGCGGCCAGGAAGTGGCGCATGAGCAGCGGAATATCCTCCCGCCGCTCCCGCAGGGCCGGGAGGTGGATGCGAATGACGTTGAGGCGATGGAACAGGTCCTCACGAAAGCGCCCTTGCTGGACCAGGGCCTCCAGATGCTGGTGGGTGGCGGCAATGATGCGGGTATCCACCTTGACGGGCGCCAGGCCGCCGACCCGGTAGAACTCGCCATCGGCCAGGACGCGCAGTAGCCGGGTCTGGAGATCCGCCGGCATGTCGCCGATTTCATCGAGGAACAGGGTACCGCCGTTGGCCTGCTCGAAGCGCCCCTCGCGCCGCGTCTGGGCCCCGGTGAAGGCGCCGCGTTCGTGGCCGAACAGCTCGGACTCCAACAGGTCATGGGGGATGGCCGCCATGTTCAGGGCGATGAAGGGCTTGGTGCTGCGCGGACTATGGCGGTGCAGGGCCCGCGCCACCAGTTCCTTCCCGGTACCGGATTCACCGTTGATCAGCACCGTGATCTGGGAGCGGGCCAGGCGGCCGATGGCCCGGAAGACCTCCTGCATGGCTGGGGCCTCACCGATGATCTCGGCGCCGCGGGGCATAGGTTCCACTGGGGCGGTGGTCTCCCGGGCCTGATGACGACAGGCGCGGCGGACCTGGGCGACGGCCTCGTCGAGATCGAAGGGCTTGGGCAGATACTCGAAGGCGCCACCATGAAAGGCGGATACGGCGCTGTCCAGATCCGAGTGGGCGGTCATGATGATGACGGGCAGGCGCGGATAGCGGGCCGTGATCTGCGCCAGCAGTTCGAGGCCATCAATACCCGGCATGCGGACATCCGAGAGGATGACGTCGGGCCGGTCCCGCTCCAGGGCCGCCATGACGCCACCACCCTCTGCAAAGCAGGTGACATCCATCTCGGCCTTGCGCAAGGCCCGCTCCAGGACCCAGCGAATTGAACGATCGTCGTCGATGACCCAGACCTTGGGTGTCTCAGTCATGCGGGATCTCCAAAGGCAGATAGACAAAAAAGCGGCCCTCCCCCGGGCGGCTCTCGCACTCGATCAGCCCTCCGTGCTGATTGACCAGTTCCTGGGCAATGGGCAGGCCCAGCCCCGTCCCGCCGGGTTGGCCCGTCACCATCGGAAAAAAGATACGTTCCTGAAGCTCCGGTGGCACCCCGGGACCGTTATCCTGGATCTCGACCCGCAGTACCAGGCGGTGGCGTTTCCCGCCCATGGTGAACTGACGCAACACCCGGGTCCGCAGGACGATATGTCCGCCCTTGCCGGCGGCATTGGCCGCATTCCGCACCAGGTTGAGGAGGGCCTGTAACAGGCGGTCTGGATCAGCGCGAAACTCGGGGATACTGGGGTCATAGTCCCGCTCGATGACCGTCCCCGTCGGGTGCTCCGCCAGGATCAGCCCGCGCACCCGCTCCAGGAGGAAATGAATATTGACCAGACGGGGATTGGGCAGACGGTTGGGGCCCAGCATCCGGTCCATGAGGGTCTGGAGACGGTCGGCCTCCTCGATAATGATCCGAGTGTATTCCCGTAGGGCGGGGTCAGGCAGTTCCTGCTCCAGTAACTGGGCGGCGCCCCGCAACCCCCCGAGAGGGTTCTTGATCTCGTGGGCCAGGCCACGGATCAGGGCCTGGGTGGCCTGGTGCTGGGACAGCAGGTGTTCCTCGCGGTTAATGCGCAACTGCCGATCGACCTGATGTAACTCGACCAGGAGTTCCACCTCGGCGCCGAACTGGTGGATGGGTAACACCGTACAGTTGACCCGGATATTGCGGCCATCTGCCAGCACCATGTTGATCTCGCGCTCGGTGAAGGGCTGACGGGTCCGCGCCGCCTGGCGCAGGCGGCTGTCGACGCTGTCATCAGGACAGACCAGAAGGTCGGCGGCTTGGGCGCCCGTGACGTAGCGGGCACTGACATCGAAGAGCATCTCGCCCGCCGGATTGATGTGAATGAGACGTAGATCCTTGTCAAACAGGAGAACGGCGGTGTTTAGATTGTCGAGAATCTTTTTCTCGTGACTGGCCTTGCGGATGTTGAGCGTCTTCATGATCTGGGCCCGGTCATGGTGTCCAGGAAAATCCGCATGAGATGGAAAAGCGCAGTCCCGTGTTCCGTGGTTCTCGCCCAAGCGGGGTCGTGGGCATAACTGGACTGCCAGCAACTGGGCGGGTTAAGCCGTAAAGCCGTTCCCTTACCACCATTGCCCCCTTCCCCCCAAAAGCCCTATTTGCTGCATCAGCCGTGTAAAGACAGGGCCTTGGTGTGAATGATTCACCAAGGGGCATGGGGTTGGAAACGCCCCTTACGGGGCGTTTGCGGCGCCGCCAAGACGGGAAAGCGTCAGAAACTGCTGCCGTTCCCTCGCGGCGGATCAGAGGCTGTAGTAAAGATCAAACTCGATGGGATGGGTCGTCATGCGCAACTGGGTCACCTCCTGCATTTTCAGGGCAATATAGGCATCGATCAGATCGTTGCTGAAGACCCCGCCAGCGGTCAGGAACTCCCGGTCCTGATCCAGGCAATCCAATGCCTGATCCAGGGCATGGCAAACGGTGGGGATCGTCTTCTCTTCCTCCGGCGGCAGATCGTAGAGATCCTTGTCCATGGGATCACCCGGGTGGATCTTGTTCTGGATACCATCCAGACCGGCCATCATCATGGCGGCGAAGGCCAGATAGGGATTGCCGGTGGCATCCGGGAACCGCACCTCGATGCGGCGACCCTTGGGGTTACTGACATGAGGGATGCGGATGGAGGCGGAGCGGTTGCGGGCGGAATAGGCCAGCATGACCGGCGCCTCGAAGCCTGGCACCAGGCGCTTGTAAGAGTTGGTGGAGGCGTTGGTAAAGGCATTCAGTGCCCGGGCATGCTTGATGATGCCGCCGATGTAGTAGAGGGCGATATCTGACAGACCGCCGTATTTGTCGCCGGTGAAGAGGTTCTGACCCTCCTTCGCCAGGGACATATGGCAATGCATGCCGCTGCCATTGTCACCGACCAGCGGCTTGGGCATGAAGGTAACGGTCTTGCCATAAGCGTGGGCAACATTCCAGATCGCGTACTTTTGGATCTGGACCCAGTCGGCGCGTTGCACCAGCGTGCTGAACTTGGTACCGATCTCGCACTGTCCGGCGGTCGCCACCTCATGGTGATGGACCTCGACCGGTACCCCCATCTCTTCCAGGGCCAGACACATGGCCGCGCGCAGGTCGTTCAGGGAATCAACCGGGGGAACCGGGAAGTAACCGCCCTTGATGCCCGGGCGATGGCCAAAGTTACCATCCTCGTAGGCCCGCTCCGAGTTCCATTCCGCCTCTTGGGAATCCACTTTGTAGAAACACCCCGCCATGCTGGCGCCCCACCGGACATCGTCGAGAATGAAGAACTCCGGCTCCGGCCCGAAGTAGGCCGAATCCGCGATCCCCGTGGACTTGAGGTAGGCCTCGGCGCGCTTACCCAGGGAGCGGGGATCGCGCTCGTAGCCCTGCATGGTGTTGGGCTCGAGAATATCGCAGCGAAGAATCAGGGTTTTTTCATCGGCGAAGGGATCCATGACGGCCGTGGCCGCCTCGGGCATGAGCACCATGTCGGATTCCTGGATGCCCTTCCAACCGGCGATGGATGATCCATCGAACATTTTGCCCTCGGTGAAGAAATCGTCATCCACCAAGTTGACGGGCATGGAGACATGCTGCTCCTTGCCGCGGGTATCGGTGAAGCGCAGGTCAACGAACTTGACCTCGTGGTCCTTGATCATGTTCATAACGTTGGAAGGCATGTGGGGTCTCCGGTCGAGGGGAAGGGAATGAGGGAAGGGGTTAACGGGTGCCACGAGAGTCGGCTCGCGGGAGCGATGCCTATCCTGAGCGTGCCGCGTTGGCGGACCTGGGATAACATTTGCAGATCGCATGCCAAGGATTAGGCTGAATCCTTAGGTTGCGGCACGATAGCGCACTTGTTTCACTGCCCACCTGCAAAGGAGATAAGCAGACTCAGGCATCTGCCGGGTTGGCCTTGGAATTCGGGGACTAGGCCCGCCCTAGTTGCGGGGGCTACCCTAGGGTTGCGTGCCACCTACTAGGGCATGCTAAGAGTTTAGCGCACTAAAATAGTGCGCGTTAGCAAATACAGGCCATCTCACACTCGCAAACCGCGCGATCATGAAGCGCCGCCGGTCAGCTACCACCTCAGCCCAAACCAATCCTGCCACCTCCAAGGAATCCCTAGGGGACGATAGGCGCCCAAGTAGCCCTTCCTTCCAGGGGACCTCCTTGTCGCGTTGAGCATCCTTGCAACCATGGCCAAGTCGATTGGCTGGCGATGGCGAACAACCTAGCGCAAGGGCTATACTTTACCCCCTTTTCAGCTACGGCAATGCAGAGGAGACGGTCCTTGGCCGGTGCGAATGACGACGTAACGACCTTTCAGGGCCTGATCTTCGCCCTGGAGAGGTTTTGGGCGGAACAGGGCTGCGTCATCCTGCAGCCTTATGACATGGAAGTTGGGGCGGGTACTTTTCATCCCGCCACCTTCCTCCGCGCCATCGGCCCGGAACCCTGGCGCAGCGCCTATGTCCAGCCCTCGCGGCGACCAACTGACGGCCGTTACGGCGAGAATCCCAACCGTCTTCAGCATTATTACCAGTATCAGGTGGTCCTCAAACCATCACCACTCGATATTCAGGACCTCTACCTGCAATCCTTGCGCGCCTTGGGGATCGATCCCTTGGTGCATGACATACGCTTCGTGGAGGACAACTGGGAATCCCCCACCCTGGGCGCCTGGGGCCTGGGCTGGGAAGTCTGGCTCAACGGCATGGAGGTCACCCAGTTCACCTATTTTCAGCAGGTCGGAGGTCTGGATTGCCGGCCCGTTACCGGCGAGATTACCTACGGACTCGAAAGAATCGCCATGTACCTCCAAGGGGTGGAGTCAGTATTCGACCTGACCTGGACCCGTAGTGCTGGCCGGCAGGTGACCTATGGGGATGTCTTTCACCAGAACGAGGTGGAACAGTCTGCTTACAACTTCGAGCATGCCGCCGTCGAGGCCCTGTTCCGCCAATTCGACCACTGCGAACAGCAGAGCCAGCACCTGATCAGCCAAGACCTCCCTTTGCCGGCCTATGAGCAGGTTCTCAAGGCCTCCCACACCTTCAATTTGTTGGATGCCCGCAGCGCCATCTCGGTCACCGAACGACAGCGCTTCATCCTGCGGGTGCGCGCCCTCGCCCGGGCCGTCGCTCAGGCCTACCATGATCGTCGGGAGGCCCTAGGCTTCCCCATGTTGCCATCGGCCATGCCGACCGCTGACTGAGGTACAGACAATGGCCGACAGAAATGATCTGCTGTTTGAGATCGGCACCGAGGAACTGCCGCCAACCGCCCTGGATCGTCTATCCATCGCCTTGGCGGAGGGTTTCGCCAGTCAACTATTTCAGCATCAACTGAGTTATGACGCCATCGAGCGTTTTGCCAGCCCCCGCCGGCTTGCGCTGCGCGTTAGGTCACTTACGACGAGCCAGCCTGATCAGGAGATCGTGCGCAAAGGCCCCACCGTCCAGTCCGCCTTCGATGCTCAAGGACAGCCTACCCCCGCCGCCTTGGGTTTTGCCCGCGCCTGTGGGGTCGACATTACCGCCGTGGCGCGAGAGGACTCCCCCAAGGGTGCCTGGCTGATCGTGCGCCAATTCCAGCCTGGTCGGCCGACCTCGGAATTACTAATCCCCCTGATCGAACGGACGCTTGCCGGCCTGCCCATACCCAAGCGCATGCGCTGGGGTGAGCGCGAGGAGGAGTTTGTCCGACCGGTGCACTGGGTGGTCTTGTTGTTTGGGAGCGACCTGGTCCCTGGAACCGTGCTCGGGGTGACTACCGGCCGCGATACCTTTGGTCATCGCTTTCATCGCCCTGGCCCCATCCGTCTCACCGATCCCGGTGACTATGATGAGTTACTGCGGGAGACCGGTCGCGTCGAGCCCGACTTCGCCCGGCGGCGCGAGTTGATCCGAAACCAGGTGGTTACTTTGGCGGCAGAGGCCGGCGGGGAGGCAATGATAGACGCCGATTTGCTGGATGAGGTCACCGCCTTGTGCGAATGGCCCCGCGCCCTCCTGGGAGGGTTCGATGCACGGTATCTCGAGGTCCCTCCCGAGGTACTGATCGAAACCATGCGGAAAAACCAAAAGTATTTTCCCCTCCACTCACCAGACGGGGCACTCCTGCCCAGCTTTATCACCATCGCCAATATCGAGAGCCTTGACCCCGCACAGGTCAGGGCTGGCAACGAACGGGTCATTCGGCCCCGCTTTGCGGACGCCGCCTTCTTCTGGTCTCAAGACCTGAAGCAGCCTTTGTCCGCCTTCGCCGAGCGTCTGACATCCGTCGTCTTTCAGGATCAGTTGGGTACCCTGGCGGAAAAGTCCCTGCGTGTGGGGCAAATCGGGCGCTATTTGGCTGGCCTGCTCGATTATGATGAAGAACTGGTGGCTCGCGCCGCGCACCTAGCCAAGTGCGACCTGATGACCGCCATGATCTTCGAATTCGCTGGGCTGCAGGGCATCATGGGTCGCTATTACGCCCAGAATTCGGGCGAAGATCCGGCGGTATGCGCCGCCATGGAAGAACAGTACCTGCCCCGTCATGCCGGTGATCGCTTGCCCGCTAGCGAATGCGGCCGCATCCTTGCCCTTGCCGAGCGTCTGGACAGCCTGGTGGGTATTTTTGCGATTGGTCTGCGGCCCACGGGCGTCAAGGATCCCTACGCCTTGCGTCGCGCCGCCATCGGCGTACTGCGCCTGCTCATCGAGACGCCCTTGGAACTCAACCTCCGTGACCTCTTGGAGTTCACCGCCCAGGAGCTGCGCGGCAAGATCGATGCGACTTCCGCCGCGAGCGAGGTCTTCGATTACATTCTCGAGCGGTTCAAAAGTTACTGCCAGGACCAGGACCTGTCTGGTGACGTCGTTGAAGCGGTTCTCGCGGTTGGCGGTCATTACCCCACTGACCTCTACCGGCGGATGTTGGCGGTTCAGGATTTCAAGCGCCTTCCAGAGGCGGATGCCCTGGCGGTTGCCAACAAGCGCACGCGCAACATTCTCAAAAAGTCTGGCGAAATCACGCATGGCGAGGTGCGCGGCGACCTCCTTGTCGATCCCGCCGAGGGAGCTTTGGCAGCGAGGCTCGATGAGTTGGCCCCGCTTGCTACCCACCACCTTGTCACCAAAGAATACGGCGCCGCGCTAAAACTGCTTGCTGGACTGCGCCCCGAGGTTGACGCCTTCTTCGACCAGGTGATGGTCTTGGCTGATGATGAGAAGATTCGCGCCAACCGTCTGGCGCTGCTTGCCCGTCTCGAAGGCCTCTTCCTCGGCATCGCGGATATTTCTCGGCTACAGCCTATTAGTTGATCATCGTCACTGGGAATCTGCCCCTTCAGCCCTTTGAGCATCCATGAAGCTCCTTATTCTTGATCGTGACGGCGTGATCAATCAGGATTCTGACGCCTATATCAAGTCAGTCGCGGAGTGGAGCCCGATTCCAGGGAGTCTGGAGGCCATGGCCCGCCTCTACCAGGGCGGTTTTCGTCTGGCTATTGCCAGTAATCAGTCCGGCCTGGGACGGCATTTGTTGACCATTGATGACCTGAACGCCATCCACCGCAAGATGGTTCGCGAACTTGCCAGCCTGGGCTGTCAGATTGAGGCCATTTTTTTCTGTCCCCATACCCCTGACGCACACTGTTTTTGCCGGAAGCCTCTTCCCGGACTTCTGCATGAAATCGCCAGCCGCCTACAGATCAGCCTCCACGGCGTGCCTTGCATTGGAGATGCTTGGCGTGACCTAGAGTCAGCTTTGGCGGTCAGTGCCTCACCCATTTTAGTGCGTAGCGGCAAGGGCCTTCGTACCCTGGCTGACCATGCGGACGAACTTATCAGCCTGGGTATACCGGTCTACGCCGATCTGGCCGAGGTGGCGGATCACCTTCTGGCCACATAATTCCTCCCCACGCAAATGGTTCTCGTCAGATCCCTTTTATACCTTCTCTTTCTCAGCCTGACCACGATGGTCATGGCGCCGCTCTTTTACCTGCTCAAGTGGCTAATCCCGTTCGGAACCTTGGCCAGGTTGGGCAATCTCTGGGGCCGCCTCAATCTGGAGGCCCTTGGGCTTATCTGCCGTCTTAGATATCGCCTGCACGGTTTCGACAAGATCCCCAGCGATAATTGTATTGTCCTGAGCAAGCATTCTTCGGCTTGGGAAACCATCGCCCTGCGTGGCCTTTTACCGCCGCAAACGACGTGGGTCATTAAACGCGAACTGCTCTGGATCCCTTTTTTTGGCTGGGGAATGGCGGCGTTCGATCCCATCGCTCTCGACCGCAAGGCAGGGCGTCAATCCATCAAAAAACTTCTGCATGAAGGCCGCAAGTGGTTGGACGCAGGTCGGTGGGTGGTGATATTTCCTGAGGGGACGCGCGTTGCCCCCGGAGAGCGAATCAAATACAACCTGGGTGGCGCCATGCTTGCGGAAAAAACCGGCTACCCCGTTCTCCCCATCGCGCACAATGCCGGTGTCTTTTGGAGTCGCCGGGGTTTGCTGAAATACCCAGGCGTTATCGATCTGGTTGTCGGGGACCCGATCCCGGCCAAGGGCTTAAGAGCCTCTGAAATAAATCAGCGCGTCGAGGATTGGATAGAAGCGACTGTTGATCGCTTGCCGCGCGGTCGCGAAGCTTAGGCGCCTTCCTATACCCATCCCCTTCCTCGCATCCGGGCTGACCTCTCTCCTCTAATCTCATCAAATATCGATATTCTCCGCCTGTAAGGCGTTACGTTCGATAAATTCCCGGCGCGGTTCCACCTGATCCCCCATCAGCGTGGTAAAGATCTGATCCGCGGCTACCGCATCCTCAATCGTCACCCGCAGAAGGCGCCTCGCCTCGGTGTTCATGGTCGTGTCCCAGAGTTGATCCGGGTTCATTTCGCCGAGTCCTTTATAACGCTGGATGTGATAAAAGCGGCGTACATCGTCCATCATCCAATCCATGGCTTCGCCAAAACTGGCTACAGGCATACGCCGTTCTCCGCGCTGAACATAAGCCCCTTGGCCCAACAAGCCCTGCAGCTTGTCAGCAAGCGCCAGGATTCGGCCATAATCTCCCCCGCGGAAGAACTCAATGGGCACATAGCTCGTCTCCGGGATTCCATGACGGAGCTTGGTCACAACCAGCCCCGGGTAGCTCGCATCCCCTTCCTGCGTTGTCTCGACCATAAAGCGCTCGCCTGGAGACCGCCGCAGGTTGAGTAGGTCCCGCAGTTCCACAAGCCACGTCTCCAGATCAAACTTGCCATCCCCTCCTTCTTTGCCGTAGGGAGACAGCACCAACAAGGTATCCAGAAACGCCACGTCATAACGGCTGGACAGGCGACGCACAATGCCGCGATAGATTTGATACTCACGCGCCAGCCCCTCCAAGGCCGTAGCTGCCAGGGGCGGGGCCTCGGCGGAGACGAAGAGTTGGGCGCCATCCAGCGCCGTCTGGAGTAAGGCAGCGTTCAGTTCCACATCATCCAACAGGTACTGTTCTTGTTTGCCGCGCTTGATTTTATACAGGGGGGGCTGAGCGATGTAGATGTGTCCCCGCTCCACCAACTGCGGCATCTGGCGGTAAAAAAAGGTGAGCAACAGGGTGCGGATATGGGCGCCGTCGACATCAGCATCCGTCATGATGATCACCCGGTGGTAGCGAAGCTTCTCCGGGTCAAATTCTTCGGGGCCGATTCCACAGCCCAAGGCCGTGATCAGCGTCCCCACTTCCGCTGAGGACAGCATCTTGTCGAAACGCGCCTTTTCCACGTTCAGGATCTTGCCCTTGAGTGGCAAGATCGCCTGAAAGGCGCGGTCTCGGCCCTGTTTCGCGGATCCCCCGGCGGAGTCACCCTCCACCAGGTAGAGTTCGCACTTGCTCGGATCGCGCTCCTGGCAATCGGCCAGCTTTCCTGGCAATCCCGCAACATCGAGCACCCCTTTACGCCGGGTCATCTCCCGGGCCTTGCGCGCCGCCTCCCGAGCACGGGCCGCTTCCAGCATTTTATTGGCAATGGTCTTAGCTTCCGTGGGGTGTTCTTCCAGGAAGGTGTCCAGGTGTTCGACAAGCAATGCCTCCACCACCGCCTTCACCTCTGAGGAGACTAATTTATCCTTGGTTTGCGAAGAAAATTTTGGATCCTGGACCTTGACCGAGACCACGGCTGTGAGTCCTTCGCGCGCGTCATCACCCACCGTTTTGATTTTGTGTTTCTTGGCCAGCTCTTCACGTTCGATATACTGATTCAGGGTTCGGGTCATGCCAGCGCGAAACCCAGCCAGGTGGGTACCACCATCCCGCTGCGGGATATTATTGGTATAGCAGTAGATACTTTCCTGAAAGGACTCATTCCATTGCAGCGCCACCTCCACCTGTACACCCTGGCGTTCGGCGCTGAAGTAACATACCGTCGGATGAACGGGAACCTTGTTGCGGTTGAGATGATTCACGAAGGCATTGATCCCACCCTTGTACTCAAATACATCTTCCCGGCCCGTGGATTCCTCACAGAGCACGATCCTAACGCCCGAATTCAGGAAGGAGAGCTCCCGTAGGCGTTTCGCCAGGATGTCATAGTGAAAACAGGTATCGGAAAAAATCCGCGGCGATGGCTTAAAGTGAACCTCAGTTCCCGTCAGGGTACTGGAACCCACTTCCTTGAGCGGATATTGAGGGTCCCCCATGGCATACTCCTGCCGGAACTCCTTGCCATCACGATGGATCCGCAGGACCAGGAATTCAGAAAGGGCATTAACCACGGACACCCCCACCCCATGCAGACCACCCGACACCTTGTAGGAATTAGCGTCAAACTTACCGCCAGCGTGCAGGATGGTCATGATCACTTCTGCCGCCGACCTTCCCTCTTCTGGGTGAATGTCAACCGGTATACCACGCCCATCGTCAGTGACCGTGATTGACTGGTCTGAATGGAGTATGACCTTTATGTTCGTGCAGTATCCCGCGAGGGATTCATCGATGGAATTGTCCACTACCTCAAAAACCATGTGATGAAGGCCAGTCCCATCATCCGTATCGCCGATGTACATCCCGGGACGCTTACGCACCGCATCAAGGCCGCGCAACACTTTGATGTTCGTAGAGTCATAACTCATCTGGTTTTGTCCTGGTAGTTTCAGCCTTTGGCGGCGAAATGACTATTCTACCTGATCGCCTGCTTGCTTATGTTGGGGTGGGTACGGCCTCCGGTATTTTCCGGGTCAATACTGTCCCACCAGCTTGCCCTGTTCCACGTGGAACACTGGCCCCTCCGCACATACCGGTGGTCGCGATCCCTTGCCAGCGATCACCGTAACAATCACTTGCGCACTCAAGTTACTCAGGGCGGAAAGAATCTTCTGGTTGGCGCTCGAATCCAACTCGGCCCCCAGATCGTCCAAAAGCCAGACGGCTTCGGGTCCCCCGTGCTTGTTCCAATAATGCTGTGCAGCCAACTGCAACAAGAAGACGAAGAGTTTTGTTTCTCCGCGGGACGGTATACAGTTCCGGCTGGGAAGCCTCAAGGACAGGTCTGCACGGGAAGCACCATAATAGGTGTAACCGCGCAAGGCATCCTCCCGTACGGAATGCGTCACCAGATCATCAAGCGCCCCCCTATCTACTGGCCAGCCCTCATGGAACTCTAAACCGATCTTGTCGTTCAGAGCGAAGTTGGGCGCCAGATCAATAAGGGATTCGTTCAGCCCAGCAACCAGATTCCTGCGCTGGAGATTTATCACCTGCGAGAGACGGCAGTATTCTTGATCCCAGACTGGCGGACCCTTGGCTCCGGATCTTAGCCACGCATTGCGCTGAAGGGTAATCTTCTTCAAATCCGCCAACAGCCTCCCATAGCGCGGTTCCACGTGGAACAAGTTCCAATCCAGAAACAATCGTCGCAATTGGGGTGGCCCTTCCAGGAGCTGTTGAGCATTCCCAGCCAGCATCCGAACATGAAACCTGTTGCGGAGCAAGTGAACAGAAGCGACAGGTTTGCCGTTTTCAACGAAATTTGACCCAGAACGGGAAAAGGAGAACTTAAGGGAACTGTCCTGAGCATAACGGGGATCTCTTGAGCGAAGTAAGGCGGAGACCTCCAACAATTCACGCCCAACACCAAGTACCGTCCCGCGCCTACGATTGTTGAGTACACGACCGCGCGACAAGAGGATGATAGCTTCCAGGATACTGGATTTTCCCGCCCCGTTTAGGCCGGAAATCCAGTTGAGCGTCGGAGCTGGCCTGATCTCAAAGTGATCAAGATTGCGCAACCCGGTGACAGCAATACGATCCAGTATCAAGCCAAGATGCCTCTGGTGCTATAACAGCATAGGCATTACGACATAGGTCTGCTCTTCGCGACCCGCACCGCGCATCAAGGCGCTACTGTTGGCGTCGGCGAGCCGTAATTCCACCCGAGAGTCATCGACCACGGACAGAACATCCAGTAAATAGGCAACATTGAAACCAATAGTCAGGGGTTCATCCGCATACTCAATGGTCAGGGATTCTTCCGCCTCCTCCTGTTCCGGATTGTGGGCCTGAACCGTCAGTTCGTTCTCGGCAAAGCTCAAGCGGATCCCTTTGAATTTTTCATTCGACAAGATCGAAGTACGCAACAATGACTGACGCAATCCGTCTCGGTCAATGATGGCCACCTTGTCGGCCATCAACGGAATGACGCGCTCATACTCAGGATAACGACCATCCACGAGTTTTGACAAAAGGACGGTATCGCCGATAACGGCGCGTAGTGTTCGCGAAGAGAAAGTCAATTCCACCCCTACGCCAGCAACATCCAGCAAACGTGCGATTTCCAAAACCGTCTTCCGCGGAATGATGACTTGGATCGGCTCGTCGATTTGCAACTCAGCAGACCATTCAATGCGGGCTAAGCGGTGGCCGTCCGTAGCGACGGCCGTAAATCCCCGACCGTCAACCTTAAAAAGTAGGCCGTTGAGATAATAGCGGACGTCCTGGTTCGCCATGGCAAAGGCTGTCTTATCCAACAGCTCCTTAAAGACACCCTGTTCGATCTCAACTCTCAGATCACCGCTCTCAAGATCCATCATCGGGTAGTCTTCGGCGGGAAGGGTACTAAGATTAAATCGACTTCGGCCAGCCGTGATCGTTGCTCGCAGATTTGAAACCTTAAACCCGACCTCAACATCCTCGGGCAGGGATCGGGCGATATCGATGAATTTACGGGCGGGAACGGTGATATCACCCGGTTCCAAAACGCTGCACTCAAGGTGAGTGCGAATCTCCACTTCCCTATCAGTGCCCGTCAAGGTGAGACGGTCGAGATCGGCATGAATGTGAAGATTACCAAGGATAGGTAGCGTTTGGCGCCTCTCGATAACGCCCCCCACCTTGTTCAAGGCATGAATCAATTGCTCACGTTGGGCGCGGATATGCATGACATTCATCTCTGGTTAGCAATAAAAATGGTGCATTGCGAGTCAGTGGCGAGTAACGGGGATTCAGCGGGATGGTTCCAGTGGCATAAACTAACCCTCAGCATCATTGGTTGAGGATGTTAGGTGGCACATTGCCTAACGTCAGGTGAAGATCACAAAGACGCGCGCAACTGTCTAAATCTTCTATTTTTTCTTGTCGGAACAAGATGCCTTGAAGAAGACTAGGAAGACAAGATTCGCATCAGATTTTTGTAGTCCTCCTCCATGGAGGAATCCACCTCGCGAAGTGCCTTGACCTTAGCGGTAGCATGAAGGACGGTGGTGTGATCGCGACCTCCGAAGGCGCCACCAATCTCAGGCAGGCTGTGTTTCGTCAATTCTCGCGCCAACGCCATGGCCATTTGCCGAGGTCGCGTGATGGTACGGGTACGCTTGGGTGATAACAGATCAGCCACTCGTATCTTGTAGTATTCAGCAACCGTCTTCTGAATATTGGCAATACTGACCTGCCGATCCTGAGCGGCAAGCATGTCGCGCAACGCTTCCTTGGCGAAGCCAAGATTGATCGGCACACCCGTGAATTGAGAATTGGCAACCAGGCGCCTCAAGGCCCCTTCCAGCTCACGCACGTTGGAACGAATCGCCTTACCGACAAAAAAAGCGACATCATCGGGTAGGTCCACACCCATGTGTCGGGCTTTACTGTAGAGGATGGCAACCCGGGTTTCCGTATCGGGTGGGTCAATCTGGACAGTCAGCCCCCAGCCAAAGCGGGATCTCAACCGATCATCGAGACCAGGGACCTCCTTGGGAAAACAGTCACTCGTCAGAACAATTTGCTGACGAGAGTCGAAAAGAGCGTTAAAGGTATGGAAAAACTCCTCCTGAGAGCGTTCCTTGCCAGCAAAGAACTGCACGTCATCAATCAGCAAGGCATTAACGCCACGGTAGCGTTTCTTAAAATCATCGATACGGTTGTGCTGCAGCGCTTTGACCATCTCGCCGACGAAACGGTCAGAATGAACATAGATCACCCTTGCGTTGGGGTTGGAGTGGAGGATTTGATTGCCTACGGCATGCATTAAGTGGGTCTTACCCAAACCCACGCCACCATAAATAAACAAGGGATTGTATGCGGTGCCTGGGTTTTGTCCGATCTGGATGGCCACCGCCCGAGCGATCTGATTTGACTTACCCTCGACGAAGGTGTCGAAGGTGAATTCGGGATTGAGATTGGAATCGGCTCGATGGTCAAGGACTTGAGACGACGAACCAAAATCCGCGGTATGGGCGGATGAAGAGGACAGCACACTACCTGGGTCTGTGCGACGCAGCGTACCAATTTCAAGGGTAACTTCCGCCACCTGCCCTTTACTGAGCCGCCCGCTGACTTCAAGAATCCGCGCCCGATAGGAGCTCTCGACCCACTCCTTTACAAAGCGGTTAGGCGCGAACAAGCGCAGGCGACTGCCTTCTTCGGAGGCCTGCAAAGGCAAAATCCAGGTGTTGTATTCCGCGGGCGCGAGTTCCCCCTTCAGAAAAGCGACGCATTGGTCCCAAATTCCCACGAACTGCCTTCCTCCCCGGAAAAATTGAGTGGCGAAGCATACCCATTCAGACTTCCTCTCCCCACCCCTGCCAGGGGGGGGCAAGAGAGTCAGCGCCTTGTGTGCTGCGAAGCCAACCTAGTATGCAATGGCCCTGAACAAATACTGGGAAGCAAACGCCAGGGATCTTTAGAGTCTACCCAGCTTGAACTAACTTATCCACAGCCGCATGCTGAGCCGTGGTGAAAAGCTCCGGGGTGATTAACCGATTGACCGCTGACGACCGTACCAGTAAAATCCGATGTCTTTTTTTGGTGCGCCTTAATCATTCTCGCCAAGATAATAGGACGAGAAGAGACGCTGGTATCCTTAGGAGTTTCCGCGATGAAAAGAACTTTCCAGCCCAGCCGAATCAAGCGCGTGCGGACTCATGGCTTTCGAGCCCGCATGGCTACCCGTAACGGCCGCAAAGTCCTGCAGGCAAGACGCGCCAAGGGAAGAGCCCTTCTGATCCCTTAAGCTACGACCCTGACCTTCGTTGGTGAGTCGCCCGTCGACACCAGGATTGAGAGGGCGACATTACCCAAGTCGGCGCGACTGCGGAATCCAGTGGATTTCCGCGATGTATTCGCTGACTCGCGGCGATACTCCGACAGCCACTTTACCGTTCTGGTGCGAGATCGCGGCAGTGGAACGGCGAGAATGGGTTTGGCCATCTCGAAAAAGGTTGCGAAGAAAGCCGTTCACCGTAATCGCCTGAGGCGAATTATCCGGGAGTCATTCCGGACTCATCGCGCCGACCTGTCAGGTATGGACATGGTGGTCATGTGTCGCTCGCGGGCAAAAGAGGTGACCAGCGCCGTCCTGTACGCTTCACTCATCACCCACTGGATAACCATCAAGCGTGACCAACGATGCGTATGCTGTTGATTGGTTTGATCAAGGTTTACCAGTATCTCTTTAGTCCCTGGCTTGGACAGCACTGTCGCTTTCACCCGAGTTGCTCCAATTACGCCATGGAAGCCATCAAGGTTCATGGCCCCCTGGGTGGATCATGGCTGGCTGTGCGTCGTCTGGGGCGCTGTCATCCCTGGCACGCGGGGGGTTATGATCCGGTTCCACCTCCGAACACATCACCCACACCCTTCGCTGGCTCATTGTCTTCCGCCGAGGACAAAGGCCGCCGCTAATCCCAACCAACAGCAACGTGACCGGCTATGGATAATCTGCGTCTTGTCCTCTTCTTCACCCTCGCAGCGATCATGCTCCTGCTGTACCAGGCTTGGGTACAGGATTACGGCCCCATTGGCGCGCCCCCACCAGTAGCCCACACGACCCAAGGTACAGGGGCCGTCCCGGCACCTGCGGGTAATGAAGTAGTCAGCGTCCCTGACATGGCTGGCGCCTCCACTAATCCGGCGCCCAGCAACCTTCCCATCGACGCGGTTCCTCCCCCGGGGACACCCACGACCGTTCCCACCAGCGTCAGTTCGGTGTCGGACACGATCCGGGTCGAGACTGATCTGCTCACGCTGGAAATTGCCCGTACGGGCGGGGCGATCGTCAGCGCTCGATTGTTTGATTACCCCCAGAGCCCCGCGGACCCTGAAAACAAATTCCGCCTACTTAAGCCGGAGCCACCAAACCTCTTCATCATTGAATCAGGTCTGCGCGGCGCGGAAGGCGGGCCATTACCATCAGATACCCGCTCACTCCAATTCCAGTCCGGGCAGACATCATATACCTTGCCGGCGGGTCAGGACATGCTGGAAGTTCGACTCACCTGGAGTGATCCAGCCGGGGTCGAAATCCATCGTCTCTACCGATTCACTCAGGATAGTTACGTCATCGAACTGACCCAACAGGTGGTCAACAATACCCCCGCTCCCCTGATCGCCCGTGCTTTCAGTCAGGTCATACGCACCGAGTTGTATGATCCGGATGCATCCAGCTTCATCTATACCTACACGGGGGCCGTCTACTACACGCCAGAGGCCAAATATCAACGGGCACCCTTCGACAAGATGCGGGAAGAGCGCCTCTCCTTGAACACCAATGACGGCTGGGTAGCGATCATTCAGCACTACTTTCTCGCCGCCATCCTGCCCTCCCCGAACCAAGCTCAGACCTTTTTCACCAGCGCCCGCGAGGACGGCAAATATCTGATCGGTACCTACACGGAGCCCGTGACGATCCCCGCCGGATCCCCACATGACTTTCAAGAGCGCATCTTTGTCGGACCCAAACTCCAGGATACCCTGGCCTCCGTCGCACCGGGCCTCGACCTGGCGGTGGACTATGGGTTACTGACCATCATCGCTCAGCCTATATACTGGCTTCTCAGCAAAATTCACGCCCTGGTAGGCAATTGGGGTTGGGCCATCATCATTCTGACCATCCTCATCAAGGCGGCTTTTTACAAGCTGTCGGAGACCAGTTACAAGTCCATGGCGAACATGCGCAAAATCACCCCGCGCATCCAGGCCCTCAAGGACCGCTATGGCGATGATAAGGAGCGCCTTAACCAGGCCATGATGGAGATGTACAAGAAGGAAAAGATCAACCCGTTGGGGGGATGCCTGCCCATCCTGATTCAAATCCCGGTCTTCATCGCGCTCTACTGGGTATTGCTGGAGAGCGTTGAGATGCGGCAGGCACCCTTCATGCTATGGATTAACAACCTGTCAGCGCCGGACCCCTACTTCGTCCTGCCCTTGATCATGGGCGTGTCGATGTACGTACAACAAAAGCTCAATCCGGCGCCGCCTGATCCCATTCAGGCGAAGGTCATGATGAGCCTGCCCTTCGTCTTTACCGTCTTCTTCGCCTTCTTTCCCGCGGGCCTGGTGCTTTACTGGGTGGTCAACAACCTCCTGTCCATCGCCCAGCAGTGGTACATAACCGATAAAATCGAAAAGGCCGCCGCGAAACATTGAGGGTACGCCCCTCGTCACGGCCCACCAGGGCCGACCCAACCTCGATTTGGACCTTGATTCCCGCTGACACCATCGCCGCCATCGCCACCCCAAAGGGATTTGGGGGCGTGGGTGTTATCAGGCTGTCAGGCCCGGACGTGCGCCCTATCGCCGGGGAGGTGCTGGGGGTACTGCCACCGCCTCGCCAGGCGCGTCTGGCCTGGTTTCGGGACCTCAAGGGGGAGGCCATCGACCAAGGCCTGGCCCTCTTCTTTCCCGCCCCCCATTCCTTCACCGGCGAGGATGTCCTAGAGTTACAAGGCCATGGCGGACCCATGGTCTTGGACCTGGTGCTACGCCGACTGATCCAGTTGGGCGCGCGGCTGGCCCGCCCCGGAGAATTCAGCGAGCGCGCCTTCCTCAATGGCAAGATCGACCTGACCCAGGCGGAGGCCATCGCCGATCTGATCGCAAGCGGCACCGAGACGGCAGCCCGTCTCGCCAGACGCACAATGAGTGGTGAATTTTCTTGCCGGCTTCAGGGCCTGGTAGATGAACTGATCCGGGTGCGCACCTACCTTGAAGCCTGCCTCGATTTCCCGGAAGAGGAGATCGATGCCCGCGCCGATCACGCCATCAGCGCCGAGGTCAGTGACCTCGTGCTGCGGTTGGAGGCCCTTCTGGCCAGCGCGCAGCAAGGTTGTCTGGTACGCGAAGGCATGCGGGTCGTCATTGCCGGCCCGCCCAATGTCGGTAAATCCAGCCTACTCAATGCCCTAACCGACAGCGAGGCAGCGATCGTCACTGCGATTCCCGGTACCACCCGCGACCTGCTGCACCGGGAAATTCAGATCGACGGCCTCCCCCTGCACCTCACCGATACGGCGGGCCTGCACGCCTCCGAAGACCTGGTGGAGCGGGAAGGCATCCGACGCGCCAGGGAACAGATCGGGGTCGCCGACGCCATTCTCTGGTTAACCGATGACGCTAGCGATCCCGGGGGCCAGGCATTCAACCCTACGGCCTTGGACCTGCCGCCCCAGGTCCCGGTCGTACTGGTCAGGAACAAGATAGATCTTAGTGGCAGAAAACCCGGCCTTATCCGCACGCCAGATGGCACCGAGATCGCCCTCTCCGCCCGGGAGGGGTTGGGAATGAAAGTCCTCCGCGACCACCTCAAAGAAATGGCCGGTTACCAGGGAACCTCCGAGGGCATCTTCATGGCCCGGCGCCGCCATCTCGAAGCCCTCAATCGTGCCCTGACCGCCATGCGCGAGGCCAGCAACAACCTGCAACAGCGGCATGCATGGGAATTTACCGCCGAGGACCTGCGCGTCGCCCAAGAGGCTATTGGCGAGATCACCGGCGAATTTAGCAGCGAGGACCTGCTGGAGCGGATATTTACCAGCTTTTGCATTGGCAAGTAGCATCTCCAGAAAGATCGAGTTGCGTCTTGGGACGGGCAACTCTCGCGACTACCCCCTCACCTGCGCCGCCTCAGCGAGGGTTTAGCCCATCACCCCCAACAATCTGAAACCGTCATAAAAAAGGACGATCGCCAATAGACCCAACATCGCCCCCAGGCACCGCATCACGTAGGAATAAACCTTGCCGCTCATGAACGCGGCAGATCTGGCGACCATGACCGCCAGGATGACCTTGGATCCCACCAACAGCAGGTAAAAACCAACAATAAAGCCAAGCAAGGCGACGGTACTCTGCCTCAGGGCCTGCGTCATCAAGGGCGCGCCGATGCTGAACCAGAAGAGATAGGGATGGGGATTGAGCAGGTTTGCCAGGATACCCTTGATCAAGGAGTTGGCCGGCACCGCCCCTCCTTCCGGCATGTCACCTTCGGCCTTCAGGCAATCTAGGCCCATGATCAGCAGGACGACCCCGCCGGAAAGCGAGATCAACCCCAGAAGCCACGCATAATCCCCCAGACGCGTCAGGAGGAGCAGGGTCAAAAGGATAATCGGCAGGTCCGTGATTATCGGGGTAATGGCTACACGGATGCCGGCCCCGACACCGTAGCGCAGGGTCTCGGCTATCACCAGGGTCAGCAGGGGACCAGGTGAAATACCGGCGGACAAGCCCAAGACCAGGCCAATGAGCAGGAATTCCATCAACTCCTTCCAGCATGCAGCAGTTTATTCCCAGGACAAGAGGGCATTCGGTCCATCATGGCGGAGTCGCGAGGGCAATAGGGCTATTGATCAGTCATTAATCAATCGCGGGGCGTCGCTGACCAGCCTTTTGCCCTCTCAGGTCAGCCTTTATCCCGCGCAGATCGGCGCGCAAAGCGAATAGAACCTCCCGGTCAGGCATGCCCTTGCCGTAATGCGCCCGGGCAAAACGCTCAGTAAAGGCGGTAATCCGCCCCGCCAGGCCCGGCGACCCAGCCAGATCCGGCATCTCGGTCACCAGACGCTGACCGTAGTTACAGGGCCCCTCGCGGGTATGTCGAGGCCATCCCGCCCGGGCCATCAGGGTGCAAAAGCGCTGATAAAGCCGATCTAGGGGAGGGATGGCCCTGCTCCCCGGTTCCCGGCGCAGCAGGACCATCAGCAGACCCAGCGCCGCGCCCGCGGCCAGGACCATGAGGCCCGCCAGGCCATATTCCCGCAACCAGCCCAAGCCCAGACGCTCAAGCAAGGCTTGCTGGCGGGAGCGGTCAAGGCCCAGGACCCAGCGATACCAATTTTCGTCCAGGGCATCACCAAAAAGTCGCAGGCCGTGCATAAATTGTCCCCAGGCGCCAACCCCACCGATGCGCAAGCGCAGGGGGCGGCCGCTGGCCAAGCTGGCAAGGTCGGGGCTGGGCTCAACACGCTCGGGAGCCACGGCGGCGGTGGGATCCACCCGCGTCCAGCCCCGCCCTGGCAGCCAGACCTCAACCCAGGCGTGGGCGTCGGACTGACGGACGATCAGATGATCTCCCAGGGGGTTGCGCTCCCCCCCCAGGTAACCCATCACGATTCGCGCCGGCAGACCCGCAAGACGCATGAGCAGGGCAAAGCTGCTGGCATAGTGCTCACAGAACCCCCGGCGGGTCTCGAAGAGAAACTCGTCCGCGGGGTTGCCGCCCAGACGCGGGGGCTTCAGGGTGTAATAGAAAGGTTCGGAATTGAAGTAGTTAAGTCCTGCCTGGACCAGATCCTCCGGCTCCTTGGCCCGGGCCTGCCAGGTGCTGACCAATGCCCGCATACGCGCGGTGACATTGTCCGGTAGCGCCAGCCCCGCGGCCCGTTGCTCCTCGGGTAGATCACCGCCAAGAGGGGCAGGGACGGAGATGACCCGGTATCCGCGCGTCTCATCGATGGGCTTCGCGGCCAGGAGTTGAAAGTCATGGGTCAGGGCGGCGTCCCGTTCCGGGGTGGCGATTGGCCAGTCGAGGGCAAAAAGCCACCGCTGCCGGCTAGGCTCCAGAGTGACCTGGTAGGCGATGGTCTGACCAGCGGGAGGGGCCGGCAAAGGTGGCGGGGTCAAACCGCCAAACTGGTCCGGGCGCCCGCCGGACCAGCGCCTTCCGTCGGTATTCCAGGCTACCGGTCCACGCCAATAAAGCCCCTCCGCTGGCGGGATAGGCCCCTCGAAGCGAACGCGAAAGGCGAGCGATCCATCCAACACCAGATCCGTCACCGAACCAGGTTCCAGCCAATCGTTGATGCCCGTCCGTGCCACCTCCGCGACGGGCAGAAAGGACCAGAGCGGGGCATCCAGGCGGGGAAAGAGCACGAACAGCAGCAGGGCCAATGGCAAGGACTGGAGGGTGAGCCGCAGGACCACCACGACGGGTTGCCTGACAGACCTAAGGAAGGTCCTCATCCCTGCTCCGGAGGCAGTCAAGCCACCGCTCCCGGGGGCCGACATCGGGGCGAAGGGGACCGACGACCCCCCCGCGCTGGCCAGATCAGCCAACAACGCCAGATCCAGCAGCAGCAGGAGGCCAAGAGACAGCGCGGTGCCAGGTGACTGATCGAAGAAAAAATGGCTGACCAGCCAGAAGGGAAAGAGCATGACCGCCAGTCGCAAGTCCCGGCGGTTGCGGCCTTCGAGCAACTTGAGCGCCAGGAGGAGCGTGAGGAGCGCCGTGCCGCCTTCCTGGCCGACCAGGGTGCCGTAAGCGTGAAAGACCAGGGCCGGGGCGGCCAGGGCCAGCGGCACGAGGAGCAAGCAACCCGGTGCGAATCGGGGCTGGTAGACCGTGAGGACACGGTACAGGAGCAGGAGATAAAAAAAGACCCCCAGCGGGAGCGGCAGGTCGGGGGCCAGATTCAATCCAGCCACGGCATAAAGCAGGCAACTGGCCAGGACTTGCCCAGGTCGAAACTGAGTGGGTTGCGGAACCGAGCGGAGAAATGCCCTCACGACCCTCTCCGCAAGCCTAGCGCCAGGACAGGGGCCCTTTTCCCGTTAACGCTATGTCCCCCCAGGGACTGGCGCAATGCGGGAAACAATGGCAGAACCGTCCTCAAGGGGAGAGATATAAATGCGGATGCAGGCCCCTTAAGGTCCGGGACCGGGACAGGGCAAAACGGGGTCCAAGCGCCAGTCACCGCCCCAGATCCTCCCGGATGGTGGGATCTGCCTCGCCAAAACGCGCCAGTACGGCTAGACAGCGGTGCATCTGCGTCTCGCCGCGGCCCGGGGCGATCTCACGTCCCGGGAGGCGCAGACCAAAATCCTGCTCCGTCAGCGCCGCATCCACCACCTGACGCGCCAGCCAGGTCAGGCGTGTCTCGGCATCCGCTGGCGGCAACCGGTCCCAGTCCAGCCACAGGCGGTCGGCCAGGCCTCGTCCAAACTGCTTGACCTGGAGGCCCCGACCGCGTCCATAGGCCTTCCAGTCCAGTTGCCGCGGGGAATCACCTTGGCGATAGCGGCGCAGGCCGACGAAATCATCGGCCCCCGGATCCTGGACACCCCGATTATCCCCCGCCCCCCTGGCCACCGGCACAGGGTCCGGTGCCCGATCAGCGGGCCGGGGATAGACCAGGACCGAGGCCGCCGTCTCCAGGTAGCACCAGCAGCGAAAAAGACCCAGGGGGTAGTGGGTCTCCAGCGTCACCTGTCCCAGGGGATGGAGGCCGCGCCGGCGCGTCGGCACACCCAGGCTGGTCCTGGCCTCCTGCCCGGGCATCAGGGCCAGCAAGGCTAACTGGTCCCCCACGCGCAGGCGCAGATCCGGCCTCCTCGGGCGGGTTTCGGCGACCACCTGGAGGTCGAAGAGGGCCCAGTCACCGGCAAAGACCGGTCTCCCCGCATGCGATGAAAGGGTCAGGCCCAGCAGATTGAACCAGGCATGATGCATGGAGACCACGACCACCGCGACGGTGAGGAAGGTGAACAGCAGCCCGAGATTATTCTGATAATTTAGGGAACCCAGCAGCATCAACAGCAGAATGCCAGCGAATACCAGCCCGGCCCCAGTCGGCAGGATATAGATGGCCCGGGGCCGGACAGACGCCTGACCACCCGGGGTCAGGGGGCAGACACGAACGAAACGACCAATCAGCCGGCTGAACTTTGGTCTGAGAAAGGCGGGTGATAGATAGCTCAATCCCATGTGATGGTATGGGCGCGGATCAGTAGCTGATGGCCGGCGCTGAACTCAGCGCTGATGGAAAAAATAGGCTGTTCCTCACTAGCCACGACTTACTATCACATTGTTTATACGTATCTTCTATTTCCATGTGCGGGGTTTTTCACAGCCTCTCAGCGCACCGGCACCTGGTCGAGGATCAGGGCGACGGCATCGCGCGGGGCAAGGCCCTCCGGCTCCGCCGCGCCACCGCTCTCCAGCCGGTGGCTGATGCAGGGCCCCAGGACTGCCTGGACATCCTCGGGATACACGACATCCCGCCCGGCCAGCAGGGACCAGGCCCGCGCCGCCCGCAACAGCGCCAGACCGGCCCGGGGTGACAGGCCCTGGAGAAAGTGCGGTGAGCGCCGGGTAAAGGCGATGATGTCATAGCAATAGTCGATGATGGGCGGAGAGGCATGAATCTGGCTGACAGCCCGTTGCAAGGCCCGGATCTCCGCCTTGGCCAGGGCTGGTGTCATGCGGGCCAGCATCTCCCGCCGGTCCTCACCCGCCAGCAAGGCCTTCTCGGCGGCCTCCGCGGGATAGCCGATCCTCAGGCGCATCAAAAAGCGGTCGAGCTGGGACTCCGGCAAGGGGAAGGTGCCGATCTGAAAGCTTGGGTTTTGGGTGGCGATGACGAAGAAGGGCTCGGGCAGGGGATGGGTCTCCCCCTCCACGGTGACCTGGCGCTCCTCCATGGCCTCAAGCAGGGCGCTCTGGGCCTTGGGCGTCGCGCGGTTGATCTCATCCGCCAGGACCAGCTCGGCGAAGATCGGGCCGGGGTGAAAGCGAAACCGTTCCGTGGCCCGCTCATAGATGGACGTACCGATGATGTCCGCCGGCAACAGATCGCTGGTGAACTGGATGCGCGCGTACTCCAGGCCCAGCAGCCGGGCCAGCAGGTGGGCAAGGGTCGTCTTGCCGACCCCGGGGAGGTCCTCGATCAACAGATGTCCCCGCGCCAGCAGGCAGGCGACGGCCAGGCGTAATTCCCGCTCCTTGCCGAGGATAATCTCTCCGGCCGCTCGTAAGGCCGAGTCCAGTTGTCCCGTCAGGGCCTTATCCATGGCCAACCCGTCCCTGGCCGCGCCCGGCCACGTGAGATGAAAATTTCAGCTTGCTCGCTCCCGGCGGAAGAGAGTTCATGACGGACCCGAGATGGTTGGGGCGACGGCGCTGAGGGGGCAAATCGCCGCCACCGCCGCCACGGAACGGCTACTATAACCTTTCACGGGCAAATCGCCCCCAAGTCATCGGACTTCCGGGACCCCGCGCCGCTCCCTAACCCTGACCAGCCACCCGCATCCGCCAACCCTGATCGCGCCCATGAATAATTACCGGTCAATCCCCTGCCATGGCCACTGAGTCCGGTTACGATGTCATCGTCGTCGGTGGTGGCCACGCCGGGACAGAAGCCGCCCTGGCCGCGGCCCGCATGGGCGTGCGGACCCTGTTGCTGACGCATAACATCGAGACCATCGGCCAGATGAGTTGCAATCCCGCCATCGGCGGGATCGGCAAGGGTCATCTGGTCAAGGAGATCGACGCCCTTGGGGGCCTCATGGCCCGGGCGGTGGATCGGGCGGGTATCCAGTTCCGCATCCTCAACGCCAGCAAGGGGGCGGCGGTGCGGGCGACGCGCGCCCAGGCGGACCGGCAACTCTACAAGACGGCGGTGCGCTGGGCGGTGGAAAACACCGCCGGGCTGGATATCTTCCAGGAGGCGGTGGACGACCTGATGATCGCGGGCGGTCGGGTCACCGGGGTCATCACCCAGCTCGGTCAGCGCCTGTCGGCGCCCTGTGTCGTGCTCACGGTGGGGACCTTCCTCGCCGGACGGATTCACGTCGGCCTGGCAAGCCACGAGGGCGGTCGCTTTGGCGACCCGCCCGCCAACACCCTGGCGCGGCGGCTGCGCGACCTGCCGTTCCGGGTCGCGCGGCTCAAGACGGGCACCCCGCCGCGCCTGGACGGCCGCACCATCGATTACCGGGTCCTGGAGGCCCAGCCCGGTGACGAGCCGGTGCCGGTGTTCTCCTTCGTTGGCCGTCCCGAGGACCACCCCACCCAGGTCAACTGCCATATCGCCCACACCAGCGAGGAGACCCACGACATCATCCGCGGGGGCTTGTCCCGTTCCCCGCTCTTCACCGGCCTCATCGAGGGCATAGGGCCGCGCTACTGTCCCTCCATCGAGGACAAGGTGGTGCGCTTCGCCGACAAGGCCAGCCACCAGATCTTTCTCGAGCCGGAGGGGCTGACCACCCACGAGGTCTATCCCAACGGCATCTCCACCAGCCTGCCCTTCGATGTCCAGGAACGCCTGGTCCGCAGCATTCGCGGCCTGGAGCGGGCGCGCATCACCCGCCCGGGGTACGCCATCGAGTACGACTTCTTCGACCCGCGCGACCTAGACCCCTCCCTGGAATCCCTGCACATCGGCAACCTCTTCCTCGCCGGCCAGATCAACGGCACCACCGGCTACGAGGAGGCAGCCGCCCAGGGCCTGCTGGCCGGCGCCAACGCCGCGCGGCGGGTCCGGGACCAGGAACCCTGGCGGCCCCGGCGGGACCAGGCCTACCTCGGCGTGCTGGTGGACGACCTGACCACCCGGGGGACCCTGGAACCCTACCGCATGTTCACCAGCCGCGCCGAGTACCGGCTGCTGCTGCGCGAGGACAACGCCGATCTGCGGCTGACGGAGACCGGCTACCGCCTGGGTCTGGTCGGGGAGGAACAGTGGCGGCATTTCGTCGCCAAGCGCGAGGCCATCGAACGGGAGCGGCTGCGGCTGCGGGAGACCTGGCTGAGGCCCGGGACGCTGGACCCCGCCCGGGCCCGGGAAATTCTCGGGGATGAGTTGCGCCGCGAGGCCCGCGCCCTGGATCTGCTGGCACGGCCCCGGGTCGGCTATGCCGAACTCATGTCCCTCCCCGGCCTCGGCCCGGGCGTCAGCGATCCCCAGGTGGCGGAGCAAGTGGCCATCCAGGCCAAGTACGCCGGTTACATCGATCGCCAGCTCCTGGAGATCGAGCGCCACCGCGCTCAGGAGGAAACGGCCCTGCCGGCGGATTTCCCCTTCGCCGAGGTGCGCGGCCTCTCGGCGGAGGTGCGGGAAAAGTTGCTGCGCGTCCGTCCCGCGACCCTGGGACAGGCGGCGCGCATCCCCGGTGTCACCCCGGCGGCCATTTCCCTCTTACTGATCCATCTCCGGCGGCGAACAGGGTGATTCACCAATCCCGAGGACCCCGCTGGTCTGGCTGTGGCGGGGCAAGAGCCGCGACCGCCACTCTCCATCATCTGCAGCACCATATCAGCTTCGCGGGTCCGCCCGGCGATCAGCCGGCCGCGGCCCATGGTGAGTGCCCGTGAGTACCATCAGGCTGGCACCCCGCGCCCGCCTGGATGAGGGCCTCGATGCCATGGGGCTGGATCTGCCAGAAGAGCAGCGCCAGCGCCTGATCGGATTCCTCACCCTGCTGTTGCGCTGGAACCGGACCTACAACCTGACCGCGGTGCGCGATCCCGAGGCAGCGGTCACGCGCCACCTCCTCGACAGCCTAGCGGTGCTGCCTTATCTGACGGGGTCCCCGGTCCTGGACCTGGGCTCGGGGGCCGGCCTGCCGGGCATCCCCCTGGCCATCGCCGTGCCATCACACCGCTTCATCCTCCTCGACGGCAACGGCAAAAAAATCCGTTTCGTCCGCCAGGCGGCACTGGAACTGGGTCTAAGCGGAGTCGAGGCCGTCCAGGCGCGGATGGAGTCGTATCGGCCCCAACAAAAATTCGCTACCATTATCAGCCGGGCCGTCGCCGAACTGGAGCCCCTCTGGCGGGCGGCTGAGCCCTTGCTCGCCACCCCGGGCCGCGTCCTGCTGATGAAAGGACGGCGCCCCGAGGCCGAATTGGCCGCCCTATCGGCCCCCAATCCCCAGTGCCACCGCCTGAGCGTGCCCGGCCTCGAGGCCGAACGTCACCTCATCGAGATCCGCCGCGACTGACATCCCCGACATGGCCCGCATCATCGCTATCGCCAATCAGAAGGGCGGGGTCGGCAAGACCACCACCGCTGTCAACCTGGCCGCGTCGCTGGCCTCGATGAAGCGCCAGGTCCTGCTGCTGGACCTGGACCCCCAGGGCAACGCCACCATGGGCTGCGGCGTGGACAAACGCAACCTGAACCACTCCGCCTGTGACCTGATGCTCGGCGATCTGGGGCTGGCCGACTGTCGGGTCCGGGTGGACGAGCCCGCGCCCGGCTTCGACCTCCTGCCGGCCAATGGTGACTTGACCGCCGCCGAGGTCGGCCTGATACAGTCCGCCCAGCGGGAGCGGCGCCTGCGGGAGGTCCTGGCTGGCCTGGGCACGACCTATGAATTCATCATCATCGACTGCCCGCCGTCCCTCAACATGCTGACGGTCAACGCCCTGGTGGCGGCCCAGGGGGTCCTGATCCCCATCCAGTGCGAGTATTACGCCCTGGAGGGACTCTCGGCCCTGCTGGACACCATTGCCCAAATCCGCGCCAGCCGCAACCCCGGCCTGGCAATCGAGGGCATCCTGCGCACCATGCACGATCCGCGCAACAACCTGGCCAATCAGGTCTCGACCCAGCTCGTCACCCATTTCAATGCCGAGGTCTATCGCACCATCATCCCGCGCAATGTGCGCCTGGCGGAAGCCCCCAGTCATGGTCAGCCGGTCCTGCTCTACGACAAGACCTCCCGCGGTTCGATCGCCTACCTGGCCCTGGCCAGTGAGGTGATCCGTCGTCAGCAGAAACGCCAGGCGGCGACGGCCTGAGCCCGCGCCTCCGCCTCCATCGCCATGGCGCCGCCAACTCAAACCCTCATGCGGTATCCCGCCTTAACCCCGGGGATGAAGGACGCCGCGGTAAGACTTCCCTTCAACCTCGCCGCGCCCCGCACCGCCACTTGAGGATCGCCCCAGCATGAACGTCAGGAAAAAAGGTCTCGGCCGCGGCCTGGATGCCCTGCTCGGTGGTTTGGGTGACCCAGGCATGGCCTCCCTGGAACCAGACCATTCCGGCGCCGGTCACGGCGCGACGCCCAGCGAGACGGAGGGCCGCCTGTCCAGCCTGCCCCTGGACCTGATCGAACGTGGGCGTTACCAACCCCGCCGGGACTTCGACCCCAACGCCCTGCGCGAACTGGCGGACTCCATCGCCGTTCAGGGCATCATCCAGCCCGTGGTGGTGCGGGCCCTGGCCGCCGGGCGCTACGAGCTCCTCGCGGGGGAACGTCGCTGGCGCGCAGCCCAGCAGGCGGGTCTGAGCGAGATCCCGGCGGTGATCAGGGAGGTTGACGAACAGGGGGCCATGGCCATCGCCCTCATCGAGAACATCCAGCGCGCTGATCTCAACCCCTTGGAGGAGGCCACCGCTCTGCAACGGTTGCTGGGGGAGTTTGGTCTGACCCATGCCCAGATCGCCGAGGCCATCGGCAAATCACGGGCCACCGTCACCAATCTTCTGCGCCTGCTCGAACTCAATGACGACGTGAAACGCGCCCTGGAACGTGGCCAGTTGGAGATGGGACATGCCCGCGCCCTCCTGGGCCTCAAGGGCCCCAGGCAGAGCGCCGCCGCCGACCAGGTCACCAGCCGCGGCCTTTCGGTGCGGGAGACGGAGCGCCTGGTACGCCAGCTTCAGCAGGAGGATGAGGAACGGGCCAATCCAGCCCCGCGTCCGTCCAACGTGATGGACCCGGACGTCCGGCGCCTCCAGGATGACCTGGCCGAGCGCCTGGGTGCCCAGGTTCAGATTCACCCGGGAACCCGCGGCGGCGGTCGGCTGGTGATCGCTTACCACAGCCTGGATGAGCTGGACGGCATCCTGGCCCACATCAAGTAATCTTCCGCCCCATCATCTCGGAACCGGTCGCGGGCTGCCCGTCGCCATGATCCCATCCGGGTCAGCGATGATCCACTTATAGATTGATCCAGCGATAAATCGCCCTTATAATGCGGCCGCTTTGAAGGCAAACGTTCACCTACCTGGTACCGGGACATCTCGGACATGAGTCGAAGGGACGAGCGCCAGGCCCAGGTAGCAGGGCGAATAGTGCTGGCTCAGTTCATCCTGACCCTGGCATTCGCCGCTGGCGCCTTGGCCTTCGCCCAAACGACCGCCCTTTCGATCCTCATCGGCGGTGGGGCCTGTACCCTGGCAACGTCCCTGTTCGCGGCATCCGTATTCGGTCCCTACGAGGCGCGGCGTCCCCAAGCCCTGGTAGGCCGGATCATTGGGGCGGAGATCGGCAAGCTGATCCTCGTGATCGGCATTTTTGTTTTCGCCTTCGCCCGGGTGGATGACCTCAATGTGCCGGCCATGCTGGCCGCCTACTTCGCCGTACAGGTGCTGCCGGCGATAATCGCGCCTTATTGGGGCGCTGGTTCGAAACCTTGAAGAGAGACCGTCGATGGCTGCCGAAGCTCTGACCGCGCAAGGATATATCAACCACCATCTGACCAATCTCACCCTTGGCGTCCTGCCGGACCGGGGTCTGACCTTCGCCCATAACGCCGATGAGGCAGCGGCGATGGGCTTCTGGGCCGTCCACGTGGACACCATGTTCTTCGCCATCGGCCTGGGCGTCCTGATGATGTGGTTCTTCAAAAAGGTCGCCGACCAAGTCACGGCGGGCGTTCCGGGCCCCATGCAGAATTTCGCCGAGTGGGTCATCGACTTCGTCGAGGAGAACGTCCGCGGCTCCTTCAGCGGCGTCAACCCCCTCATCGCCCCCCTGGCCCTGACCATCTTCGTCTGGGTCTTCCTTATGAATCTGATGGACCTGTTCCCGGTGGACCTGATCCCCTGGCTGGCGAGCCTGATGGGCATTCATTTCCTCAAGATCGTGCCGACCACGGATCCGAACGCAACCTTCGGCATGTCCATCACGGTCTTCATCCTCATCGTTTACTACAGCATCAAGATCAAGGGCATCGGGGGATTCATCGGAGAACTGGCCCTGCAGCCCTTTGGCAAATGGGGCATTCCCGCCAATCTGGTGCTGGAGGGCATCAACCTCATCTCCAAGCCGATCTCACTCGCCCTGCGTCTCTTCGGTAACCTCTACGCGGGTGAGATGATCTTCATCCTCATCGCGCTCATGTATGGCCACAACATCATCCTGAGCATCAGCGGTGGCGCCCTGCAACTGGCCTGGGCCATCTTCCATATCATTATCATCCTGCTGCAGGCATTCATCTTCATGGTGCTGACCATCGTCTACCTCGACATGGCCCACCAGGAACATCACTGATCGCCTGGCACCGCAAGCCGCCCCCTTTCACCCCAGACCCACCCAACCTCAAGAGGGAAAACAATGGAACTCTCGCAAGCCCTGGTCTACGTCGCCGCCGCTCTCATGCTCAGCCTGGGCGCCATTGGCGCAGCAATCGGTATTGGTATCCTCGGCGGCCGCTTCCTTGAAGGCTCCGCCCGCCAGCCTGAACTCATCCCCGTGCTGCGCACCCAGTTCTTCATTGTCATGGGTCTGACGGACGCCCTGCCGGTCATCTCGGTCGCCATGGGCCTCTACTTGATGTTTGCCGTCTAAATGAGGGTCCGGCCCCACGCCGGTCCTGCATTTCTCGTCCATCACGAGGCAAAGGCATGAATATCAATTTGACCCTGTTCCTCCAGATGATCTCCTTCGCGGTGTTCGTCTGGTTCTGTATGAAGTTTGTCTGGCCGCCGATCGTCACCGCCCTGGCGGAGCGCAAGACCAAGATCGCCGAGGGCCTGGCCGCCGCGGAACGTGGTCACCAGGAGCAGCAGCTCGGACAGCAGCGCGCCAAGGAACTCATGGTGGAGGCCAAAAAGCACGCCGCCGAGATCGTCAGTCAGGCGCAGAAACGGGCCGCCGAGATCGTGGAAGAGGCCAAGGAATCGGCGCGCGTCGAGGGCGAACGACTGGTCACCGCCGCCAAGGCGGAGATCGATCAGGAGGCCAATCGCGCCCGGGAGGCCCTGCGGGAGAAGGTGGCCGAGCTCGCCCTGGCCGCCGCGACCAAAATCCTCAACAAGGAAATCGACGCCAGCGCCCACAAGGCCCTGGTTGACTCCTTCGCCAAGCAGATCTAGGACGCGACCATGGCCGGAGAACTCACCACCATTGCCCGCCCCTACGCGGAGGCCGCCTTCGCCCGCGCCACGGAGACTGGCCAGGTCGATGCCTGGTCCGGGGCCCTTGACCTGTTGGGCGCCCTCACCAGCGACCCGGCCATGTCGGCCCAGATCACCAATCCGGGGATCCCTCGCGACCTGCCACGGGACATGCTGCTTGACCTGGGGGGAGACGCGCTCCCCGCGGAGGCACGCAACCTGGTCAGGGTCCTGGCGGAGAACAAGCGCCTGGCGGTACTGCCGGAGATTGCCAAGGTCTTCGCGGAACTGGAGACGGCCCATAAGGGGGTGCGTCAGGTTCAGATTCGCAGCGCCTACGACCTGGATGAACAACAGATCGAGGTCCTGGCGGCGGCGCTCAAGGCAAAATTGAAGGCGGAGGTGGAGATCACGGTCGAGAACGACCCCTCCCTGATTGGTGGGGTGGAGATCAGGGCCGATGACCTGGTCATCGACGGCTCCGTCCTGGGGAAGCTCCAAAGGCTGGCCAGCGAATTGCACATTTAACGGGAAACCGACATGCAACTGAACCCATCAGAAATCAGCGATCTCATCAAACAGAAGATCGAGCAATTCGACCTCCGGACCGAGGCCCGCACGGAAGGCACAATCGTCAGCCTGTCCGATGGCGTCGTCCGCATCCATGGTCTCTCCGACGCCCAGTATTATGAAATGCTGGAGTTTCCCGGCAGTGTCTACGGCCTGGCCCTGAACCTGGAGCGCGATTCTGTCGGCGCCGTGGTCCTTGGCGATTACACGGGCCTCTCCGAGGGTGACTGGGTGCGCTGCACCGGGCGCGTCCTGGAGGTCCCCGTCGGGCCCCAGTTGCTAGGTCGGGTCGTCGATTCCCTGGGCAACCCGCTGGACGGCAAGGGACCCGTGGGCGCCACCCTCACTTCCCCCCTGGAAAAGGTTGCCCCCGGCGTTATTGCCCGTAAATCGGTCGACCAACCCGTCCAGACCGGCATCAAGGCCATCGACGCCATGGTGCCCATCGGCCGCGGCCAGCGCGAGTTGATCATCGGCGACCGCCAGACCGGCAAAACCGCCGTCGCCATCGATGCCATCATCAATCAGAAAGGCACCGGCGTTAAGTGCATCTACGTCGCCGTGGGCCAGAAGAACTCCTCCGTTGCCGGCGTCGTGCGCAAGCTGGAGGAATTCGGCGCCATGGATCACACCATCGTGGTTCATGCCGGTGCCTCCGACTCCGCCGCCATGCAGTTCATCGCGCCCTATGCCGGTTGCTCCATGGGCGAGTTTTTCCGCGACCGTGGCGAGGATGCCCTCATCGTCTTCGATGACCTCACCAAGCAGGCCTGGGCCTATCGCCAGGTCTCCCTGCTGCTGCGCCGTCCGCCAGGGCGTGAGGCCTATCCTGGTGACGTCTTCTATCTCCATTCCCGCCTGTTGGAGCGCGCCTCCCGGATCAATGCCGACGAGGTCGCCAAACTCACCAACGGCGAGGTCACGGGCAAGACCGGCTCGCTCACAGCTCTGCCGATCATCGAGACCCAGGCCGGCGACGTCTCCGCCTTCGTGCCGACCAACGTCATCTCTATCACCGACGGCCAGATCTTCCTCGAGACCGACCTCTTCAACGCCGGTATCCGTCCGGCCATCAATGCCGGCCTGTCCGTGTCCCGCGTCGGTGGCGCGGCCCAGACCAAGATCATCAAGAAGCTGGGCGGCGGCATCCGTCTCGCCCTGGCCCAGTTCCGCGAACTGGCGGCCTTCTCCCAGTTCGCTTCCGATCTGGACGAGGCCACCCGCAAGCAATTGGACCGCGGGGCGCGGGTCACCGAACTGATGAAGCAGACCCAGTACTCGCCCCTGAGCGTGGGCCAGATGGCAGTCTCCCTGTTCGCCGCCAACATGGGCTATCTGGACGACGTCGAGGTGAACAAGGTCGTCGACTTCGAGCTGGCCCTTCAATCCTACATGAAGGCCTCCCAGGGTGCCCTGCTCGAAAAGATCGACGCCAAGGGCGATTACAACGAGGACATCGAGCAAGGCTTGCACGCCGCCATCAAGGACTTCAAGGCCAACAACACATGGTAGCAAGCCGCGGTTACCCGGCGGCCGGCAGGGCGGTGAAAGAACCGCGTCGGACGGCGGGTGTCCTGACCCAACAACCATACGCCGGCCTTACCGCCCGGCAGCCCTTCGGGGCTGCCGGTTGGTCGGGCCGGACGCTGGGAGCCTAAGATATGGCCGGCGCCAAAGAAATCCGCACCAAGATCGCCAGCATCAAGAGCACGCAGAAGATCACCAAGGCCATGCAGATGGTCGCGGCGGCCAAGATGCGCAAGGCCCAGGATCGCATGAGTTCATCCCGGCCCTATGCCGAGAAGATGCTCCAGGTCATTTCCCACCTGAGCCACGCCTCACCTGAATACCGTCACAGCTACATGTCGGCGGAACGGGAACGCAAGCGCGTCGGCTACATCGTGATCTCGTCCGACCGGGGTCTTTGCGGGGGTCTCAATACCAACCTGTTCCGCAAACTGGCCGTGGAGATCCGCGACCAGCGCAAGGCGGGGGTCGAAACCTCCTTCGCCGTGGTCGGCGCCAAGGCCCTGGCCTTCTTCCGCCGCTTTGGCGGCAAGGTCATGGCGCAGGTCACCCACCTGGGTGACAAGCCCCACATCGAAGACCTCATCGGCGCGGTGCGGGTCATCCTGGACGCCTACGAGGCCGGCGAGATCGACGCCATCCATGTGGCCTACAACGAGTTCGTCAATACCATGACGCAAAAGCCGACGATCCGCCAACTGGTGCCCATCCAGGCGGAAGAGGAGGCCAAAACCCTCAGGACCCACTGGGATTACATCTACGAGCCGGAGCCCAAGGCCGTGCTCGATGCCCTGTTGGTGCGCTACATCGAGTCCCTGGTCTACCAGGCGGTCGTGGAGAACGGGGCCTGCGAGCAATCCGCCCGTATGGTGGCCATGCGGGCCGCCACGGACAACGCCGGCAACCTCATCAGCGAACTCCAGTTGATTTATAACAAGGCGCGCCAGGCGGCGATCACCCAGGAAATCTCGGAAATCGTGGGCGGCGCGGCGGCGGTCTGAGCACCCGCGACGTCCCCGGGCATCCCGGATGCCCAACCCAACAGAATTGCATCCAACCGCCGATAGGCGAGAACGAGGAAAGTGATATGAGTTCCGGTAACGTGGTGGAAATCATCGGCGCGGTGGTTGACGTGCAGTTCCCGCGCGGCGAGATGCCCAAGGTCTACGACGCCCTTCTGGTCGATCAGGTGGGCCTGACCCTGGAAGTCCAGCAGCAACTGGGCGACGGCGTGGTGCGTACCATCGCCATGGGCACCACCGACGGCCTCCAGCGTGGCGTGGGCGTCAGTAACACCCACACCCCCATTCAGGTCCCCGTGGGCAAGGCGACCCTGGGCCGCATCATGGATGTCCTGGGCCGGCCCATCGACGACAAGGGCCCGGTGGACGCCGAGCACAAGTGGTCCATCCACCGCTCCGCCCCGTCCTTCGAGGATCAGGCCTCCACCACCGAGATCCTGGAGACCGGCATCAAGGTCATCGACCTGATCATGCCTATCGCCAAGGGCGGCAAGGTAGGCCTCTTTGGCGGCGCCGGCGTCGGCAAGACCGTGACCCTGATGGAACTGATCCGCAACATCGCCGTCGAACACTCCGGCTTCTCGGTCTTCGCCGGCGTGGGCGAGCGTACCCGTGAGGGCAACGACTTCTACCACGAGATGACCGACGGTGGCGTGCTCGACAAAGTCGCCCTGGTCTACGGGCAGATGAACGAACCGCCGGGCAACCGTCTGCGCGTCGCCCTCACCGGCCTGACCATGGCCGAATACTTCCGTGACGAGGGGCGCGACGTGCTGCTCTTCGTCGACAACATCTATCGTTACACCCTGGCCGGTACCGAGGTCTCCGCCCTGCTGGGCCGTATGCCCTCCGCCGTGGGCTATCAGCCAACCCTGGCCTCGGAAATGGGCGCCCTGCAGGAGCGCATCACCTCCACCCGCACCGGCTCCATCACCTCCTTCCAGGCGGTGTACGTCCCGGCGGACGACCTGACCGACCCCTCGCCGGCCACCACCTTCGCCCACCTGGACGCCACCCTGGTGCTGTCCCGGCAGATCGCCGAACTGGGCATCTACCCGGCCGTGGACCCCCTGGACTCCACCAGCCGCATCCTCGACCCGCACGTGGTCGGCGTCGAGCACTACACGGTGGCCCGCCAGGTGCAGGGCACCTTGCAGCGCTACAAGGAACTCAAGGACATCATCGCCATCCTCGGCATGGACGAACTCTCCGAGGAGGATAAGCTGACGGTGGCCCGGGCCCGCAAGATGCAGCGCTTCCTGTCCCAGCCCTTCTTCGTCGCCGAGGTCTTCACCGGCTCCCCCGGCAAGTACGTCGCCCTCAAGGACACCATCGCCGGCTTCAAGGCCATCGTCAACGGAGAATATGACCACCTGCCGGAGCAGGCCTTCTACATGGTGGGCGGTATCGAAGAGGCGGCGGCCAAAGGCGGCAACGTCTGATCAGCGGGGTAATTTCCCATGGCAATGACTATCCACGTCGACATCGTGAGTGCCGAGCGGGCCATCCACTCCGGCCTGGCGACCATGGTGTTCGCGCCGGGCGAGATGGGTGAACTGGGCATCGCGCCCCGTCACACCGCCCTCATCACCCGCCTGAAGCCAGGCGAGGTCAGGGTGGAGAAGGACAACGGTGAGATGGAGCACTTTTACGTCTCCGGGGGCATGCTTGAGGTCCAGCCCGACATCGTCACCGTCCTGGCCGACACCGCGGTCCGCGCCCATGACCTGGACGAGGCCGCCGCCGCCGAGGCCAAGCGCCGCGCCGAGGATGCCCTGGCGGGCAAGGCCGCAGACTTCCAGTATGCCCAGGCCCAGGCGGAACTGGCGGAGGCCGTGGCCCAGTTGCGGGCCATCGAGCGGTTGCGTAAGACCAAGGTCAGTTAATCCTCCCAGCCGGTCCCAGAGCCCCAGCACAACCTAGCCCCCGCCCTGCGGGGGCTAGGTTATTTAGGGTATGCTGACGGCTAGTCACCGACCCCTCCAGGATCGGACTCAACCTTCAGGTAACCCGCGCATGAGCGAAGAACGCATCCAGGATGGCAAATATGTCAGCCTGACCTACCGCATCGCCGATGAATCCGGTGCTGTCCTTGAGCACAGCGATCTGCCCGTGAGCTTCATCCTGGGCGGCAACCAGGAACTGATCGGCGGCATGGACAAGGCCATTCGAGATAAGCGCGCAGGGGATGAGGTGGATTTCGAACTCGCGCCCGAGCAGGGATTTGGCCGGCACGACCCGGATTTGACCTTCACCGACGACCTCGCCAACGTCCCCCCCCAATTTCGCCACATAGGGGCCGAGGTGCAGATGCAGAATGAAGCCGGTGAGGTCAAGACCTTCTTTGTCTCCCGGATCGAAAATGGCCGCTTGACCATCGATGGCAATCACCCCCTGGCGGGTAAGCGGCTCCGGGTCCACGTCCGGATCCACGAGGTGCGGGAGGCCACCCGGGAGGACCTGGCCCAGGACGGCCAGGCCTGCGCCATTCCCCCGGCCCTGCATTGAGCCGGACCAGCGTCACGCCTACCCTGAAGTTCACCCCGCCCCGGAGCCACCCCCATGAAACTCGGTGTCGCCATCCTCGCCGCTGGCCAGGGCACGCGGATGAAATCCGACCTGCCCAAGGTGCTGCACCCCTTGGCCGACCGTCCCCTGCTGCGGCATGTTGTTGACACGGCCCTGGCGTTGGAGCCGGCAAAGCTCTGCATCGTCCAAGGCCATGGCGGGGATCAGGTACTCCTGGCCCTGGGGGAACTGAACTGCGACTGGGCCCTCCAGGCGGAGCGCAAGGGTACCGGGCATGCCCTGCTGCAGGCCCTGCCCCAACTTGGGGACGTCGATCGCATCCTGGTCCTTTATGGTGACATCCCCCTGATTAGCGCCGCCACCCTGCGCCGCCTGATGGCGGAGGCGCGGGACACCAGTCTCGGCGTCCTGACCGCCATCCTCCCCGATCCCGGAGGATACGGGCGCATCGTGCGGGATCACGATGGCCAGGTACGGCGGATCGTCGAGGAAAAGGACGCCAGCGAGGCGGAACTGGCCATCGACGAGATCAATACCGGCTTTATGATCGCGGACCGGATTCACCTGGCAGGCTGGCTGGACCGGCTGGGCAATGACAATGCCCAGGGGGAATACTATCTGACGGATATCATCGCCATGGCAGCGGCGGAGGGCCAGGCCATTGCCACGACCCAGGCGGAGCAAATTGAGGAGATCCTCGGCGTCAATGACCGTATCCAGCTCGCCGATCTGGAGCGGCGCTTTCAGGCCCGCCTCGCCCGTGACCTGATGCAGGCCGGGGTGAGCCTGCGCGACCCGGCGCGCTTTGACGTGCGCGGCCAGCTCCAGGTCGGGCGGGACGTCAGCATCGACATCAACTGCCTCTTCGAGGGAGTGGTGATCCTGGGCGACGGCGTCACCATCGGGCCAAATTGCTACCTGCGGGACTGCGTCATCGGTGCCCAAAGCCAGGTTCTGGCCAATTCGGTCATCGAAGAGGCCCGGGTGGGCTCCCAGGCCCGGATTGGACCCTTCTCCCGTTTACGTCCCCAGGCCGATTTGGCGGACGAGGTCCATGTCGGCAACTTCGTCGAGATCAAGAAGTCCCGGATTGGGTCGGGCACCAAGATCAGCCACCTGACCTACATTGGTGACGCCCAGGTCGGCAGCGGGGTGAACATTGGCGCGGGGACCATCACCTGCAATTACGACGGCGTCAACAAACACCTGACCCAAATCGGCGATGGCGCCTTCATCGGCTCCAACACGGCCCTCGTGGCCCCGGTGACGGTGGGGGAGGGAGCCACCATCGGTGCCGGCTCAGTGATCGGGCGGGACACGCCCCCCCATAAACTGACCCTGACCCGTGCCCCCCAACGCACCATCGACCAGTGGCAAAAGCCGGTCAAGAAGCGCCCATAACCACGGGCCTAATGCATCCTCCAGCGCTCGTTGAAGGGATCAGGAGAGGTGTGCGATCACTCTCCCCTCCCGCCGTTTCTGGGACGGGCAACGCAACCCGCCGATCCTCTCGCTCCCTCCCCCCCCGGCGGGGAGGGCTGGGGAGAGGGGGTCCAGACGCGTAACCCGATGGTATCTGGCAGTTCACCTTCCCCTAGGACCCTACTGATCACCCTGACCCTCTAGGAATCTGACTATGTGCGGCATCGTCGGCGGTATTGCGCAACGGGACGTCTCGGCCATCCTGCTCGAAGGGCTGCGACGGCTGGAATATCGCGGCTACGACTCCGCCGGGATGGCCGTCCTCGCCGCCCCCAACCAACTGGGACGCATCCGCACCCTGGGCAAGGTGCAGCGCCTGGCGGAGGAACTCGACCGCCATCCCCTCCCCGGCAATCTCGGCATCGCCCATACCCGCTGGGCCACCCACGGCGAGCCGGCGGAGCGCAACGCCCATCCCCACGTCTGCCGGGAGCGCTGCGCCCTGGTCCACAACGGCATCATCGAGAACCATGGGGTCCTCCGCCTGGCCCAAGAGGCGCGGGGACATCACTTCTCGTCGGAGACCGACACCGAGGTCATCGTCCACGCCGTGCATGATCACCTGGAGGCTGGACTGCCGCTCCTGGAGGCGGTCCGGGCGACGGTCGCGACCCTGGAGGGCGCCTACGCCCTGGGGGTGATCGACAGCCGGGACCCCGACCTGCTGGTGGCCGCGCGGCAGGGCAGCCCCCTGGTCATCGGCCTGGGGTTCGGCGAGAACTTCATCGCCTCCGACGTCTTCGCCCTCCTGCCCGTCACCCAGCGCTTTATCTTCCTGGAGGAGGGCGACATCGCGGTCATCCGCCGCCAACAGGTCAGTATCTTTGACCGGCAGGGTCAACCGGTGAGCCGCCCGGCGCGGGAATCCGCGCTCAACGCCGATGCCGTCGAACGGGGCGAATACCGGCATTACATGCAGAAGGAGATCTTCGAACAGCCGCGCGCCCTCGCCGACACCCTGGAAGGGCGGCTGGCCGGCGCCCACGTGCTGACGGAGGCCTTCGGCCAGGCGGCCCCCGGGCTCCTCCGGCAGGTTCGCGCGGTGCAGATCGTCGCCTGTGGCACCAGTTACCACGCCGGCCTGGTGGCGCGGCATTGGCTGGAGAGCCTCACCCCCATCGGCTGCCAGGTAGAAGTCGCCAGCGAATACCGCTACCGGCGCCACGTGGTCCCCGCGGGCAGCCTGTTCGTTGCCATCTCCCAGTCGGGGGAGACCGCCGACACCCTGGCCGCCCTGCGCCTCGCCAAACAACTGGGCTATACCAGCACCCTCTGCATTTGCAACGCCCCGGAGAGTTCCCTGGTGCGGGAATCGGACCTGGTCCTACTCACCCATGCCGGCCCCGAGATCGGGGTCGCCTCCACCAAGGCCTTCACCACCCAGCTCACCGCCCTCCTGCTGCTGACGGTCGCCATCGGCCGCTACGCCGGACTCATCGACCAGCCGGAGGCGGAACTGGCCGCCGCCCTGCGGGCCCTGCCCGGCCGGGCCCGGGATTTTCTCGCCCTGGATGGCCCGGTCGCACGGGTTGCCGAGGACTTTGTCGACAAGGAGCACGCCCTCTTCCTGGGGCGCGGGGACCAATTCCCCATCGCCCTGGAGGGCGCCCTCAAGCTGAAGGAAATCTCCTACATCCACGCCGAGGCCTACCCCGCGGGCGAACTCAAGCATGGTCCCCTGGCCCTGATCGACGACACCATGCCGGTGGTCGCGGTCGCCCCCAACAACAAGCTGCTGGAAAAGTTGCGCTCCAACCTGGAGGAGGTGCGCGCCCGCGGCGGGCAACTCTTCGTCTTCGCCGACGAGCGCCTGGAGCTGACCTCCCAGCCCGGGGTGACCATCATCCCGGTACCCCACGTGGACGAACTGACCGCCCCCATCCTGTACACCATCCCGCTGCAACTCCTCGCCTACCACGTCGCCGTCCTCAAGGGCACGGACGTGGATCAGCCGCGCAATCTGGCCAAGTCGGTCACGGTGGAATAGTCAGGCCAGCACCCAAGCCACCATCCGCGATCGAGCCACTCGCCGGCATACCCGTGTCCCCAGCCTCCAAGCCGTCCGGGGCTCCCCGGCGCCCGAGCGCGGCGCGGGGGTAAGGCCATGACGATTCGCGCCAAATTCGCCGCCGGCCTGGTCGTCATCCTCGTGGTCAACCTGGGGGCCGGCCTCTACGCCTTTTCGCTCTACCAGCAGGCCAACAGTCGGACCACCGAGGTCCGGGAGACCAGTTCCCGGATCGTCGCCAGCGCCCTCACCACCCAGGTCAACTTCAAGAAACAGGTGCAGGAGTGGAAAAACATCCTGCTCCGCGGGCAGGAACCCGGGCTTTACGAGCTCTACCAGGCCCAGTTCGCCCGGGAAGAGGACAACACCCGTCACTCCCTGGTGCAACTGATCGAGCTGCTGGAGGCTGATCCGGAGGCGCGGCAGATCGCCCACCAGTTCCTTGAGGCCCATGTCCAACTGGGGGCGGCCTACCGCGCCGCCCTGGCCGAATACCGGATGGCGACGCTGGGTCCGCCCCTGGACGTGGACCAGCGGGTGCGGGGGATCGACCGACGCCCGACGGACCTGATGGACGAAGTGGTCAAGGCCGCCCTCAAGCACAAGGACCTCACCCTGGACGAAATCGCCCGGGACATCGCCGGCGTGGAGCGCCACATCTTCCTGCTCATGGCCGGGGTCATGACCGGGGCCGTGGTGCTGCTGATCCTGTTGGTGGACCGGACCATCGGCCGTCCCATCGCCATGGCCACCGCCATTGCCCAGCGGGTCAGCGCCGGGGACTTCTCGACCCCCATCCGCGTCACCGGCAGCGACGAAAACGCGGAGATGCTGGCCGCGCTCAAGACCATGCAGGAGAACCTGGCCCATTCCCAGGAAAGCCTGCGACGTAGCGAGGCCCATGCCCGGCTGCTGCTCGAGTCGACCAGCGAGGGCATCTTTGGCGTCGACACCAGTGGCCGGTGCATCTTCTGCAACCCGGCGGCGGCACGCTTCCTGGGTTACGCCAGCCCGGCGGACCTAGAAGGACTGGTGATGCACGAGGTCATGCACCACAGCCACCCGGACGGCAGCCCCTACCCGGCGGCGGACTGCCGCGGCACCCGCGTCTTCCACGACGGCATCGCCGTCTCCGTGGATGACGAGGTCTTCTGGCGGGTCGACGGGACTGCCTTCCCGGTGGAGTACCACGCCAACCCCATCCTGCGCGATGGGGAACTGGCCGGCGCGGTGGTCAATTTTTCCGACATCTCCCAGCGCCGCCAGGCCGAGCAGGCCCTGCGCCAGGCTCATGACGCCCTGGTCCGGGAGCGGGCTCTGCTCGCCGAGCGGGTCCGGGAACGCACCGCCGAACTGGACCGCGCCAATGCCGAACTGACCCGTTCCGCCCGGGCCAAGGATGAGTTCCTGGCGGCCATGAGCCACGAGCTGCGCACCCCCCTGACCAGCATCCTCGGCCTCTCCGAGACCATGGGGGACGGCCTCCTCGGGGCCCTCAGCCCCCAGCAGGCCAAGGCCGCCCAGACCATCCATGACAACGGCACCCACCTGCTGGAACTGATCAACGACATCCTCGACATGTCGCGGGTGGCCTCCGGGCGCATGACCCTGCATTGGGACCAGGTACCCGCCAACCAGTTGTGGGACGCCTGCCTGCGCCTGATCCGCCCGGCCGCCACCGCCAAGGGTCTGCGCCTGGAGACCCGCCTGGACCCGGCGGTGCAACTGGTGCATGGCGATGGCCGCCGCCTCAAGCAGATGCTCATCAACCTGCTGGGCAACGCCGTCAAGTTCACCCCCGAAGGCGGGGTCATTGGCCTGGACGTGACGGGGGACGTCCTCCGGGGCCGGGTGCGCATCCGCGTCTGGGACACCGGGGTCGGCATCCCGCCGGATCAGCTCGACCGGCTGTTCAAACCCTTTGTCCAGATCGACAGCCGCCTGTCCCGACAGTACGGCGGCACGGGCCTGGGCCTGGCCCTGGCCTACGGCATGGCCCAGCTCCACGGTGGCACCATCGAGGTGGCCAGCACCGTCGGGGCGGGCAGCCACTTCGACCTCATCCTGCCCTGGAACCCCGCCGCCCAGGGTGCCGGCGCCGTCCAGGGGGAGGAGGGCGCCCGGGAGGAGGCCGGCGCGGCCACTGCGTCACCGCTGGAGCCGGCCCGGGTGCTCCTGGCGGAAGACAACGCGGACAACCTAGAAATGGTCTCCACCTATCTGCGCCTGCGGGGCTTCGAAGTCCAGGCCGCGCGCAACGGCCTGGAGGCCATCGCCGCCGCCCGCGCCTGGCTACCGGACATCATCCTCATGGACGTGCAGATGCCGGAAATGGATGGCCTGGAGGCCACCCGCCGCCTGCGCGGCGATCCCACCCTGCGCCTCACCCCCATCATCGCCCTCACCGCCCTGGCTATGCCAGGGGATCGGGAACGCTGCCTGGACGCCGGGATGGACGACTACCTGAGCAAGCCCCTGGGACTCAAGGAACTGCACAAGAACCTGGTGAGCTGGATCAAGCGCACCCGGGGCGCGGACGCGCGGCGTTGACCCCATTGCCACGAGTGCCTGAGGTTGTGGCGCTCAGCCTTGGTGACCGCCCTGGCAGGGCAGGGCGGCCAGCTCCCGGAATTCGCCCAGTCCCGCCAGCCGTTCCAGGGCCGCCAGGTTGCGGATCTTGACCCGCATGCCCTGGACGGCAATGATTCCCTGATCGCTCAGGTCCTTTTCGATCCGCGAGAAGGTCTCCGGTTTGATGGAGAGCCGCGAGGCGATGATCCCCTTACGCATGTCGAGGGCCAGCTCCTCACCCTGGGCGGGGCTCAGGGACAGGAGATAGCTGGCGAAGCGACTGCTGGCGGAATGGAGGCTGATGTTGTCGATCTCCCGCACCAAGCCCTTGAGCCGCTGGCTGAGGTCGCCCAACAACAGCAGGCAGGTATCGACGGACTCCCGCAGCATGCGCGCGAAATCCCGGCTGTCGACGCCGATGAGTTCGGTGGGACCCAGCGCCGCCGCGCACACCGGATAGCGAGCGGCATTCATGAACATCAGGGCCTCGGCGAAGGTCTCCCCGGGCCCGATGATCTCGATCACCTTCTCCGCCCCCTCCGGCGACAGGCGGAAGAGCCGCATCTGCCCGGACAGGACCAGATAGAAGCGATCGAAGGGATCCGCCTGACTGAAGAGCAGTTGCCCGTCCGCCAGACGAGAGCGCACCGCCCGCCGCGCCACCCGCTCCAATTGCTCAGAAGAGAGGCGGGACAACAGCAGGGTCCCACGCAATTCCTCGATCATGATCTTGTCCTCATCACCCAGCGGGGGATCAGTGTTCAGGGTTTCCTGCCGGGTCAGGACCCACCGGCGCCGCGGCGGCGGGCAGCGAAAAGTCCCGGCGCAGGGCCTCCAACTCCGCCCGATAGGCCTCGGCATCGCCAAAATCCACGAACCGCTCGTAGCGGGAGTGAGCCTCCAGGACCCGCCGGGCATGTTTGATGGGACACCAATATTGTTCCGTCCGCCCGACGATTTCCATGACATAGCTCGTCAGACCGGTGGCATAGGCGCAATAGGCGCAGTTGAACTTTTCGATGATATTCAGATAGGCCAAGCTGTTGCGATCGAAAATGAAGTAGTCGCGCCGCCGTACCCGGGGAATGCCGTAGAGGGGAAAGCACAGCCACTGGTAGGCGGTCACCGCCAGGTCGACCAGCAACAACGGCAGGGAAACGGCATAGATGATCGGCGCGGAGACCAGGTTGCGCAAGCGCGCCTGGGCAAGATAACGCAGGATCCCGGTCTTGAGCCGCCGGTGCTGGATCAGCACCTCCCGCTCGAAGCGCACCCGGCGATCCTCCAGGGTGAAGTGGAACTGGTTCCGCCGGCTGGCGATCTCCCGCTCGACCTCCTCCTCCAGTTCCCGAATCCTGATGATCAGGTCATTGATTTTTTGATTCATGCACCCTCCGTTGTGGGAGGGATGATCCCATAAAGTCGCGGCGAAGGCGAAGGCACGGTAATCGCTTGACATTGCGCCCCGGGGTTTCAGAATGAAGCCATTTCATGGCCCTTACCGGTCCCCGTTTCGCCTTCTACCCGCCACTTCCGGAGTCACGTGAAAATCCTGGTCATCGATGACGCCGCCGACGCCCGCCTCTACGTCAGCCTCCTGCTGCGCCGTTGGGGTTACGAGGTGCTGGAGGCCGAGGACGGTCATGCCGGTCTGGACCTGCTGCTGGCCCAAGACGTCCGGTTGGTGATCTGTGACTGGATGATGCCCGGCATGTCGGGCCCTGAACTCTGCCGGGCCGTGCGCACCACGGACCTGGGCCACTATGCCTATATCATCCTGCTCACCGGTCGCTCCGACAGCGCCGACCTGGTGGAGGGGCTCAACGCCGGGGCCGATGACTTCGTCACCAAACCCTTCGAGGCCCAGGTGCTGCGGGCGCGCCTACGGGTGGGCGAGCGCATCCTGGCCCTGGAACAGCGCTTGGGGGAACAGAACCGCGACCTGCTGGAATCCCGCAACCGGCTCGCCCAGGCCTACGACCAGATCCAGGCCGACCTGGCCACCGCCGCCCGCATTCAGCGCCAACTCCTGCCGACCAGCGACCAGGCGACCTCCCCCTTTCGCGCCCACTGGCTCTTCCTCCCCGCCGCCCAGGTCTCCGGTGACAGCTTCAATTTCTTCGAGCTGACCCCCGGCCTGGTGGGCTTCTACCATCTGGATATCTCCGGCCACGGCGTCCCCGCGGCGCTGCTCTCCGTGAGCCTAAGCCGCTCCCTGGTACCGGGCGGTGGACCGGGGACCGCCGTGGCGGACTTTTTCGACCCGGCGACCTTCCTCGCCGACCTCAACCGGCAGCTCACCAGTCGGGACGGGGAGGTGGAAAATTACGCCACCATCGCCTACGGCACCCTGGAAAAGCACACCGGGCGGATACGGCTGGCCCTGGCGGCGCATCCCTATCCCCTGGTCCTGCGCCAGACGGGCCGCATCGACACCCTCCAGCAGGGCGGGCTACCCGTCGGCATGTTCCCCGTGGTGGATTATCAGGCCCAGGAGGTGCAACTGGCCCCCGGGGATAGGCTGGTGCTCTATTCCGATGGCGTGACCGAGTGTCGCAACCGCCAGGGGGAGGCCTTCGGCGAGGCCCAACTGCGGGCCAGCCTGAGCTTTGCCGCTCAGACCGGTCTCAGCCTAACCGCCGTCCTCGACGAGCGCCTGCGGGACTGGCGCGGGCCGCGGGACTTCGAGGACGACATCTCCCTGCTGGTACTGGAACGGCCGCTGACCTTGAGTGGCGACCGCCTGCACCTGCGATTGCATAGCGATCCGGCCGAGGTGGCCGAGCTTCAGCCGCGTCTGCTGGACCTTTCCGCCCAGGCCGGGCTCGACGCCATGGCGGCCTTCAAGCTGACCACCGCCATCGTCGAGGCCCTCAACAACTGCATCGAACATGCCTATGGCGGGGAGCCCGGGCAGCCCATCGACCTGGAGTGGACCCGTGGCGCTGAGGCGGTCGCGGTGGCGATCCATGACGAGGGGCAACCCCTGCCGGCCCGGGCGCTGGACCCGGCGGCGCCGGCGTCCGCCGATGCCGAGTCCGGGCGTGGCTGGCAGATCATTCACGAATGGACTCATGCGGTGAGCTACCAGCGAACGAACAACCGAAACGTGCTAACCCTCACCTATTTCCTTTCCTGACCCCGACCTGTCCTGTCCCAACTGGGTTCCGGAATTAGCCGCCAAACCTTAAGCACCCGCCACCCCGCCGTGACCTGACCCCTTTGGAGTACCCCTAGCATGAACCTTGAACACCGCACCCAGGAGGGCGTCGACATCGTCAAACTGCCGGAACGCCTGATGATGGCCGACGCGGCGGGCGCTCGCGCCACCCTCAAGGACATCATCGACCAGGGCGGCGGTAAACTGATCCTCGACCTGTCCGCCACCAGTTTCATGGACTCCAGTGGTCTGGCGGTGATCGTCAGCGCCCTGCAGGCGGCACGCAAGCGCGAGGGTGATGTCTACCTCTGCGGCATGAGTAACACCGTGCGCGCCCTCTTCGAATTGACCCGGTTGCAGACCGTTTTTCAGATCTTCGACGACGAGACGGTCGCCCGGCGCGCCTTCACTGAAGCCACCGCCAACCATCAGCAGTGAGCGCACCAAGCATCTGTACTTCAACGGCTTTTCCGTACTGTTCACGCTCGCGCAAAAAGAAGATGGTAACGGAAGGGCTTGAGGGATCACTCAGGGGTCCACCCCCTCCCTGAGATCGGCAAGCAAGCGATAGAGGGTCCGTTCACCGATCCCCAAGATCCGCGCCAGCTCCGCCCTGCTCCGCCGCTGCCTGCGCAGCAGCAACCGCAGATAGCGCTGTTCGACCTCCGCCAGGGTCGGTTCGTGATCGAAGGACAGGGTCACGTCCACGCCGCCCCTGATCGGGGCTTCGCCCGTCGTCGCTGATGGTGAAAGTTCCTGAGGCGGCGGGGGCCTGCCCAGGGGGAAATCCGCCACGTCAATTCTCAACCTGCTCCCCGACAGGATGCTGGCCCGCTCGACGGCGTTACGCAATTCCCGAATATTGCCAGGCCAGTCATGGTCAAGGAGCTGGCCCATGGCGACCGGGCTCACGCGCTTGGTAATGCCCCGCGACGCACCCGCTTGGGCGAGAAAGTACCGCACCAGGGCGGGAATATCCCCCCGCCGGTCCCGGAGGGGCGGCACCCGGATCGGAAAGGTGCTGAGCCGAAAATACAGGTCCTGACGAAATTCCCCGGTCCGGATCATCGTTTCCAGGTCACGGTTGGTGGCGGCCAGGATCCTGACGTCCGCCGCGAGATCCCGCGTCCCGCCCAGCCGGCGATAACGCCGGGTTTCGAGCACCCGCAGCAGTTTGGCCTGAAGCGTTGCCGGGATCTCCCCGATCTCGTCCAGGAAGAGGGTACCCCCCCGGGCCTCCTCGATGAGCCCAGCCTTGCGGTGACTGGCCCCGGTAAAGGCACCCCGCTCGAAGCCGAACAGCTCGGCCTCGAACAGGGTGGTCGGCAAGGAACAGGTATCTACCGCCACCAAAGGTCCCGCGGCCCGGGGACTGAGGCGATGAATCTCCTGGGCGACCTTCTCCTTGCCGACCCCGCTTTCCCCCAGGATCAACACCGTCGCCTCGCTGGGGGCCACGGCCTGGATCAGGTCCCGGAGCTGCCGCATCGGTTCGCTGTCACCGATGAGCAAGCTTGGGGCCTCAACGCGGATGAGGTGGGTATAGAACTCTCCCTGGCGGTAGAGTAGGGCATGGTCGATGATGCGCCGCACCGCCGCGACCAGTTCCCCCTGGTCGATTGGCCGGACCAGAATTTCCGCCGCGCCGAGCCGCAACGCCGCCATGGCGTCCCCCAGATGGGCCTCATCGCACAGGATCAGGCAGGGATGCTCCGCCATCCATGTCGTGAGTAGCTCCGGCCACAGGTCCCGGGGCCAGGGGTGATCGAGCACGATCAGGTCCGGGGTCTGGGTGCTTAGTGCCCGCTGGGCACTCAGGCTATCCCCAGCCAGGATCGACTGGAAACCGAAACCCTGGAGGTCCCGAGCGAGCGTCTCGAGGGGATCGACATCCTTTCCGATCAATAACAGGGTGTCGGTCATGGCTGCTAGCCAATGTCCGCTTGGGCGGTGGCTAAAGAGGTTTTTAGCGGAATAATGGGTGATGTCATCTGCTTCATTTCCATCTTGCCTTTCGACGCAACCCGGCCGAGGACGGCTGGCGTTCGTGCGGCCAGATCAGAAGTCGAACGGCATCTTGGGCAATGCTTCCGGCATACACCACAGGGGGCCGTAATCTAAAGATCGCCTTGGAGATCCGCATCCGCACATAAAACGCCATTTTGGCAGAATTGGCACGACGCGTCGCTGACCCGCCGCCAGATTGGCAGACGGTCACACCTCAAGCCAGCGGTTAGCTCAAACCCACTTGCACATGGTTTTGTTTGTGAATCCTTTTTTTAGCTAACACCTGACTGGCACAGATAATGCGTTATGTGTACCAGAAAGGTGAAAATTTAGATGATTGATCAGATGGAGCGACATTCGGACCTAGCAGACCTAGTTCCAGCATTCAGGTTATTGGTTCGAGCCATTCGATCAGGGTGAGATCCATCCACCGCAACTGTGGCAGATTTCCTGATAACATCAAACCAAATCTCCGTGTCGGTAACAGGCGGAAAGCCACGAACACCCAGAGGAAAAACCCATTATGCCCATGAGCCACCCGCCAACCACTGGCCCCCACCCGCACCAACGAGGGTTGTTGGCCAAATTCCACCCATGGTTCGGCAAGCTGTTGCTGATCTTGCTGTCACCCCTTGCCCTTACCGCGAACCCCTGTTGGGGGGCCGAGACCGACTGGGGGGTCATCCCCCTGAACCAGGAACCCACCACAATCCCCTTTGGCGCCACGGATATCACAAAAAACTTTACCGACCAGTACAATTTTTCCATCCAAGGCGGTACCGAAGCCTCCGCTGAGGTCACAGTGACCTTCGATGTCTGCAAAAATGGGTGTGGCAACCCGGAACTCACCTATGGCGTTTACGATGCTCAGGGGCAATTGATCAGCGAAATCCAGGGCAGCGGTTCAGTCACCCTGACCGCCGGCGATTACTATTTCCAGGTTAAGGGCACCGGCATGGGCTCAGGCAATTCGGTGGACTACAGCGGAACCATGACCTTCAATCCCTCGCTCGCCGGCCCGGCCCATGTTTCCGGTGCCCCCGAACCCGCGGACTGGCTGCTGATGATTTCGGGATCGACATTTCTTACCTGGGCGGTGAAGCGGCGAAGGAAACTTCAGTCCAAAACTGCATTGACGCTTGTTACGGCCTTATCAACCTCATGACCACCTTACCCTTGCCGATCGCCGAGCTTCTTGGCTGCAAGGATAGGGCCATTAAGATCCTGGCCCCCTTCTTGGCCCTATTCCTGGCCGGGTGTGACAAGCCAGGCCCCGATGAGGCTCAGGTACTGGCACGGGTCAATGGCGACGAAATTTCCGTGCACCAGGTCAACTTCGCCAGGTCACAGTCACCCACCAAGGTGTTGGGTGAATCGGATCTCAACGCCTTGGTCGAGCGGATGATCGATCGGCAGTTGGCGGTACAGCAGGCTCTGGCTCTCAAACTCGATCGCCAGCCTGATGTCATGATGCGTCTGGAAGAGGCACGCCTGGACATCCTCGCGGCGGCCTACGGGGCGCACATCAACGCCATGAATCCGACGCCCCAAACACAAGACGCCGCGGCATTTTATGCCGAGCACCCAGGACTCTTCGCCGAACGCAAGATATATCGCCTGCGGGAAATTTCCATTCCGGCTGACTCTCCAACTCTCCCCGAGGCCCAAGCCCGGCTGGAACGTAAAGAGGACCTGGAGGATGTCCTCGCTTGGCTGCGCCAGCAAGCCGGCAGTTTCACCGACCAGCAAGCCCTGCGCCCCGCGGAGCAGTTGCCCGTTGAGGTGGCGGAGAGGCTAAATCGGGTCAAGCCAGGACAAACCATCTCCTTCCGCCTGCCGCGTGCCTTGGTTATCTATCACCTTTTGGGCGCTGAATCCGCGCCCCTGGCCCTCAAGTCCGCCGAAACGCTGATTAAGGACTATCTCAAGAAGCAACACGAATCCAGTACCTTTAAGAAGGAACTCCAGCGGTTGCGCGCCATCGCGGACATTGCCCGCACCGCCCCGCCCAACTGAAACTGGCAGGCGTCATGACCAAGATGGCCCATTCCCCTACTCCCTTCCTGGACTGGGTACGGTTGGCCTTGCCCGTCCTGGCCCTGCTCGGGCTGTTGATCCCCACCTACCACAACGTCGCGATTGGCCTCTGGCAGAACGAGGAGCATGGCTATGCCCCCCTCCTCGCCATTCTGTCTCTCGGGTTGATCATCTACCACGCCCGCGACCTTCACCTGGCACCTCAGCCTGGTTTCCCGGTGCTCGGCGCCACCCTGTTCCTCCTGGGCGCACTCGGTTATGTCGTAGGCCGCTCCCAGAAGATCGAGTTGCTTGAACTTACCGCCTGTATCCCCCTCCTTGCTGGCACCCTAACCATCCTTGGCGGACGGGATGCCTTGCACCGCATGCGCTTCCCGCTCTTTTTCCTGATTTTTTCCTTACCCTATCCGGCCTGGGTAATCGACAGTCTGACCAACCCACTAAAACTGTGGATCTCGGCCTGGGCCGAGAGCCTGCTCTATACCCTGGGTTACCCCGTGGCCCGAAGCGGCGTGGTGGTGGCCCTGGGCCCCTATCGATTGCTGGTGGAGGATGCCTGCTCAGGACTCCATTCCCTGATTTTTCTCTCGGCCCTTGGCCTGCTCTATATCCACCTGACGGGTCCTCGCCAGACCTGGCAGCGGTTGGTTCTGGTGGCCGCCCTCCTGCCGATCGCCTTACTGGCCAATTTCATCCGGGTATTGATCCTGATGCTGATCACCTACCATTTTGGCGATGCCATTGGGCAAAGCTATTGGCACGAGGTTGCCGGCATCCTGTTATTCGTCTCCGCCTTTGCCGGCCTCTACGGGCTGGACAGCCTGCTGAGAATGATCGCGCGGCGCTTTGGGCAGTCGCACAGATTCTCCATTCCTCATCCGGCGGGGCTATTTGAATCTAGGCATGAGGAGGAATCCTGCCATGCCCCCACAGCACCCGATGAAGCTTGCCTCCGTCCATCCTGGCCCTGGAGCACTCGACAACCGCTCATCCTTGTCATGCCCAGTTGGAAACGGACGCTTCTGCTGACTTTGGCCCTGGTAATCCCCGGGGTGATGTCAGCACTCATGACGCCCCGCAACCTGATTGCCAATACCAGGCCCCTGCCAGTCCTGGAAACCATGATCCCCCTCTCGTTTGCCGGTTGGCGGCATGACAAATTGACCGATCAGTTGCTGGTGTTACCGAAGCTGAAGCAACCCACCGATCTCCGCGACCAAGTCTTGGCACGGACTTACGTCAACAGCCAAGGACAGCGGGTCATGCTGTTCGTCTCTTACGGCAGCAATCAGTTGGGCCGCGAATTCCAAGAGCATCGCCCTGAGTTCTGCTACCGGGGGGCGGGCTTCACCCTGCTGGAAACCGGCGACGCCAGCCTGCCTCTCCTGGCCCAGAACCTATCGGTGAGACAACTCCTAGCGCAACAATACGACCGCTTCGAGGCCATCACCTACTGGATGACAATCGGCGATCAACCCACCATGCCCGGGGTTCCGCGTAAGCTTGTGCAATTGCGATATGGGCTCTTGGGGGAGATACCTGACGGCATGCTGGTGCGGGTATCCAGCCTGGTGAACAATGCTGAGGATGCTTTCGCCCTGCAAGCCCGGTTCATTGCGGATCTAAGTCTGGCCATCCCACAGCTTCTTGGTTTTAGAGCCGTACCGGACCCGTCCGCCGCAAACTGAACGCCACTGATGTCGTATCGGACGCTTCCTAAGGCACTCAGAACCCCTAGGCTGGGACCAGCGGCTCCAGCAGATAGCTGGCACCGAAATGGGCCAGGCAGCGGCGCAAAGCGGGACTGGCGCCGACACAGAACAGGGGCTGTTGGTGCTTGAGTTGATGGCCCCGCAGCAGGGCTAGAAGCCCAAGGGAGGCGCTGTCCAGGTGGCTGACCCCAACCAGGTCAAGCCTAACCGCCCGAGGTCGACTATTGAGGACTGTCAGGGCCTCACGCAGGGGCTTCAACCCCGCTTCGCCCCAGAACCCGCTCAGGCGCAGATCCAAATGGTCTTTGGTATCGGCAATGAATTCCAGTTCTCCGGCCCTGGATGGGGCACGACGGCTCAGGATCAGGGCCGGCAACCCGTGCCGGAGCAGATAGCTCAGAAAGCCGAGACCATCCTGCCAGTAACGCCGCCAGAGCCCGGGCTCCTCCTTGATCCGCCACAGCCATTCCAGGCCGAGTTTACCGACCAGACCCGGGGCCCGGGCCACGGAGCCGGCCACGAAGTTCACCACCGCCCCCAGATGGCTGACCACCGGTATCCGCAGACGCCCCAGATTGCGCAGGATCCAGGCCTGCCCCTTGCGCGCCCCCAGGGCTACGACCAGGAAATCCGCTCCGCTGGCGTTGATGGCTTTCAGGGTCGCCGGGTCGCTCATCTCCTCGACGCCGCCGAAGCCGGGGGACAGATGACCCTTACAGCGCATGGGGTCGCCAGACCGGTTGAGATTCTCACAGGCCTGGCCGGCAAAGCCCGGCGGGCCGCCGAAAAAGTGCACTGAGATCGGCCGGGCGCGCAAGTGCTGGAACAGATCCGAGCCGGGGACCCGCTGCCGCAGTGGGAGGCCCTGCAGGCGGGCCAGCCAGACCACCGGCATGCCGTCTGGCAGGGATAGTTCGCTTTGCAGGACGGAATTGCGAAACGCTTCATCCCGCTGGCAGGAGATCAGCCAGTTCAAATTGGGGGTCGAGAGGAGAAAGCGCCGGCCTGACCGGGCCGCAGTGGCGACCTGGTCCACCGCCGTGGCCATGTCGATGGCATCGAAGGGCAGGCCCAGCAGCAGGTACACCGGGCGATGGAAATCGGTGTAGCACTCCAAGGGGAGGGATGACTCGAATTCAGATGTGAAAGGGGCTTTAACCATCTCAATCCCCCCGACGGGTCAGACGCCTCAGAACACGCCGGAACGAGCGGTGCAACATCCAATGCAGGCGCGACAGCCAGCGCATTTGCGCGTAAATGGTGGACAGGATACGTTCCGAACGCTTGGTCTGGGTGAAATTCAGCACGGCGCTGACCGCGGGCACCTCGGCCAGGACCAGGCGGTCGATGGATTGGCGCAGATCCCGGTAGAGGCTGTCGTCCTCCCGGCCGACCAGCAGGACCGCGTCGGCATGGGCGGAAACGTGGTAGGCAAAGTCATCGTCCGCCAGGGCAGCCACATCCAGCAGGATCAGGTCATAGTTGTCCCGGAACCGCGCCAGCAGCCGCAGGAAGGCCGGCCGGTCGGCCAGGCCCTCCCCGGCCTCGCCCGCCGGGAGGATGTCGATCTGGCGACGTGGGTCCCACTGCACCAGGCCCTTCAGGTCAAGGTCTTCATCCTGAAGGGCCTCCCACAGTCCGGGACTCGGCCGGAGGGCGCCCTGTGCCCTGGCCAGACCCGGCCGGCCGAGATTGCACTCCACCAGCAACAGACGGCGACCCCGGGCACCCAGGGCGTGTGCCAGTCCCAGCGCAAGGGAGCTGACCCCGCAACCGGTCCCGAGGCCCGACAGGGCGAAGACGCGGGAGCCGTGCCGCTCCCACTCCAGTTCGAACCGCACCGCCAGGGCGCGGATGGCGAGGGCCGTCGGGTGGCGGGGCCACTCGAGGGTGACCTCGGCAAAGCTGCCGGGAGGATGCTCCGGTCCCTCCAGAATGGGGATGGGGCCGGCCCCCGGGCCGCCCAGGGCACTGTTCACCTCCTTGGGATCCCGCAACCGGTTATCGACGAAGTCGAACACCAGGATGAAGCTGAAGGCGCCGCCAAAGCCGAGGAGGATGCTCATCACCGCCAGGGCCTTGGCATTGGTACTGCCGGGTCCACCGGGTTTCAGGGCCATCTTTTCGATGTAGATCTGGACCGGTGCCATGGCCTCCATCTCGGCATCGTCGATCCGACTGTTGAGGGCTTGCAGCCGCTCCCGTAATTGATCGATGGTGTACTGAAGGCCGGACGCCTCGTAGATCCCCTGGGCCACGCGATGATGTTCTTGCGCGGCCTCGCTCAACAGCCCTCGTATGTAATCCAATTGCTTGGCGGCGGCCTCATCGGCGTTGGTGGCGCGAATCAGCTCCTCGGTGAACCCGAATAAACGGGTGGACTGCAATTGGTTAATGGTCTGTTCGGCGACCCGGATCTTGTAGTTATGGAGGTAGTCCTCCATGGCCTGGATGCGCGCCTCGACATTCTTACGGTCTTGGTTGTCCACGGTGAGACCGTCGATGCTCTTGCGAAGCTCCGCCGTTTGCTCGTAGGTCCAGAGTTCCATGCGGGTGATGCCGAAGTTATCCGCCACCCGCTGATTGGCCAGGGGCTGAAGGTCCAGTTGGGACAATTCGGTCAGATTGGTCACGGCCTGGTCGTACAGGATGTGCGCCTCGGAACGCCGGATCTCCGCGTCCAGATAGAGCTGCTGGATCTTGTCCAGCTTGCTGACGTGAGCGGTATAGCCTTGGTGCAAGACCACCCCCTCGACCAGGTCCGGGTTGGGCTTGAGCAACAATGCCTGAGATTCCTCGAGCCGGCCCAGAATCCTGTCCCGTTCCCGGGTCAGATAGGTGATGCGCCGCAACTGCTTGCCTTGCTGTTCGTCCTGAACCTTATCCACGAAGGCCTGCATCACTTGATTCAGGACCTCGGCCAGGCCATGGGGCTGAGGCGCGGTGATGACGACCATGACCAGGTAGGTCTGAGGGACCTCCCGAACGTCGATGTGGGCCTTCAGGCGAAAGGCATTGACCTGGGGCGGATCGGTCGTGACCAGAAAGCTGGGATACTCCTCGGGCTTGAGGCGCTGCACTGCGACGGACAGCAGATCAATAGAGGTGAGTCGCTGGACCATGGTGCGGGTGAAATCGCGGAAGGCGCCGGGAAAAGGGTCGCGCTCCCGCCCGCTCACTGTCATTTCCTTGCTGGGATCGATCAGCAACAGACCATCCGTGCTGTACAGGGTCTTGACCCGGGGCAGCAGCACGAAGAGCAGGAAGGCCGCCAGCACCCCCCCCAAGAGCAGGATCAGGGGGGCACGGCGAAAGACGAAGGCCATCACCAGGAAGGGCTTGCCCTTTTTGCCCTCGCTGAGATTCCCGCGCAGGGGGGAGGTCTGGTGAGGAAGATCCGCCATTACCGCCTTCTGTGATAACCGGCGCGTAAGCGCTCACTCTCCCTAGTGCCTAAGGTGGCAGAGGTAGCGCAACCCGCTAATTCTCTTACTCCCTCCCCCCTGGCGGGGGAGGGTTGGGGAGAGGGGGTCTGAATGGTTTCACCGGCGCGAATCAATTTTGGGTGCTTCATTTCCGCCCCTAGGGATTGGCCAAGTTCATGACGCTGATGGTGGGGAGCAACCGGCTCAGGTAATAATTAAAGTTGCTGATCCCCCGTTCCGCCACAAAGACCAGGTCCCCTTCCCGCAGGGTATAGTTCTTACGCAGATCGGCCCGTTCCACCAGGTTGGCGAGGTCGATCCGCTCCACCAGGCCCGCCTCCCCCTCGGCGCGCACCAGATAGATCCGGGTGACGTCCGCGTCCTTGGTCAGGCCCCCGGACTGGGTCACCGCATCCAGCACCGTCATGGGCGCACGAAGCAACAGGGTCCCCTGATTGCGCACCTCACCCAGGACATAGGCCACCGAGGCCTGGCCCTGGGGAATCAGGACCACGTCACCGTTCTGCAAGCGCGCGTTCAGGGCCAGGTTGCCGTTCTCGATCAGATCACGCAGGTCGATCCAGATCACCCGGTCCTTGCCGCGCCCGATAATGCAGCGATTGATCGGCGGGCTGTTGCCCTGGGTATCCTTGACCACCCCGCCAGCCATGGCGATGGCCTCCAACAGCGTCGCGGACGTGGGGATATGGATGATACCCGGGTTGGAGACCTGCCCTAGCATCAGGATCTTGTTGTTCTTGAAGCTGCGCATCAGCAGCGTCACCTCGGGCGCCTCATAGTAGGGCTCCAGGGCTTTGCGCACGTAATCGGTGGCCTCCGGGATGCTCATGCCCTGGATCTTGACCAGACCGATCCGGGGGAGGGAGACGAGGCCATCCGGTGAGACCGTCACCAGGGGGACGCTGACATCCTCCCGGCCACGCACCAGCAAGGAAAACTCATCACCGGGGCCCAGGCGATAAACGTCGGCGTCCGCGCCGGTAAAGTTTCTGATCTGCTCCTCGCTGGCGAGAGGCTGATCCATGCGCCGTCTCAGCTCAAGCAATTGACCGACCACTTCCTGGTCCAACTTCTCATAAGGGGTGGTGGCCGGGTCACCGGCACCTTCCGCGACGCCGTAACGGCCGGGCTCGGTGGCCACCGAGGCGCAGCCGGTCAGCCACAGCAGGCCCCAGGCCATCAGCAGCCACGAAGTAGCCGCGAGGCGTTTGGAGATCAGTCCAGCGGGCAAGGTTCCAGCCCCCTGGTCGCCAGAGGGAACCCCAGGGGGGGCTTGATCACGCGGGGCCGGGGACGGATCAACCGGGCCTTCATGACCGCCTGGCCCGGGCGAGCCGGTGCAGGCGTTCGGTACTGCGCCGCTTGCCCAGGAACAGGCTGGACCACTGGTAGCGACGCAGAAAACGGCGAAATTCCAGGTCATCGTAGCGGGGGGCGCCGGACCAGAGGCTGCGCACGTAACCCCACCACATCCCCAGCCCCCCCACCACCAGGGGCGGCCGGGTCATGCGATAGAGGGCGCTGGCGGTCATGTAGGCCAGGCCGGTGCCCATGAAATACTGGCCGAAGCCGTGGCGCATGCGCCCGGTCCAGAGGCTTTGCTGGCTGGAGCCCATGGGCCGCAGGTGGACGAAGCGGGTCTCGGGGTCGTCCCGACTGTAGGCCATCCAACCCAGCATGCGGCAGCGGTGGCAGTCGATGCCATCCCACATGACTTCCCGGACGAAGCCGCCAATCTCCTGAAAGCACTCGCGGCGGTAGAATTTAGTCATGCCCACGGACATCTCGTCGCCACACTTTTCGCTGATGAGCCGGCTGTGGTCCGGGCTCCAGAAATAGGGCTTGCCGCTGCAGGTACCCAGGGCGGGCTCCGCCGCCATCCAGGAGAGGAGGGTGGCGAAATAGCCCGGGGGAATATCCAGATCCAGGTCGAATTTGCACAGAAAATCGAACTGGTTGAGATCGACGGTCTCCAGCCCGGCATAGAAGGCGTCGATCACCCCGGGACCCACCGCCCGGCGTCCCCGGTCCTCGCGGCGCACCACCCGGATCCAGTCCACCCGGCCCGCGTACTCGGCCAGGATCCCCGGGGTCTCATCGCTCGAGCCGTCATCGACGATGACCCAGAGCGCCGGCGGCACCGTCTGCGCCAGCACCGCATCGAGACATTGACGGGCGTAGGCCGCCTCGTCACGGCAGGGGGTGATGAGCAGGTAGCGCGGTGCCGTCATGGGTGATCTCACCAGGGTTAGGGGCAGGGTTAAGGGGAGGGATGCTGAACAGATTACGGTGAGGGTTAAGGGAAGATTAACGGCGACAAGGCGTTACCCCAGGCAAGCAGGGCAAAAACAGTGGGAACCAGGACCCCGGTCATGATCCAGCACGCGAATCCCGGCCTGGATGGCGGCGAGGCGAGGCATGCCGCAGAGCCTGCTGGAAGCGCCGCAGGTTGGGCTCCAGGCCAAATTCCTGGCGGACCCAGACCTGCCCGCGCCGGGCCGTTCCTTCCCGCAAATCAGGGTCCTGGAGCAACCGCAAGATCCGCCCCGCCAGGGCCTCGACATCCTCTGCCGGTACCAGAAAGCCGCTCTCACCATCCTGAATGAGTTCGCGGATGGTGTCCAGGTCACCACTGACGCAGCAGAGGCCGCTGGCCATGGCCTCCATCAGCACCACCGGGATCCCATCCTTGTCGCCGGCGGCATCGGTCCGGCATGGCAGGACGAAGAGGTCCGCCTCCGGCAGGGTGGCGAGGATCTCAGGGTTGTCCCTGGCCCCGGCCAGCTCGACGACCCCGGTCAGTCCCAGCTGCGTCACCAGGGCCTGGAGGGCGGCGGCCTCGGGGCCATCGCCCAGGATGCGACACTGGCACTCCTGACCCGCGGCCCTGACCAGGGCGACGGCCCGGATCAGCAGGTCGAAGCCTTTTTTGGGCACCAACCGCCCCACCCCTAGCAGCAGCGGGGGTGACTTCAGGGCCCGGTCGGGCTGGCGCTGGGGGCCGTCCAGGGGCACCCCGCAGCGCACCACCGGATAGTCCTGGTCCGGGCGCGGCACCAGGGACTGATAGAAGGCCCGGTGCCAATGGCTGATGCAGCGCACGAAATCCGCGCGCTGGAGTTTTTGCTCCAACAGGGAGGCATCCCGGAAGAGGTCCGCGGCATGGCCGGAGAAGCTGAAACCCAGGCCCATCTGACGAGCGGCGTACATGGCGATGGTGGTGGAGACATGGGCCATCTGGGCATGGAGATGGTCCGGCTCCCGCCCCCGCAGCCGGCTTGCCAGGGCCAGGCCCCCCAGGCACTGCCAGAGGATCTTCAGCCGGGCCAGCGGACGCAATTCCCGAGCACCCAGGGCATCGCCCAGGGCCAGGGCCAGGGTGGACAGGGTCCGCCGGGGGCGCCGGGACAGCTCTTTGAGGGCCGCCAACAGCATGGCCAGGGGCCCCGCCCCATAGACCGGAATGGCCTGCTCCGCCAACCGGCGCAAGGCCGGCTCCCGCCATTGATCACCGGGGTCATGCACCGAAGCGGTGATCACCTCGACCCCCAGGGCGCGCAGGCCCAACACCTCGCGATAGACAAAGGTCTCGGACAGCTTGGGCAACCAGGGGGCGATGACGAGCAGGCGTGGGGATTCCATGGTTCAGACCTCGCCCCTGGCGGTTGGGGCCGTAGAGACCAGGTCGCGCTCCTCCCGGGGAGGGATCAGCCGGGCGGGAATACCCACCGCCGTATAACCTGGTGGCACATCCTGAAGAACCAGGCTCATGGCACCGATGCGGGCCCCCCGGCCGATACGGATCCCCCCCAGGACCTGGGCATAGGCGCCGAAGTCGACCTCGTCCTCCACCACCGGCACCGGTCCACCCTCCTCCCGGTTGCCGATGGTGACGCCCTGCCGCAGGGTGCAGTTGGCCCCCATCCGCACCCCGGAGTGGATGAAGATATTGCCGAAATGAAAGATGCGCAGGCCGGGACCGATCTCGGTGGCCTTGGTGAAACTGACCCCGGTCAGGGTCTCCACCATCCGGAACAGCAGCCAGTAGAGCCGGTCCAGCAGCCAGCGCGAGGCCCCTGGGGGACGGCGGTCATTCCAGCGGCCGAATCGATAGACCGCGATGGCCCAGAGGGATTGTTCCCGGACCAGGGCACTCTCCGGATAGCGGGCCCGATCGGCCCGCCAGTCGGATGCCGGCCTGGCACCGGCACCCTTATATTCGATGAGCTGAGCGGCCCGCCCCTGTCGTTGGTCGCGCAGATAGCGCCGCTGGCCCACGAGCTGGGCCCACTTGCCCAGCAGGGTCAGCCCGCCATAGGCCAGGGCCCGCCACCCCGGCAGGAGCCGCCGGGCGGGGCGGGCGATGCGTAGTGCCTGAACCAGCCAGAGTCCCAGCCCGGCCCCCAGGCCGAGCAGTGCGCCCACCCACCCCAAGAGCAAGGCCAGCAGCAGGGCCAGCCCCAGGGTGGCGCCCCCCCAGCCCAGGGTCCAGCGCCGGGCACTGGTCACCATGTTGGCAAAGGGCGGGTCGCCGCCCTGACCCCCCAGGGCCTGGCAACGGCGCAATACGTCCAGGGAGCCGTACCCCCCGCGCACCATCCGCCGCCACCAGTGTCGAAACCGCAGCAACTGGGCGTCGTGCAGGGTCATGTCCTGGCCCAGTCGATGGATCTCGTGACCGGCGCGGCGCAAGCGCCAGCACAGCTCCGGCTCCTCGCCCGCGATCAGGGCCTCGTTGAAGCCACCGGCTGCGGCAAAGGCGTCGATCCGGTACAGGGCATCCCCCCCCACGGCGGCGACGGGGCCGGAGGGGCCATCCCACTCCAGGTCGGCGATGGCGTTGTAGAGGGAGCGATCCGGGTAGCGCTCGCAGCGGCGGCCGCAGACCGCGGCCACCCCGGCACGGGGCGCCAGATAGCGCCAGGCCTGCTCCACCCAACCGGGTAGGACCTGGCAATCGCCATCGAAGAAATGCACAAATTCCAGTCGCGGCGCCAGTTCCCGCAAGCGGGCAAGACCCGTGTTACGGGCCCGGGCCATGGAAAAGGGCTGGCTAAGATCCAGCTCAACCACCTCAGCCCCCAGTCCCGCCGCCACTGCCTGGCTACCATCGCTGGAACCGGAATCCACGTAGATGAGGCACTCGCCTTGACCGGCCAAGGAAACCAGACAGTCGCGTAACCGCTCGCCCTCGTTTCGACCGATCACCACCAGACCAACAGGGGGGGCGGGAGACTGGCCGGAGGGAGATGCCACTTTCATGGGAGCGCCCTCACCGGGTCAGCCAATCATGCAAGTGCCAATCTGGAATCAGGTCGATTCCCAGGCTGGTCTTGATCATGTAGAGGATGCTGAAAACCCCGATGCCCATGACCAGGGCGCTGAACAAAAAGATCGACATGCTCAGGATACCCATGCTGGTCCAACCCACTTGGCTGCTGAGGCGACGGAGCAGACTCTCCGGAAGGGGTGCCCGATCCAGCTGTTCCTGCACCAGACATCCTTCCTTGGAGGTTCGGCACTGGGCATGGGCCTTGATGGTCTTGGCCACCGCCTCGCGCATGCAGGGGGGCCCACTCCGGTGCCCTGACACCTCGATGGCCTCCGCCACCGCCTGGGCCAGGGTCCTGTTCTCGGTGGCCTGACGGACATAGCGAAAAACCCCCGCCAGATTGACGGCGGCGATGGCCAGATCCTCGCTGGACGCGGTCGGGGCGAAGAGGCGCATGACTGTCTGATTGCGGCGACGCAATTGGCCAAGCCATTCCAGCCCCGCCATGTCCGCCAGATCGGTGGCCACCACCACCACTGCGACCCCCCCGCCGGCCAGGACCAGTTCCGCCTCATGGGCCGAGGCCACGGCAACGCGGGTATAGTCCGGCAAGGCGGCCGCCAGTTCGGCGCACTCCGCCGCGCTGCCGGCAGCAACCAGCACCACGGGGGCGCCAGGGGGGCCTGGATACACCCTGTCATGATTACCCATATTCACGGACTGTCCTGCTGCTGGCCCTTGGCGCCAGACAAGCTAAAAAGCCTGTAAGGCCTGATAAGGCTAATAAGGTCAATAAAGCTGATGGGGCTGTATCCCGGTTCAGGAAGAGAGACATCACTGTGATCGCGGGTCAAGGTGGTGGCCCACGACCAGGATGGATCAGATTAGATCTGATCACCGATCATTCTAGACGCAAAGACCGGACGCGGAAAACGGATTGCCGCCCCCGCCGGAATAAGCCGCTGGATGCCCGCCCCTACCAGGAACGATCCACGGGCAGGATGGCGGAGGAGGGGGGCCGGCGATCAACTTTCCCGCCAGTTTTCCCGCCGGCTTGTCGCACGGCTGGGTTATGTGTACCCTCCGGGTCAGCATTGTTTTGCCAGCGCCATTATCCCCTCCGCGCCGGTGAGGATTCCTCAGCCCCTTCCGCGTTATCCCTGATTGACCCTTACCAGCGGTCATGCGGGCGATTCAGGCCCACTATGCAGCAGTCAGTCACCCCGCTTCGCGTCCTTATCATTGCCGAGGCCTGCAATCCGGAATGGGTCAGCGTTCCCTTGGTGGGTTGGGCCCATGCCAGGGCCCTGCTGCGCCGGGTCAATGGCCATCTCGTCACCCAGAAGCGCAATCAGCCGGCCCTGGAGCGGGCGGGGTTGGTCGAGGGGCGTGACTTCACCGCCATCGATTCCGAGGCCGTCGCCAAGCCCGTCTACCGGCTGGCCTCGTTGTTGAGGGGCGGCGAGGGTAAAGGGTGGACGACCCTGACGGCCCTCTCTGCCTTGACCTATCCCTTTTTCGAGTGGCTCGTCTGGCGGCGTTTTTCGTCGGCCATCAAACAGCATCAGTACGACATCGTCCATCGCCTCACCCCCCTGAGCCCCACGGCACCCAGCCTCCTGGCCCGACGCTGCGCCAGGGCCGGCGTCCCCTTCATCCTCGGCCCCCTGAATGGGGGCGTGCCCTGGCCCCGGGAATTCGATGCCGCGCGACGCCAGGAACGGGAATGGCTAAGCTATATCCGCTCCCTTTACAAGGTGCTGCCGGGTGCCCGCGCCACCCGCCGCCATGCCGCGGCAATCATTGTCGGTTCCCGCGATACCTTGCAGTTGGAGGCCGCCGAATTTCATCCGAAATGTTTTTATATCCCGGAGAACGGCATCGACCCCGCGCGCTTCAATCTGCGCCGGACCCACCCCGCCACCCTGCCCCTGCGGGTGGCCTTCGTCGGACGGCTGGTCCCCTACAAAGGGGCGGATATGCTGCTGGAGGCGGCGGTGGATCTCATCCGGGAAGGTAAAGTCATCCTGAAAATCATCGGGGATGGCCCCCAGCGCCCCGCTCTGGAGGCGATCATCGCGCGGGAGGGGTTAGGGAGTGGCGCGGAATTGACAGGCTGGATCGACCATGCCCGCGTGCAGCAAGAACTCATCACCATGGACCTGTTCGCCTTCCCCAGCATCCGGGAGTTTGGCGGCGCCGTTGCCCTGGAGGCCATGGCGGTGGGGCTGGTGCCCGCCGTCGTCGCCTACGGCGGCCCCCGGGATCTCGTCACCCCGGAGACCGGTTTTCTGGTTCCGATGGGGTCCCGGGCCAGCATCATTGGCGGCTTCCGTGAGGTCCTCAACCAGGTCGTCGCCAGCCCCCATCGGCTGGATGAGCTGGCTGAGGGGGCCTACCGTCGCGCCTGGCAGCTTTATACCTGGGAGGCAAAGGCTGGCCAGGTAATGAAGATCTATGACTGGCTGACCCGGCGGGGCGCGAAACCGCATTTCTCCTGTCCTCTGCAACTGGAGGACATCTGACATCCCCGGGTATCTAACCGGGATATCTCAGGGAATCCCCTAGGCGGATTCCCGGTCATCTAGCAGGGCATGCAGAAAGTCGGCGTATTGACGGCAGATCACCGGCCAGGAAAAACGCGCCCGCAAATCCTCGCGCGCGGCTTGTACCAGGGCCGCGTCCAGGGGTTTTTCCAGGGTGGCGGTCAGTTCGCGGACCAGGGCGTCCGCATCCGCGGTATCCAACAGCCGACCGCTGTGTTTGAGAATCCAGCGGGTGCTGGGCGTGTCGTGGGCCACCACGGGCAAACCGCAGGCCGCTGCCTCGATATAGATGTTGCCAAAGGCTTCATCGCGGCTCAGATGCAGAAACACATCGGCGCAACGATAGACCGCCGGCATGCGGTCCGAGGGGACCGTGACGCGCCGATAACGGGGACCCAGCAACTCCTGGCCAAGCCGGTCACATTCCTCACGCAAGGGGCCGTCACCCGCCAGTAGTAGGTGGGCGCCGGGCAAGGCGGCAACCGCCCTGACGCCTTCGAGGGGAAACTTGGACGGGATCAGGGCGCTGACCATGCACACCAGGGGTACCCCGTCAGGCAAACCAAAAGCGGCGCGTTCGGCGGGGCCGGGGGTGAAACGGTCGAGTTCCACGCCATTGGGGATCAAGGCGCATCGCCAGCGCTCCTGGTTGCGCTGCTGGTAGACGGGATTGGTACAGACCAGACCATCGCAGCCGAACCAGCGGTATTCCCGATTTCCCGCGTAGGCGGGCCAGTCCCCGTTCTCGGTGACGAAGACGTGCAAGGGGCGACCCGCCTTGCGCTTGGCTCGCAGCACCCAGTTCACAAAGGGATAACTGCACGTCATGGTCAGATCGAACCGGCTTGGGTCGAAGGCTTGCCATAGGGAAGGGACGAACGTCAGTTCCTCCCACCGGTATTCGGAGCGCAGGGGCGGAATGGACGGCCAGTTGCGGAACCGCTCCCGCGGGACCATGCGCCCTTGCAGCCAGCCATAGGCTTGGCCTGGCCGGGCGGGGCCCGTACCCATCAGGGTGACGTCAAAGCCTTCCTCGCTCAAACCGACGCCAAGCTGCTCGAAGGCGGTTTCAGCGCCGCGCGCGACGGCGTGCAGGCCAGGTAAAGCAATGAGAAGACGCGGTTTCATGATGGCTCGGCGGCGAGGGAATGGGTGAGGACCTGAAGGTTGGATCGCACCCCCTGGTACTTGGACGTCCGCTGCTGGCCGGAGAGGCGCAGCCAGGCAAGCCGGGTGGCGAAGGCCAGGACATAGACGAAGCGTACCCAATATTCCGCCCAGCGCCCATAGCAGGCCCGCTGCACCTGAAAGCGGGCCCGCCAGATCAGGCGTTGGCGGCGTTGGTCCAGGAGACGACTGGCATCGGAAGATGCACCCCCCAGGTGGGTGATGGAGGGGACTGCGTCAAAGCGAACCTCCCAGCCGTGACGCCACAGGCGGTGACACCATTCGCAGTCTTCGCCATAAAAGAAGAATCGCTCATCCATGAGCCCGGCTTGGCGGATGGCGTCGGATCGCACCAGCATGAAGGCACCACCGATCCAGTCGACGGCCCGTCCCCGGGCGGTTTCCCGATCCCAGCCGGGATCATCGGGATCGGCCCAGGCAAAGAGCCGGGGCAACAGGTAGGGCAATCCCAAGGCGCGCAGGGTTTCCCGGTCGGGCCGGGGGAAATGCCGGCAGACATTCTGCACCGAGCCATCGGCGTTGCGCAGCATGCAGGAAAAGGCGCCGGTTCGCGGGTGGTCTTTCATCCACTCGATGGAAGTCCGCAGACAGTCCGCGTGCACCAGGGTGTCGCTGTTGAGCAGAAGTTGAAAGGGCGGACTATCCTCCCCCTCCAGGACCAGCCGCATGGCGTGGTTATTGCCGCCGGCAAAGCCCAGATTCCGCTCCAGGGGCAGGAACCGGATCCAGTCGCGCCAGCCCTCCCGATCCAAGGCACTGCCCAACACCGCGAGGGAGTCATCACCGGAGGCATTGTCGATCAGGATCACGTCGAAATGGGGATAGTTCCGACGTTCCGCCGCCAGGGTGCGCAGGCAGGCCAGGGTCAGGTCCGGGGTGCGATAGTTGAGGATGTGGATGGTCAGTTCGATCATGGCCAGGTATCCGCGTAACACCGGTGATTCTTGTCCCGGTTAGGGGTTTGCGGTAACGCCAATCCTCCAGAGCGGGTGGCAAGTCACAGCTCAGCGGGGCAAGGACCGCGGCCTCCGGGTGTTAGGTGCCAGAGGCCCGCGACGGGTCAATGCTTGGCCAGGAACGCGTCGAAATAGGCGATGGTCGGCTTGAGGCCATCGCGCAAGGGGACCTTGGGCTCCCAGCCCAGGACGGACTTGGCTAAGCCGATGTCGGGCTGGCGCTGGCGAGGATCATCCTGGGGTAGGGGCTGATGTACCAGGGGCGAACGGGAACCCGTGAGGTCGCGGATGGCCTCGGCGAGTTCGATCATGGTGAATTCGCCGGGGTTGCCGAGGTTGAGGGGGCCAGTGAAGTCGTCGGGGCTGTCCATCAGGCGCACGAAGCCCTCGATAAGGTCGTCCACGTAGCAGAAGGAACGGGTCTGGGTACCGTCGCCATAGAGGGTGATGGGCTGGTTGCGCAGGGCCTGGACGATGAAGTTGGAGACGACCCGGCCGTCGTTGGGGTGCATGCGCGGGCCATAGGTATTGAAGATGCGGGCGACCTTGATGCCCAGGTGGTGCTGACGGCGGTAATCGAAGAACAGGGTCTCGGCGCAGCGCTTGCCTTCGTCATAGCAGGAGCGGGGGCCGATGGGGTTGACGTGACCCCAGTAGCCCTCCGGCTGGGGATGGACCTCGGGGTCGCCATAAACCTCGCTGGTGGAGGCTTGCAGGATCTTGGCCCGCACCCGCTTGGCCAGGCCAAGCATGTTGATGGCGCCATGGACGCTGGTCTTGGTGGTCTGCACGGGATCGTGCTGGTAATGGATGGGGGAGGCGGGGCAGGCCAGGTTATGGATTTCGTCCACCTCGACATAAAGCGGAAAGGTCACGTCGTGGCGGAGCAGCTCGAAATAGGGGTTGTCGAGCAGGTGGGCGATGTTGTCCTTGGTGCCGGTGAAGAAGTTGTCGACGCAGATGACGTCGTGACCATCGGCCAGCAGGCGCTCGCAGAGGTGACTGCCGAGGAAGCCGGCACCGCCGGTGACGAGGATGCGTTTGCGCAGGGCGTAGTTCATGGCTGGCTTCTAACCCGTTTCGTGAAAGGAGGGGAGCGAGTATCCATCAAGCCGCAAGAGGCGGGCAGGTGAACTTGATCAGTTGGAGGTGAATGGCTGCAACCAACGCGCTGGGGGAGCCTGATTTTGGGCCCAGGTGGCTGAGGAATGCCCGGCCGGTTGTTCTCGGAGACCAGAATGCCTGTCACGATGATACAGATTCCTGTCAAGGATAAGAAATCCATGCCCTCGGCATGACCGGAATTGCCTGGTCACCCGCGGAAATCCCAGGCGTCGGTTGGAAAGCCGCTTCAGGTCTCTGTGGAGAGGATAGCCGCTATTTCCCGGCTGACAATGCCGGCCCCGATGCGGCTGTCGAAAAGCGCCTCGGCGCGTTCGCGGCCCCGGGCGCCGAAGGCCCGGCGCCGTTCGGGATCGTCCGCCAACTCCTCGATCGCCGCGGCCAGCGCCGCCACGTCCCCGGGCGCCACCAGGAGGCCACTGCCGCCTTGTTCGACCACTTCAAGGGCGCCATCCGTGGTAGTGCCGACCACCGGTAGGCCAAGGGCCATCGCTTCCATATAGACCACGCCCAAGGCCTCGGCGTGACTGGCGACGACGAAGAGGTCCCCGGTGCGCAGAAGGTCCCGAACGGCTTCTTCCGACAAGGGTCCCAGCAGCTTGGCGATACCGGTCAGGCCCAGAGAGGCGATCAGGGCCTCCAACTCGGCTGAGTAGGGACCGCCTCCGGCGATCTCGACCCGCAGCGAACAGCCCCGCGCGACCAGCATTGCGGTGGCGTGCAGCAGATCCTGGTGCCCCTTTGAGGGATGCAGGCGTCCCACCGTCACGACGCGAAGGGGACTCTCTCCCTTCTCTCCCTGATTCTCATCGCCGCAACGCTCGATTTCATTGCCGCCACGCTTGATCTTATCGACACCCCCCTGATCCCCCATGCTGCCCCCATGCTTTGTATCGGGATCACCTCCCTTCTCACCTGCCTTTTCAATCTCCCATTCAGTTCCCCGCTCACCAGGGTTCCAAAGATGCGGGTCCACGCCATGCCGGGCCACGCGGGTTCGCGCCGCGATCGCGGGAGCGAACTCACGCTGGATCTGTCTCAGCATCCAATCCGCCACCACGAAGATCCTGGCGCAGCGCGACAGTTTCTCGTGCATGGCGCCCCCCCACCACTCCAGTTTGGCGTTGATGGTGACGTCGGTGGTGAGGTCGAACAGGATCCCGGCCAGTTGCGCGATCAAAAGGCTGTTGGCGGGAGTCGCCACGTGGACGTGGCGGATCCCCTGGGCACGGCACCAGCGACCGAAGCGCCAGGCGGGCAGCAGCAGGGCCAGGGTCCGGAGCATGTTGGCCCCGCCGTCCCGCTGGATCCGATAGGCATAACGCCCGCTGTGTAGCATGCGCAGTGGATACCGGAAGGGCAGGACAAGGAGAGCCGTCAGGACATCCGCCACCGCTGGGGGCCAGAGATAGAAGATCTGACCCTTGACCTCGGCAACGAAGGCATGCCGCGCATAGTCCCGGGGGCCTGGCACCCGCGTGGAGGCCAATTTCACTTCCAGGCCGGTTTCCCGTAACCCGCAGATCTCGCGCCATAGCCAGGAATGGGTATGCCCGGGAAATTCGGGCATCAGGAAGGCGATGCGATGTTGTTTGGTATCTGCTGATGCCACAAGTGATCCCAGGGGTCCTACGTCAGAGGTCGAAAGGGGTGATAGGGCGCGAAGAAAATGGTAATCCAGTTGCTTCCGCGTGAGGGGTTGAATGGTTGCTCGACGTTAACGAGAGCCGGAGGACCCGTCAAGCCAACACTGGAGCCATCATCGGAGTTGGAGTATTCCCAACGGGGGGGCCATAGCCGGGGATACTAGGCGGGATACCGCTGGGCCAGGAACCATTCGGCCCGCTACTGGTATCGGGACGGGTTCTGAGCTAAATTCACTCAATGCCGGATACTTATATCCATTCTCCCTCTTTCCGCGAGATTAGGCTGACAACGCCCAGCAGATCGCTGGAACCTTCCTGGCCCCTCCCATCAGGCGCAAGTCATGGTAACGCCGCGCTGGGGTTCCGCCGGGCCGCGCCGCGGCGTCTCAGGTCCTGACCGGGAGACTCCTCCTTGACCCCCCTGGTCCCCCTGATGATGTGGGGGTGGATCCCCTTCACCCTCTGGCTGTTCTCCAGATTCAAACACCGCCATGCGGTGATCGCCGGCTTCGCCTTGTCCTGGATGTTCCTGCCCCAGTACAAGTACGCCTTGACGGGCCTACCGAATTACACCAAGGTCACGGCGATGAGTTACAGCATCCTGTTGGGGACCCTGATCTTCAACAGCGAGGTTTTCAAGCGCTATAAATTCCATCCCCTCGATCTTCCCGTCATCCTGTTCTGTTTTTCGCCGTTCATTTCCTCGGTGGTCAATGGCCTCGGGGCCTATGACGGCCTGTCGTCCGTGCTGAACCGCACCGCCCCCTGGGGTCTGCCTTATATCATCGGCCGACTCTATTTCACCGAGCGTAGTCATCTGGCGGAACTGGGCTTCGGCATCTTTCTGGGGGCCCTAATCTACATCCCCTTTTGTCTGTTCGAAGTGGCGATGAGCCCCAATCTCCACAACATGCTCTATGGCTTTCATCCCCACACCGACTTCAGCCAGACCAAAAGGGGCGGCGGTTGGCGCCCCCAGGTCTTCATGGAGCACGGACTGATGGCGGCGATGTGGCTGGTCACCGGCTTCCTCAGCGGCTTCCAGTTACTGCGCTCGGGTTGGTTGCATGAACAATTTCCCAAGTGGAAATTCATCTGGCTCCCCCTCCTGGGCCTGCTCGGCGTTACCGTGGTCCTCGCCAAATCCTCGGGGGCCCTGCTTCTGATGCTCCTCGGCATCGGCTTGTTATACGTCGTGCATTTCACCCGTTCGTCCCTGCCGATCTGGGTGGTCCTGCTCGTGCCGATCCTGTACCTCCTTGGCCGCGGCAGCGGCGTTTGGGACGGCCACGATCTGCTCGAATATGCATCCCGGATGGGCGATCCCGACCGCGTCTCCTCCCTGGCCACGCGCCTGCACCACGAGAACATTCTCGGCGATCGCGCCCGGGAACAGCCCATCTTTGGCTGGGGCGGTTGGGACCGTTCCTTCGTTCGTGACGAGGAGGGCAAGATCATCTCCGTCCCCGACGGCTTCTGGATCCTGATCTTTGGCTATAACGGCATCTTTGGCCTCGGGTCGCTCTTCGCCCTGCTGCTGCTACCGGCCCTGCTCTTCCTGCTCAAATATCCCGCACGACAATGGCGGGACCCCCAGGTGGCGGCCATCGCCGCCATGCCCTTGCTGATGATCATGTTTGCGATCGATAGCCTGATGAACGCCATGTTCAACCCGCTGATCGTTCTGCTCGCTGGCTCCCTGACCAGCCTCTGGCTCCTTGGGGGCCAGGAAACCAGGCCCTCTTCACCCCTCGCCCAACCACCACCGCAACGACCCGCCACCCGTTTGTTCTGACCCCAACCACCACGCGGATACCCCAGGGTATCCGCGCCGCCCCTTGAGCCCCATCGCCACCCGCCATGCGCCACCCTCGTCCCTCGGGTCCTACCGCCTCGGTATCCCCCCTCCCCAGTTTCCTCTTCAGGGTGAAAGTCACGTCAAAGTCTTTCATTTTCCGGTCGGTGACGCGTCGCCTCATGAGCATTGGCGTGATAGACAAGGAAATACCTTTCATCACCAGCGGTATGGCGAGCGACCTCATGCCGGTAAGCGGGCGGAGGGCGCCTGAATGACGACCACCCAGCAACTCGCCGTACGCGGCGCCTTCTGGACCCTGACCGGCTATGGCCTGTCCCAGATCCTGCGCCTGGGCAGCAACCTGGTACTGGCCTGGCTCCTGTTTCCGGAGGCCTTTGGCCTGATGGCCCTGGTGACGGTCTTTCTGCAGGGCTTGCAGATGACCTCGGACATCGGGCTCGGCCCCAGCATCATCCAGAACAAGCAGGGAACCGACCCCGTGTTTCTGCGCACGGCCTGGACCTTGCAGATCCTGCGTGGCCTCTTGCTCTGGCTGATCGCCTGGCTCCTCGCCCAGCCGGTGGCGGATTTCTTCGCCGCCAACGACCCCATGGCCGGGATGCTGGCGGATATTCTGCCCATCATCGGTCTGACGGCCCTGATCGACGGCTTCGCCTCCACCGGCATCCACCTGCTCAACCGCCAACTGGCCATGGCCCGGCTGGTCGTCCTGGATCTGGTGTCCTCCCTCATCTCCTACGCCGTGATCATCCTCTGGGCCTGGCTGAATCCCGAAATCTGGGCGATCGTGGCCGGCGGCCTGACCTACAGCCTGGTCCGGACCCTCCTCAGTCACGTCTGGAACCCCGGGGTCCGGGACCGATTGGGTTGGGATGGAGATGCCTTCCGGGAGCTCTTCCACTTTGGACGCTGGGTGTTTCTGAGCACCCTGGTCACCTTCCTGGCCCGCAATCTGGACCGGCTGATGCTCGGCAAATTCGTGGCCATGACCCAGTTGGGGATCTACAGCCTGGCGATGACCTTTGCCCAGGTCGCCATCCAGGTCGCCGTTCAGCTCAGCGCCAAGGTCCTCTTCCCCCTGTTGAGCCGACTGCAGGACGATCCAGAACGCCTGGTCAACGCCTGCCTGCGCGCCCGGCGGCCGGTGCTCTGGCTGAGCGGCGCCTTCTGTTCCAGCTTCGCCCTGATCGCGCCGCTGTTCTTCGACACCCTTTACGACGACCGCTACGCCGAGGCCGGCACCCTGGCGCAATGGCTGTCCCTCTATGTCTGGACCCACATCCTCCTGGTCAGCATGGATCGTATCCCCCTGTCCCTGGGCCACCCCCGCGCCCTGTTCGTCGCCAACCTGGCGACCACCCTCACCCTGCCCCTCGCCCTGCCCGGCTACTGGTACCTGGGCCTGCCGGGTTTCATCCTGGGGATGACCCTGGCAAATCTGGTCGCGCTGGGTTACCTGATCCTGACCCTGCCCTGCGGCCGTGCCCCCATGACCTGGCAAAGCACCCTGTTCTCCCTGGGCTTCCTGCTTTATACCCTGCCACTGATCCAGCTGCTGAAAGACCCCCACCTCTTCGGCAGCCCGCTGCTGCGGGCGGGCATGGTCATGATGGCCGCCAGCCTCCCGCCACTGGCCGGTATCGGCTACACCTGGAAGGCCCTACGTTCCAGGGCAAGCTGAACCGGCACCCGGCGGCTACCGGACCCGCTCAGGTCTGAGTGCCCGCCTCAGCGCTGCAAACGCCAGAGTCCCTGGACGGCATCCAACCCCAGCACCGGCACCCAGTGGCCCTGGGATTCCAGCGCCCACATCACCTCGGGTCGAGGCCGAACCTGCCCGGTCGCCACCAGGGCTTCTGGCGGTTCCGCTACCCAGCCGGAGGCGTAGATCGCCCCGGAGGAGGCTCGCTCCAGGGCCATGCCGGCAAGTTCACCGGCGGGGAGGTTGCGCACGGCCAGGACTTCCGCCGCACCATAAAAGCGCACCATGGCATCGGAGAGATAGCCGCCGTTGGTCAGCACCAGGTCACCGGACCGCAGTTGAGCGATCAGGTCGCGGTTCACCGCGTACCAGTAGTCGCGCTCCCGGTCCTGCATCGGCTGGATGCTGCCGACGAGATTGGCGGCGGCGATGGCCAGGGTCAACACCCAGGCCAGATGCCGGCTCCAGGGGTCCCCCAGGGCCTGCAACCGGAGCGCGACCAGGATGACCAGGAAGGGTAGGGGAAAGATCCAGAACTCGGGATTGGCCGGTTCCCACCAGGTGTTGAAGAGGGCATAGATCACCAGAACCGCCCAGGCCGTGCCCCGGACCCAGGTCCGTTCCGGCACCCCGGCGCTGGCTTCCGGTCCCGCCCTCAGCCAGACCAGGCGTATGGCCAGCACCAGGGTGGCGGGGACGGCGATGGCGAGCAACAGCAGGTAGGTACCCACCCGGACCGGCCCCAGGGAGGCCACCAGGAAGCCCTCTTCCAGCAACAGCTTGCCGGGAAACAAGCGGCCAAAACCGGCCGCCAGGGCCTCGTTGGCGAACAGGGCATGGCCGCCGATGACCGCCCGGCCGGCGCCGACCAGGGCCTTCAGCGGGCCGGTCGCCGTCCACTCGCTCCAGGCACCACCCGCGGCGTAACCGAGAATCCACTGCACCAGACCGGGCAGGGTACGCTGTCCGAATACCCCAACCCCGGCCAGGACGTAACTGGCGAAGATCAGGACGACCGCCCCGCCGATGGCCAGAATAAAGCGCCCCAGGCTGCGCCATCGCTCCGGCCCGGGCCGATCCCGCGTGACCAGCGCCAGCCCCAGGCTCAGGGTCAGCACGATGGCGAAGAGGGCATGCTGCTGATGCAGCAGGACCATCAGGGCCAACCCCAGCCCGAGCAGTAGCCAGTCACGACCGCGTTCCCGTTGAAGCAGGACCAGGGCCCGCTCCAGGCTGAAGAGGGCCAGGGCCAGCGGCAGGATATAGGTATCCGGGGCCATGGCGTAATGCCAGAAAGCGAAGCTGCCCCCGGTGAAACCGGCCGCGAGCAGCGCCAATCCCGGCCCCAGGCGCAAGCGCAACAGGATCGAGGCCAGCAGGGACAGGGCCAGGGCGCCGCCGAGCAGATTCAATACCTGCATCGGCCGCTCGGCCGTGCCGGTGTAGCCAAACCCCAACCAGACCTCGTAGAAGCCACGCTGGACCAGATTGAAGAGCAGATGATTGGGATGCAGCCACTGCTCCATGCCCCCATGACTGACCTCATGGACGTAACGGAGGGCATCCTCCGCCTCGGCATGATGGCTGGACAGGGTCAGCGCATAGACCAGCGCGGCGACCAGAAACACCCCGGCCGGCAGCCAGCCCTCCATTGGACGCCTGTTAGCGTGAAAATTAGGGGAAGGTCTTTCAATATCAGCGGAGTGGCGCGCCGTCTCACGACAGTTAGGTTCACCCATCTTCATTGCCCTCGCTCCGCGCTTCCCGCGGCGGTTCAGTGGCCGTGGTCGCCAGGGCCGCCACCCCCAGCCCCACCGCGAACCAGAGGGTGGTACTCCGAATCAGGACGGTGGCCGCGATGGCTTCCGGGGCGGCCACGCCATGCCAGATCAGCAAGGCCGCCATCACGCCCTCCGTGCTGCCCAGTCCGCCCGGAGTAAAGCTCAGGGCCCCGGCCAGCATGGCCAGGGCGAAGACGAAGGCGGCAAAGATGAAGGAGGCCTCGACCCCCATCCAGTCCAGGATCAGATGGAAGGCGAAGGCCTCTGCCGCCCAGCCGAGCAGGCTGAGGAGCGTGGCCAGCAGCAGCAGGGCCGGGCGATGACAGCGTTGGGCCTGGAGGAGGATCTCGAACCCATGTCCGACCCAGCGTTGCCAGCGGCCCAGGTGGGGGAGGCGGCGCTGCAAGCCCAGCAGCCCCTCCCGCCAGGCCAGCATGGCCAGCAACCCCAGACAAAGGAAACCACCGAGCAGGATCAGGGGCCAGGCCTGGGGATAGAGGCTCAGCCCAAGCAGGGTCAGCAAGACGATGGCGATCAGGTCCGACAGGCGTTCGCTGAAAAAGGCGGCGAAGCTGTCCGGGTAGGGGACGCCGCGCCGCTTGAGCAACAGGCCGCGAAAGGCCTCGCCGGCCTTGCCGGGGGTGGTGGTCAGGGCGAAGCCGGCCAGGTAGATCTGGAATCCGGGTCGCCAGGGTATCCGGTGCCCGAGGGTGCTCAGATAGAGATGCCAACGCAGATAACGCAGGCCGTAGTTCACCAGCGACAGCAGCAAGGCCAGGAGCAGTCCCGTCCCACCGACCTGGACCAGGGCGCCCCCCACCTCGCGCCAGCCCCCAAAGAGGGCGAAGCCCAGATAGCCCAGGGCGGAGAGCACCACGGAATAGATCAGGGCGCGATAACGCCATCCCGCCAGAAAGGGCTCGTGACTGAGGCTGGTCAAGGGCGGTAATCCCCGGTTGACTAAAGAGAAAGACGTTTGAACAGCGGCCGGGGAATCGCACGGATCACCCCCAGGATCAGCGCCCAGAAGGGGGGGACGTACAGCACGTCACGCCGACGTTCGATGCCGTGCACGATCCGCCGGGCGACTTGCTCCGGCGTCGCCACCAAGGCGCGCGGGAGATTGAGCCCCGCGGTCATGGGCGTGTCCACAAAGCCGGGGCGAATATCGACGAGGTGCACGCCGGCACGAAAGAGACGGGCGCGCAGGCCCTCGCAGCAGGTCGACACCGCGGCCTTGGCGCTGCCGTAGACATAATTCGAGGGCCGACCGCGATCGCCAGCCACTGAGGTGATGACCGCGATCGTGCCTCGGCCCTGCTCGGTCATGACATTGGCCAGGTGCAGCAACAGGGCGATCACGCTGGTGCCATTGACCGCGAATTCCCGCAGGGCCAGCTCAGGGTCGCGCTCGCAGGCGGTCTGATCCGGCAGGGTGCCGTGGGCGATCAGGACCCGGTCGATCTCGCCAAGGTCCCTGATCGCCGCTTGCACCAGCGCCGGATGACCGGCGGGATCGGCGAGATCCGCGCATTGCGTGGTCACGGCAACGGCGCCCCGCGCCCGCAGGTCGCTGGCGGTCTGTTCCAGCGGTTCCGGCGCGCGGGCGACCAGATGGAAATGGACCGGATCAGCGCCCTCCTGAGCGGCGACCTCCAGCCAGCGGCGGCAGCAGGCTCGGGCGATGGCCGAGGTGGCCCCCAAGATCAGGATGCGTTTCATGCGGTCACTCGTTGCCAGAAGCGGGAGAGCAGCAGGGGATCCCGCAGCCGTTCCAGGTCTTCCCAGCGCGGGTAGCTACGGCGGAAGTCGTCCGGGGTCATGTGCGCGTCCTTGGCGGGGTACAGCCGCCCGCCCGCCGCGCGCACCACGGCATCCAGACGGCCGAACAGCCCCGCGTTCCGGTCCCGGTGGTTGGGGAAGTCCAGGGCCAGGGTCACCCCGGGGCAGGGGAAGGACAGCCAGCCCGGGGAGGGTCGGTCGCCGAAGCGTTTCAACACCGCCAGGAAGGAACCCTGACCGCTGGCGGCGATGACGGCCAGCAATTCCGGCAGGGCGGTATCCGCAGCCGCCCAGGGAATCACGCACTGGTATTGCTGAAAGCCCTCTCGACCGTAGATGCGATTCCAGTGCAGCACCCCGTCCAGCGGATAGAAGAAGGGCTGAAAGCCGACCCGGGCGCGCTGGCGGCGAGCCGGATGCCGCCGCCAGTAGGCCTCGTTGAACAGACGCAGGGACCAGCGGTTCACCAGGGAAAAGGGTGGCGCGAAGGGCACGCTGAGACCGCCCTCCTTGAGGGGCTCCAGTTTGCCAGCGGGGGCGAAATCCCCGGCCATGTACACCCCGCGCCCGGCGGCGGCGCCCCGCGCCACGCAATCGACCCAGGCTACGCTGAACTCATGGACGGGATCCAGTTCGGCGGACAGGTCCAGAAACTCGCGCAAGGAGCCGAAACGCTGGGTCAGGCCATCGATCTGGCTGGAGTTGATGGGGACCAGGTGCACCTCGGCCCAGACCAGGACCCCGGTCAGCCCAAGGCCCCCGATGGTCGCCGCGTACAGTTCCAGGTTCTCATCGGCGGAACAGGTTACCAGGCCATCCTGGGAACGAAACAAGCCGAAACGCGGCACATGGCAACCAAAGGTGCCCTGGCGGTGGTGGTTCTTGCCGTGAACATCGTTCGCGATCGCACCCGCGACCGTCACGAAACGGGTGCCCGGGGTCACGCGCGGAAACCAGCCCCGGGGCACCGCCTGGGTCAGGATCTCGCCGAGGGTAATGCCCGGCTCCACCACCAGGATGCCCCGTTCCCAGTCGGCGGACAGTATCCGGTCCAGCGGGCGGGTCGACAGGACCCGATCACTGGCGGCGAGGCAACTGTCGCCATAACTCCGTCCATTGCCATAAGGCAAGGTCTGCCCCGCCTCCGCGTGCAGCGCCGCCAGACGCTGAGGTAAATCGGCGCGCCAGTGCACCGCAGCGCACTGCTGCGGATAGGGCGGATACCTACCCCAGGAAAGCACGGTATCGGTCATGTCGTCATCCACCACACCGGTCCGCGCCTCCGCTCAGGGCAGGGTGAGGCCAAATCCCGCACGGATGTAGGAATTCACCGCTTTGGCCGTGAATTGTTCGCGCCAGTTGAATCGCGACTGCTTAAGGGCCTCGGCGATAAAGGCATCATGGCTGGCTGACAGACCCAGGGACTGCTGATAGGACTCGATGGTTCGCTCCGGGTCAGGGAAACTGGGCGCGGTGGCGGTTGAGCCGACCTCATTGACCAGGGTCGCCCAGGCATCAAAGCCGTAACTTTTACTGCCCAGGCGGAACCAGCCCGCCGCTGATGGATCGTTGAAATAGGCATTATTGGCAAACGTGAAGCCGGCAAAAGGTTCCGGTTGATTTTGGATGCTGACGAGGTACTGAGTGGCATCGAATTGGCGGAACTGATTGCGCTCGATGATTCCCGAGCCACCCAGAGGCCAGTTCCCCTCAATCCCGAAGGCCTGCCCCTTCCAATCATAGGCAATGTTGTTGGCGAAAGTGAGGGACTTCTCGGTCAGGGTGACGGGACATCTATCCCAGTCCGGGGCGCAGGTCAATTTGAACGCGAAGCCCGCCGCCACTCCCGTGTCCTTGTTCGCGACGATGTTGTGGCTGACCACCGTTGGATTGGCCGTGAGCACGTCCAGACCCCAACCCCGAGGGAGGCTGGAGGAGATATCGTTGCCAGAGAGGACCACGTTGGCCGCCATTCGCCCGCCACTGCCACTGATGAAGGCGGCGATGGGATTTTTCAGGAAGAGATTTTCCTCGATGATTCCGCCAGGGCGCAGTTGCAACCCATGACTCGATGGGTTGCTGATGATATTGCCTTTGACGATAACGTCAGTATTATCAACTTGAATATAAAGGTTGTGATTGAAAATCGTTGGATAAGCATTGGGAATGGAATCATTTTTTCCATTGTAGTCGAACAGGGACTCCTCGATGAGCAGCCCGGTAATGCCACTCGCATAGATACCCTGGGCATGGGCTTTACCTGAAATGCCATAATTTTTATCGATGATCGAGCGGCGCACGGCAACCCTTTGCAACGGCATGGCCCCGATGTTTTGCGCGGTGAACTGACCAAAGGTCAGCCGGATATCTTCGAACAGGATATCGGCGCCAGGCATCAGCCAGGTCACCCCGGCGGGCGGCTGCAAGAGCCGGCCATTCGCATCCACCAGATTGGCATCGACGTAGCGATCGGAAGTGGGATCACGATGGGCCGCGTAGCCTTCAAAGCCCGAGAAGATCAGGTATCCGATCTCCGCCGGGGTCCCGCCACCACCCGTGACATTGAGAATCCGATCGGCGGGTCTCAGCAGCGGTCTTTTCTCCGCCTCACCCCAGGAATGCACCATCATGCGCTCCATCGGGGAACGGCCCGACTTCTGCCAGCGCCCCCCCCAACCTTGGGACAAGGCCTCTTCAAAGACATCGCCGCGCCGCAACAGCAGGATATCGGGATAACCGTGACGCAATTGGGCGTAGGCTTGCTGGATCGTTTTATAGGCCGCTATCGGCCCCACCGGTTTGAAGGGATCAGGGCCCACCACCGGACTGTCCTTCCCATAGACGAGGGCGTTGGCATCATCCCCGGAGGAACTGGAGACATAGACAATGCGACTATCCTTGTAGTAATCCGGGTGTTGATACAGCGCCAGCAGATCCGTCCACCCCTCCTTCGTCATCGGCAGTTGCGTGAAGGAATGCGGATGCTCCCATGAATTCCAGGTGTTTTTGGGTAAGGACGGTTTCTTTTCAGGCTTGGCTGAAGGCTTTTGGGCGGCCGTTGAGGAAGAGGCATTATTCGCGGCCAGATCCTTTTTCTGGTTGGGATCAGGCTTAAGAACGGCCGCGCCCGGGTTGGCGGTGGGGCTCTGGCTTGGCGTCGCCTGAGCGCTGGCCAGAATCCCTGCAGCGGGGGTGTTACTCCTGGCGGTTGACGAGGCAGTCTTTGCCAGGGGGGTGGCGACCGTAGCGGAAAAATCCGCGTTGCCGATCCCGTTGTAAGCCAGCACCCGATAGGCGTAGGTTAGTCCCTGGGCGAGGCCGCTATCAACGAAGCGCGTGGCATCGGCGCCCAAGGCGGCAATCTCATACCAGGTGGCCCCGTCGACGGAACTCTGCACCTTGTAGCCGACCTCGTCCGTGGCCCGGTCGGTCCAGGTCAGGGTGATGGCATCAGCCGCCGTGACCTGGGCCCGAAGATTCTCCGGGGCGGCGGGTATCCTGGGCAACGGGTCCGTCGTGCCGCCGGCGGCCTGGAAGCGCGCCACCGTCACGGCGGTATCGTTCATCGACCGGGCGGTATCGTTAGCGCCCAGGATGCCGGTGGGCCAACCTTGATACTGGATGTCCGGATTGGAAAAGAGGTTGACCCGTGGCTCATCGGCGCAGGGATAGGACATGAGATCGCGAAATTCACCGCAGAGGCGATAGCCATGGGCATCGGGCGAGGCACCGGCGCTGTGGGCATGCTCCGGATTATGGGCATTGCCCATGAGATGACCGATCTGATGGGCAAGGCTGCCCGTGCTCAGGCAAGCGTCGCGGACCAGGGCAAAGGCGAAGGACGCCAGGTTGCTGGCAACCCCGTTCATGAGGTAACCGGCACCGCAATAATCGCGATCGGCGCTGACGAGCACGACCAGATCAGCCCCGTATTGGTCGCGCAGGGCATGGACCTCGTCCAGGGCATCATCGCCGTTGGCGCGCAACCGGGCGAGGGTCGTGGGCATGGCATGGGTTTCGACATAATCGATCTGGCCCACATGAACCAGATTGAGGGCGGTGTCGATCTCGCTGTTGAGAAAGGCCTGGTTGGCGGCGGTAACGGCCTGGAGAATACGACTACGGACGCCGGCTTCACCGCCAGCATTGGCCTCGGCCTGGGGCGAATAGACCAACATGACATCGATGACCTGGCCGGTAACGGCCGCGTCGTTCCCTGGCGTCGCCCCATCGCTAATGGGGGAGTCCTCGCTGGCGGGCACCGCGGCGGGATCCTCGGGGGGGAGTTGAGTGAGATCGATCTCGCGTACCGCATGGGCGTTGTCGCCGCGGGCCATGATCTCGAACAGGCGGCCAGCGTAAGTGACGGTTCCCGCCAGGGAGGCACCCTGGCTGGCGAGGATCACCTCACTATCGGGGTCATCCTGGACATGACCGACCCAGGCCTGGCCATCCGGCCCCGCGACCAGACGATCGCGGACGGCGAGCAGGTCGACGTCTTCAAACAGGTTGAGGTAGAGGGCATCGCTCTTCAGGGCGGAAAAATTGACTTGCGTGGGACGGTCGCGGTCGGGGAGGGAGGGGAGCGCGCTCTCGGCCAGGGGAACCTGGCCATCCGCCGAACCTTCTGATTGGCCAGAGGCGGGGGGCAGGAGCAAATCCGGTACGGGACGACCCGCGGCGGTCGGGGGCAGCAATTGCAGGATCTTGTCGGCCTGGTAGGCCTGCCAGGTATCCGCTGCCGCAGCGGCGAGGAGGAGGCCAGCCAGAGCGCTACCGCCCAGGGTCGCGAAGGTCCTGCCACGGCTGCGTCGGGTGGGATACCGCCAATGGTGGAGGACCAGGCCCAACCCGGCCAGCAGCATGGTCACCAGGGCGACCATCACCAGGAACAGCCAGTCCGGTAAGCCCAGGAGCCACAGCCCGTCCCAGGCGTCGTTCGCATCCGTGAAGGCCCAGACCGGATGAGCGCCCAGCAAGAAAATCGCCAGGGCGGTAAGCGTCAGAACCATCGGCATAAACTTATTGTTTTTCAATTTCTCGCTCCAAGGCCGCCATCTGGCGCTGGTCTGGTGTTCAAAATAGAGAAGCGCTCGACGACCCCACGCCCTCCACCGCTAAAGCCGGCAGTACCGCGCTTGCCAATCAAAAGCCAGGTTGTGGAGGAATGGACGTCACGACTCAATCTTCGGCCGACCTCAAGTCTTCCCGGCGCGGCCGAACACTGAGGCATTCTGTCTTTAGGGCCAGCCCGACTTAGATGGTGGCGCGTGATGCCGGAGGGAAGGTCAGAGATTGATACCCTGGGTTGCCAGCAAGACGACGCAGCCCGCCATGAATCCCAGGCCCAGACTGACCCGGTCCCGAAAGGCGAAGACCACCGGGTCCTCATGCATCTCACCGCGATGGGTCTTGAACCAGATGTGGCTCACCCAGTAGAGCACGATGGGCGTGAGCAACCACAGGGCCTCGGGGAGTTGATAGAGGCGGCGGGCGGTCTCGCTATCGATATAGAGGGCCAACACCAGCACGGCGGCAATGCCCGAGGCGGCGCCCAGGCCACCGACCAGGTGCAGGTCGTCCACATGCCAGCCCCGGCCGGCGCTGGTAAGTTCACCCCGCAGCCGCAGGCCATCGAGTTCGGCGTAGCGCTTGACCAGCGCCAGGCTGAGGAAGACAAACAGCGAAAGGGCCAGCAGCCAGAAGGAGGGCCAGATACTCACCGCCGCCCCACCGGCGATGACCCGAAGGGTGTAAAGGCTGGCCAGGGTCATGACATCGAGGATGGGCCGGCGCTTGAAGTCCAGCGAGTAGGCGCTGGTCAGGAGGAAATACCCGGCCAGGACCACGCCGAAGGCCGGCGGCAGCCACAAGAGGCTGATAGCCGTGGCGCCCAGGAGCAGCAGGGGCGTCAGGAGTAGCCCCCAGGCCAGGGGCAGGTCACCGGCGGCGAAGGGTCGCCGGCACTTGGTGGGGTGGCGGCGGTCGGCGGCCAGGTCGAGCAGGTCGTTGAGCAGGTAGACCGCGGAGGCGGTCAGACCGAAGGCGAGGAAGGCCAGGACGGCGGCCACCAGGCTGGAACCATCGCCCACCTGGTGGGCGGCCAGCAGAGGCAGAAAGACGAGGACGTTCTTCGCCCACTGGTGCAGACGCAAGGCGCGCCGCAGCATGGGCAAGCGCGGTGGCGGGGCAAAGACGCGCTCGACCTCGGCGACCTGGCCGGCGGCCTTAGCCAGGCCCGTGCCGCCGACGACGATCGTCCGGCGGGCGGCGCTCCAGACCGGAAGATCGGCGCGGCTGTCGCCGACATAGTCGAAGCCCCCGCGACCGAAGCGCTCCACGAGCACGGCGGCCTTGTTGGGGCCCTTGAGATTGCGTTGACCATCGCTGGCGAGGACTTCGTCAAACAGCCCGACCCGATCGGCGATGAGTTGGGCGATTTTGCCGTTGGTGGCGGTGGCCAGGACCAACCGCCGACCGCCACTTGCCTGGTCGCGAAGCCAGTCGATCAGTTGGGCATTGAGCGGGATACCCTCTACGTCTGGCTCGACCAGATCGGCGACGCGGGCCTTGAAGGCCGCCCGTCCCGCGCCCAGGGCAAGGGAAGCACCCAACAGGTCCAAAGGACGTTCCTTGGCCAGGGTGAATAGGGCCTCCCACAGGGTATCGGTGCGAACCAGGGTGCCATCGAGGTCGACGATCAGGGGAGGCGGGATGCCAGTGGACATGTAAAGTGGGTCCGAAGCTCTGGGGGGGAATGAAGGGAGGTTTACCGTCCAAACGCGGCTAGGGCGGCTTGAAGACTGACGTTAACGAGGGTCCAATCGCCCGTCAATACACAAACTCGTTTACACATCTGGCAAAGCCGGCACCAACGGGCATGGCGGCTGCCGAGGCCTCAAGGAGGGATCTCACGCCTGGCCCCGCCAGACCTCGGCACTAAAGAGCCGCCTCAGCCCCCGCCACAGAAAACCCATGTCACTTGGCCAGGTGCGCTGGCGGGCATAGAAGGCGTCACTGAGCAGGCGCTCCTCGATGGGGGCCTTCGCCGGCAAGTCAAACTGGGTCGGGCCGAACAGGCCAACCGGGGCCTTGTCCCGCACGAATTGCCAGTCCTCGCGCCGGACGGCCGACTCCTCCGGGGTGAGGGGGCTCACGCCCACCAGGCGTAAATCACCACGCATCACGGCGATCAGCCAGGGCAGTTTGCTCAGCACCGGGACGGAGGTCCGCCAATGGCGTAGTTCCAGCGGACGCACTCCCCGGGCGTCGGGGCTGGGGGAGGCGGGGGGATTGCCCAGATAGGTCTCTGATCCGAGCAGGGGTCTACCCCCTGATTCGCGGTAGGCCAGGGCCGCGGCCAGGGGCCACAGGGGCAGCGACAGCACCAACAACAGCAGACCTAGGAAGCGATCGAGCCACCGCGCCGCCTCCCCACCCACACCTCCGCCGGCGAGATCCGCGAGCAAGAGGGTATCGCTGATGCGCAGCACCGCACCGGTATCGACGCGAATCAGCAGATTGGAGGCAACGATGGCATTGGCCACCTCGATCAATTCACCGACATAGGTGCGTGACAGGATGACGCTGTCGCGGATGGTCGCCCCACGGTCCACCACCACCTCGTCGCCGATGACGACCTCCCCGAGCAATTCCGCCTCGGGATGGACCCGGCTGTTGGCGCCGACGAGGGCGACGCCCTGTTTCAGGCTCCTGGGCACGACCCGTGCCCGCGGCCCCACCGTCAGGCCCAGGGCCAGCAGGCGTCCGGGCGGGGCCATGCCGGGCAAGCGTCCGGCGACCAGATCGCGATTGGCGCGATGGTAAGCGGGGAGATCGGTCAGCAGGTTGAAGGTCACCGCCGCCATGGGCGGCACCTGAATCAATTCAGCCCGAGCATCCGTCCTGACCGGGGCTGACCAGTTCAGGAGCCGAAGCGCCGGGGACAGGCCCTGCTCATCCCCCATCGGGGTATCGGCACGGGCGCGCAGCAGGATCAGCCCAGCCCGCGGGTCCCCGGGCAGCGCGGCGATGATCGACCCTGGATAGCCTTGGGCCTGATCGAGAAAGCCCGCTACCGCCGGGGTCCGCAACACATCGCCACGCAGCGCCAGCAGGGGCAGGTTCTCGCTCAGGCTCAGGCGCCGCCAGACCGCGGCGGGGTCCTCCTCGCCGCGACTCAGGACGTAGCGGATACCCACCCCCCACCGCTGGCCATCCCCGATGGCGGCCTCGATCTGATCGGCCAGGGTTGAGACCACGATGACCAGTTCCCGCACCCCGGCCCCGACCAGATCCTCGATGCCATGGACCAGGACCTCCTTGCCGGCCACGGGCAGGAGCGTCAGGGGGACTTGATCGGTCAGGGGGGCCAGTTCGGTACCCTGACGATCGGCGAAGACGAGCGCACGCATGGGATCAGGCTCCCGGTCAGTATTCTTTCAGGCCACCAGGGGGAGGCGGGGTGATGCTAGTAAGCCCCCTTGCCGAGCAACAGGGCGGGGATGGTCTTGAGCAGGAGCTTGATATCCATCCACACGGACTGGGATTGGATATATTCCACATCCAGTTCCACCTGTTGCTCGAAGGGGATCTCCGAACGGCCCGATACCTGCCAGATGCAGGTGATGCCGGGGATGACCTCGAGCCGGCGACGGTCGGCCAGGGAATACTCGTTGACTTCCGAGGGTACCGGGGGGCGCGGGCCGACGAGGGACATGTCGCCCTTGAAGACGTTCCACAGTTGGGGCAGTTCGTCGATGGAGGTCTTACGGATGAAGCGGCCGATGCGGGTGACGCGCGGGTCGTCCCGCATCTTGAAGAGGACGCCACCCTGCATCTCGTTGCGCGCCAGCAGTTCGGCCTTACGGGCCTCGGCATCGGCGTACATGGAGCGAAACTTGAAGATGGTGAACAATTCCCCCCAGCGTCCGACCCGCGTTTGCTTGAACAGGACCGGCCCGGGGGACTCGATCCGGATCAACAGGGCGAGAAGCAGGAAGAAGGGCAGCAGCAGCACCAGCAGGGTCCCGGAGACCAGGATGTCCAGCAGCCGCTTGACCAGATAGGCACCCCGCACCACCCCGACCCAGCCGGCGCGCTTGAGGTGAAAGCGCAGACGATGGGGCAGGCTCGCCCGGGCCAGATTGCCGTAGCGCGCCAGCACCAGGTCACGGATCTCCTGTTGGTGAGTCCGCGCGCTCATCGCCCGCGCTTCAGAGGCCTGACCTGGGTTACCGCTCATCAGTGGTTCACCTGAAGCTCATGGAATGCCGCAGCGTTCATACCCGCCGAAGCCAAGGTACGACTGGCCTTTTCCGCTTGCTGTTTGAGCCGCTCATCGGACAGAAGCATCCGCTAACCTCGCGAGGTAAAAAAGGAGTTGGCGTAAAAGTCTTGGCAAAGACTTTCATTGTAGGGGGTGTGGCGCGCACCCTCATGCCAGTTAGCGTGAAAGTCACGATAAAATAATCCTTTTTCAACAGGAAGGTCAGCATCCTCATGACGGTTAGCGCCCACCGAGGATACTCCCAAGGAAGGCATAGGTCTCGCTAGCCGCCACTAGGGCCTGGTTGAAAGCCTCCTCATCCTGGCCCAGATGAGCCTGCAAGTCGCGGCCCAAGGTGGCCCAGCGCTCGCCGGTGAGAGGACCATAACCCTGAAAGAACCGGGTGGCGTCCCCGGCCGGCCGCTCCCGGGCCCGGCCCAGCAGCCCCAGGATCACCCGGGACCCGAGGGTGGCCCCTTCCAAGACATACAGACAACCGGCAGCGCGCGCAAAGCCCTCGCCCGCGTAGGGCGGAGGGGCTAGGTCGTCAGGACTGGCCGGGGAGGGGACCCTGGCCCCTGCCAACGGGGACTCAGGGGCGGATGGCCGCCAGTCCGGAACGAGCTGTTGCAGGTCCTCCTCCAGCCAGGCGGTCTTGCCCAAGCGACTCGACCAATCCAGACCCCGCGACTCCCAGACGGCGGCTCGGGCCAACAGGTGGCGCTCGCAGACCTGATTGGCCCGGTAGAAGCGCCGCAGCAGATCCTGATATTCCTCCCGGGTGAGATCCGGATCGACCAGGCGGCGCATCCGCGGCAGGGCCTCGACGTCGGCGTGCAGGGCAGCCGTGGCCTGCTTGAGCCGGGTCATCACGTTCATGGCGGGAGTGGCGGTCATGGTGAGGAATGGCAGGGTTGAGGGCGTGGCGGTGGTGGAACAACGAGGGTCTGTGGCTAAGACTCGAATGCTGACTGGGGGTGGTGCTAAGCCTGGGACTGGGTACGGGATTGGGATTGGGTTTGGGTTTGGGTTTGGGTTTGGGACGGATGGAATATCCCTCCGCCTGGGAGCCGGTCCGATTTATGGCAACGTAGGGCAAATTGTCAAGAAATGATCGAGTTGGCTCGTCCTACGGGAAAATTGACCGCTTTGACCTACGCGATCGCGCCGAAATTCGCGGAGGAGCACATGCAGAAGCCAAGCCGGAGAGCCTCCTTGAGAGCATAGGCCATAACGGTCCAGTGGACAATTTGCCGACCAGGACCGGCCAAGGCCCCACGGCCGCCGGTGCGGCAGAAATGGCCGCGCAGCCAAAAGGCCGCATCCCCTCCAAACGCCCAGCAAACAGCGCATGACCAACCGCCCCCGTTCGGGTAGTATCCGGATAAACAGACCAAGGGGGACCGCCATGCCGACTGAACGCCGCGTACGCCGCTACACCGCTTATTTCCCCGGCTGGGCGACGGCGTTCGGGGCGCATGAAAAGGATGCCGAGGACCCTCGCGGTCTGATCTGGCTCTATGGTGAGGGGCAGATTGGTTTGCTGCTCAACAACGAGCTCAAGGAATTTCTCTACCCCCTGTTCCTCGGCAACAGCCACGCGGAGGCGCCGACCCTGGCCCTGAGCGAAGGCTGGCTGCGTATCCAGGAGGTGGAACTGGCCATCGGCGACGGCGACCGCCGACCCTACGCGGCCCTGATGGCCTTGCTGGAGGGGGACGATGAGCTGCACCTATCCCAGACCTACCACCTCGTCTACCCCAGTGGCACCCGCATCCTCACCCTGGGACGCAAGGCACCCCTGCCCCTGGTCTATCGCGAGATCGCCCCGCTGCTACTCCAGCTAGGCTGATGGCCGGCGCGAATCCCGTCTCCGCCAACGGGCTCCTGGTGCGAACTCATCATTCGTTTCATCAATACCTTCTACGAATATTATAAGTATAAGATATTGTTTTATAAATATTTATCCTCGACTTGCGCTACAGCGGATTAGCGGATCGATCTTCTGACCGCCTAATCCCGCCACTTCATGCCGCCACTTGGGTCCTGACCGGGTGGCGCCGCCATTCACCCCAGGACCTCCACCATGGCCAAGCCCTTTCCCCTGGTCCTCGTCGACGCCTCCTCCTACCTCTTCCGCGCCTACCACGCCCTACCCAAGCTGACCAATTCCAAAGGGGAGGCCACCGGCGCCCTGGTGGGCGTGATCAACATGCTGCGCAAGCTGCGGGAGGACTACCAGCCGGACCTGATGGCGGTGGTCTTCGACGCCCCGGGCAAGACCTTCCGCGACGATCTCTACCCCGAGTACAAATCCCATCGCCCGCCTCTGCCGGACGACCTGCGGGAGCAGATCGAGCCCCTCCACGCCGTGGTCCGTGCCCTGGGCCTACCGCTGCTGGCGGTGCCGGAGGTCGAGGCCGACGACGTCATCGGCACCCTGGCGACCCGCGCCGCCGCCGAGGGCCTGGCGACGCTCATCTCCACCGGCGACAAGGACCTGGCGCAACTGGTGGACGAGCACGTCACCCTGGTCAACACCATGAGCGACGAGCGCCTGGACCGGGAGGGGGTCATCGCCAAGTTCGGCGTGCCGCCAGAGCGCATCGTCGACTATCTGACCCTGGTCGGAGACAGCGTGGACAATATCCCCGGCGTCGCCGGCTGCGGCCCCAAGACCGCCGTCAAGTGGCTTCAGGAATACGGCGATCTGGCCGGCGTAATCGCCCACGCCACCCAGATCAAGGGCAAGGTGGGCGAGAACCTGCGCCAGAGCCTGGACCGGCTCCCCTTGTCCCGCCAGTTGACCAGTATCCGGCTGGACCTGGACCTGGGACTGGAGTTGTCGGACCTGAAGCCTGCCGCCCCCGACCTGGAGACCCTGCGGGGCTGGTATCTGCGCATCGAGTCGCGCCGACTGCGGGAGAGCCTGGAAGGCACCGACACCAAATCAGGATCAGGGTCAGCCAACACAGACAAGGCCCCGACTGGAGCTGCCGCGATCCAGGAAACCAATGCCCCCACCCAAGCGCACCAGGCCCAGGACGGCTACGAAATCATCCTCGACCAGACCCACCTGGACGCCTGGCTGGCCCGCCTGGCGGCGGCCGAACTCTTCGTCCTCGACACCGAGACCACCAGCCTGGACTACACCCAGGCGCGGATCGTTGGCCTGTCCTTCGCCGTCGAACCTGGAACGGCGGCCTATGTCCCCCTGGCCCATGGCTACCTCGGCGCCCCGGCCCAATTGGACCGGGAGGCGGTGCTGGCGCGACTGCAACCCCTGCTGGAGGACCCGGCCAGGCCCAAGGCCGGTCACAACCTCAAGTACGACATGAGCGTGCTGGCCAACCATGGCATCGAACTGCGCGGCATCGCTCAGGACACCATGCTGGAATCCTACGTCCTCGACAGCACCGCTAGCCGCCACGACATGGACAGCCTGGCCCTCAAGTACCTGGGCCACCGCACCATCCACTTCCAGGACATCGCCGGCAAGGGGGCCGGCCAGTTGACCTTCGACCAGATCCCACTCGAACAGGCCGGCCCCTACGCCGCCGAGGACGCCGAGGTCACCCTGCGCCTGCACCGGGCCTTCGCCCCCCGATTGGAGCAGCTTCCCGGCCTGGCCCGCCTCTACCGCGAGATCGAGATCCCCCTGGTGCCGGTGCTGTCACGCCTGGAGCGCCAGGGCGTGCGCATCGACCGTGAGCGCCTGGTGGACCAGAGCCGCGACCTGACCGAGCGCCTCGCCCGCCTGGAGGAGGACGCCTACCGCGTCGCCGGGCGACCCTTCAACCTGGGCTCCCCCAAGCAGATCGGTGAGATCTTCTTCGCCGAGCAGGGGCTGCCGGTGCTGGAAAAGACCCCCAAGGGGGCGCCCTCCACCGCCGAGTCCGTCCTGCAGCAACTGGCCGACGCCGGCCACGAGCTGCCGCGCCTCATCCTCGAACATCGCGGCCTGGCCAAGCTCAAGTCCACCTACACCGACAAGCTACCGCAGATGGTCAGCCCCACCACCGGACGGGTGCACACCTCCTATCACCAGGCGGTGGCCGCCACCGGGCGCCTGTCCTCCTCGGACCCCAACCTGCAGAACATCCCCATCCGCAGCGAGGACGGGCGACGCATCCGCCTGGCCTTCATCGCCGACCCGGGCTGCAAGCTGGTCGCCGCCGACTACTCCCAGATCGAGCTGCGCATCATGGCCCACCTCTCCGGGGACGAGCGCCTGCTGGCCGCCTTTGCTGCCGGCCAGGACATCCACACCGCCACCGCCGCCGAGGTCTGGGGCCTGGCGTTGGACCAGGTCAGCCCCGAGCAGCGCCGCTCCGCCAAGGCCATCAACTTCGGCCTCATCTATGGCATGTCCGCCTTCGGCCTGGCCAAGCAGTTAGGCGTCGAGCGCGGCGAGGCCCAGGCCTACGTGGACCTCTATTTCCAGCGCTACACCGGGGTGAAGGACTTCATGGAGCGTACCCGCCAGCAGGCGCGGCGGGACAAGTACGTCGAGACGCTGTTCGGCCGTCGCCTGCACCTGCCGGACATCGACCACCCCAACCAGGCCCGCCGCTCCGGCGCCGAGCGCACCGCCATCAACGCCCCCATGCAGGGCAGCGCCGCCGACATCATCAAGCGCGCAATGATCGCCGCCGACGCCTGGATTCAGACCGAACGCCCGCCGGTGCGCATGATCATGCAGGTCCATGACGAACTGGTCTTTGAGGTGGAGGAGGGCGCGGTGGCGGAGGCCAAACCGCGCATCCGCGCCGCCATGGAGTCCGCCGCCGAGCTGACCGCGCCCCTGCTGGTCGAGATCGGCGTGGGCGATAACTGGGAAGAGGCGCATTGAATCGGAGCCACAGGCCCTGTGGTCAGCCATTAGGCTTGCGAGGCCGGTAGCGGGCTCTATTCCTTGCGAATGCGCATCCGTTCTTGATCAAGCGTCACAATCGCCCCCAAGGCCAGAGCATCCCCGTGTTGCCTTAAAACATAATGGATGTAGTCGGCCTGGTGACGCGATGGAATCCCTACCAGGCGGATGATACCGGAGTGCGGATACCGATAGACGATCGCCAACTCGCCAAAATCCTTATCGAGGGTGACGAGAATGCGGCCTTCCTGATGAGCGATACGGAGGATTTCCCGATCGCCGGGATCCATCTCCCAAGCGCCGGACCAGAGCACATCATGCCCCCGTCCGGTCAATTGCCGCGCGGCCCCGCCCCAGACGCAGGTATCCAACAAGAGCTTCATGCCGCCTTATCGAGCACCAGTGGCTCAACACGCTCATGGCCAACCAGGCGTTGGGCATAGGCCAGGCAGGCCAGAATATCTTCCCGCTCCAACCAAGGGTAACCCTCCAGCAGGGTCTCGAAATCATCCCCAGCCGCCAACTGACCCAAAACATGCTCTACCGCCAGACGCCGACCGCGAATGATCGGCTTGCCACCAAATATTTCCGGATTGATGGTGATACGTTCGAGAAGATTTTTTTCAATCAACGCGTTATCCCTCCTGCAATCATGAAGGTCTGCCTGTCTGACACTCAACCTCAAGCTCGGCCAGGAGCTAGCGCCCGGCCCCCTCATCCCATCCCCCGCTGCCCCTCCCCCCGCTGCCGGCCATGGAGAGCGAAGCGAAGGCCGGTAGTCCCCGGTAGGCGTCG
>JADHED010000106.1_pt1 | contig 115665 bp, 95 predicted proteins | sample 8952041 | NCBI WGS metagenome assembly JADHED01 (sample SAMN16124423, study PRJNA663239) | bioreactor sludge metagenome | isolation source: sludge (control) | place: India:Bengaluru | collected 2018-09-08 | reverse complement strand
AGTTCAACCGACTAACCCGATGACCCCGCGATTGCGTTTATTGGTTGAATCCGCCATGGCTATCTACCGTCAACTTCTATCTGTTCCGACAGTTGCACCACCCACTCATGAATAACGCAACACTTTTCTCGTGGGATATGAGCACAAGGCCCGCAGGCCTGCCTTGTGAACCAGCACGACGCATCAACGGCTGGGTCATCGCGGATAGCCCAACGGGGCTGACCGATCATATGAACCCAACACCGGCTGCGACCCCGTCGGGGTCGAATACCTGCGTTGTGTACCAAATGCCAAATGCTGCGACCCTTTCAGGGTCGAATGCGCAGACCATTGCAGCCTGGTGGGGCCTGACCCCGAAGGGGTCACAGCTTTTAGCTGAAAACGGCCCCAATTCCGCCACGACCCCGAAGGGGTCGCAGCCGGAGTTCCGCGTGAGCGATCGAAGCGGCACCCCGCAGGCCGCGAACCAATTTCTTCGAATTCGAGGGAATTGGTTCGCAGCCGAGGAGTACAGCGGAGAGCGCGACCCTGAGGCTTCGCGAGGGGACACGCCCAACACCTCGACTAGCTCAGTGTGACAATACCAACGAACATGAACGCATACATGATCGCAGGTTTCCGAAGCGCAGTTGGTAAAGCGCCCCGCGGCAAGTTCCGTTTCACCCGCCCCGACGACCTGGCTGCCAACTGAGCCATCATGGCCAAGAAGAAGCGCATCCGCTCCATCGACATCGAGATCGACAAGCTGACGAACTCGATCGAAGAGGTCGCGACCGGCAGAACCGTGGCTACGCATGTGGGCCGTGTATTACCGGAGGACAAGTTGATCCGTGCCAAGGATTGGCGCTTCGATTGGCTGAAGGAAATGCGTCAACCCGGCCATGAGGTGTACGCCCTGACCGCCGACCCGCACTCGGGCGTGGTGCAAGGACTGATCAGCATCGAGGACAAGGGCGACCACATTTACATGCACTTGCTGGAGAGCGCGCGCTTCAACCAGGGCAAGGGCAAACTCTTCCTCGGTGTGCCACCAAACCTGGTTGCGCATGCCTGCCGCATTTCCTTCATGCGCGGCTATGGTGGCGTTGTAGCTTTCGTAGCCAAGACGAAACTTCGGCAACACTACATCGATACGCTCGGTGCCGAAGTGATGCGAGGTGATCGCCTGTTCATCGGCCCCCAGCGCGCAACCGAACTCGTTGAACGATACTTCAGTCAACAATGAAAGCGAAACCCATTCTGGAACCCCGGGACGTGGACCTCACAATTGAGGGAGGCGACATGTCCGCTGCTGACCTGAAGACCTTCCGGGCTTTGCTGCGCAAGTCGCAGGCCGCGATCCAGCGAGCGCAGGAGCAGATGTCCGCACAGCCATGGATGGATGAGCCGATCCCCACGCTGCAACAATTGGTCGCGCTTCAACACAAGCGAGAAGATGAAGCCGACCGGAAACGGCCCGCTCTTCCAGCCGGCGTGCTGGATATTGATGAGAGCGGGATCGGTGGTACCATGACGCCGGAAGAGAGCGCCTATTTGAGCGCCTACATCTGGAGTTCGAAGCGGTCCAGCAATAAATACCGTGACATCGTGCACGTGCTCGCACTCGCCCATGAACCGGCACCGAGTTGGAGCACGGTCAAACGCAAAAGCAAACGCAGTAAAGCATGAACGCATACATCATCTCCGGTTTCCGCAGCGCCGTCGGCAAGGCCCCGCGCGGCAAATTCCGTTTCACCCGTCCGGACGACCTGGCCGCCAACGTGGTGAAGCACCTGATGGCCTCCGTGCCGAACCTCGCCGCCGAACAGGTGGACGACGTGATCGTGGGCAACGCCACGCCCGAGGCCGAGCAGGGCCTGAACGTGGGCCGCATGATCAGCCTCATGGGCCTGAACACCGACAAAGTGCCGGGCATGACGGTGAACCGCTACTGCAGCAGCGGCAGCGAGACCATCGCCATCGCCGCGGCCAAGATCCACAGCGGGCAGGCCGATGTGATCATCGCCGGCGGCGTGGAGTGCATGAGCCCCATCCCCTTCGGCGGCTGGCGCATCGTGCCCAACTACGAGGTAAGCAAGGCCAACCCCACCTACTACTGGGGCATGGGCCTCACCGCCGAGGCCGTGGCGCGCGATTTCAAGGTGAGCCGCGAGGACCAGGACGCCTTTTCGCTGCGGAGCCACGAGAAGGCGCTGGCCGCGATCAAGGAAGGCCACTTCAAGGACGAGATCGTGCCCGTGGAAGTGGAGCGCGTGTACCTCGATGAGAAGGAGAAGCGCCAAGTGGAGAAGTACGTGGTGGACACCGATGAAGGTCCGCGCGCGAGCACCTTGGAAGGCTTGGCGAAGCTGAAGCCGGTGTTCGACGCGAAGGGCACGGTGACGGCGGGCAATAGCAGCCAGACGAGCGATGGCGCGGCCTTCGTGCTGGTGGTGAGCGAGCGCATGCTGAAGCAGCTGAACGTGCAGCCGATCGCGCGCCTGCTCTCCTACCACGTGGCGGGCGTGGAGCCGCGCATCATGGGCATCGGTCCCGTGGCGGCGGTGCCGAAGGCGCTGGAGAAGGCCGGGCTCAAGAAGAGCGACATCGGGCTGTTCGAGCTGAACGAGGCCTTCGCGTCGCAATCGCTGGCGGTGGTACGCGAGTTGGGCATCGACCCAGAGCTGGTGAACGTGAACGGCGGGGCGATCGCGCTGGGACACCCGCTGGGCTGCACGGGCACGAAGCTGACGGTGCAACTGCTGAACGAGATGCGGCGACGCAAGCAGAAGTACGGTGTGGTGACGATGTGTGTGGGGACGGGGCAGGGCGCGGCGAGTGTGTTCGAGTTGTTGAATTGATGGAGCAAAAGCGGGATAGTATTGCCCGCCCTGAGCCTGTCGAAGGGTGGGCGTTCCGGCTCGAAGACTCGCCGTCGGGCCATTCGTTCCAAGTCCTCGCGCGGATTACCGCGCTGTGGGCTTTCCACTTCTGTCCCTAACGCGACGTGCAGAGCTAACTAAAATCCACTGAGAAGAACATGAGACCGACAGCAGAAGAACGCGTTGCATACAATGTGAACTACTCCAAGGACACCGATTTCTCGGCCTATGCTCGACTGCTTCAAAGCCGATGGCGCACTTCCAAAGGATATCCGATGGGGAAGCTCGGCAACTACTTGGAAGCCGATTTCGCAAAGGCATCTAAAGCGAACTTCTTGACCGAGCGCATTCAGTCCTTGGCCACCGATGAAATGACGCAAGCCAAGGCATCCAAGGCTCTCTTCGATGAGGGGCGAATGTGGTCGAACTTGCTCTCATCACAACCCCTTTGTTTCAATCTCTTCGGTGAGTTGTCCTTTGATCTGGATGCAGCGACCGCCTGCTTCAGGAAGCTATTCCCGGATCGCATTGGTCGAGTGACCAGCGTGAAGTTCGAGTACTCGCCTGGCCGTGGCGATGCTCGATACACCGGAGATCGTTCTGCGTTTGATGTCTTCGTCGAGTATGAGCGCGATGGCCGGAATGGGTTCTTGGGAATCGAGGTCAAATACGCCGAGAGCCTTCGCGAAGAACAGCCGAAGAAATCGGCAGAGATCGTTGAGAAACACGGTGCGCGTTACACAGAGCTTACCGAAGCACATGGTGTCTTCAAGCCCAATGTGATCGCCACGCTACGCCACCCACCACTATCACAGATCTGGCGCGACCATCTGCTATCCATCGCATTGCTGAACCACCCAGAACGGAAGTTCAACGAGGGCGTCTTCGTCTTTCTCTTCCCATCGCTCAACAAGCAATGCCAAGAAGGGGTAAACGAGTATTCCAGGTATCTGACGAGCAACGACGACAAGATCAGCGGCTTCTGCCCGAGACACTTGGAAGACTTCATTCACACCGTTGCTGATCACTACCACGCCGACTGGAGCGCTGAGTTGAGGTCACGATACCTTGGAGGTAAATGAACCCCGCGCCCTCCACCAAATCCCGCCTGACCGAAGGCTGCCTTGCGCTGGAAAGAACACCTCACCAGCGTATGTTGTCCAATGCGCGTTGACGAAGAAACCGTCGCGCACTGAAGCCACGCCTACGCTAAAGCTTCGGCGTACAAAGCATGAGCGCCCTCCTTCCCTCCGCCACTTTGTTCGAGCAACATCAGATCCGCCGACTCTACGATGATGCCACGGAGACCTGGTGGTTCTCGGTCGTTGATGTCATCCAAGCCCTGATCCAGCAGCCCGACTACCAGACCTCTCGCAAATACTGGAACAAGCTAAAAGAGCGGCTGGTCAAGGAAGGAAGTCAGTCGGTGACAGCTTGTCACCGACTGAAATTGCCCGCAGCAGACGGTAAGAACTATCTCACCGATGTTGCCACAGCGGACACGCTATTACGGTTGATACAATCGGTACCCAGCCCCAAGGCCGAGCCCATCAAACTCTGGCTGGCGAAGGTGGGCTACGAGCGCATGCAAGAAATGGCCGATCCCAGCTTGGGCCTCGACCGCGCCCGCGAGCTCTGGCGCAAGCACGGCCGCAGCGAGAAGTGGATCCAGCAGCGGATGATGGGGCAAGAGACGCGCAACAAGCTCACTGACTACTGGAAGGAGCACGACATCAAGGAAGGCGAAGAGTTCGCGATCCTCACAAACATCATCCACCAGGAGTGGAGCGGCGTTACGGTGAAGGACCACAAGAACATCAAAGGCTTGAAGACCCAGAATCTGCGCGACCATATGACCGAGGCCGAGCTGATCTTCACGGCACTGGCCGAGTTGAGCACGCGACAGATCGCCGAGAGTGAACAGGCTACCGGCATGCCCAAGAACAAGGTGGCCGCAAGGAAGGGCGGCGGCATCGCGAAGAAGGCGCGACTGGAACTGGAGCAGAAGACCGGGAAGTCGGTGGTATCGGGGAGCAACTTCCTGCCGCCGAAGAAGAGCATCAAGGGAAAGCGAAAATGATCCATTGACCGGATGTGGCCCAAGGAATTCATACCGAAATCCTTCACTGAACTGCGGCAGGGCTACGGTGCGGCCCAGTTGCGGCGCGACGTGATGGCCGGGATCATCGTGGGCATCGTGGCGCTGCCGCTGGCCATCGCCTTCGCCATCGCCTCGGGCGTATCGCCGGAGAAAGGACTGATCACGGCCGTGGTGGCGGGCTTCGTCATCAGCGCCTTCGGGGGCAGCCGCGTGCAGATCGGTGGTCCCACGGGTGCCTTTATCGTGATCGTCTACGCCATCGTGCAGAAGCATGGCGTGGAAGGGCTCACCATCGCCACCTTCCTGGCGGGCTTCATCATCCTGCTCATGGGGCTGCTCCGGTTCGGCGGCCTGCTGAAGTACTTCCCGCACACCATCATCGTGGGCTTCACGTCGGGGATCGCGGTGATCATCTTCTCCGCGCAGGTGAACGACTTCCTCGGCCTGGGCCTGGAGAACGTGCCGTCCGGCTTCGTGGACAAATGGGCGCTGTACTTCCGCTCGGCCACCGCGATCCATCCGCTGTCCGCGGCCATCGCCATCGGGACGGTGCTGGTCACGGCGCTGCTGCCACGCATCACGAAGAAGGTCCCCGGCTCCTTTGTGGCGATCATCCTAGCCACGTTGGCCGTGCGCCTGCTGCACCTGCCGGTGGAGACCATCGGCACGCGCTTCGGAGCGATCCCCTCCACCCTGCCCATGCCGCAGCTCTATGCCGTGGACCTCGCGACCATCAAGGACCTGCTGCAGCCGGCCTTGGCGATCGCGCTGCTCGGCGGGATCGAATCGCTGCTTTCCGCCGTGGTGTCCGATGGCATGATCGGCGGGCAGCACCGCAGCAACATGGAGCTGGTGGCACAGGGCGGCGCCAATGTGCTCTCGGCCATGTTCGGCGGCATCCCGGCCACGGGTGCGATTGCCCGCACGGCCACCAACGTGCGCAGCGGCGGCCGCACCCCGATGGCGGGCATGGTGCACGCGCTCACCCTGCTGTTGATCATGCTGGTGGCGGCGCCGCTGGCCGAACACATCCCCATGGCGTGCCTGGCGGGCATCCTCGTGGTGGTGGCGTGGAACATGAGCGAACTCCACGCCTTCATCACGGTGTTCAAGACCAACCGGTACGACCGTGTGGTACTGCTCACCACCTTCCTGCTCACGGTGATCTTCGACCTGGTGATCGCCATCGAGATCGGCATGGTGATGGCCGCCTTCCTGTTCATGAAGCGCATGGCGGATTCCGTGCAGATGGACGCCCTGCTGGCCGATCGCGCGGAGGGTGATGCGCAGGACAGCGAGCGCGGGAGGATCCCCAAGGACGTGCTGGTGTACGAGGTGAACGGGCCGCTCTTCTTCGGTGCCGCGCAGACCTTCGCCTCCACCTTGCGCACCATCGGCACCGGCCACCGCGTGCTGATCCTGAAGATGCGCAACGTGCCCCTGATCGACGCCACCGGCCTGCACCGCGTGCGCGACATCGTGGACACCATGAAGCGCCGCCATGTGCGGGTGCACTTCGTAGGGCTCAACGCACAGGTGTCCGCCGATCTGCGTGAGGCCGGCATCGCGGACAACGACGTGCTCTTCGCTACGCTGGAGGAAGCGATCCAGGCAGCGGAACAGGTGCGGAAAGTCGCGACGCACTGAGTTCGACGCATTCCAACGGGCTCGCGCTACCCCAACGGAAAAGCCCTCACCCGTCCGTACCGCTCCCCCGGTTTCAACACGCGCTTGAGCAGCACCAGTTCTTCCACGCGCTCGGCGCTGGCAAGCTCGTGCGGTACGAGCATCTCCCACGCCTTCTCGAACTGCGCGGGCTTAAGACCGGCTGCGACGGTGAGGTGCGGATGATCCGTCTCGCGGAGCGCCGGGCTCAACGCCTCATGCTGACGCAACGCAGCAACGACGGGTGCGCGCACCGCCGCGATGGCCTCCTTCTCCACCGGATCGATGTAGATGGTGCGCCGGTCGGGGAAGTGCGTGATGCCACGATAGTGCAACGCGAACTCCCGTTGACCGAGGATACTGGTCTCCACAGCACGAATGATGTCGGCCTCGTGTTCATCGGGCAGGTCGAGGAAGCACAGGGTGACGTGTGGTGGCGTGTGCCGTCCGCTGAAGGAGCCGATGCGGGCGTGGAGCAGTTCGCGCAAGCGGTCCACCTCGGCTGAAAGTTCCGGTGAAGGCAGAATGGTGAGGAGGAAACGGTGGAGCATGGTTCAGGGGACCGGATATCCGTGAATATCCGCAAATAGCCGGAACGTATCCGCAAACCGGGATGCCGCGTGAGGGGCAGCAGCGGCGGCCTGCCGATGGAACGCCCCTGCGGACACGTGCAGCGAGGAGGCCGCGAGGAACGAGCGGACCCCGGAGCGCCGTGGACGCCGGGCGGGCCGAGGCAGCCACAGCGGATGACCCGGCCCGTGCGCCAGCCCGCGCGCCGGAAGGGACACGCCCAAAACATGCTCCGCCAGGTTCTCGTCATTCTCACCTCCTTCTCCCTTCTCACCTCTCTCACCCTTCTCCCCACCCTCACCATTCTCCCCACCCTCACCATTCTCACGCCCCTCACCATTCTCACGCCCCTCACCATTCTGCCGATTTTGAAAATTTGTTATGCGTGCATAACTTTATCCCGAACACCGCGTACCACATACCGTAAGAACCGTTCCTATCTACACGTCCATGAGCACCGCAACGAAAAAGGCCCTGCAGGGCGGCGAATTCCTGATCCGCGAAAGCGACCCGCAGGACATCTTCATTCCCGAGGAGTTCAACGAGGAACAGGGCATGATCGCGCAGACGGCGGTGGACTTCCTCGCACAGGAGGTGTGGCCGCACCTGGACCGCATTGACCAGCAGGAAGAAGGCTTGATGCCGAAGCTCCTGGAGAAAGCCGGTGAACTGGGCCTGCTGGGCATCAGCGTGCCCGAGGATTACGGCGGTTTCGGAAAGGACTTCGTGACCGGCATGCTGGTGACGGAGAAGACCGGCGCGGGCCACAGCTACAGTGTGGCGATGGCGGCGCACACGGGCATCGGCACACTGCCGATCCTCTACTACGGCAACGCGGAGCAGAAGGCGAAGTACATCCCCAAGCTGGCGAGCGGCGAATGGAAGGCGTGCTATTGCCTGACCGAGCCCGGCAGTGGCAGCGACGCGAACAGCGGCAAGACCAAGGCGGTGCTCACGCCCGACGGCAAGCACTACGTGATCAACGGCCAGAAGATGTGGATCACCAACGGCGGTTTCGCCGATGTGTTCACGGTGTTCGCGAAGATCGATAACGACGAGAACCTCAGCGCCTTCATCGTGGAGAAGGGGTTCGGTGGGATCACGCTGAACCCCGAGGAGCACAAGATGGGGATCAAGGGCAGCAGCACGCGGCAGGTGTTCTTCAACGACTGCAAGGTGCCGGTGGAGAACCTGCTGAGCGAGCGGGGCAACGGTTTCAAGATCGCGGTGAACATCCTGAACATAGGCCGGATCAAGCTGGCGGGCGCCACGCTGGGCGGGGCAAAAGCGGTGGTGGACCAGAGCGTGAAGTACGCCAACGAGCGCACGCAATTCGGCAAACCGATCAGTGCGTTCGGTGCGATCCGGCAGAAACTGGCCGACCAGGCCACCTATTGTTATGTGCTGGAGAGCACGCTGTACCGGTGTAGCCAGGACATGGAGAACGCCATTGAAGCGTTGGAGGCCGGCGGTGCCGACCACGCGAAGGCGCTGCTGAAGGGCGTGGAGCAATACGCCGCCGAGGCCGCGATCCTGAAGGTGGCGGGCAGCGAATGCCTGGACTACGTGGTGGACGAAGGCGTGCAGATCTACGGCGGCATGGGTTACAGCGCCGAGAGCCCCGTGGAGCGCGCCTACCGCGACAGCCGGATCAACCGGATCTTCGAGGGCACGAACGAGATCAACCGCATGCTCACGGTGGACATGCTGCTGAAGCGCGCGATGAAAGGTCAGCTGGACCTGATGGGCCCGGCGATGGCCGTATCGCAGGAGCTGATGGGCATTCCCGAAATGCCGGAGCCTGACGAATCGCTCCTCGCCGATGAGAAGCGCATGGTGGCGAACTTCAAGAAGGCCGTGCTGATGGCCGCCGGTGGCGCGGCGCAGAAGCTGGGCCTGGAACTGGCCAAGCACCAGGAGACGCTGATGCATATCGCGGACATGGTGATCGACACCTATCTCGCGGAGAGTGTGCTGTTGCGGACGTTGAAACTGGCGCAAATGCGGGGTGTGAACGGTGAGAATGGTGAGGGTGGTGATAACATGAAGGAGCAGATCGCCATGTGCCAGCTGTACATCCATGAGGCCGCGGACCGGATCCACAAGTACGCCAAGGAGGCCGTGAACAACTTCGCCGAAGGCGATGAGCAACGTGCGATGCTGATGGGCGCCAAGCGCTACAGCAAGAACACGCCGATCAACACGGCCGAGCTGCGGAAAATGATCGCGAAGAAGATGATCGCGGCGGGGAAGTACTGCTACTGAGCGTGCACCTACTGAGACGACATGAAAGAACCGGGCGATCCAATGGTGAAAAGGTGAAAGGGTGAAAGGGTGAAAAACGTGAGAAGGTGAAATGCCTCGTACCCTTTCACGCTTTCACCCCAGTGGTCCAGATCGCTGAGCTCGGCCGGATCTTCATCACCGGCTCAGTAAGCGTAGCGTACACGGGGTGTCGCTTATTGCCAGGTGGGATCCTTCGGTACATGGCGCAGATTCAGGCAGGTCCAGTTGCCGCCGAGGTGAACGTTCCTGAAGTGTTCGGCGATGACCAGTGACGTGTTCATGGCACCGAATGACGAGGTCCCGGGAATGCTGACGAACATCAGCTACACCCCGTTCCGCGCCACTACCTTCATGCCATGGAAGCGACACTGTTCTACAAGGAACTCGGACGGCTGCTCTATGCCATCGCCGCAGCGGACGGCCGGGTGAGCAACAAGGAGATCGACACGTTGAAGTGGGTGGTGAAGGACCTCCTCGTGCCGGTGGAAGCTGGCACGGATCATCATGGCACGGACACCGCCTTCATCACCGAGTTCGAGTTCGACACACTGCTGGACCGCGGCATGTCCGCCGACGATGCCTACGCCTCGTTCCGCGCATACATCGCCCAGCACCGCTACCACCTGAACAAGGAGCGCCGCGAGCTGATCTACACCTGCGCCGATGCGGTGGCCAATGCCATGCATGGGGTGAGCGCGAAGGAACTGCCCTTGCTGATCGACCTGCACAGGACCTTGGGTTAGGCAAGCCGGGGCCGGGTACCACCAGGTCATCGCGTCATTGATCCACACTCCAGCCAACGGCACGGGATCGCGGCATGATGCACGGTCGATGCGCCGTAGGCGGAGGTGCGCTGGCAGGTGGGCGGTGGGCGCCCATTGCACACGTGCAGGATCGGGAGGTCCTTTGCATGTACGTGGTCATCGCCATACGATCCAAGCCACTCCACGGACGCGTAGAGGCACGCTATCCGGGAGCACCACGCAGGGCGACCCGGCCTGAGCCAGGCAGCGAACAACGTGGATCAGGTGTCTTATCTTCAACGAGCGCAAAGCCCCCCCACCGACCACCTGCCACCATGGAACGCACAGCCCTCCACCTGCTCCAATGCCTTCTACTGGCCATATTCACAGCCATACCGGGACCATCCGATGCACAGGTCTTCATTTCAAGCCTTGCCGAAAGGCAGGCCTTGAACACGTTGATCCCGGGGATCGTGGACCAGGCTGGCATCATGGACACGACGAACCAGGCCATTGGCCAAGTGGATTCCGTTACGATCAACCTCCAAATAGGTCTCACCGAGAGCCAGGCGGGTGACACCGTGGATTTTCGTGGCTTGAGGTATCTCGACTCCCTGCGATACCTCGACCTCCAGTTGAACCAGGAATGGCACATCCCTGCTATTCATTTTCATGGCTTCCCTTCTGGTCTGCGGGCGCTTTCCCTGGATGAATGGGGAGGCTTGAACAACCCATTGCACCTGAACGACCTTCCTGCAGGCCTGAAGTTACTTACAGTGCACTCCTATGACGAGTTAGCGAGGCCCATCCGGATCGGCGCCATGCCCGATAGCTTGGTAAGGATGGACATCATGGCGGATGGGATCGTTTGGGATGGCACGCCGTACATCCATAGGCTCAACTTCTCCTGGAACGGATTTACTGGATTGATCTTCCCGACCGCGGTGGTGGATAGCATGGGGATCTTCTATGACAACTACATGGGCAGCCTGGACTTGTCCCAAGTCGAAGCCCACCAACTCACCATCATATCCGGAGTCTACTCAACCGAAGCAAATTTTGAGGCATGGCCAATGGGTATGTCCACGCTACTCATCGAAGGTCCCATGTGGCATTCCGCACCCTGTTTCCCTTGGTTTCCGGATGGACTGACCAGTTTCAACTACTCAGGCCCAGGAGTAGATCGCGAGCTTTGCTTGCCCAACTGGCCTTCCTCGTTGGTGCACTGTATACTGGGCTTCCAGCAAGCCTATCCCGACGATGTCACCTATTGCTCGGTGCTCAACAGCACCTGCCCCGGTTCTAACCCCGGCATTTCGGGACGGGTGTTCATGGATGTCAACGCGGACGGGCAATACACCCCTGGTGAACCGCCGTTACCCCAAGCCACCCTCTTGATCCAGCCCAACGGACATGTGGTGGGTATTGAAGCCGATGGCACCTGGGAAGTGGGTGTGCTGCCCGGCAATTACACGATCACCCCCAGCAGCGGCTACCCTTACTATCAATCCTTCCAACCCGCCTCGCACACCGCGAACCTCCCGGAGTTGGGTGAGCTGGACACGCTCAACGACTTCGCCGTCACGCTCGAGCCCAACATCCAAGACCTACAAGCCAGGATCCACGCCGATCCCGCCCGACCCGGCTTCAACGATCGCCTATACCTCTCCTGTCGCAACTACGGCACCGTGCCGATGCCCGCCCAACTGGTGTTGAATTACGATTCGGACCAAAGCTGGGTGGGGAGCTCCATCCCCCCCGATACCCACACCGGGAATACGGCCACTTGGAACCTGGACACGTTGGGGCTGGGGCGAACCATGCAACTGACCGTGGACCTGTTCACGGATGCCACCGTACCGCTTGGCACTCCCATCAACCACCAGTTGTCCGCCTTTCCCGTTTCCAGCGACGAAACACCCAGCGACAATGTGGTCCACGTGAACGACAACGTGGTCGGCAGTTTCGACCCGAACGACAAGTTGGTGGACCCGCCTGCCATGACCCCGAACGACGCCCAGGCCGGCGACAACCCCATCACCTACACCATCCGTTTCCAGAACACCGGAACCTACCTCGCCGAGCGCGTGGTGATCGTGGACACCCTACCCGAAGGGCTGCAGCCGCAGAGCATCGAATTCCTCAGCAGCAGCCACACCTGCCACTGGTATGTGCGCGATGGCGTACTGCACTTCATCCACGCGAACATCAACCTGCCCGACAGCACGAGTGATGAACCCGGCAGCCACGGCTACGTCCAATTCCGGATCCTACCCGACACCGATCTGCAGGACGGTGCCGAGGTGACGAACATCGCACACATCGTCTTCGACTTCAACGCGCCGATCGTCACCCCCCCGGCGATCTTCCGCGTGAACGTGGCCGCGCACATGGACGAAGCCAGCGCACCGTCCGTCCGGATCCATCCGAATCCGGTCCGGGATAGGCTGTGGGTGTTGCTCCCCGACATGCACCACGATATGCCATACACCGTACAAGACCTCTCCGGCCGCCTGGTGCTGCGCGGGCGCGCGACCCGCAACGATGCCGTGGACGTGAGTGCGCTACAACCTGGCCCGTACATGCTCTCGGTGATCGGCAACGCGGGTGTGCGCACCAGCCGGTTCGTGAAGATCCAGTGACCCCGGATGCGTCCCCTCCTGCCCCTGCTGCTGGTCCTCGGCACCGCACTACACGCCCAGGTCTGGCAACAGCTTCCCGACTTCCCCGGCACGGCGCGGGATGATGCCGCAGCGTTCAGCATCGGCAACAGGATCCACGTGGGTACCGGCATGGAGGTGGGCTGGGGTCTGACCAACGATTGGTGGTGCTTCGACACGCAGGCCGGCACCTGGCAAGCCATGGCGAGCATGCCCGCCACGCCGCGCCAGTACTGCGCGGCGTTCACGGTGAACGGTGTGGGATACGTGTTCGGCGGTGTGGATGCGAACGGCGCGTTGGCGGAGCTGTGGGCCTACGATCCACAGAGCGACCAATGGCAGCAGAAGAGTTCCATGCCTGCTGAGGCACGCTACGCCGCCACCGCGGTGGAAGGTTGGGGCTACGGCATCGTGGCCACGGGGATGCTGGCCAGCGGCGTACCGACCAAGGAAGCCTGGAAGTACCATCCGGCCACCGACACGTGGGAGCGGATCGCTCCCGTACCCGGCCCTTCGCGCCATCGCGCCACGGCCCTTCAGGATGGCGGCGGGATGCTGATCGTAGGTGGAGCGGATTCCACCGGCACAGCGCTCAGCGATGCCTGGAGCTATCCCGTCTGGTTCGAGACCGGGCAGTACCATACCGGTACACCACTGCCCGCACCGCGTTACGGCATGAAAGGTGGCACCCACACCGTGATGACCTTGGTGGGTGGCGCCGACGGTGACACCACCTTCCACGCCGACACGTGGAACGGATCCACCGGTTCCTGGTCAGCGCTTCCGCCGTTCCCGGGCGGGCCACGGCGTGGTGGCGTGGGTGCAGGCATCGATGCACCCGACAGTTGGACCAACACCTTCTTCTTCGGCCTCGGCCTGGGTCAGGACTTCACGCGACGCAAGGACTGGTGGCGGCTGGACTTCCCCGTTGGGATCCACGAAGCAGGACAAGGCCTGATGGAGCTGTACCCCAACCCTACGAGCGGCAGCGTGACGGTGAGCTGGCCGGGATCCTGGCCGAACGCGCGTGTCACCATCCGGGATGCCACGGGCCGGTCGGTGGGTGAGCAGCAGGTGGACAAGGGCTCGCCCATCGCTGTTGAACACCTGGCGCCCGGCCGCTATATGTTCGTTGCGCACCACGGACCCTTGCGCCTGCACGGATCGCTGACCAAACTACCCTGATGCCATTCCTCGACCCCGCGTTGGAGCGCTACGCCGAAGCGAACACCGCACCCGAGCCCGACCACTTGCGCGAACTCGCCGCGGAAACACAGGCCACCACCGACCTGCCCAACATGCTCAGCGGACACGTGCAAGGGCGATTCCTCAGCCTGCTCAGCCACCTCGTGCGCCCCACACTGGCCCTGGAGATCGGCACGTTCACGGGCTACAGCGCGTTGTGCCTCGCCGAAGGCCTGGCCCCCGATGGCATCTTGCACACCATCGACATCTTCAACCCCGTGGCCGCCATGGCCGACCGTTACTTCCGGAAGGCCGGGTACACCCATCGTATCCGGCAGCACATCGCACCGGCGTTGGACGTGATCCCGCGCATCGAAGGGCGGTTCGACCTGGTCTTCATCGATGCGGACAAATCGAACTACATCCGCTACCTCGACCTGGTGATCGATCGCATGAACACCGGTGGGCTGATCATCGCGGACAACGTGTTATGGAACGGCAAGGTGCTCGCCGAAGCCCCGGCTCACGACGGTGATACCCGCGGGCTCGCGGCCTATGCACGAAGAGTGAGCACCGACGAACGGCTGCAAAGCGTGCTGCTGCCCCTGCGCGATGGGCTGCTGGTGAGCCGGAGGAAGTGAGCGCCACGGCTATCTTGCGGCCATGCTCGTGGACCTGCGTTCCGACACCGTTACGCGCCCAACGCCCGGCATGCGTGCCGCCATGGCCGCCGCCGAAGTGGGCGACGATGTCTTCGGCGAAGACCCCACGGTCGCGGCCCTGGAAGCGCGCCTCGCCCTGCTCTTCGGCAAAGAGGCGGGGCTGTTCTGCTCCAGCGGCACCATGACCAACCAGATCGCGTTGAACCTGCACACGCGTCCGGGAGACGAGGTGATCTGCGAGGAGGGCGCGCACATCTACCGCTACGAGGGCGGGGGCCTGATGGCGAACAGCGGGGTCAGTGTCCGGTTCGTCGCGGCCGATCGTGGCCGGTTCACCGCGGAACAAGTGGCCGGAGCCATCAACGACCCCGACAACCCGCACCTGGCCCGCACGCGGCTGGTGAACGTGGAGAACACGAGCAACCGCGGAGGCGGCAGCGTGTGGGCCCTGAGCGAGGTGGAACGGATCCGCGCGGTATGCGTCAAGCACGACCTGGCCCTACACCTCGATGGTGCCCGCATCTTCAATGCGATGGCCGCCGATGGCCACCGTCCGGCGGAGTGGGGTGCGGTCTTCGACACGATCTCGATCTGCCTGAGCAAAGGCCTGGGCGCCCCCGTGGGCAGTGTGCTCGTCGGCAACAAGGCATCGATCCACGAAGCGCGCCGGGTCCGGAAAAGATGGGGCGGTGGCATGCGGCAGGCGGGGATCATCGCCGCGGCCGGGCTGTATGCCCTGGACCACCACGTGGAGCGCCTGGCCACGGACCACGCCCATGCCTCCGCGTTGGCGGCCGGGCTCGAAGCCCGATCCTACGTACAGCACGTGATGCCCGTGGAGACCAATATCGTGGTGGCCACCCTGTGTCGTGCGGAAGACCTGGACGGCTTCTTGCAGCATCTGCAGCGGCATCAGGTCCGGGCCATGGCCTTCGGTCCGGGCATGGTGCGCATGGTAACGCACCTCGATGTGGATGCAGCGGGCGTGGAACAAGCGTTGAAGGCCATAGCTTCGTTCGCCCCATGACCACCACGCCACGATCCGGGAACCGCCAGTTCGTCTACATCGCATGCGTGCTGGCGCTGGCCGCAGGGGCCATCATCTGGGGCTTCCGCAAGGTAGAACAGCGCCGGATGGAGTTGAGCGAGCTGGCCCTGATGAACGTTCAGCAGATGGTGCAGGTGCGGCTGGATTGTTTCTTCAAGGAGCTGGTGGAAGACCTGCGCGAAGAAGCCGCTGCGGTGGACCTTCCGGACTCCGCACTGCTCTACGAACGCTGGTTCCCGCTGCTCGACTCGCACTGGCCGATCATGGCGATCCGCCTGGCCGACGAAACGGGGAACGAGCTTGCCATGCTGCGGAACGGGACCGAATACATCCTGAGCCGGGTGGCCACCGGTTCGAAGGACGGACCGCCCATCCGTGTGGCGTACGCGGGCGAACGTGGGCATCCGATGACCCGCGGGCCTTGGCTGCACGACCAGGACCACGACCCGCGCGAGCGCGTCTGGTTCAGCAAGGCCCTTGAGGATACACGGAACGAGCCGATATGGACCTTGAACGCCGTGGATCCCCTGCGCACGCCGCTGCTGCAACTGTCCTACCTGATCCGCGCGCACCGACCCACCGAACCGTATCGGATCATCCAATTCACCGTGGATGTAACGCGCAGTCCCTGGTTGGATACGCATCGGAGCTCGGACCTCAGGCCCGGCATGTTGCTGGTGAACGACCAAGGAAGCTCCCTGCTGCACATGGACACCACCAGCGACCAACACGGGATCGTGGCGGACGAACGCGCTGCCCTGGCGGCTTGGCTCGCCCACAAGACGAGCGGGCCGTTCACCATTCAGGTCAACGGCGAAAGTCGACTGGCCCAGGTGCGCGAATACGTGCTCCACGGCCAGCCCTTGCTCCTCGGCGTGGTGATCGACCCGGCGGGACTGTCGCCGTGGTTGGGTCCGGAACGCACCGCATTGGTCATCGCTGCGATCCTGCTCACGGCCTTGACCGCTCTGCTCCTCTGGGCGTGGAACCGCAAACGACTCTCCGACGAGCGGATCCGGAAACAAGCCAAACGCAACCGATCACAGGAGTTGAAACTGGCCAAGGCCCTGGGCGAACGCGAAGTGCTGAACCGGGAGGTGCACCACCGGGTGAAGAACAACCTCCAGGTGGTGAGCAGCCTGCTGAACCTGCAGGCCACCCGGCTGGACGATGATGCGGTGAAGGCCGAATTCCTCCGGGGTAAGCGACGGATCGACACCATCGCCTTGGTGCACCACAAGCTCTATGACCTGAGCGACCTGCGCAACGTGGACCTGGGTCGATTCTTCCAAGGCCTGGTGAAAGCCCTTGCCGACCTGTACGCTCCACAGAGCAAGGCGGTGAGCCACGAGATCGACACCGATGGCATCAAGGCCGATCAGGACACGGCCATCGAACTGGGCATCATCCTGTGCGAATTGGTGGGCAACACCTACCAACATGCCTTCCCGTACGCCACCGGTGGGCATGTGGAGATCAAAGTGCGGGCCGTGGACGGCGACCTTCACCGCCTCACGGTGAAGGACAATGGCCGGGGCCTTACCGAAGGATCCAACCAGGGCGCGGGAAAACTCGGCCTGGAGATCGTCGAGGCCCTGAGTGATCAGTTGGATGGTTCGTTCCACATCCAGACCGACCCCGGGGTGCAGTTCGAGGTGCTCTTCCGCATGCAGCGATCGTCGGCCGTGTTGATCACGGAGCACGGCAGCGAGCCGTTGGAATGACCGCCGCCACGGCCGCTGGCCACCTCCCCTACCGGATCCACTCCACCTCCACGCGACGTTCGCTCGGATCACGGCGCAGGCTCCGGCTGTCGCCGTAGAAATTGACCATGAGCCGATCGCCGTGGATGCCGCGTTGCAACAGGTAGTTCCGTACGGCACGGGCCCGCTGTTCGCTCAGCCGCAGGTTGATCGCGGGATCGCCGCTCCGGTCGCTATACCCGGTGATCAACACCCTATGTTCCGGCACACGCGCGAGCTGTTCGAACACCTCGTTGAGCAACACCCGGTGTTCGGCATCGAGCCGTACGGATCCCCGTTGGAACCGCACCGTGATGTTCTGCCCGACCAGGTCGCTGAGGTCCGCTGCGGGGTTCTCCGGGGCGCGGGTCCCAAGGTCTTCGCGCACCTCGAGCTCCAATCCGGTCAACCGGTCCTCGATATCCTCCATCCGATCGCGGATGCTCCAGAGCTCCTTCCGTTGATCCATGCGGTCGATCCGGTCGTTGATCGCATCGAGTTCGGCCTTGAGCCATCGATCGCGCTTGCGGATCCGGGTCGGCACCACCTCTGGCGTATCGCTCGGCGGGGCGTTCACGTTCGCGGTCATTCCCTCCACCAGGCGGGATGCCAGCTCCGGATCAATGCCACCATGGCCGGTATCGGCCAGTTGCAGATCCAAGGCACAGAGGTAGTTCTCTTCGTCGAACACGGTTCCGCAGGTGGAGTTGATCAGGACTTGGGAACGCGCGTCCGACCCCACCTCTCCGAACACCGACACCGCAGCCAACGGCAAAAGGTCCGCACGCAGCTGCCGCTCGAGCTCTTCGCGTTGTGTACGTACGTAGTAGTAGATGGCCAGGTACTTATCCTGCTCCTCGCCGGCATCCACGCCATAACGCGCCTGGCTCCAATCGATATGGGTGAGACGGGATAGCTGCACACGTGTGGACTCGCTCAACCCGGTGAACCCGGTCGATGCGCCAAGGTCCTTCTCCGCCGCGCGCACCATGGCATCGATCTCGGCCACGAGCTGTGCGATGGGTACGTCGCAAACCACCCCCTGTCGGGTGAATCGGACCCGTGGGTCGAGGTATGCGCCGATGGCGGCCTCCAGCAGACGATCCAGGCGCAGGTCCGACACCCCATCGGGCTGGGCAGTGCGTTGGATGCGGAACTGGGTGGCCGGTCCGGCAACGCTCCGCCATACCGCCTGGAACAAAGGCGCGGGGGCCGTGGGATCGTCCGAGCGCCCCTCCACGATCACATCCCCATCCACGCTTTCACCCACCAGCCGCAGCGGTGATTGCGCCGCCACCTCAAGGGTGAGCACCGCGAAGAACAGCGAGTACAGGAGGGAACGGCCCATGTTACAAGGCACGAAGCTACCGGGCTGTCCAAGGCCGGTCCAGCGGAAATGGCGAAAAGATCTCAACGATCCAACTCCGGCGCCCGACACGATCGCGTACAGCGGTCCGAGGCCCAGCGCTCCGCCTCGGGGCGCGACCCGAAGACCTGGAACGGGAACGCCGGTCGTTCCATGTATTTGAACAGTTCCGCTTGCTTCCGCCCGGGAAGGTCCAGAGCCAGCACGGCCACCGGATGGCCCTGTTCGCCACACACACGGCGCAGCAACGCGCGGGCCTCGTCGGCGACCACCGCTTGGGCATTGAACTCCATCACCACGGGGGCGCGTCCGCTCCGATCCAGCGCGGCCACCAGCCGGATGAACTCCTTCATATGGCGGGTATCGACCCGTGCACCGGGTGCAAGCACGAAATGAAGCATACCCTCCTCCCGCCACAACTCGAACGGCTGCTCAAATGGCGAGTGCCCCGGCTCTTGCATGGCGCAACCTACTTCATATTCCACACCCATCCTCCCACCTTGGGGATGGATCATCCACAAGGTTCTCCACCATGGTCATCGCAACACCTCCGGTATGGGATCGCCGATGGCGGCATCGGGCAAGGCGCAGCCCACGATCATGGCGATGGTGGGCGCCACATCGGTGATGGAGACACGGCGCACCACCTCCACATGCTTCACCCCGGCACCTACCATGAGCAGGGGCACGTTGGTGTCGTAGTTCCACGGCGATCCATGATCCGTGCCGCGCTGGTTCGCATTGGCGTACGCCGCCAGGTGCGATGGGCGCATCACATAACACACGTCGCCGCTACGCATGGGCATGAAACCACGTTGGATGCTACGCCGCAAGCCGGAAGCATGGGTATCACGGGCTAGATCGGCCGCGGTGATCGCGTCGGCCACCTGGGGGTGCTTCAGGAGTTCGTCGGCCGCGGCGCGTTGCACCACCACCGGATCGAGGCCCCGTGCTGCGATGAGCGAATCGTTCAGGAAGAGTTGTTCCTTCAGGCGCTTGCGCACCCAATGCCCGGCCCCGAACCTACGGGACAGGCCAGCCTCCACCTGATCCACGAGGGTTTTCACCTCGACGTATCCGGCACTGGCTTTCTGGTCGCGCAGGTAGGCCGGCACATCCACCACCGCATGATCAGCGGTGAGGAACAAGGTGTACTGTCCCTTCCCCACATTGGCATCCAACGCGTTCATCAACCGCTCGAGCTCGCGATCCAGGCGGAGGTACATATCCTCCAGCTCCAGGGAACGCGGCCCCATCTCGTGACCGAGCTCGTCGGGGGCACTGTAGCTGATGGCGAGCAGATCGGTCACTTGGTCGCGGCCCATCGCTTCACCCTCCAACGCTGCGAGGGCCATGTCCGTGGTGTAGGTGTTACTGGCGGGAATGAACCGAAGCAACACGGTGCTACGGCCTGATGCCTCATACATGGCCTTCACGTCCATGGGTAGGGTGGCCTTGGCCGATCCGGCGAGCGGCTCCTCATACGGGTTGTCGTCGGGCAGTGGGGTATGGTACCGATCGCGCGGAAGCAGCAGGTCCCACGGTTCGCTGAGGTACTTCCGGGCGAGGCCCCTTGCGTTGAAGGTCTTCACCCAATCGGGCAGTTCCTTCATGTACCAGGTGCTGGTGGCGAACTGGCCATCGGTGCCTTCGAAGAACCAATAGGCGGCATCGCCGGTGCGGCCGATGGGCAGGATGGCCCCTCGGTCCTTCATGGCCACACCGATGGTCTTGGAGCGCCCTTCGGTACGTCGTTCCAGCTCATCGGTGATGGTGCCACTGAGCAGGTTCAACGGCGATCGTTGCCCCTTGTGGCCGGTGCCCCCCACCCCGGAGACCGCATCGTCCTGGACGCAGTAGAGCCCACCGCCGGTGGCGCGCACGTACATATCGTTGGCCACGATGCCGTGGTGCATGGGCGTGGTACCCGTATACACGCTGGCGTGACCTGGTGCGGTATGCGTTGGCGCGTAGTCGTAGTGGGTATTACGCATGAAAGCCCCTTCGCGTACCATCCGCTTGAACCCACCATCGCCGAGATTGTCCCAAAAACGGTAGATGTAATCCACGCGCATCTGATCCACTACGATGCCGACGACGAGCTTCGGTGGGGTGGACCAGGTGGGTGCATGGTACGAGGCCGCGACCGTCCCAGCCTTCGACTGCCCGAAGGCGATGATCCGCAGGAACAAGAACGCCCCGCATAAGAGGTGTTTCATCGGTATCGCGCGAAATGGAAAGCCACAAGAGGTGTACCTCACGTTGGTCGAAGAAGAAGGTTCATGTGCAGCGACCCATGGCCGCGAGGAAAGGACAGGAACGCTCATCCGATATGGAACTGATGTCGAGGTTGATGGTCCGTACATACCGATCGCGACGAGGTCTGGGTGCAACGACGCGATCGGGTCATGCCGAGGCCATGGAGAAATGTTGGTGAACGCGTCGGAACAGCACGGCGAATATCGCGCCGATGCCCGCCCCGTACAATGCACCGACGAGCACATCACCGGGATAGTGAACACCCAGGTAAACGCGGCTGTAGGCCACGAGGGATGCCCACGCCAGTAAGGCCGGGAGGGCCCAACGCGGTCTGCCACCGAGCACCCCGATCATGAACAAGGCAATGGCGAAGTGGTTGCTGGCGTGGGAAGAGACGAAGCCGAAACGGCCGCCGCAGCCTTCCTTCACCAGATGGACCATGCCTTGCAACGTGGGCTCGTGGCACGGGCGAAGCCGTTGTACGGTCTCCTTGAACAGGATCACGGAACCCTTGTCGCTGCACAGGATCATAAGGCCCAGCACCGGAATGGCCCACCAGAGGCCACGCCAATCGAAGCGGCGTTGAATGAGGAAGAGGAAGACGAGGTAGAGCGGGAACCAGGTGAGCATCTCGCTCACCAACAGCATCGGCCCATCGGCCCATGGTGCATGCCATCCGTTGATCGCCAGGAAGGCCGCACGGTCCAGGGCTTCGAGGGTCTCCATCGCCGATCAATCCACACGGTCGGCGGGGAAGCTGCCGTGGAGTTTCTTCCAGAGCTTGTCCTTCAGCATGTCCAAGCCGATGTTCGCCACGCTGCTGATGAACACATGGTCCACCCCGCGCGGCAGTTCCTTCTCCAGCTGCCGCATCATCTCCGTATCCAGCATGTCGCACTTGGTGATGGCCAGCAGCCGGTCCTTGTCCAACAGGTCGGGAGAATACTGGTCCAACTCGTTCAGGAGGATCCTGTAGTCCTTGGCCACATCGGTGCTATCGGCGGGGATCATGAAGAGAAGCACGCTGTTGCGTTCGATATGGCGCAGGAAACGCAGCCCCAATCCCTTGCCTTCGGAGGCCCCCTCGATGATCCCGGGGATGTCGGCCATCACGAAGCTCTTGTGATCGCGATAAGGCACGATGCCCAGGTTGGGGGTGAGCGTGGTGAAAGCGTAATCGGCGATCTTGGGTTTGGCGGCGGTGATCACGCTGAGCAGGGTGCTCTTACCGGCATTGGGGAAGCCCACCAGGCCCACATCGGCCAACACCTTCAACTCCATCACCACCCACTTCTCGATACCGGGTTCGCCCGGCTGGGCATACCGCGGGGTCTGATTGGTGCTGGACTTGAAGTGCTGGTTCCCCAAGCCACCACGTCCGCCGCTGAAAAGCACCTTCTCCTCGCCATCGTTGATCACCTCACAGAGCACTTCGCCGGTCTCATCGTCCTTCACCACGGTACCCAACGGCACCTCGATCACCTGGTCCTTGCCACTGCGGCCGCTGCTCTGGTTGCTGCCGCCCACCTCGCCGTCCTCGGCGATCACGTGTTTGGTATAACGCAGGTGCAGCAGGGTCCAAAGCTGGGCGTTGCCCCGTAGGATGATGTGTCCACCACGCCCGCCGTCGCCCCCATCGGGTCCGCCCTTGGGCATGTACTTCTCACGCCGCAGGTGGCTGCTTCCCTTGCCTCCCTTCCCGGAACGGCATTCGATACGGATGTGGTCGATGAAATTCATACCGGTGGCAAAGGTGGTGAATGGCGGGCGGATGGGCAGTTCCGGATCGGTGGGAGCGTCAGTGCATCCCCGCGGGCACGGCGCAAACAGCCGCACCTTATACCAATTCGCACTAAGGAGTAGGCCGATCTACTCGGTCTTTTTCCGCATGACTTCTCCGTCGTGATCGTTCCGTAGCCCATGCTACGCAACGACCCCGCCGTATCGTCCTGCGAAAAGAGCCCTTCGCATCTTTAGCCTACGCCTTAATGCGAAATGGTATTATACCATTTGGACATTCAATAGCGGCCGAAGATGTGCGGCATTTCGTCGCAGGTCGATACGAAGGACCTGTTGCAAGGCCGAAGGCGTGGACCGCAGGGATCGCAGCTACCGAGGGCCGGGCCTACGGAATAAGTCGCTCGGAGAAGACATGGGGGAAAAAGAGCAAGCGGGTCGGCTGGTCTTGGATGCCCAAATGGTATTGGAGCCTGTTGGGGATCTCCTGAACGAAGGAACCCGAGGCTATTCTTTCGGTCAGGCATAGCCTCAAGATCAACGCGTAGCGGTGTCCACAGGATCGATATCAGGCGAAGCATGGACGGAAAACAGACCGGGGGGGCGCGTTTGAGGAGGCCCCGAACATCTTCGCCGACCCCGGCACGTACCGACCGGTGTTAGCCGATCGCCTTCACCAACCGCTCGGTGATCGCCTCCAGCGAGCCCACCCCGTCGATGCCTTTGAACTTGCCTTGCGCGCTGTAATACGCCTTGAGCGGTGCGGTCTTGTTCTCGTACTCGCGGATGCGGTTGCGGATGATGGCCTCGTCCTGGTCATCGGGCCTGCCACTGGTGGTGCCCCGGCCGAGCAGGCGCTTCACCAGTTCCTGTTCGGGCACTTCCAGGGCGAGCATGGCCACGATGGGTTCGCTCTTCGCGCCCAGCATGTCATCCAGCGCTTCGGCTTGGGCCTGGGTGCGCGGGAAGCCATCGAAGATGAAGCCTTTCGCTTCATGATGCGCTTCGATCTTGTTGCGGATCATGCCCACCACGATGTGGTCGGGCACCAGTTCGCCCCGATCCATCAGTTCCTTGGCGGCGGTACCCAGTTCGGTCTCGGCTTTGATCTCGGCGCGCAGTAGGTCGCCGGTGCTGAGGTGGATCAGTCCGAAACGTTGGATCAGGAAAGCGCTTTGTGTGCCTTTACCGGCCCCCGGAGGGCCAAAAAGGACGAGGTTGAGCTTGCTCATGATGATCTATTGTAGAATGCGGTAGATCCCGGGCAGATTACGGCCGAGGCCGTCGTGGTCCAGGCCGGAGCCCACCACGAACGCATTGGGGATACTGACCGCCACATGTTCGATGGGGATCTCCTGCTCATAAGCCTCCGGCTTGAAGAGCAAGGTGGCGATGCTCACGCTGGCCGGATGATGGTCCTTCAACGCTTCGAGGATGTGTTTCACGGTGTTGCCGGTATCGACGATATCCTCCACCACCACCACGTGGCGCCCTTCGAGCCGTTCGTTCAGGCCGATCAGGTCGGTGACCCGGCCGGTGGTGCTGGTACCGAGGTAGCTGGCCACCTTCACGAAGGTGATCTCGCACTCGATATCGAGCCGCTTCATGAGCTCGGCAGCGAAGAAGAAGGCGCCATTGAGCACACCCACGAACAGCGGACGTTTATCCGCATACTTGGCCTTCAGATCAGCCGCCAGGCGGTCCATCGCTGCGCCCACCTCCGCTTCGGAGAGGAAGGGTTCGAACTCAAGATCGTGCAGCTTCACGCGGCTCATGGATGTCGGGGGGATGTGAACGGCAATAGCGAAGGGGCGAAGGTAATGAACGCTTCATGCGAGCAAGAAACCACAGCGACGTCCATGGGATCATCGAACCTGTTACATTCGGTGCGATGCGTCACCTACTTTTCGCACTTGGTGCCACCCTTGCCACGAGCTGCCTTGCGGGGGGCGAGTTCCTTCCATCCGGGGCGCGTTTCGCAGGCATGGGCTATACCGGCCTCACCGCGGCCGATCCGTGGAGCATTCGACTGAACCCGGCCGGGCTGGCGGGACTGAACAAGCCGGTGATCGGGGTGTTCCACCAGAGCCATTGGCTCTCGAAGGAGCTGGCCCAGCAAGGGTTGGTGGCCGCTGTACCGTTGGGTAAAGGCACCATCGCCCTTTCGGGCGACCGCTTCGGCTACGCGCTCTACAACGAAACGAAGGTGGGCGCCGCGTACGCCATGCGCTTCGGCGATGGCTTGCGGGCCGCAGTACAAATGGACTACCTGGGGGTTCGGCTGGGCGAGAACTACGGCAGCGCCAGTGCCTTGGCGGTATCGCTGGGTATGCAAGCGAGGCTCACCGAGGCATTGTGGATCGGGGCGCACGTGTACAACCCCAACCGGGTAAGGATCGGTGGCCCGTATGACGACCGCATCCCCACCTTGCTGCGCGCCGGGTTCGGCTACACCTTCAGCACCAAGCTGCTCATGACGCTCGAGGCGGAGAAGGACATCGATCGCCAGGAGCGCATCCGCATGGGGGTCGAGTACCACCCGAACGATGTTCTGTACCTACGCACGGGCATCAGCACGGGTCCGGTGCAGGGGCACTTCGGGGCCGGGTTCCGGCTGAAACGGATCGACATCGACCTGGCCGTGGCGGTACGGTCGCAACTCGGCACCACCCCCATCATCGGCTTGAACTACCGCTTCGAATGAGGGCGATCATCCTTGCTGTCGCGACAGCCTGCCTTGCCGCTGCCAGCCAGGCGCAGGTGGACGGGGTGCCACGCGACGTGATCGAACAGCGCATCGAAGCGGCGGCGGAACAGCTCGGCGGCGAAGCGGACCTGAGCAACCTCTTCGAGATCCTCACCGACCGCTACCTCGACCCCATCGACCTGAACCGCACCAATGCGCAGGAGCTGAGCACCATCCTCCTGCTCTCCGACGTGCAGATCAGCGACATCCTCCAGCACACCCAGCGGCACGGGCGCTTCCTCAACCTGTACGAGTTGCAGACGCTCAACAGCATGGACACCCGCACCATCCGCATGATCGCCCCCTTCGTGATGGTGCGCGAGAACCCGCTGGGGAGCACGGCCTCGTTGCGCGAGATCCTCAAGAACGGTACGCACGAGGTCACCGTTCGGAGCACGATGACCATCGAATCGCGGCGCGGCTTCATGGATCGGCGCAACCCGTTCGGAAAGGACTATGCCTCGCCCACGGGCGCCACCTTGCCCGACTTCGACGACCCTGCGGTGCTCGATTCGTTGCGTCGGAACAACAAGGTGTACCTGGGCAGTCCGTACCGGGTGTACACCCGATACCGGTTCCGTTACCGGCAGAACATCAGTTTCGGATTCACGGCGGAGAAGGACGAGGGGGAGGAATTCTTCAAGGGCACGCAACCCAATGGATTCGACTTCTACAGCGCGCACGTCTTCCTGCGCAACATCGGACGGTTGAAGGCCCTTGCCATCGGTGATCACCAGGCACAGTTCGGGCAGGGCCTCACCTTCTGGAACGGACTGGGCTTCGCCGCGAAGAGCAGCTTCACCATGAACGTGAAACGCAATGCCCAAGGCCTGGCGCCGTACACCAGCGTGAACGAGAACCTGTTCATGCGCGGCCTGGCGGCCACCTTCGCGGCGAGCAAGCATCTCGAGGTCACCGTCTTCGGCTCGCGGAAGAACATCGATGCCAACATCCAGACTGCGGCGGATGCAGCGGCGGACAGCCTTGGTGTGATCCAGGATGCCGAGGTCATCTTCAGCAGCTTCCAGGAAGATGGCTTCCACCGCACCCACACCGAGATGGCGAAGAAGGATGGCCTGGGCGAAACGATCATCGGAGGGCACGCGACCGGCACATGGCGGAACGTGAGCATCGGTGCCACCGCCGCACACGTGAACTACACGGGCAAGCTGAGCCGCAACGCACAGCCGTACAACCAATTCGATTTCCAGGGCGCACAGAACACCACCGCCGGCGTGGACTGGAACGTGCTGTACCGCAACCTCACCTGGTTCGGCGAGGCGGCCACCAGCGCCAACGGGGGCATGGCCATGAACACGGGCATGCTCCTCTCCCTGGACAAACGGGTGAGCCTGAGCATGCTGTACCGCAACTACGGTCGCGACTTCCACGGGCTGTACAGCACCGCCTTCGCCGAAGGCACCAACCCATGGAACGAGCGTGGCCTGTTCACCGGGCTGGAGCTCCGGCCCAACCGGCAATGGACCATCAACGCCTACTTCGACCAGTTCACCTTCCCCTGGTTGCGTTACCTCACCGATGGCCCAAGCAGCGGCTTCGACTGGTTGGCGCAGGTGAACTGGCGCCCTAGCAAGAAGGTCGAGATCTACGCCCGCGCACGCCACCAGGACCGGGCGCGCAACACGGCGGAGGCCGCCACGGGGGTGGACCCTTTGGTACGCATGGAGCAGACCAACTACCGGGTGAACGCGAGCTACAAGGTGAGCGAGGCCGTGAGCCTGCGCACCCGCATCGAGACCGTGGACTTCCAGCGCGGGTCCGCACCGCTGCAGCACGGCTTTCTGCTCTACCAGGACCTCGTCCATCGCCCCCTGAGCAGCCCACTGGAGGTCACTCTGCGTTTCGCCCTGTTCGACACCGAGAGCTATGATGCACGCATCTACGCTTACGAGAACGACCTGATCGGCGTGTTCAGCATACCGCCTTATTACGGGCGCGGCATCCGCTGGTACGGCATGGTGCGCGTGACACCGCTACGCCGCGTGGACCTCTGGCTCCGCTACGGCGCATTCATCTACCACGACCAGAGCACCATCAGCAGTGGCCTGCAGGAGATCAATGGGAACATGCGCAGCGACCTGAAGATGCAGGTGCGCTGGATCTTCTGAGCCATGGCCCTGCACCACATCAGGCTCGACCACACCACCCCCACCGCCCTATTGAGCGGCCCCGGCAAACCTCGCCTCGAATTCCGTCAGGCGCTCTTCCGCACACCACTGCCCGGATGGCAACGGCGCCTGTACACGGCATCGCTGGTGGTGACCACCACGGCCCATGGCCCCGGCGACCGCCGCTTGAACGTGGACCACCAGAGCTTCCGGTTCTCGCTGCTGTACAATGCCTCCTGGCCCGAACCCGTCTTCCTCAACATCAAGCGCTGGCCGTACACACCGGTGGACCTGCGTGATGATGCCCCCGTGGTATCGTGGAGCGTGGAGCTACGCCTGCGCGACCTTCGGCTGGGCGAGGAGGAATGGGTGGAGGTCGCATTCCTCGGGTAATGCCATTCGGACATTCAAGAGCGGCCGCACCTGCGCGGTTGGTCTTCCACAGGCCCATACGAAGGACCCGCTGCGAGGCCTTCGGAATAGGTCTCGTATCAGCGTGGGTAGAAAGACCGAACGGATCAGCTGGCATTGGATATCCGAATGGAATTAGGGTGCCACCGCACCTACCTTTACCCACCACCGCTTCGACATGCGAGCCTTCCTTCTCATCATCGCCTTCGTAGCCGCTGTGCCCGGCCGCGCCCAACTGAACAATTGGGACCCCACCTGGTACCCCACGGACAGCACCCTGGTGTTCCACGACGACCTCGACTACTACCTGAACGCGTACAGCAAGAACGACATCAAGGTGATGCGCAAGCAGGTGAACATCTGGCGTATGAACTGGGACAAGCTCATGCGCCGCACCATCAACGAGCTACGCACGTACAGCGAAGGGGGAGGCATGGTTCCGCACACGCACGACTTCACCCTGCCCACGGCCCAGGACGGCAGCACCTACTCCCTGCGTGCGAACGATGGTCGGATCAGGGCCTTCATGTTCGGCAGCATCACCAACCCGCCAGCGCGGATGCAGGTGGAGCGTTGGAGCCGTCTGGTGCAGAAGTACGCCAAGGAGGACGTTCAGCTCTTCGTGATCTACGGCCCGGAACTGCACCCCGGCGACAAGAAGGAGTTCAAGGCCTACCCCATGCCCAAGAGCGAATACGAGAAGATGGCCTACGCGCAGGAGTTCGCCCAGCTCGGCAAACTGCCCGTGTTGGTGGACGGCTTGAACAACGCCACCTTCGAAGCCTATGGCAAGGCACCGAACGGAGCGTACCTGATCGACAAGGATGGCACCATGGTGTTCCGTGGCACCTGGGCCGATGCACGCAAGATGGAGCACATGATCGACACGCTCCTGAAATGGTACAAGGCAGGCAGGCCGAAGGGCTACGTGGCCCAGTAGGGGAATGCTGAAGGGCGAACGCTGAATACCGAAGGATGAACGGAGAAGGCGGAACGAGTTGGAACGATGGACCCGGAGGTGTGCTTGGAACGTTGAACTTCGATCGATCAAAGGAACGGGACTGAACGTTTCATCGACACTTCGATCCTGCCCAGAATATTCGGGTATGGATCCACAACAACGCAATAGACCCGAAGACTTGTCCGTCAGGACGAAGCGTTTCGCGTTGGGCGTGATCAGATACATCGGCGGACTGCCCCAAACCCAGGTCGGCCATGTGCTGGGCGATCAACTCCGGAGGTCGGGAACGTCGGTGGGGGCCAATTACCGTGAAGGGAAACGGGGCAGAAGCACCGCCGAGTTCACGGCCAAGCTCGGTATCTCACAGTTCGAGGCGGAGGGATCGGCCTACTGGTTGGAACTGCTGATCGAGAGCGGGAACGCTGACACCCCTGAAGCCCATGACCTGTGGCGGGAAGCGAATGAACTCCAAGCCATCCTCGGTGCGAGCATTGTCACGGCCAAAAAGAACCGGCGCTGAGGATCTGCGGGGCATCTCCACATCCCTACCAACACCTCCGGCTCGATCAGCATTCAGCCTTCGGCGTTCAGCGTTCTACACCTTCACCGACTTCCATCCGCCGCGCTGGAACAGATAGGCACTGAGCACGGCCAGGAAACTCTCGCTCATGGGCACGGCCGCGAACGCGCCTTGTGCGCCCCATTGCAACACCTGCGAAAGGAACCACGCGAGCGGGATCTGGATCAGCAGGAAGCAGATCGCGTTCATCCAGGTGGGTGTCATGGTATCGCCAGCCCCATTGAACGCTTGGGCGAACACCATACCGTAGCCGTAGAAGAAGTAACCCATGCACAGGGTTCGCAAGGCGGAGATGGCATAGCCCGCTACTGCGGTCTCGGTGGTGAAGAAGCTGACCAACCACGGGGTGGTGAGCCAGAACAGCAGGGCCACGCAGACCATGTACACCATGTTGATATGGCCACAATACCAGGCGCTCTTCGCGGCGCGGTCGGGTTGCTTCGCCCCGAGGTTCTGCCCGACCAGCGTACTCGCTGCATTGGCCACACCCCACGATGGGAGTAACGAAAAGACCATGATGCGCACCGCGATGGTGTACCCCGCCACCGCACTGCTGCCGAACACCGCTACGATGCGCGAGAGGAAGATCCAGCTCACCGAGGGCAGGATGAATTGAATGATACCACCCGCCGCCACCTTCACGATGTTGAGCATCACGGCACGGTCGGGCACCATGGGCAGGCCCCTCAGCGAGATGCGTCCACGCCCATCGAAAAGATGGTACACCTGGTAACACACCCCGACACCACGCCCGATGGTGGTGGCCAAGGCCGCCCCCATGATCCCGAAGCCGCTCCAACCACCCGCACCATGGATCAGCAATGGGCATAGCACGATGTTCACACCGTTGGCCAGCATCAGGGAGCGCATGGCCATGGCGGCATCGCCCGCGCCCCGAAAGATGGCGTTGATGCCGAAGAGCAGCAGGATGACCACGTTGCCGCCGAGCATGATGCGCATGTACGTCGGGCCTTCGGCCAACACATCGGCCTCGGCCCCCATCAACGCGAGTATCTCCCGGGCGTAGATGATGCCCGGTACCGCTATCACCAGCCCCAAGGCAATGGCCACCAACACCCCCTGCATGGCAGCACGCGCCGCACCGGCGGCGTCCTTCTCGCCCGTACGCCGCGCCACCACCGCCGTGATCCCCATGCCCAGCCCCCAGGCCAACGAATACACCAGGGTGAGCACGCTCTCGGTGAGCCCCACCGTGGCGATGGCGTGTTTGCCCAACTTGCTCACGAAGAAGATATCCACCAGCGCGAACACTGACTCCATGGCCATCTCCAACACCATGGGGATGCTCAGCAGCACGATGGCACGCCGCACACCGATGCCGGTGTAGTCGGTATCCTCGGATGCCGTAAGACTCTCCTTGAGCAGTGCGAACAGTTTGCGCATAGAGGTGGTAGACGTTGACGAGGAACACGTCGTTGCCTGGGGCACAAGATGGGACACGAACGGCACATGAGCACAACGTACGCCCCCCGACAAAGGACCGGACGGTCCATTCGCACGATCGGGGGTTCATACTCGGTCGGCACGGTATTGGAACGCCCCCTGCCCATGCCGATAGCTTTGTTCCCATGATGCGCACGAGCCTTCTTCTTGTTCCCGTTTTCGGCCTTTGGCAGCTGGCTCCGGCCCAGAGCCTGATCCAACGCTCCTTGCAAAGCGACACCATGCCCAACGTGGTGCCCAATGCGGGCTTCGAGGAGAGCGTACGTACCTTCTGTGGCTGGACCCAGGATCCAGCGAAGTTCAACGCCAACATGGGCAGTTGGATCTCGCCTACCCAGACCACACCCGACCACTTCAGCACCAAGAACGACAAGGAGTGCTGGGCACACCCGAGCAAACACAGCCACGGTAAACAATCGCCCCGCAGCGGCCAGGCCATGGTGGGTATCAAGACCTATGGCAAGGGGAACACCCCCACCTATTGGCACGAATACGTACAGAGCGAATTGCCCGAGCCACTGCAAGCCGGGGTCCGCTACATCGCCGAATGCTGGGTACTGCGCTCGGCGCGCAGCAACGAAGCCAGCAACAACATCGGGATCCTGCTTTCCGACACGGCCATCGCCACGCGCGACTGCCTACCCCTCTACATCACCCCACAGGTGAACGAGACGAAGCTGGTGAAGGGAGGCTGGCACAAGGTGAGCGGCGTGTTCGACGCCACGGGCACCGAAAGGCACATCCTGATCGGCAACTTCTACGGCGATGAGGTCACCGATCACGAAAGGCAACCCGACGGGGAACGCGGTGCCTACTACTACATCGATGATGTGAACGTGCGGGTCGCCCCGGCAGGCACCGCGCTCACGCCAAAACCGAAACAGAGCGTGCCCCCACCGCCCAAGAAGGTCGTCCCCGACCATACCAGTTCCAAGACCGTGGACATCCACGAGGTGGAGCCCGCGGTGGGCACACGCATGCGGCTGGACAACGTGCAGTTCGAGTTCGACAAGGCCACCTTGCTGCCCGGCTACGAGAAGGAATTGGACAAGCTGGTGGATGTGATGACGGACTACCCCTTCCTCCGCGCCGAGATCGAGGGCCACACGGACGACCAGGGCAGTGATACGTACAACCTGAAGCTGAGCGACGATCGCGCCAAAGCCGTGGTGGACTACCTGGTGAAGAAGAAGATCGACAAGGAGCGATTGACCTGGAAGGGTTATGGCGAGACCAAGCCCTTGAAGCCCAACACCAGCGAGGAGAACCGCGCGTTGAACCGGCGCGTGGAGTTCAGGGTGGTGGAGCGGTGAGTGGAAGGAGTACTCTCCGCATGACGTCCGGTCGGCAAGGAGCTTCGATCAACGGGGTCGGTAAGGACCATCCCACGAAAGCGGCGGTGCCGCGAACTCGCGACCGGCCTGCTATTCGGGCACGGACGTGGTCAAAGTCACTCACCTATTCCGCTCCGGTGTCATCGTCGCTCCGACCCTTCGACACGACACTCCTGTTCGTCCATGACCGAGGTACGACAAGGCGCGTTGCGCAAGCACCCGGCGTCGGGCACCGCTGCAAGACCGAAAAATTGAAGAAAATGCGCCACTGAGCCGGTGATGAAGATCCGGCCGAGCTCAGCGATCCGGACCACTGGGGTGATAGCGTGAAAGGGTGCGAGGCATTTCACCTTCTCACGCTTTTCACCATTGGATCGACCGGTTCTTTCATGCCGTCTCAGTAAGAAGAAAGCGGCCCAATGATCGGGCCGCTCACTTCAGCTGGTAATGACCAGCCTTCATTCGGGAGAGGAGAGCTACATCTATGCGTGTGCCAGTCCCTCGGCCAGGATCTGCTGTGCCCGATCGAGGATGCGCGTATCGTCAAGGGCCACGATGCCGCCATCGGGTCCGTTCTCGATATGCACACCCATGGGCCTGCCGTTGCTGTGGCCGTAGCCCCCGAAATAGTTCCACACCGTCTCCACGTTCAGGTCCAACTCCCGGGCTATGCGGTGGATGCTGCCGTCGGGAAGGTTGTCCTTGATCTTCCGCAACTCGTTGAAGGTGATGTTCATGGTGAGCAGGGATTGGTTTGTGTGATGGCTTGAAGGTAAGCCCTGGAACGGCGAAATCCAAGGGCTGATCGGCACGGAGTTGGGGGTGGGCGCGTTATCTTTCCAACCATGCGCTCTCCCCTTGGTGCGGTACTGCTGGCCTGGCTGCTCCCGACCGTGCACACAGGCGCGCAACAATACGACCTGCGCACCTTTTCGTTGGAGGAGGGATTGCCCAGCGCGGCGGTGAACGCCATCTGCGAAGATGCCGATGGATTCCTGTGGGTGGCCACCGACCAAGGCCTGGCGCGCAGCCAGGGATCGCGTTTCGAACCCTTCGACGATCGGCAGGGGGCACCCGGCCCGATGGCCACGGCCCTGCTGCCATGCACCACCACCACGGGTGTGAGCCATTTGTGGGTGGGCTACCGTGATGGAGCATTGGCCGTCTGGAGCAAGGGGCGGTTCACGGCGTACACCACCACCCCGGCGTTGCCCGCCTACCCGATACGAGCCATCGAGCCGGGCCCTGCCAACACCCTGTGGGTGGCCACCCGCGGCGGAGGCCTCTGGCAGGTGGACACCGCCACGCACACGAGCAAGCCCATGAACACCGGGCTGGGCAGCCTGCGCATCAACGCCTTGGCCACCACGCCCGACCAAGGCCTCTGGGTCGGCACGGACAGTGGCCTGTACCGGCTCCAAGACGACCACTGGATCCCTATGGCCGTGGGAACACTGACCGGCAAACGCGTGCTGAGCCTGCATGTCGACACCTTGGGATGGCTGGTGGGCACCCACCTGGGCCTGGTGGAACTGGACCCTGACCTGCGGCTTACACCGACCCAGGGCCAGGCCGTCGAGACCCAAGCCCTGCCCCACACCGTGGTGCTGAGCGTGCTTCGCGAGACCCCATGGAGCCTATGGCTGGGCACACCGGGAGGCATGGTGCATGTGGACCGTAGGAACGGCACCTCCCGCATCACCATCATCGGAGAGGCCAACGGACTGGGCCACGACGTGGTACGGTGCCTGCACCGCGACCGTAGCGGAGGCATTTGGGCGGGCACGGGGTACGGCGGTGTGAGCAAGTTCACCAGTGCCGCATTCCTGTACATCACCGAGCGCGATGGGCTGGGCTCGCGGATCGTGAGCGGGCTGCACCGCACGGCGGATGGCATGTTGTGGCTGGCCACCCAAGGCGGTGGGCTATCCTATTTCGACGGTCGGCGGGTCGAACACCTGGCACCGGCGCACGCCCCACCGAGCACCTTCATCACCTGCTTGGGCGAGGATGCGCAAGGCCACCTGCTCGTGGGCACCTTCATGCACGGCCTACATCGCATCCGCAACGGACGGTCCGAGCCGGTATGGACGGCCCCAACGCGCGACGCCGCACGGGTGAACACCGTGGAACAGCTTCGGGATGGCAGCCTCCTGATCGGCACCGGGGCCGGCTTGCACCGTTGGCAGGGTGGCACCACCACCAGCACCCTGGAAGGCCGCGCCATACACGACCTGCTGATGGCTTCCGACACGTTGTGGTACGCCACGGACAGCGGCCTGTTCGCCGCACCGCTGGCCACCCCCTTCGCCTGGCGGCACCGGACCGATGTACCCCCCACCTCCATCAACACCCTGGCACTCGACTCGAAAGGCAGCCTGTGGATGGGTACCGCTGCGCAGGGGCTGATCCGCAAACGGGGCAGCAAGGTGAAGACCTACGACCGGAGCGCGGGCCTGCAGAGCCTGGCGGTGGAGAGCGTGGTGCTCGACGCCTATGAGAACCTGTGGCTGGGCACCAAACAGGGCATCCATCTGGTGGAACTGGACGTGCTCCAGGAGCAGGTGCTGAGCATCCGGGCATACGGGCCGGACGATGGGTTCATCGGGCTGGAAAGCCTGCCTTGCGCCACCCTGCTGGACAGGGACAGCAGCCTGTGGTTCGGTACGGTGCGTGGCGCCATACGCTACGATGCGCGCCAGGTGGTGGAAGACCCCAAGGAACCGCTGATCCACCTCACCGACCTGCAGCTCTTCTACGAAAAGCCGGATTGGTCGCCGTGGTGCACAGGGTTCGGCCGCAACGGATTCCCGAGCCACCTGGAACTACCGTACAACAAGAACCACCTCACCTTCGCCTTCACGGGCATCTCCTTGGCCTACCCCGAGAAGGTACGCTACCGCTGGTTGCTGGAGGGCTACGACCCCGATTGGTCGCCGATCACGGCCACGCAGCGGGTCACCTACAGCAACATACCTCCGGGTGAGTACACCTTCCGGGTGATGGCCCGCAACGCCAGCGGCATTTGGAACGCGGAGCCCTTGAGCTATCGTTTCGTGATCGCGCCGCCGTTCTGGCGCACCACGCCGTTCCTTACCGGTGGCGGGATCCTGCTCCTGCTGGGCTTCGTGGGCTTCGTGCGTTTGCGCGAACGGACACAGCGGAAAGAGCGCGAACGGCTGGAACGCAAGGTGGTGGTGCGCACCCGGCAGCTCGAGGCGGAAAAAGAACGGAGCGACGACCTCCTACGGAACATCCTCCCCTCTTCCACGGCCGAAGAGCTCAAGCAGAAAGGAACCGCCGAAGCCCGGCGCTACGAGAACTGCACGGTGCTCTTCAGCGACTTCAAGGGCTTCACGGGGTTCAGCAGCCTGATGGACAGTGATACGTTGGTGAGCGAACTGGACCACTACTTCAGGTTGTTCGATGAACAATGCGATCGGTTCGGCCTGGAGAAGATCAAGACCATCGGCGACTCGTACATGTGCGCGGCAGGGCTTCCTGAACCCAAGGGCACGCATGCGCGCGATGCGGTACTGATGGGCCTGGCCATGCTCGCCGCGGTGGAGCGCAGCAACGCGGAGCGACGATCGCGGGGCATGACCGAATGGCCCGTGCGCATCGGCATCCACACCGGGCCGGTGGTGGCGGGTGTGGTGGGGCGCAAGAAATTCGCCTACGACATCTGGGGCGACACGGTGAACCTCGCCAGCCGGATGGAATCGGCCGGGGAGGCGGGAAAACTCAACATCAGCGGGGCCACCTATGCCCAGGTGATGGACCTGGTGCACGTTCGCCCCCGAGGTCCGATCAAGGTGAAGGGCAAGGGCGAACTGCACATGTACTTCGTCACCGGGCTACGAGCGGACGGTGCGATCGAGGGGCCGGTGTGATCACTCACATCCACTTCCCCAGCCATTGCTGGAACTCCTGCTTCAGCTCGCGATAGAGCTTCTCGAAGATCGTGAACCGATCGCGTAGGTCAGTGTGGTCCGTGAAGTAGCGGTGCTCGATGGCCACCGGATGATCGCGCAGCTCCTTCTCCAGGACGTTCTCCTCCTGCTTGATGTCGTGGCGCAGTTCATCGATCACCTCACGCTCGCGGATGAACCGGTTCTGGAAGTGCTCCAGCTCGGCCATCACCTCCTGCTTGTTGTTGCGGCGTACGATATCCTCCAAGCGGTGTTCGAGGATGACGATATCCTCCTTGTAGAAGGCCAGCGCGTTCAACCATTCGCGTTGATCGTTGCGAAGATCGCCGATATGGACGCGTTTCGGGGCGGTTGCAGTGCTCATGGTGTGGAATGGTTTGGACGATGAAGTTCACGAATGAACACGAGGGAAGCAAACCGGCACCTGACCACCGTCACCGGGAAAGCTGTCGGATCACCACAGCGCAGCCAGGAACCGGCCTCCCAACGATCGTTAACAACGGCGAGAGAAGGCAACCCACAGCCACCTCCAGGCGTCTCTTGGATGAACAAAACCCACGACCATGGACTCCCTGATCCGCCGTATCCCCACGAACCTGATGGTGGCCATGCTGTACATCGCACTCTTGGTGTTCGCCTTGATCGCCATGGCGAACCCGATGTGAGGTTCGACCTCGATGCATCCCCCGCAAGGGTTTGTGTATACGTTGCGCCCTTGCTACGGCCGGTACACTTGCGCTCCGGTCTGTTGATCCACACGTGATCCGGGATCCATCCCCGTGCAGAAACCAAGAGGCCGTCCTGCGATCGCAGGACGGCCTCTTTCCGTTCAAAGTCGCACCGCGGCTCAGCTCAACCCCGTCACCAAGCCGTTGGCATCGATGTCCATGCCTTCGCTGGCCGGTGTTTCGGGCAGGCCGGGCATGCGCATGATGCTGCCCAGCAGGGGCACCACGAAACCGGCACCGGCAGCGATCTCGATGTCTTTCACGGTGATCTCGAAGCCCTCTGGTGCGGCACGCCGCGTGGGGTCGTCGCTGAAACTGTACTGTGTCTTGGCGATGCACACCGGCGACTTCTCCAAACCCAGGTTCTTGATCCGGCGCAAGGCGGTCTGCGCATCGGCGCTGTACGCTACACTACCGGCGCGGTAGATCTCCTTGGCGATCCGCTCCACCTTCTGCTCAATGGTGAGGTCCAGATCGTACAACACCTTGAACCTGCTCTCGCCGCTATCGGCCACCTTCACCACGGCCTGGGCCAGATCGGTCATGCCCGCACCGCCTTCGGCGAAGCCCTTGGCCACCACGGCTTCGGCACCGCGCCCCTTGCAGTACTGCTGGATCAAGGCGATCTCCTCGGCGCTGTCGGTGGGGAAATGGTTGATGGCCACCACGGCCTTCACGCCGAACTTGCCCACGTTCTCGATGTGGCGCCCCAAGTTGGCCAGCCCGGCCTTCACGCGGTCCAGGGAGGGATCGTTCCATTCGCCCTTCTCCGCACCGCCGTGGTAGCGCAGGGCACGCACGGTGGCCACGATCACGGCGGCGCTCGGCTCCAGGCCCGCCGCCCGGCACTTGATGTCGAAGAATTTCTCCGCACCCAGGTCGGCGCCGAAACCGGCCTCGGTCACCACGTAGTCGCCGAGGCTGAGGCCCATCTTGGTGGCCAGCACGCTGTTCACACCCTGCGCGATGTTGGCGAAGGGGCCACCGTGGATGATCGCCGGATTGCCTTCGAGCGTCTGTACCAGGTTCGGCTTGATGGCATCCTTCAGCAGCAGTGCCATGGCACCTTCGGCCTTCAGGTCGCGGGCGTAGACGTACTTCTTGTCGGGGTTGCGGCTGTTGCCCACGAAGATGTTGCCGAGGCCCGTCTTCAGGTCTTCGTAGCCCGTGGCCAGGCAGATGATCGCCATCACCTCACTGGCGGCGGTGATGTTGAAGCCGTCCTGCCGGGGGATGCCGTTGCCGGTGCCGCCGAGGCCGATCACGATGTCGCGCAACGCGCGGTCGTTCATGTCCATCACACGCTTCCACGCCACGGTGCGGCCGTCGATCTGCAAGTTCTTGGTCTTGCTCTGGAGGTTGTTGTCGATCAGCGCAGCGAGCAGGTTGTTGGCCTTCTCGATCGCCGCGAAATCGCCGGTGAAGTGCAGGTTGATGTCCTCCATGGGCACCACCTGGGCGTAGCCACCACCAGCGGCACCACCCTTCATGCCGAACACCGGCCCGAGCGAAGGTTCGCGCAGCACCACCACGGTCTTCTTCCCGATCTTGTTCATGCCTTCGCACAGGCCGATGCTGGTGGTGGTCTTGCCCTCGCCAGCAGGTGTGGGCGAGATGGCGGTGACCAGGATCAGCTTGCTCTTCTTGATCTTCTGATCGTCGATCAGCTTCAAGGGAAGCTTGGCCTTGTGCTTGCCGAAGAGCTCCAGATCATCCGCTGTGATGCCGAGCTTCTCACCGATGGCGTTGATGTGCTGCATGCGCGCCTGTTGCGCGATCTCGAGGTCGGAGGGGAAGGCCATGGAGTTGGTGTTACGTATGGGTGGGGCGAAGTTGCGGAATGTTCCGATAGGCAGGAATGACGATGCCCCATGCACGGGGAGCAAGGGTCCATCGTCGGCTTGTGGGCGCACACCCCCTCGGCACCGGTAGCTTTGCACCATGTCCACGACCAAAGCCTACGCCGCGCACAGCGCCACCTCGCCCCTTACCCCTTGGACCTTCGAGCGCCGTGCCGTGGGACCGAACGATGTGAGCATCCAGATCGCCTACTGCGGCGTATGCCACAGCGACATCCACACCGCGCGGGGCGAATGGAACGGCACGCGGTACCCGATCGTTCCCGGCCACGAGATCGTGGGTACCGTGACGGCCGTGGGCGGCTCGGTATCGCAATGGAAGGTGGGCGACACGGTGGGCGTGGGCTGCATCGTGGACAGCTGCCGCACCTGCGCATCGTGCCAGGAGCACCAGGAACAGTTCTGCGAGGCGGGCATGACGGGCACGTACAACGGCATCGAGCGCGGCACCGGGAACACCACGCAGGGCGGCTACTCCCAGCACATCGTGGTGGACGAGAACTACGTGCTACGCATCCCCGAGGGCATGCCGCTGGACCGCACGGCACCGCTGTTGTGCGCGGGCATCACCACGTACTCGCCACTGCGCAAGCACGGTGCGGGGCCGGGCAAGCAGGTGGCGGTCGTGGGCCTTGGCGGGCTGGGGCACATGGCCGTAAAGATCGCCAAGGCCATGGGCGCACGCGTCACGGTGGTGAGCCATAGCGACAAGAAGCGGGATGATGCCCTGAGGCTGGGTGCCGATGACTTCCTGAACACGAGCGAGGCCGGCGCCTTCCGTGCCAACGCGAAGCGGTTCGATCTGATCCTCGACACGGTGAGCGCGGCGCACGACTACAACGCTTACCTGCAGATGGTGAAACGCGGTGGCATCATGGTGCTGGTGGGGCTTCCACCGGCCTCACCCGTGAATCCGAGCTTGCTGGTGATGCAGCAGCGGTGCCTGGCCGGATCGTTGATCGGAGGCATCGCGGAAACCCAGGAAATGCTGGACTTCTGCGCGCAACATGGGATCCTCAGCGACATCGAGACGATCCCCGCCGCGATGGTGAACGAGGCCTACGAGCGCATGCTGCGGAGCGATGTACGGTACCGGTTCGTGATCGACTGCGGAACGCTGTGAGGCGGCATGTGGGAAGCGATCACCCGCGAACATGCGGGCTCCCCGGCTTTCCGCCTACGAAAGCGTGTATCCCGCCTTGCGCAGATCGTCCCAATAGCCGGGATAGCTCTTATCCACCACGTCGGGGTCGGTGATGGTAACGCTCTCCAGCAACAGAGCGAGCGGCGCCACGGCGAGCGCCATACGGTGATCGATATCGGGATCCAGGGTGAAGGGTCCCTTGTGCGTGATGCGCCCACCCTGGATGAACGTTCCGGCACGATGCCCTGCGGTGCACCCCAGGGCATTGAGCGCATCGCCAACGGCACGGAGGCGGTTGGTCTCCTTCACCACCAGGTTGTCCAGGCCCACCATGGCGGCTTTGAGGCCACGGCCGGCGAGGGTGAAGGCGAGCGGCTGGAACAGATCGGGCACATGCTGCATGTTCACCGGATCATCGGGCCAGGCCCCAGGCTGGGCACGGTGTTGCAGGCGCATGCCGGTGGGTGTGGCGGTGCGTTGCACCCAGGGCGACCAAAGCTGGGCCGCCTCGCGGTCGCCTTGCAGGGTATCCATCTCCAAGCCCTTCAACAACACCTCGGCACCGGAATCCAAGGCCACCTGCTCGAACCAGAAGGCAGCGCTGCTCCAATCGGGCGGTACCGTATAGGGCACGCGGGTGTAGCGCCCGGGCGGCACCACCACGCCATCCATGGTCAGGCTGGGGCGCACACCGAAATGGTCCAGCATCTTCAGCGTCATGCTCACGAAGGGCTCGCTCAGGCGGGTGCCGGTCCACTTCAGGTCCAACCCCTTCTCCAAACAGGGCGCGATGAGCACCAAGGCGCTGAGGTATTGGCTGCTGATGGGTGAATCGAAGTGCACGTATCCGCCCTTCATGCGGCGGCCGCGGACACGGAACCCTTGGGGAACCTTCTCGATATCGGCACCGAGCGTCTTCAAGGCCATCACCAGATCATCGTGCGGGCGTTGGAGCAGGCGCGGTATCCCGGTGATCACATGCTCCTCTCCTTCTTGTACGGCCGCCCAGGCCAGCAGGAAGCGCAAGGTGGTCCCTCCGGCGCCACAATCCATGACATGGGGTCGTTCGCGCAGCAAGTCGCGCATCACACGGGTATCGTCGCCATCGCTGAGGTCCGAGACCAGGGAGAGATCGCCGAGCAAAGAGGCGATGATGAGCGCTCGGTTGCTGACGCTCTTGGAGCGCGGCAGGGCGATGGTGGCGCGCAAGGGGTGCGAGGGCCTGCGAACGGTCAGCGCGGACATGCCACGAAGTTGCACCCGGCGAACACCACCCCTGATGAGGTGGGTGAAAGGCATTTGAACAACACCGCATGGAAAGCCTTGTTCGGTGGCACCCCGGGCCGGGCCGTTCCCGGTAGCCGATCGGCGCGGAGAGCTCGGCGCCACAGCCACCGACCGGAACTACACGCGCACCAGCAGCCGGTAGTGCTCCAGGGCATCCTGCACCTGGGCGGGTGCCACGGGCACATCCACGGTGGCCTTGCCAATGGCGGTGAGGAGGGTGAACCGGAACTGCCCTGCACTGTTCTTCTTGTCGTTGCGCATCAGCTCCAGCAGGCGATGGTCCGCGGCATGCTCGAAGCGGTACGGGCGGTAAAGGTCCAGGATGTGCGCCGCGATGTGGTCGTAGGCTTCGCGTGGCAACAGGTCGAGGCGCCAGCTGAGCCACGCCTCGCACACCATGCCGATGGCGACGGCCTCGCCGTGCAGCAGGCTCTGTTGGGGGCTTTCCCAGGAGTGGGCCTCGATACCATGGCCGATGGTATGACCGAAGTTGAGGACCTTGCGCAGGCCGTTCTCGCGGGGATCGGCGCTCACCACCTCGGCCTTCACCATGGCGGACCGTGCCACCAGGGGGGTCAGGGCGTCGAGGTCGTGGAGCGGTGCCCTCCGGATATCCTCCCAGAGCTGGGCATCGTGCACCAGTCCGTGCTTGATCATCTCGGCCAGCCCGTTGAGCAGTTCGCGCTTGCCCAGGCTGCGCAGGAAAGGGAGGTGGATGTATACCCCGAGCGGGTCGTGGAACACACCCACCAGGTTCTTCACACCGGCCAGGTCCACGCCGGTCTTGCCGCCGATGGCCGCATCGACCATGCCCATGAGCGAGGTGGGCACGTGGATGCAGCGGATCCCCCGTTTGTAGGTAGCGGCCACGAAGCCCCCCAGATCGGTGACCACGCCGCCGCCCAGGCACACCAGCAGAGCTTGCCGATCGGCCGCTTCGCGGGCCAGGTGCCCCCAGATCCCGGAGGCCATGACCACATCCTTGGACGATTCGCCGGGCGGCACCACGATGGTGCGGGCCTCGCGCAAGGTGGGCACATGGGCCAGGAGCTCGGGGAGGCAATGGCGCAACGTGTTCTCATCGCCCAGGATGAAGGTGGTGGTGCTCGCCTGGTCGCGCAGGGCCCGCTCCAGCGCCCGGAGCGCATCGCGGCCCATGACCACCGGATGGCGCCCAGCACTGATCTCCGTCACATCCTTGTGCGTGTCGGCCATGCTACTTTTGGCGGCCCTCGCCGCCACCCAAAGGAACGAAGGGCGCCCACACCGTGCAAGCCACCGCCGCCCCACCGACCTCCGCACCGTTCGACCCGAGCAACACCCGTATCGCCTTCGCCGCCAAGAGCGACCGCGACCTGTGGCAGGCGCAGTGGCTCTTCCGGATCATCGGCAACCCCACCCTCACCCTGATCGGAAGTAAGCTCACCACCTTCGCCCTATGGTCGCACCTGCCGGTGAAGGGCCTGGTGAAAGCCACCATCTTCAAGCAATTCTGCGGGGGTGAGAACATCGACGAGAGCCTGAGGACCGCCGCGCGACTGGCAGAAAGCCGTGTAGGCACCATCCTGGACCACAGCGTGGAGGGGCAGGAGGATGACGAATCCCTGGACCATGCCACGGCGGAGATCCTGCGGACCATCGAGGTGGCCAAGGGGCGGAAGGATATCCCCTTCTGCGTGTTCAAGCCCAGCGGCATCGCCCCCATACAGCTGCTGACCGACGTGAGCGAAGGCCGGGCCCTGGATGCCGAGGCGAGCCGCGAGTGGGCGTTGGTACAAGGGCGCGTGGACCGGATCTGCGCGGCAGCGGCGGCGGCCGGTGTACCCGTGCTGATCGATGCGGAGGAAAGCTGGATGCAACCGGCGATCGACGAGTTGGCGGACACCATGATGGCCCGATACAACGGCGCACGCCCCCTGGTGTTCAACACCCTGCAGCTGTATCGCCATGACCGGCTGGCCTTTCTCCACGCCAGCCATGCCAAGGCCGTGGCCGGGAACTACCATCTGGGCGTGAAGCTGGTCCGTGGAGCGTACATGGAGAAGGAACGCGAGCGTGCGAAGGAGCACGGCTATCCTTCGCCGATCCATGTGGACAAGGCCGCCGTGGACCGCGACTACGACGAGGCGCTGCGTTTCTGCGCGGCCCATATCGACCGGTTCGCGGTATGCGTGGGTACGCACAACGAACAGAGCTCGTTGCTGATGGCCCGTCTGATGGGGGAGTCGGGGCTTCCGCGTGATGATCGCCGCATCTGGTTCGCGCAACTGCTGGGGATGAGCGACCACATCAGCTTCAACATGGCCGCGGCGGGCTACAACGTGGCGAAATACGTGCCCTATGGCCCGGTGAGCCAGGTGCTGCCCTACCTGATCCGGCGGGCCGAGGAGAACACCAGCGCCCGCGGGCAGACCGGGAGGGAGCTCGGGCTGATCCAAGCCGAACGGCAGCGACGTGCGCAAGGGAAGCGATAGCACCGATCCGCACGAAATAGTAGGCCGATCCACGCGGTCTCTTCCCGCATGACATCTTCGTGGTGATCGTTCCGTAGCACCGGCCAGCGGAAGCTTCGCTTCCTGCGGTCCACGCCCTCTGCCCTGCCATAGGTCCCTCGTATCGGCCTGTGGAAGAATGGCCGCGCATCTTCGGCCGCTATTGCGTGATCGAATGGTATGAGAGGGTCGCAAGGCCCGAACGGCCTATTGCCGTTGCTCGATCCGCCAGAGCGTGGCCGTGCTATCGCGATCGAAATCACGCAATCCCACCACGATCAACCGTACGTTCTCGCCCTTCAGGTCGGTATCCACGGCGTAGTACAGGGTATCGGAAGTGCGCACGGTCCGCCCCAGGTCGATGGTGGCACGGTCCACCGCGGCCCGCACATCGGCCAGTTGCAGCGCCCTTTCCTGCAGCGCTCGCTGGGCCTCGGGCGCCGCTTGGATCAGCGTGCTGCGCAGCCGTTGTTTGATCTTCTCCTCTGGTGTCCATGCCGCATTGGTGAGGCGGTCGCCGTAGAAGAAATAGGCCGCCACACCGCCGATCACGAGTCCGACGAGGTAGAGTTGAAGGCGACGTTTGAGGTCCATGATCAGGAGGAGTGCTGCAGGAGCCTAGAACGCGGCGAGCAGGATGTCCAGGTCCTTGTAGGGCAAGCGGAAGGCCTCGCCGAGGATGGGGCTGGTGAGGGCGCCATTGTACAGGTACACCCCATGGCGCAGGCCGAGGTCGGTCTTGATGAGGTCTTCGAAGCCCCCCACCTCGCCCATGCTACCGAAGAGCGGACCGAAGATGTTGCTCAAGGCCATGCTGGCGGTACGCGGCACCCGGCTGGCGATGTTGGGTACGCAGTAGTGTACCACGCCATAACGTTTGTACACCGGCTCGGTATGGGTGGTCACCTCGCTGGTCTCGAAGCACCCCCCGCGGTCTATGCTCACATCCACGATCACGCTGCCGTTCTTCATCTCCTCCACCATGTTCTCGGTCACCACCATGGGGGTTCGGCCACGTTCTGGGCGCAGGGCTCCGATGGCGACGTCGGCATGGCGCAGGGCCTTGCGCAGTTCGGCGGGCTGGATCACGTTGGTCCACACCCGTTGGCCCAGGTCGTTCTGCAGGCGGCGCAGGCGATAGATGCTCTTATCGAAGACCTTGACACTGGCCCCCAGGCCCAATGCCGCGCGGGTGGCGAACTCGCCCACGGTACCCGCGCCGATCACCACCACTTCGGAGGGTTCCACGCCGCTGATGCCACCGAGCATGAGCCCCTGCCCGCCCTTGTCGGCACTGAGGTACTCGCTGGCCACGTGGATGGAGGTATTGCCCGCGATCTCGCCCATGGCACGCACGATGGGGTAGATGCCCTCGCGATCCTTGATGAAATCCCAGGCCACGGCCGTCATGCGCTTCTCCATCATGCGCTTGAGGGTATCCTTGGGCTGCACGGTGAGCTGCAATGCGGAGACCAGGATCTGCTTGTGGCGCAGCATCTCGATCTCGGCATGGGTGGGCGGTGCCACCTTGAGGATCAGGTCGGCCTTGAACACCTGCTCGGGGCTATCCACCACCATGGCGCCAGCCTCGCTGTAGTCATGTTCCTGGAACTGGGCCGGTGCGCCCGCCCCCCGTTCGATCACCACCTCGTGCCCACGCCCCACGAGCACGGCCACGGCCGAAGGGGTGAGCGGCACTCGGTGCTCTTGGAAGGTGCTCTCCTTGGGAATGCCGATGAACAGGCTCTTCTTGCGGCGCCCGACCTCCATGAGTTGTTCCTGGGGGGCCATGGCCACTTCGCGGGCCAGTTGCTTGAGCAGCTCGGAGGATGATGTCATGGCAAGGCCGTACAACGGAGCGGCAAGATACGGAGCCCGAGGATGGAAGCGATCGGAGCGGTGGCCGTTCGCTACGGCGTCCACAGGCGCCTATCGCACCTCGAGCTTCACGGTCCTCACCCCGTTCGGCGCCACCTCCAAAGACACGTGCAAGGTGCCCGGCGGCAGCAGGTCCGCGGCCAGCTCGGGCCACTCGATGAAGCAGTAGTGGCCGCTATCAAGGTACTCCTCGAAACCGATGCCCTCCAACTCCTCGGGATCCTTCAGGCGGTATAGGTCGAAATGGAAGAGCGGATCCCCGGATCCGGTACGGTACTCGTTCACGATGGCGAAGCTGGGGCTGCTCGTGGGATCGGCCACCCCCAGCACGGCGCACAGGGCCTTGATCAGCGTGGTCTTTCCGGCACCCAGCCCCCCGGTGAAGGCGAAGATGCGCGCCTCCGCATGGCTTTGCAGGATCAGGCGGGCGACCTCTTCGGCGCCGGAGGGTTTGCGCAGGGTGATGGTAGCGAGCACGACGCTAAGGTGGCACGAAAGCCGGGAACGACACCTACCGCGGCTTCAACACCGCCCAAGGCACCAACATCTCCTCCAACGAGATGCCCCCGTGTTGGAAGGTGTGCCGGTAGTACGACACGAAGTGGTTGTAGTTGTTGGGGTACACGAAGAAGCGATCGCTCTTGGCGAAGATGTACACGGTGCTCACGTTGGCGCGGGGCAGGAAGGCCTTGGCGGGGTCCTTGATCTCCAGCACATCGCGCTGCTCGTAGGTGAGGTTGCGACCGTGCTTGTAGCGCAGGTTGGAGTTGGTGTTGCGATCGCCCACCACCTTGCTGGGCTCGCTCACCCGGATGGTGCCATGGTCTGTGGTGATCACCACACGGCCGCCCCGTTCGGCGATGCCCTTGAGGATGTCGAAGAGCGGGCTGTGCTCGAACCAGCTCTTGGTGAGGCTGCGGTAGGCGGCATCATCGTCGGCCAGCTCGCGGATCACCTCCATCTCGGTGCGGGCATGGCTCAGCATGTCCACGAAGTTGTACACGATCACGTTCAGCGCATTGCCCATCAGGTTGTCCAGGCTGTCGGCAAGCTTCTTTCCCGCAGCGAGGTTCAGGATCTTATGGTAGCTGAACTTCACGTCCTTTCCCAAGCGCTTCAGTTGGCCCGCCACGAACTCCTCTTCGTGCGCGTTCTTGCTGCCTTCCGCATCCTCGTTCACCCATTTACCGGGGAACCGTTTCTCGATCTCGCTGGGCATCATGCCGGCGAAGAGCGCATTGCGGGCATATTGGGTGGCGGTGGGCAGGATACTGTAGAACAACCCCTCCTCTTCCACGCGGTAGAACTGGCTGAGGATGGGTTCCAGCACGCGCCATTGGTCAAGTCGGAGGTTGTCGATCAGCACCATGAAGAGGGGCGACCCGCCTTCGGACTTGATATACGGCGCCACCTTGGCCTTGAAGATCTGGTGCGATTGCAGCGGCACATCCCCGCCCTTGCCATTCACCCAGTCGATGTAGTTGTCGGCCACGAAGCGGCTGAAGAGCTCGTTGGCCTCGTTCCACTGGGAGCGGAGGATCTCCGACATGCCCTGGTCCTGGCTTTGGAGGAGCTCCAGTTCCCAGCGCACCAGTTCGGTATAGAGCTCCTTCCAGGTCTCGGTGGTGTGGCGGTCGCCCAGGCGCATGCCCAACTGGCGGAACTGCTGTTGGTAGTCGCTGGTGGTCTTCTCGCTCACTAACCGTCGGCCCTCGAGGTTCTTCTTCAGCGAGAGCAGGATCTGGTTCGGGTTCACCGGCTTGATCAGGTAGTCGCTGATCTTGCCGCCGATGGCGCCTTCCATGATGCTCTCCTCCTCGCTCTTGGTGATCATCACGATGGGCACGGCGGGGCGCTCCAGCTTGATGCGCGAGAGTGTCTCCAGCCCGCTGAGGCCGGGCATGTTCTCATCGAGGAAGATGATGTCGTACTCCTTCTCCTTGGCACGTTCCACGGCATCGAGGCCGTTGTTCACGGTATCCACGGCGTAGCCTTTCTGTTGCAGGAAGAGCACGTGGGGGCGGAGCAGGTCGATCTCGTCGTCGGCCCAGAGGATGGTGGCGGTCATGGTGGGTATGGTGGCGCCGGTGGGCGTGATCGGTTCGGTTCGTGTTCCTTGCATGCAAGGGCAACGTCACCGGCCGGTGCTGTATTGCCCTGTACTTTCGGGGCGTGAAGGTAACGTGTACCATTAGGGATGCAGGCGTCGGTTCCTCACCGACCGCAGTAGGTCGACCCGGTGGGTCGACACTACGGGTGCGTATGGATCCACGTGGCATGAACCGACCAACGCGGTGCGATCCATGAAGATATTGAACGACCCGATCTACGGTTTCATCGCCGTTCCGCACCCGGTGCTACAGCGCCTGATGGACCATCCGTGGTTCCAGCGGCTGCGCTACATCAAGCAGCTGGGGCTGGGGCATTTGGTCTATCCTGGCGCCCTCCACACGCGGTTCCACCATGCCTTGGGCGCCATGCACCTCATGGGCGAGGCCATCGCCACCCTGCGCGGCAAGGGCCACACCATCACCGACGAGGAGGCCCTGGGCGCGCGCATCGCCATTCTGCTGCACGATGTGGGCCACGGTCCCTTCAGCCATGCATTGGAACACAGCCTGGTGGAGGGCATCGGTCACGAAGCGGTGAGCGAAATGGTGATGGACGCGCTGAACGAGGAGTTCGGCGGTGCGCTGGAGCTGGGCATCCGCATCTTCCGCGACCAGCACCCCAAGCGCTTCCTGCACCAGTTGGTGAGCAGCCAGCTCGATGTGGACCGCATCGACTACCTGAACCGCGACAGCTTCTACACGGGTGTGAGCGAAGGCGTGATCGGGGGCGAGCGCATCATCAAGATGCTGCAGGTGGTGGACGACAAGCTGGTGGTGGAGGAAAAGGCGATCTACAGCATCGAGAAGTTCCTCGTGGCGCGGCGCCTGATGTACTGGCAGGTATACCTGCACAAGACCGTGGTGGCCTGCGAGATGATGCTGGTGGAAACGCTTCGGCGGGCGAAACACCTCGCCTCCGACGGGGCCCTGTTGTTCGCCTCCCCCGCCCTGCATCGTTTCCTCCGTGCGCGCCACGACCGCGCTTCCTTCAACGATACCGCCGTGCTCGCCGACTTCCTGAAGCTCGACGACCACGACATCATGGGTGCTGTGAAGGTCTGGTGCGACCACCCGGACAAGGTGCTGGCACAGCTCGCCACCGACCTGGTCACGCGGCGCAACCTGCGCATCCGCCTGCAGAACATCCCGTGGAACGACACCCACGTGGGGCACCTGCGCAACGAGGTGGCGCAACAACTGGGCATTCCGCTGGCCGATGCGTCGCGGTTCGTGCTCACCGGAAGCATCGTGAACAACGCGTACGACCCTGCCAAGGACCGTATCGAGCTGCTCTACAAGGACGGCACCCTCCGCGACATCGCCGAGGCCAGCGACAACCTGGGGATCCAGGCCCTGGCCCGGCCCGTGGAGAAATTCTACCTGGCCTGGCCGCGGTGGTCGCACGGCTGAAACATGGAAGAGGAGGCCTGGCCACCCCATGGGCGTGCGCGTGCCGGGCCACCGACCGATAGCATGGGTCAACGACCGGTCCACCATGATGGTGCTGCGCGAATGCCAGCACACCCTTGAATGGCACGACCGGGCGGCGCATCGATCCCCTGCGCCATCGCATGCTCCATGCAACATACACCGGAGCTAAGGTGGAGGGTCCGCCCCGTCGGGCACCGGCGCACTACTTGCCGTCATCGCGAAGGCATGATCGAGGGGATTGAGTCTACGACCCCACGAGAACTCGGCTCTCCATGCGCTGGGGCACTCGAAGCCCACAGTACAGGCGCATCACCCACTTCACTTTCCTCACCCTTTCCCCCTCTTCCCCGTCTTCCCCGCCAACAACCCCGCCGTGTACTGCTCATACAGCCCGAACAAGAACTCCACGCGCTTGGCATCGCTCTCGAAGGGCAGGGGGCGATAGCACTTGTCCACGGCCTTGTCTAGGGCGGCGTGGGCCTTCACCAGATCCGGTGGCATGGTGAGCGGGTCGTACAGGTCGGCGAGTCTGGATCCGGCATGGGCAGCCCGCGTATCCAGCACGCCCTGCGCGGCGGCCTCCACCGCGGCTTGCTGCGCGACCGTGGGCTGATCCGGCCAGGGGAAGTTGTTGTAGACGATGTCCTTCGAATACCGGTAGCGACTTTCCAAACGGCCGCATGTAAAGCGCACCCAAGCGTTGTGCATGGTGCTGGTGAGCACGCCGAAATGGAACAGCGTGGCGTTGGGCACGATGAAGACCAGATCACTCGCCAAGGTTGAAGGTTGCTCAAAGCCGATCGGGATGAACAAGCGCCGTTCCGAGGATACTTTGGGAATGATCAGGTAGTTGCCTTTGGGCATGTTCTCCACGTGGAAGCGTGTGGGCGTGTCCGCCAGTTTCCGCGTGGGGGCGCTCTTGCTCTCCAGCCGCGTTCTACGCACGGCGTCTATCCGTTTCATCGCCTCCGGCAATGCCTTCAGTTCGGCCGGAGAAGCCTCGCCCAACCACAGGCACCAGCGTTCCCAACCGTTGATGAACTCATCGCTGCCCAGCCAGCGACGGAAGAATTTCTTCGCGCCCGGTTCAACAGCCAGGAAGGCATCGCGCTCCTCGGTGGTGAAGAGGTAGTGCCCGCCATCGATGGGCTTGTTGCCGATGCCGATCTCCGGCACGTTGCACAGCGGCTTGCTGCGGCTGGTGAGCACGATGTCGCTGCCTTCCACCAAGTACGGGCTGATGTTCTGCACCAGCTCCTCGGTAGGTTCGCTACCGGGATCGCTGTAGGTGAAGAGCCGCTTCTTCGGCAGGTCGAAGGCGGCAAAGCCGATGATGACGCAATGCACGGCGGCCACGCCCTTGGCCTCGTTGTTCCAGCGGAAGGTGCGGTGCGCGAAGTGGATCTTCATGCCTTGGTGCAGCAAGTGGCCCCAGAGCACGCCCACCTGTTCGCCCTGCGTGATGCTGTTGGTGCTGACGAAGGCGCAGCGGGTGGCTTGGGCACCGTGTTGCAGCACGTACTGCGCGGCCAGGCCGTACCAGCCGCAAACGAAGTCCAAGGTGCCCGCGCCCTTCACGTCTGGGAACACGGCGAGCAGGTCTTCGCGCATGCCGGCGCTCATCAGCTTGCTGCCCACGAACGGCGGATTGCCCAGGATGTAGTCGTAGTGCTCGCCTTCGGGCAGCAGGCTTTGCCAGGGGGTGCGCAGGGCGTTGCCGTGGAGGATGGTGGCGCTTTGGCGCAGGGGGATGCGCACCATGTAATCGCCAAAGGCCTGGCTCACCTGCATGTTCATCTGGTGGTCGGTGAGCCACAGCGCCACCTGGGCGATCTGCGCTGGGAATTCCTCGATCTCGATGCCGTAGAAGCGGTCCACATCGAGGTTCACGAAGTGCTGCACATCGGTTACCTGCTGGCCCTTGAGCTTCACTTGCAGCACCTCCAGTTCCAGGCGGCGCAGCTCGCGGTAGGTGATCACCAAAAAGTTGCCGCAGCCACAGGCGGGGTCCAGGAAGCGCAGGCCGGTGAGCTTGCGGTGGAAGGCCTCCAGCTTCGGCTTGCTGCTTTTCACGCGGTTGAACTCGGCCCACAGCTCGTCTAAGAAGAGCGGGCCGATGAGCTTGAGGATGTTGCGCTCGCTGGTGTAGTGGGCGCCGAGGTCGCGGCGCTGCTTAGGGTCCATCACCCCTTGGAACATGGCGCCGAAGATGGCGGGGCTGATGTTGGTCCAGTCCAGGGTGGCGCATTCCAGCAGGGTGATGCGCATGCCGCTATTCCACACGGCGATGGGCAGCACCTCCTCGAAGAGCCTGCCGTTGATGTAGTGGAAGTCCTTCCAGCGGTCGTCGAGGTTCTTGCTGCGGCGGTCGTCGGGGGTGTTGAGCAGCTGGAAGAGCCAGGCGAGCTGCGCGCCGAGGTCGCCGCCGTCCTCGCGGGTGTGGCCCTCGATGAAATCGTAGAAGACCTGCTGCTCGAAGATGCCGGTATCGTCGGCGAAGAGGCAGAAGAGCAGGCGCACGAGGTAGAGCTCCAGGGCGTGGCCGGTGTAGCCGCTCTCCTTCAGCTCGTCGTGCAGGCGGGCCATCAGCTCGGCGGCGCGCCGGTTCACGGGGTCCTGCTCCAGGGGCTTGGGGGCGCTCCATCCGCTGATGAAGTCGAAGAGCTCGATGCGCTTGGGCAGCTCGGCCAGGGCGATGGCGGTGGTCTGCTTGCTTTCCAGGTCATGCACCACGATGCGGGCGAAGTCGCTGGCGATGATGTGGCGGGGCAGCTCGTGGTCGTGCAGGCCGGCGAGGTAGGCCATGGCCTGGTCGAAGGCGCGGTCCAGGTCGCGGCCGCGGCTCTTGTGCTCCACCACGAGCTTGCCGGGCCAGAAGAGGTCCACGTAGCCGTCGGCGCCGCCGAGCTTCTTCACGTGGTGCTCGAAGGTGGCCACGCGCTTGCGGGGCACGCCGAACACGTGGAAGAAGCCGTCCCAGAAGCTCTTGGCCTCGGCGTGTTCGTCGGCGGCATCGGCCCACTCCTTGGCGAAGGCGGTGGCGCGGCGGCGGATCTCGATGCGGGAAAGGGGCATGTTGGGCTCGCCGTTTCCGTAGTGATGGCGATGGCGGCAAGGTAGCGCGGGGCGGGATCAGATGATCGGCACTCCGTGCCCTGGGGCTCTCGGAGGGCACTGTGCATGCATTCCCCGGAAACGCACGCCCATCGTATCGCGGTGTTCCGTAGGGTGTGATAGACCAGTCCTGGGACCCAACATACGCCTCGCTCAACGCCCGGCAACATCCCCGCCCGGGGATCACGCTGCCCACTACATTTGTCCGACCACGCTGGCCCATGCCAAAATTCCTGAAGAACATCCTGCTCATCGTTGCCGTGCTCTTCGCCTTGGGCTACCTCGGCTTCAACTACATGAAGTCGCAGACCAAGAAGGCCAGCCCCGAAGAGGTGAACACCTATACGGTGAACGACCTCTCGATAACGGTGGACTACAGCCGGCCGAGCAAGAAAGGGCGGGTGATCTTCGGTGAGCTGGTGCCCTATGGCAAGGTGTGGCGCACCGGTGCCAACGAGGCCACCACCGTGGAGGTGGACAAGGACATCAAACTGGGTGGGCAGCCATTACCCGCAGGCAAGTACACCTTGTGGACCATCCCACAGCCCGACGCATGGACGGTGATCCTCAACAGCAAGAGCTACTCGTGGGGGGTGACGTACGGCGGCGAGGCCCAACTCGACCCCACGGCTGACGTCCTGCGGGTGGAGGTGCCCGTGCAGGAATTGCCGACCGAAGTGGAGATGTTCACCATTGATGTGAGCAGCACACCACCAGCGCTCAACCTCAAATGGGACCGCACTGGGGTGAGCCTACCCTTGGAGTGATGTCCCTTCCGGAACGACCGTAGACCATCACCCGGTACCTTCGTGCCATGCAGTTCACCGCAGAACAGATCGCCGACCTGTTGGAAGGCGTGGTCGATGGCGACCCGCAGGTCCTGGTGAGCGACCTGGCCAAGATCGAGGAGGCCCGCAGTGGCACCCTCACCTTCCTGGCCAACCCCCGCTATACCGATCACATCTACACCACGAAGGCCACCATCGCCATCGTCAACCACGATTTCCAGCCGGGCCGGGCGCTGCCCAAGACGTTGACCCTGATCCGTGTGAAGGATGCCCGCATGGCCTTCACCCACCTGCTGGAGCGGAATGCAGAACTTCAATACGAGAAGAAGGGGTACGAGCAACCCAGCTATGTGAGCCCCAAGGCGCGCATCGGCAAGAACGTGTATATCGGGGCCTTCTGCTACGTGGGCGACGATGTGGAGTTGGCCGATGGGGTGAAGATCTTCCCCAACAGCTACATCGGCGACCGCTGCCGGATCGGGGAGAACACGCGGATCCATGCCGGGGTGAAGCTGTATCACCAGACCCAGGTCGGGGCGCACTGCGTGATCCATAGCGGTGCCGTACTGGGGGCGGATGGCTTCGGATTCGTGCCCCGCAGCGATGGCACCTACGAGAAGATGCCGCAGGTGGGCCATGTGATCCTGGAAGACCATGTGGAGATCGGCGCCAACACCACGGTGGACCGGGCCACCATCGGCCACACCCTCATTCGCACGGGCACCAAGCTGGACAACCTGGTGCAGGTGGGGCACAATGCGGAGATCGGAGCGCACAACGTGGTGGTCTCGCAGGCGGGCATCGCCGGCAGCACCAGGATCGGCGACCATGGGCAGATCGGTGGGCAGGTGGGCATCGCGGGCCACCTGGTGATCGGCGACCGGGTGCGGATCGCGGCCCAAAGCGGCATCGGGAGCAACATCGGCGACGGCGAGACCGTCCAAGGCTCCCCGGCCTTCAAGAAAAGCCTGCACGACCGCAGTTTCGTGGTGTACCGCAACCTGCCCGACCTGAAGCGGCGCGTGGACACCCTGGAAAAAGAGCTGGCGGCCCTGCGCGAGATGCTGAACAACGCCGTCCGGAAGTAGTCGGAACAGCGCGGCTTTCTACCTTAGCCGTTCCTATCCATCGGGCGCCAGGTGCGCCCTTGCATCCGGCATGAGCGACTTCCAACACACCCTCCGCGGCAGCGCCACCCTTCAGGGGATCGGCCTGCACACCGGCGTCCCCGTGACCCTTACCCTTCGCCCGGCCCCCGTGGGCCACGGCTACAAATTCCAGCGCACCGACCTGGAGGGCGAACCCATCATCGACGCCGACGCCGACCTGGTGGTGAGCACCGCGCGCGGCACCACGCTGGGCAAGGGCAACGTCATGGTGAACACCACCGAACACGTGCTCAGCGCGCTCTATGCCCTGGGGGTGGACAATTGCTTGATCCAGGTGAGCGGCCCCGAGATGCCCATCATGGATGGCAGTGCGTTGCCCTTCGTGCATGCCATCGAGAGCGTGGGCCTGGAGCAGCAGGATGCCAAGCGCAACTGGTATGTATTGAAGGATCCGCTCTGGTTCGAGACCGAGGAGAAGGGCACCGAGATCCTGGGGGTACCCGCGCCCGGTGGCGAATTCCGCCTCACCGTGATGGTGGACTACAACAGTCCGGTGCTCGGCACCCAGCACGCAAGCATGTACCGGGTGGAGGAGTTCAAGGAGGAGATCGCCCCGTGCCGCACCTTCGTGTTCCTCCGCGAGCTGGAACAACTGGCGAAGGCGGGCCTGATCAAGGGTGGCGACCTGAACAACGCCATCGTGCTGGAGGATCGCGAGGACACCACGAAAGAGAAATTGCAGGAGCTCGCCAAGAACCTGGGCCGCGAATACCAGGACCTGCAGATCCGTCGCAACGGTGTGGTGAACACCACGGACCTGAAGTTCTTCAACGAACCGGCGCGGCACAAGCTACTGGACATCGTGGGCGACCTGGCCCTGGTGGGCCGCCCCATCAAAGGCCACATCCTCGCAGCGCGTCCCGGCCACTTCGGCAACACCAGCTTCGCCAAGCGGATCAAAGAGCGCATCCGCGAAGAGGAGAAGAACCCCGTGGCCCATGTGGACCTGACCAAGGAACCGTTGTATGACAACGTGGCCATCCACAAACTGTTGCCGCACCGCTATCCGTTCCTGCTCGTGGACAAGGTGATGAGCATGGACGAGAACAGCATCATCGGGGTGAAGAACGTTACGCTCAACGAGCCCCACTTCACCGGCCACTTCCCCGGGAACCCGGTGATGCCCGGCGTGTTGCAGGTGGAAGCCATGGCCCAGGTAGGCGGCATCTTCGCGCTGAGCAAAGTGCCCGACCCGGAGAACTACACCACCTACTTCCTGAAGACCGACGGCATCCGCTACCGGCGCAAGGTGGTGCCGGGCGACACCCTGGTGTTCCGGCTGGAGCTGATCACCCCCATCCGGCGCGGCATCGTGCACATGCGTGGTGTGGGATACGTGAACGGGCAACCCGCCGTGGAGGCCGAGATGATGGCGCAGATCGCCCGCGACAAGGCGCCGAAGACCGAAAGCTCCGAGAACGTCGCCAAGGAAACCACCAAAGCCCAGGCCTGATGAGCATCTCCAAGCTCGCCTACATCCACCCGGACGCGCGGTTAGGCCATGATGTGACCGTGGAGCCCTTCGCCACCATCCATGGCGATGTGGTGATCGGTGATGGCACGTGGATCGGCCCCAATGCGGTGCTGATGGATGGTGCCCGCATCGGCAGCCGCTGCCGGATCTTCCCCGGTGCGGTGATCAGCGCCATCCCGCAGGACCTGAAGTTCGCCGGCGAGAAGACCACGGCCGAAGTGGGCGATGGCACCACGGTGCGCGAATGCGTCACCATCAACCGGGGCACCGCGGACCGCGAGAAGACCGCCGTGGGCAGCAACTGCCTGCTGATGGCATACGTGCACCTGGCGCACGATTGCATCCTGGGCAACAACATCGTGATCGCCAACAGCGTGAACCTGGCCGGGCACGTCACCATCGACGACTGGGCCATCTTGGAGGGCAACGTGGCCGTGCAACAGTTCATCCACATCGGTGCGCACAGCTTCATCGCCGGAGCCTCGTTGGTGCGGAAGAACGTTCCGCCCTTCGTGAAGGCCGCCCGCGAACCCCTGAGCTATATGGGTGTGAACGTGGTGGGCCTGCGCCGCCGCGGCTATGCGGACGACGCCATCGCCCGTATCGAGGACATCTACCGCGAGATCTTCGTACGCAACAGCAATGTGGAACGCGCGGTACAGAACGTGATGCAGACCTTACCCCGCAGCCCTGAGCGGGGGATCATCCTGGACTTCATCAACAACAGCCCCAAGGGCATCATGCGCGGGCTGGCGGAGTGACCTGGCCGGGTGCGCTCCACCCGCCCCCCTCCTACGACGCGGGACCTTCGCATGAACATCGCACTCCAACACATTGGCAGGACCTTCGGGCGCGAAGTGGTGTTCCGTGGCGTCACCTTAGAACTCCGAACGGGTAGCCGCACAGCCCTGCTCGGCCCCAACGGCAGCGGGAAAAGCACCTTGCTCCAAGTGATCGGAGGTGCCCTCATCCCCACCGAGGGCCACATCACCCACCGCACGGGCGCCCACACCATCCCACAGGAGGAGGTGTACCGCCACGTGAGCATCGCCGCGCCCTACCTGGGGTTGTACGAAGAGCTTACCCTGGAGCAAGCGATCGCCTTCCACGCACGGTTCAAGCCGTTGTTGTCCGGTTTCGGGGTGCGGGAGGTGGCCCGTACCGCCTACCTGGAGAACGCCTTGCACAAGCAGGTGTCGCACTTCAGCAGTGGCATGAAACAGCGGTTGAAGCTGGCACTGGCCATCCTCAGCGACACCCCGCTGCTGTTGTTGGACGAGCCCACGAGCAACCTGGACGCCGAGGCCATCGCCTGGTTCGGGGCGGTGCTGGAGCAACACATCGGCCAACGCACCCTGGTGGTGGCCAGCAACCGGCAAACGGCGGAATACGCCTTGTGCACCGCCACCATCGAGATCGGCGCCTACAAGGGCTGAGCACGTTCCCGCATCAAGTCCTATTTTCGCGGCCCGCCCGGCCAAGTTCGGGTCCGAACCCAGCAAATCCCCCTCCCCATGGCCTCTACCGCCGACGTGAACATCGGTTCCTACATCCGCTTCAACAATGACATCTGCCAGATCATGGAATGGCAGCACCGCACGCCGGGCAACCTGCGCGCCTTCTACCAGGGCAAGATGCGCAACCTGCGCAACGGCAAACTCAACGAACACCGTTGGCGCAGCGGCGAGACCATGGAAGTGCTCCGCGTGGAGGTGCATGAACTACAATACCTCTACCGCGAAGGCGAGAACCTGGTGTGCATGGACCAGACCTCGTACGACCAGAAGTACATCCCGGCGACCCTTTTCGGCGATGCCATGCGTTTCATGAAGGAGGAGATGGTGGTGCAGATCGGTTTCGAAAGCGATACGCCCATCTTCGCCCGCCCGCCGAAAGTGGTGGAGCTGGAGGTGACCTATACCGAGACCGTGGTGAAGGGCGACACCAGCAACAAGGTGATGAAAGCCGCCACCTTGGACGGCGGCGCGGAGATCCAGGTACCCAGCTTCGTGGAGATCGGCACCGTGGTACGCGTGGACACCGAGACCGGTGAGTACATGGACCGCGTGAAGAAATAAGGGTCCATCAAGACGCGTTGGAAGCCCTGCTGCGAAGCGGGGCTTCTTCGTTGAAGGCGCGGGCGGGGCAGCGAAAGTCCGTACATTCATGTCTGGTTCGAAGGCGATAGTTCACCCAACCCAACTTGAACCTCATGGCACACTGGATGCTTGCACCCGCCCTCTTGGTCACCATGCAAGCGGCCGCTCAATCATGGTGCGAGCCTGGAGCGCTGTGGTACCACGACTACCCTTACACTGCTTGGGGGACCACGGCTACGTTGAAACGCGCTACACCGGGAATGTCCTCTTTGCCGATTCCGTGTGTGAGACCTTCACCATTGTTGAGCATGGGTGGAGCGACCAGACCAACACACCCTGGCAAGGAGGGCCGTACACCATGTACACGCACACCGCTCCGAACGGCCTCATCCACCTCTGGGATGGGAGTGCGTTCGACACCTTGTTCCACTTCGGCGCCGTTCCCGGGGACCGTTGGCAGTTCCCGACCTCGTGGCTTGATGGTGGCACCACTATGATCGTGACGGACACCGGTCACGCGATGGTCTCGAACACCGCGCTCCGCTACCTCGTCGTGGAGGCCACGTTCGAGGACATCATCTTCCTGACCGACACGATCTTCGAGCGCATTGGACCGTTAGAACTGTACCTGGACATTTCATCGTCGACCTACTTCCTGATCGACGGCGGTCGTGGTCGGCTGCGCTGCTATTCGGATGCGGACTTGGAAATCCATCGCGTGGAGGGACCATGCGAGATCGGGCTGAGTGCGGATGTCCTGGACGGCTCACCGAGCATCTCGATCGGGCCGAACCCGGCAAGTGATCAGGTGAACGTGTTCGGGATCACCATCCCCACTTCCGCCTCGCTCATGGACCTCACTGGTCGTTCGGTCCGGAACTGGAAGCTCAGTCCCGGCCAAAGCCCGCTCAACACCGCAGGCATACCATCCGGCAGCTATGTTCTTCGCCTCTGGCATGCCGGGGTCGACCTGCCTTTGATCATCGCACCATGAAAAGGAAGATAGCCCCTTGGGTGATCAATGGCTTGGGCTGGGGGACAGCCATGTTCGTCTTCAATGCGTTGATCATGCCCTGGGTGCGCGATGAGCCGATCCTCCTTCGGCACTTCCTGATCGGTGTGCCGATCTGGGTGATCGGTGGTCTGGGCTTCGGTTGGACCAACCAATGGATACAGCAACGGATCGCGGCGAAGGATCAGCAAAAGAAGGCGATGCGGGAATGAGGGAACAGCCTACGTGGCGCCGGTTACCTTTGGCACTTCCATCAACCAACGCCAAGGCTTCGGCGAAACCATGCGCCTCGACCCACCACAGACCGCCGCCCAGCTCGCTGAGCTGCTGGGGGCCACCGCCAAGGGCAACACCCAACGCCTTGTCACCGGGCTCAACGAGATCAACCGTGTGGAGGAGGGCGACCTCGTCTTCGTGGACCACGAGAAGTATTACGACAAGGCGCTGAACAGTGCGGCCACCACCATCCTCATCAACAAGGAGGTGGAGCCACCGGTGGGCAAGGCCATCATCATCTGCCCGGACCCGTGCGCGGAGTACAACAAGCTCGTGCGCCGCATCATGCCCCGGCAGGCGTGGGGCAGCCAGGATCCTGTCGTGGGCGAAGGCACGGAGATCCACCCGAGCGTGGTGATCGGCGCCAACGTGCGCATCGGTGCCGATTGCCTGATCATGCCCGGTGTGGTCATCTACGAGAACACCACGATCGGCGATCGTGTCACCATCCACGCCAACACCGTGATCGGCGGCGATCCGTTCTATTACAAGAAGCGCCCCAGCGGCTACGACAAGATGGCCCCCGGTGGCAGCGTGGTGATCGAGGATGATGTGGAGATCGGCTCGCTGTGTACCATCGACCGCGGCATCAGCACCGACACGCGCATCGGCGCAGGCACCAAGATCGACAACCATGTGCAGGTGGGGCACGACACGCTGATCGGGCAGCACTGCCTCATCGCGTCGCACGTGGGCATCAGCGGCGCCGTGGTGATCGAAGATCATGTGACCTTGTGGGGGCAGGTGGGTGTGCCCAGCAAACTCCGCATCGGCAAAGGCGCCACGGTGTTGGGCCAGAGCGGCCTGATCAACTCGTTGGAAGGCGGGCGCACCTACTTCGGCAGCCCAGCGGGGGAATGGAAGCTGAAGATGCGCGAGGTGGCCTTGATCGGTAAACTGCCGGAACTCTTCAAGCGGCTGAAAGACTGACCCATGGCCCGACTGGAGCGCATCATCGAGCGGTTGGAGCTGAAGGAATTCCAGCTAAAAGCCTTGTTGGATGTGACCAAGGCCATCAACAACACCGAGGACCGCGATGCGCTGCTGAAGCTTTACGAACGCATCATCCGCGAAGACCTCGGCATCACGCGTCTGATGCTCTTCGAGCGCACCGAGCGTTGGGAGCGCATCATCGCCTTCGGCAACAATGTGGATGCCGTGGGCATGGACATCGAGAAAGCCTTCGGCACCTTCTCGGAGATCCAGGTGATCGGCTCGGAGAGCACCGGCAGCTTCGGCGCCTTCGATGTAGCCGTTCCCGTGTACCACCGCGGGCGGCCGCTGGCCTTCCTGCTCATCGGCGACATCGACGAGGAGGAGCAGCGCATGAGTCCCACGGTGAAGCACCTCAACTTCATCCAGACCCTCACCAACCTGATCGTGGTGGCGTTGGAGAACCAGCGGATGGCCGCACAGGAGCTGGCCCAGGCCCGTGCCCGACGCGAACTGGAGCTGGCTGCGGAGATGCAGGGCATGTTGATCCCCACCGACCTGCCCAGCAACGAGCGCATCGATGCCGCCGGGTGGTACCAGCCCCACAGCGAAGTGGGCGGCGACTACTACGACCTGATCGCGTTGCCCACCGGGCAGTACGTGGCCTGCGTGGCGGACGTGAGCGGCAAGGGGATCGCCGCAGCGCTGCTGATGAGCAACTTCCAAGCGAACCTGCGTGCCAGCATACCCCATGCCACGGACCTGGTGCAGCTGGTACACGACCTCAATGCCAAGGTGCATGCCAGTGCCCGTGGTGAGCGCTTCATCACCCTCTTCATCGGGGTGATCGATCTTGCCGCGCGCAAGATGCGCTACGTGAACAGCGGCCATAACGACCCGTTGTTGCACCACGCGAAAGGGGTGACCCCGCTGCGCGATGGCAGCATCGCCTTGGGCATGATGCCCAAGCTGCCGTTCCTGAAGAGCGGCGAGGTGGACCTACCGCCCGAGAGCACCCTGCTGTGCTACACCGATGGCTTGGTGGAGCAGGAAGATGCATCCGGCACCGCCTTCGAAACCGCTCCGATCAACGGTATCCTCAGTGCAGGTGCGCGCGCCACGGCGAAAGCCATCAACGAAGCGGTGATCAACGCGTTCGAGGCGCACCGCGGTGGTCTCCCCTACTTGGACGATATCGCCTTGCTGACCTGCCGCTTCACCTAACGCGAGTCCTCCGCCCCTACGTGCCCAACCCATGTTGGCTTGGGGTAGCGGATGTCCAAGAGCACGATCAACATGGTGAAGGACCAGAACGGCACGGCGGCCTTATCCAGGTCGAGGAAGTTGTTGAGTGCGCCATGCAGGTAGTAGGTCACCAGGCCCAATAGGGCGGCCACCAACATTCGGCGGGAAGGCCCTTCGGGCATGCGCGCATAGAGCGCCAGGGCCCTATGGATGGTAAGGCCCACGAGGAGCAACATCAGCAACATTCCGGGCACACCTTGTTCTGAGAGCGGCCCCAGGTACTCGCTATGTGCATTGCCGCCGGCACCGAAGTTGGTGCTGATGATGGTGCGGTCTTCGGCGGCCTGGAACGGTGCATATTGGAACATGTAGGCACCCGGCCCCCAGCCGAACACCGGCTTCTCCTTCCACATGCGCAAGGCCGAGTTCCATCGATTGATCCGCTCCAGATTGGAAGCATCGCTCGAGATGTTCGAGATGGACTTCACGTGTTTGCCCAGGTCGTCGCTGCTCTCATCGCGGTTGCGTTCCATGGCGATGGTGATCTGCTCCTTCTCCACCATGTAGACGGCACCCGCACCCAGGGCGAGCACCGCCAACACCCAATAGGGGATGCGGAAGCGCATCACCAGGAAGACCCCGAAAGCACCGATCAGGCTGAGCCAGGCCGCACGGGTGTAGGAGAAGATCAAGCCGATGGTGAGGAGGACGAGGACCAGGAAGGCGACCACCTTTCCCGAGCGGGAGTATCCGGGAAAGGTGACGGCAGAAAGGCTGAACGGCAAGAGGAAGGCGAGGATGGCACCATAGCTCGTATGGTCCTTGAAGAAGGGCGTCATCACCCAATGGGCCGGATCGTGTTCGAAGCTGTACTGGGCATGATGCACCAAGGTGTAGACCACCACGATGACGAGGCCACTGATGTAGGCCCAGAGGAAACGATGCACGTTGCGAGGGTCCTCGAACAAGCGCGACACCATGAAGTACATGGAGACCACGAACCAAGTACGGGCGAGCACATACTTCACGGACACCATGGGCATGGAGCTGGGCAGGATGCACAAGGCCATCCAAGCCAGTTGGGCCAGGACCACCAAGGTGATCGGATGCCGCCACACGCGCCGGTCCACCACATTGCGCTCCAGGCCGAGCTTCAGCAGGAACAGGCCGGTGAGGGCCACCATGATGGGTTCGGTGGGCAACGAGATCCCGATGCCGCCGAGGTCGAGTTGCTCGAGGTTGATGGAAAGCGGTGTGGCGAAGGCGATGAAGAGGAGCAGCTTATCCACGGCGGCCACCAGCGCCCAGGCGAAGACCAGCGCCACCGGGAGGAGGTTCAGCCAGTAGATGCGATCGGCCATCAACAGCATGTTGGCCAGAACGAAGGTGCCGCAGATGATCGGCACCAACCAATTCCGCTTCAGGACCTCCTGCATCGGATCAACGTTCTTCCTGCCAGAGCAGTACAAGGAAGCACAGCAGCAGCGCCGAGACCGTTGCCAAAAGCACGATCAGCCAGCGTATGGGGTACACCTTCTTGTCGCTCACCTCGGGATAAACGATCACGTTGGTGTACGTGAGTTCCTTGGTCACATCGTTCACCACGCTTTCGTACTGGGTCAGGAGCCTGTCGTAGTTCTGGCGGAACATATTGCTCAGCTCGGTAAGCTGGCGGAACTCCCCCCCCTTGTTCTCGAGGTCCTTGATCATGGCGAGCACCTGTTCGCGTTGGCCGGCGCTGGCGCCGCTGCTGAGCATCCGGACATAGCCCTTGGTGAGCTCCTTGGCTTGTGTCTCGTAGGCCAGAAGTCCGGAGGTCTTGCGCAGGGTGTCCAGCCGGGCCTCCACCGAATCCAATTTGAAACGTTCGTGGGCAAGGGCCCTCTCCGCGATGGTCAGCACCTCATGGGACTTTTCGCGCTGCAGGCGACGAGCAAGGAGGTTCACCTGGTCCAGCATGGCATTGACCATGTCGCGGGCACGCACCGGGTCCTCGTCGACCACCTCGATCATCACACTTTCGTACTGGGTCTTGCTGATCTCCACCCGATCGAGGAATTCGTTGTACAGCGCGAAATGGCCGCCCTGCGCGGTGGTATCGGCTTCATACACCCCGGCCAGGTTGAATTGGGTGATCAGAGTGTCGCGGATGCTGTTGCTGCGCAGCAGCTGCAGCAACTGATCCGTCCGTGTCTCGATGGAGTAGCTGGTGAGGTTGACCGGATACACCGTTGCCGCGGACTTATAACGCGGCTTGATGAAGGTGGGATGGCTGAGCACCACGGCCGCCAGCGCAGCCCCCCCGCCCACCACGGCGAGGATCCGGCTCTTGGCCTTGGCCAAAGCCAGGAACCGTTCAAAGGACAGATCGTTAGCCATGGGCCTTGAGGATCTTGTGGATATTGGCTTGGACCACGAGCACCAGCAAGGCCAGCAACACGGAGGCCGCCATGCTGATGGAGACCACCAACCAGCGCACCGGCGAGTGTTTCTTGTCCGAAGGTTGTGCCCGGTTCACCACGAATTTGTGGGGCAGATCGCTCTCCATGTCGGCCTGTGCCTGTTCCAGCTTCATGCGCAGCACGCTCATGCGCTTGGTCTCGTTGAACAGGCGGTCCTGAAGGGTGACATAGGGGCCACCGTACTGGGCCAGCACCTTGAAACGGTCCTCGAACTCCTTCACGGCGCGTTGGTCACCCTTCACGATGGCGGCCCCCATGTACTCGTTGTAGCGTTCGGTCTGGGTATGGTAGTCGTGCACCCCCAACTCACGCAGAACGCGCATGCTGTCGGCCATTTCGCGGATGTTCTCCTCGAGCTCGCGCACCTTGTTCTCCACCACCCGGAAGCCTTTGCTGGCGCGTTCCCTGGCCATCTCGGTCCACACGGTATCCACCTGGTCGGAGATGTAGTTGGCGATGTCCGAAGCCCGTTGCGGATCGGGGTCCAGCACCTCCACACGCACACTGCTGAACTTGGTACGCTCGTATTTGATGTGCTCGGCATAGGCCTCATGCAACTCCGTCACCCGGTGTTTGCTGGTACTATCGATCTCATAGACCGCCATCAGGTTGAAGCGCTTGGCCACCCGGTCGCGGATCTTCTCGGAGTACAGCATCTGGATCAGCTGTTCACTATCCTCCTCATCGCCCAAGGCGAGGATGTCGTCGCGGCCGGTGCTTTGTTCGTTGAGCAAGGCTTTGGACACCGAGTTGGTGATGGCCGGGAACATGATCACCTCGCTCTTGTACAACGGGGTGATCAAGAAGGCGGCGGCAACACCGGCCACCAGGCCGGCAAACATGATGCCGAAGATGAGCTTGCGCCGGGCCCAGAGGTAAATGACCAGATCGAATGAGTCGGGTCGTTGATCGATCGTACGTTCCTGCATGCGTGGTTCCACGAAAAGAGGGCCTAAAGTACACCTTCGCCCCCAGCGGCGAAGCGTTCAAGACCTATCCGGAACGCGCATTTCGAGGGCTTCGTACAACACCGCGCGGGACACCAGGCCCGTGCCCCATGCCACGAGTAACGCCCCAACGGCGAAAAGCGGCAGCTGGATCGGCAACGGGAACCCCGCCGCACCCATGAGGGCCGCCGCACCCACCAGCAACGCGGCATACACGGCGGCCCTTACCCACAGCCCAACCGGCACCGCGGCCCCGTACAAACGACCCGCCAGCGCGATCTGCGCTCCTGCGGTGAGCACCTGTGTCACCAAGCTGGCCCAAGCCGCGCCTTCGGCCTGCATGCGGGGGATCAGCACCAGGTTGAGGCCGACGTTGAGCAGCGCACCCAGGCCGGCCATCCAGTTCAGGTGTTTCAGCCGACCACCGGCGGTGAGCAGCGTGCCGAACACATAGGTGGAGCACACCGCCACGAAACAGCCGATGAGCAGAGCGAACACCGGAGCGCTCTCCGCGGTATGCGCGGAATAACGCAGGTCCATGATGGCCTGAGCGTTCATGCTGCCGAAGGCGGCGATGGCGATGGTACCCGTGAGCACCAGACGCATGGCCAGCCGCACCAGCGGCCCCACCCCTGCCCGCAGTGCGGGATCCTTCTCCCCGAGCAACCTGCTGAACATGGGCAACAGCAGGCCGGCCATGAGGTACCCCAGCATGTTGAACGCCTCGAAGAAGCGGAACGCCTGCGCGTAAATGCCCGCCTGCAGCGGCCCATCGGGCAGGATCCGCTCCAACATCAGCGTATCGATGCGGTAGTAGAACGTCATCAGCAGGATCAACAACGCATAAGGGAAGCTCTGGCGGACCACCACCCAGGCGTAAGCCGGGCGCCAAGCCAGCCGCACCCCGCCCGCGATGCGATGGACCAGGATGTACGACACCACCAAGGTGACACCATAGGCCACGGTCTGTGCCCACACGAACCACTCGATCCGGAACGGCATGCTGGAGGCGCGGCCCCACAACAACCAACCCACCATGCCGATCAACAACACGCGGTCCAGCACGCTCAACAGGCTATCCTGCCGGTAGCGCTGCGCGGCGGCGATGTTGCTGCGCATGAAGTTGATGCTCGCCACCAATGCCTGGTTCACCACCAGCCAGCCGAGGATCGCCATCTGTTCCGCCCTGAATCCGAGCACCAGACCGGTGCCGATGGTGAGCACCGCGTACAGTACCACCAGCACGGACCGTATCCCGAGCACCCCACCCACCGTCTTGCCCATAAGGTGCGTGTGCTGTGCCATGTGCCGCGTGTTCTGGTTGGTGATACCCATGTCCAGGACGATGCTCAACAGGAAGCTGAGGCTCAATAGGGCGGCGTAGGTGCCGTACGCCGTGCTTCCCACCGCATCCTGAACCCCGGCATCGATACCGAGGATGTAGAACGGCTTCACCAGCAGGTTGAGCACCAGCAGCAAGGCGAAATTGAGCAGGAAGCGGCGTTGCATTAGCGAGGCGAAGGTGGGAAAGGATACGGCATCCGCGCGAACGGCACGGGGAATACACGCTGAATGGATCCGCATCTTTGCGCCATGCGCATCGTGGTGAACACCCGCCTACTCCTGCCCGGGAAGCTCGAGGGTATCGGCTGGTTCACCCACGAAACGCTCTCACGGATCGTACGGGCCCATCCCGAACACCGGTTCATCTTCCTCTTCGACCGGCCGTTCGATAAGCAGTTCATCTACGCGGACAATGTGGAGGGTGCGGTACTGCCGCCACCCACCCGCCACCCCCTGCTCTACCGCCTCTGGTTCAACTGGCTGCTGCCACGGAAATTGAAAGCCCTGAAGGCGGATGCGTTCATCAGTCCGGACGGATTCCTTGCGCTCAAGAGCAACGTGCCCACGCTGGCGGTGATCCACGACATCAACTTCGAGCACCACCCCGGCGACATGCCCAAAGCATATGCGGATTACTACCGCAGCCACTTCCCACGCTTCGCACGCCACGCTGCACGGATCGCCACGGTGAGCGCGTACTCGCGCCACGACATCGCGCGCACCTACGGCATCGCGGAGCAGCACATCGATGTGGTGCACAACGGGGTGGGCGCGGTGTTCCGGCCGTTGACCGCCACGGAGCGTGAGGAAGCCGCACAGGAGTTCGCCGCCGGACACCCGTACCTGGTGTGCATCGGTTCGCTCAACCCGCGCAAGAACATCGCTCGGCTGCTGCAGGCGTTCGACCTGCTCCTGCAACGCCACCCCTCCGACCTGCGCTTACTGGTGGTGGGCGAGCGCATGTGGCAAGATGCCCACATGGAAAGCACCTGGAAAGGCATGCGGCACCAGGATCGGGTGATCTTCACGGGGCGGTTACAACAACAACGCCTGCACCGTGCGCTCGGTGGCGCCACGGCATTGGCCTTCGTGAGCTACTTCGAGGGCTTCGGCATTCCGGTGGCCGAGGCCATGCGGTGCGGTGTGCCGGTGGTGGCCGCGAACGCCACCAGCCTGCCCGAAGTGGCGGGCGATGCCGCACATTACTGCGATCCGTTCAACGTGGACGACATCGTGCGTGCGCTGCATGCGGTGTGCTCCGACCCCGTGTTACAAGCACGCATGCGCACCCTGGGCCTCGAACGGGCCGCACGCTACACTTGGGACCGTACCGCCGAGGACCTGTGGCACAGCTTCCGCCGGATGTGCACCGACCGCGGGCTGGTCTGAAAAAGCCCATGACCGTTCGACCAGAGCCCACACCACAAGCATCATAACGGAACGACCAAGGCATGGCCAGCAAGAGCATGATCCGGTCCACCGGATCCATCCTGATCCAGCGGAAGGTGGAAGAAGTCTTCCGGTTCTTCGCGGACCCGACCAACGACCCGCAATGGCGCACCGAGGTGACCCGTACCACACGTACAGGTGAACCGGGCGCGGGTACCACGGTCCAGGAGCACTCCTACCTCTCCAAAAAAGCGCCCGATGTGGTGGTGGAACTCCGATGCGTACAGTACGAGGAGAACGAACGGGCGATCTTCGAAACACCGGACGGAGCGCCTTCCCACCGCCGGAGCGAACGCCGGGTGAGCGCGCGGCCCGATGGCACCACCGAGGTCGTCTACACCTTGGCGTTCGACACCGCCATCGTGAAAGAGGCCTTGGGTTTCGCCCTCCCGCGGTACATCGTTGCCCTGAAGGCCGGCCATGACCTGAAGCGGTACCTCCGACGGCTCAAGGCCGTGCTCGAGCGCGGACCGGTCGCGTGATCCCGGATCCTCTGGTGGAGCCCGCCCCCTACCTTGTGACCCGGATGCCCGCACTCGCCACCTACCACACCCGTGGCCTGCTCGAAGCCGGTTGCGACGAGGCCGGCCGTGGCTGCCTGGCCGGTCCGGTGGTGGCCGCTGCGGTGGTCCTACCACGCGGTGCCCGACTGCCCGGACTTGACGATAGCAAGAAGCTCACCACCGCACAACGCGAGGCTCTCCGCCCGGAGATCGAAGCCAAGGCGCTGGCATGGGCCGTGGTGGCCGTAGGACCAGCGGAGATCGACACGCTCAACATCCTGCGCGCATCGTTCGTGGCCATGCACCGGGCCATCGCGCAACTCAGCACACCCCCCGAGCATCTGCTGATCGACGGGAACCGCTTCATCCCCTACCCTGGCATACCCCACACCTGTCTTGTGAAAGGCGATGGTCGATTCCGCAGCATCGCCGCCGCTAGCATCCTGGCCAAGACCCACCGCGATGAGCTGATGACACGGCTGCACCAGGCACACCCCGCATACAACTGGGCCATCAACAAGGGCTATCCCACCGTGGATCACCGCGAAGCCCTCCAGCGCCTGGGGCCCTGCGAACATCACCGCAAGAGCTTCAGGCTCACCCCCGCGGAGCCGGAATTGTTCTAAGCGCCGCGAACACCGGACGTACCGTATTGCGATCGCCGATCCGCTCCCACATCAACACCCTTCTGTGCAAACGCCCCGTCCAGCGTGGGGAAGCGGCCTATGTGCCCCGGTACCTTTGGACGCGATGCGCCGTCTTCTCGTCATCCTCTTGCTGCTCGCGATCGGCGCGGCGGCCGTCTGGACGCTCCTCCGCTGGTCCCGTACCACCAGCCCCGCATCCGATCCTTGGACCGCCATACCGCACCGTTCGGCACTGATCGTGGAGATCCCCGATGCCCTGGCCACTTGGGACCGCTTCACACACACCTCTCAGCATTGGAGCAGCATTGAGCAGATCCCGGCGGTGGCTGCGGTGGGCCATCTGATGGCACAGGCCGTGGCACGGACCGAGAACGACGCCGCCTTTCGTGGATCCCTACAAGGCATTCCGCTGCTGGTGGCGGTGATGCGCACCGGAAGCGAACAGGTGGACCTGTTGATCACCTGCGTTCCCAAGGTCGGAAGTGGCGTACCCATGCGAACCTTGGCCGAGCTGCTGAAGGTGGACGAAGCGGCGTGGAACACCCTAAAGGATGGCGGTACCGTGCAATGCCGCCCGGACACGGCGTTACCCGCGCTCTCCGTATGCGTTCAGCAAGGCATCTGTCTGGTGGCGACCTCACCGGCAATGATGGATGAAGCCCTGCTACAGCTGAAGAACGGGAATACCATCACCCAGGAGCCGTTGCTGCGCGAAGCCATGAACACCTTGGGCAGCGGCGCCGATGCGCACGTGCTGGTGCATCTGGAGCGCGCGAAGGCCATGCTCCACACCTGGTGGAGACCGGCGGAACTGGATGCGCACGAAAGCCCCACCGGCTGGGTGGCGCTGGACCTTCGCGCCCGGCCGGATGCACTACTGTTGAGCGGGCTGATTCTTCCGGACACGGCCCACACCACGCTCACCACACTCGCGCACCAAGGCACCGGCCGCAACGATATCGGGCGCCACCTACCGCTGGAGGTGGCCGCATGGGATGTTCGCCAGATACACGATGGCGAGCGCTTCCTGCGCGACCTTGGCGTCGGGTCCGACAGCATCATCACCTCTTGGGGCCCGAACCTGTTCAACTGGGTGGATGGGTGCATCGGTATCGCACAGAGCGCCGACACCGCCAGCCATGGTGCCCGAACATGGGCGCTATTCCAGACCAGCGACCCCGAAGGAGCGGCCAAGGAGATCAATGCGTTATGCCCCGATGGCGTGCATTGCGACACGCTACACCATCGCGGCACGCGGCTCACACAGCTGCCGGTATCGCACGCCTATGAACGCCTGTTGGGACCAGCCTACGCCGCATTCGATCGACCTTGGTGGAGCATCTTAGGGGATGTGATCGTTCTCGCGCCGACACCGGAGGTGCTGCACACCGCGATCGATGCATGGAATGATGGGCGGACCCTGGCAGAGGACGCCCGCACCAACGCCTGGACCGAGCGCATCGCCAGCACCGCCGGGCGCACCCTGCGATGGGATATCGCCCGGTACGGGCCACTCTTGGGCGGCGGGCTGAAACCCGAAATCGCCGCCACGTTCAACACCCAGCAAGCCATCTGGCAACGGATGGGCGGCCTCGCCGTGCAGTTGAGCCCCGGACAACATGGCCGCACGCACCTCACCATCGGACTGGAACATGCGCCCGCCGAACGGCACAGCTCCGGCATCCATTGGAGCACGCCTGTACCACCGGGCGTCAACCGGGTTCCGGACATCCTGCTCAACCACACCAACAATACACGCGAAGTGCTGGTGCAGGACGCGGAACACACCATACATCTGCTGAGCAGTTCGGGCAAGGTGCTGTGGAAATACCCGCTCGATGGGCCGATCATGGGCGAGGTGCATCAGGTGGACCGCTTCAAGAACGGCAAGCTGCAATTGCTCCTGAACACGGCGGGCCACATCCACCTGATCGACCGCAACGGCAAGGACGTGGGCGGCTTCCCGATCAAGTTGCCGCAGCAGGCGACCGCACCACTGGCGGTGTTCGACTACGAGAAGAACAAAGAATACCGGATCGTGATCGGCCTGGCCGATGGTCGCGTGGTGAACTACGGCATGGATGGCGCGAGCACCACCGGATGGGAAGCACCACAGCTGGGCGACCCGACCACGAATGCGGTACGGCACCTGCGGATCAAGAACAAGGACCACCTCTTGCTCGTGGACGGCCGGGGACGCGTGAAGCTGCTGGACCGCCGTGGCAACGAACGCGAGCACACCCAACTGGAGCTGGGCAGCGGTGCGCGGGTGTTGCAGGTGTTGCCCGGCCTGGAACTGAACACCTCGCGGATCCTTTGGGCCGACACCACCGGCACATTGTACGACGCCACATTGAACGGTGCCCCCAAAGCCCTCTGTTCGGCCGGGAACAACACCTTGGGCGATCTGGGCGATGACGGCAACTTCGACATCATGCGCATCCGTGCGGATAGCCTGATCGTGACCCATGGGTCGCAGCAGGTGCTCTCCAGGTCGTTCGGGGCGGCACTCGGCCCGCAGGTGCATCGCTATGGGTCGGCGACCGGGAAGTACTACGGCGTGCTCTTCCCCCAACGCGGGCAGGTCACCTTGTTGGATGACAGTGGTCATGAGCTGGAAGGCTTCCCCTTGCCCGGCACCACATTGTTCAATATCGCCGATCTCGACCTCGACGGCGTACTGGAACTGGTGACCCTGACCGCCGATGGACAGGTGGTGGCGTACAACGCATGGCCTTCCACCAGGGTGGTACGCTGACCCGTTGCCGGGTCATACCATTTGGACATTCAATAGCGACCGAAGATGTGCGGCCGATCTTTCACAGGCCGATACGAGAGGCCTGTTACAACGTCGAAGGCGTAGACCGTAGGGAGCGAAGCTACCGAGGGCCGGGCCTTCGGAATAGGTCTCTCGGAGAAGGCATGGGGAAAAAGAGCAAGCAGATCGGCTGGTATTGGATGTCCAAATGATATTCGATCCACACTACGATGACCATACCCACGGCACGGCCTCTGCGGTAGGCAACAGCCGCCCCCCGGCGTTCCCGGGCACGACACAGGGCCAAGTAGGGGAGCCACACCGGCCACCTTCTTGAGTCGAATACCGGACCGTAAGGGACCTTCGAATGGCCTGTGCACAGCGGGCCATCAACGGCGCCGCCTACCGCTTGAAGTTCGAGAAGTCTACCGCTTGGATTTCCGCAGCAGGATCCTTTGGCCCGCTTCGAGCCGCGCCTCCTCCGCAAGGCCATTGTACTTGGCCAGTCGGCTCAACTTCACCCCGTAGCGCTGGCTCACCTCCCACAAGGTCTCGCCACCTTCGGCCACGTGCGTACTGGAACTCTTCGAGGCGTTGCGCTTCGGCTGGATGTAGATCCGCTGGCCTGGAGCAAGCTTCGCGTTCTTATCCATGTCGTTCCACCGCGCCAGCATACCGTGGGTCATCTCCAGCTCGGTGGCGAGCTTGCGGAAGTCGTCGCCCTCTTTGGTGGTCACGTACTTGATCCGTCCTTCGAAACTGTCCACCGTACGTCCCATGTGGTATTCCACCACATCGTCGGAACGGCGGTTCCGTGTAGGCTTGTTGGCCGCGGGTTTGGTCGTGCTCGGCTTGCTCGCGTTGGCGGGTCCTGTCCTGGGCTTGTAGGTCACATCGATCCCTTTGTCGAGCTTGTGCAGCTCATACCGTTCGATCAGGCCGATCAACTTGGAGGGATAGTTGGGGTCCGTGGCGTAGCCCGCCTTCTTCAGGCCTTTGGCCCACCCCTCATAGTCCGTTGGCTTCAGCTCGAACAAGGCGGCATACCGCGGCCGTTGCAGGAACTTGGCGTGGTCCTCGTAGCTCTGTGCCGCATCCTTGTACACCCGGAAGCAATCATCCTTCTTGTCGTCATCGTGGTAGGTACGCCCACCGGTCCAGTCGGGGGTGCACTTGATGCCGAAGTGGTTGTTGCTCTTCCGCGCCAGTTCGCTGTTGCCGTTACCGCTCTCCAACAGCCCCTGGGCCAGGGTGATGCTGGCGGGGATGCCATGTTCCTTCATCTTTCGGGTGGCCACTTCCTTCCACTCGCTGATGTATTCCTCGGCCGTGAAGCGTTGGCCCGGTGGCTGGCCCTGCGCGGAAAGGGCCGTGGCGAACACCACGCCGAGCGGGAGAATGATCCTCTGAAGCATGCGACTTACCCACGGGCCTGGTAAGCGGACCACGGGATGGTACGAAGCTACCGGCACGCGCGACCGGCCGTGATCAACGCCAAGCACCAATAACGCACCGCCCATTGTGGAAATAACGCACCGGATGGCCACCTTAGCGCCCGATGGCGCCGACCTATACCCTTCCGGACCCGAACGATCCGCGTTGTCAGCGGTTGTACGATACCGGGTACCTCCACGGCGATTTCTACTTCACCCCGGAAGGCTATGTGGTGTTCACGGAACAATACCTGTTACGGCGGGGCTACTGCTGTGGCAACCGCTGTCGGCATTGCCCCTACGGCCACGAAGCGGTGCGCAAGGCACGCGGTTGATCCGCAGATGCCTCGGGATAGGCCATTTCACCCAAGCCTGCTCGGTCAACGGGCACCCACCAGTTCGGCCACTTCTTGTTGTATGGCCACCCCGGCGTTCTCGTGGTACCAGCGGTGCAGGGCCTCGGCCAGGTCGTCCTTGGAAAGTTGCTCCGCCTCGGGCTTGGCCTTGTTGGCCATCACCAGGTCGTGTGCCTGTTGAGGGCGCGGCCCCCAGGTGAAAAGCACCCGCTCGGTGGTGGGATCGAAGGCCACGAGTTTAGGGATACTGCGTGCCCCGTTGGTCAGGAAGGCGTCGATCAGGGCGGTATCCTGGTCGCGCAGGGCGATCCGCACGTTGATCGCGGGCGCGAGCGGGGCCAGGTGCAGCAGTACCGGCAGGCATTGTGCGCTATCACCACACCAGGGCTCGGTGATCACCAACCAGGTCTGTGGTACGGCCTGCTCCATGGCCTTCTTCACTTCGGGCAGGACCACGAGCGTCTTCTCGATGCGGCGGGTGCGCGCCAAGTTCAGCTTGGTGTAGTCCGCACCATAGCCACCGCCGGGTGGACCATAGGGCTCACCACTGGCCACGATGCGTTCGAAGAGGGCGCGGTAGTCCGCAGCTGTCAAGGCCGCTGCAGCAGCGACGTTCAATGCGATGTTCAAGGTACGGGCTGGGTATTGGCGGCTTGTGCGGCATCGAGGCTATCCTGCCGGGCCTGGAAGATCCGGATCAACTCCTCGTCGGTATACTGGAGGTTCTGGATCATCTGGTAGGCGTCCTTGGCGAATGGATGCGATGGATAGGCTTCGATCACGGCGCGGTAGGCCATTTCCGCATCTCCCTTGTTGCCCAGTTCGCTATCGATGGTGAAGGCCTTGAGGTAGAGCACATCGGGCAACCGCCTCCAACTGGGGAACTCGCGTGCGATACGATCATAGAGCTTGATGCTCTGCTCACCGTCATGTAGGCTTTTGGCCACATTGGCGGCGCGGAAGAGGTACTCGGCCGACATGGTGTCCTGCGGATTGGCCGTGGCGTAGGCCTTGTAGACATCGATCAAGGCCAGCGCTTTGCGGCGGTCGAAGGAGAGGGTCTGGAACACCGAATCCTCCATGGCCCGGATGCGTGCTTGAGCATCGGCAGGAGTGTCCTGCTTGTTCGTGTCACCACAGCCGAGCAGCAGCAACGCCACCGGAATGGCCCACAAGAACTTCTTCGTCATCATGTTGATCATTTCCCGGTGTGGAACCGCATTTTGTACTTGGCATCGGTACGACCTTGGGAGATATCGCGCAGTTTGCCCTGGAGCATCCGCTTCCGCAAGGCGGAGAGGTGGTCGATGAAGAGCACGCCATCCAGGTGATCGTGTTCATGCTGGATCACACGTGCGGCGAACCCCTCGAACTCCTCCTCGTGCTCACGGAACTCCTCATCCATGTACTGGAGCACCAATTTCGGTTGGCGTTTCACCTCCTCGCGGATGTTGGGGATGCTGAGGCAGCCCTCCTCGAAGCCCCACTCATCACCTTCCTCTTCCACGATGTAAGGATTGATGAAAGCCTTCTTCAGGCGGGGTTCCGCATCGGCGTCCTCGGGTGCCTTCTCGGCATCGGGGTCGTCGCTATCGGCGCCAGCGTGGGTATCCACCACGAACAGCCGGATGCCCAAGCCCACCTGTGGCGCCGCAAGGCCAACACCATTGGCGGCGTACATGGTCTCGTACATGTCAGCGATCAATTCTTTAAGGCCGGCGTGGCCGGGTTCGATGTCCTTGGTCTCCTTCTTGAGGACCGGATCACCGTATGCGCGAATGGGGAGGATCATGATCGTCGCCGCGAAGTTAGGGAGTCACGGGCTGAACGGCCCAGCACGCGCGCCCTCCGACTTGCACCGGCATATCGGTGATCAGCGAGGTTTCCGACGGTGGAACGCCGGTGAGAAGGACCAACGTGAAACCCGACAGCCTCTTGGGTACCTCGAAGAACCTCGTTCCGGCGGCGTTCATGAGAAAGAAGCACAGCGGTCATCGCTTGCTCTCATTCGCCCATACTTTGTTGCTCCTCAGTCGGATACTTCGATCCAGTATCCTCTCTTCGGAGCGCCTCGTCTGGACGAATGATAGCGGCGCGCGCCATCCGTTCGAGGTTCTTCGAGGCACCCTCTATGGAAAGGTGTTCTGGCCTCTTTCCTTCGCCTGCATCCACCCTTGGAGCAGAATGGTAGCGCTGATGCGGTCCAGCTGCCCCTTGTCGCGCCGGGCCATCCTTCCCTTTCCGCTGGCCAGGAGCGCTTGTTGTGCCATGCGACTGGTGAATCGCTCGTCCACGGTCTCCACCCACTGCCGCGGGAAGGCTTTCTGCAGCACCTCGACGAAGGCTCGTACGCCGGGCGTGGCGTCGGTGGGGCGGCCAAGTAGGTCGGTGGGCAGCCCGATCACGAAGCCATCCACCTCCTCCTTGGCGCAATACGCCAGCAGATAAGGGAGCAGCTCCTTGGTCTCCACGGTATCCAGCGCGGTGGCGATGATCCGCAACGGATCGGTAACGGCCAGACCGGTACGCTTGGCACCGTGATCGATGGCGACTACACGAGGCATTGCGCAAAGCAACGACTTTGGGCGGTGCCTGGACGCAGGTACTTCACAGGGATGGGCGCATATCTCCGGATCCACGGCATTGTCACACTCCTGTCATGGGTTCACTCCATCCCTCGATCCGGGGATTGACGGCCTTCCGGATCAGCCGGTGCTTTGCCCATCGAAACCGACATCATGCGTACACACGGATCCATGAACATCCTGCACCACGGCGCCAACGGTTACGTCGGGCTCTGTCACTCCTGCGGTCGATATCATGTAGCCTTCGGAACCTCGCTATTCCAGGTACACGATGACCTCTACGACCAACTGCTGAGCGAGCTGGAAGCGGACCTGCGCTACGGTGGCGATGGTGTGGACCCGCGAACCAAGTGCTTCATCCATGACATCGGCGATGGCAGCATGAAGCTGGTATTGAACCACCACGAGGTGGGCCTTTTGCGGTCGATGCTCGCCGATGCGCGCTGGATGCAGGGGGTGATGGAAATGGCCGGCAACGACGTTTCCTGATGATCTGACCGACACCCCCGAAAGCGCCAAGGCCCCGATGCCCCACTTCTTCTACCGGCCCATCCAAGACCGCCGGTAGGGCATCGTGCGGTCTTGGCGTTCGCGCGTTGGGCATGCCTGTGGCCGTTCCGTTGCAACGAAGCACCTTTGCACGGCATTCGGAGCCATACTTCCGGATCAAGGAACGCATGCGGCAAGAGATCGAAAGAGCGTGGGACGACCGTGCCCTGTTGAAGGACAAACACGTGGTGGAAGCCATCGAGCACACCATCGCCCTGTTGGACAAAGGCGAACTGCGTGTTGCGGACCCACCTGTGGCGGGCCACACCTGGACCGTTAACGATTGGGTGAAGAAGGCGGTGATCCTGTACTTCCCCACGCGGGGCATGCGCACACTGGAGGCCGGCCCCCTGGAGTTCCACGACAAGATGGAACTGAAGCGCGGATACGCAGCGCTCGGCGTACGCGTGGTACCCCACGCCGTGGCCCGCTACGGCGCCTACCTCGCCCCGGGCACCATCCTCATGCCCAGTTACGTGAACATCGGCGCCTATGTGGACGAGGGCACCATGGTGGATACCTGGGCCACGGTGGGCAGTTGCGCCCAGATCGGCAAGCACGTGCATCTGAGCGGCGGCGTGGGCATCGGCGGTGTGCTGGAACCCGTGCAGGCCGCACCCGTAATCATCGAGGATGGCTGCTTCATCGGAAGCCGGGCCATCGTGGTGGAGGGCGTGCATGTGGGTGCCGAGGCCGTGCTGGGTGCCAACGTGGTGCTCACCGCCAGCACGCGCATCATCGACATCACCGGCAACGAAGCCAAGGAGATGAGGGGTCATGTTCCGCCGCGGTCGGTGGTGATCCCCGGCACCGTGCCGAAGCAGTTCCCCGCCGGGGAATACGGGGTACCCTGCGCACTGATCATCGGCCAGCGGAAGGAGAGCACCGACCGCAAGACCTCGTTGAACGACGCCCTGCGCGAACACAACGTGGCGGTCTGACCGCGGTCGCCGATCGGGGTGATGCCGGGCGACCAACGATGGCGTTGCCACCGGATCATCGGCCCCGTGCGATGACCTTGGCTGCGGGACGCCGTTCAACCCACCGCACCGTGCATTCTACATCCAAACGCGACATTTGTCGTTCCCGGCACCGGCATGGAGATCCTCGTCATCATCCTTCTCACCCTCGTCAATGGCTTCTTCTCGCTGAGTGAGATCGCCTTGGTGAGCGTGAAGCCCACACGGATCCAAGCCTTGGCGGACAAAGGCAGCACACGGGCGCGAACGATCCTCAAGCTCCTTGCCGATCCGGAAGGCTTCCTCAGTTCGGTGCAGGTGGGCATCACCCTGATCGGCATCGTGAGCGGTGCCTACGGTGGAGCGGCGCTGACGGACGACCTGAAGGTCGTGCTCGAACAGTGGCCCGGCATGGCCCCATACGCGCACAACGTCGCCTTGGCCGTGGTCATCAGCGGCATCACGTACTTCACCATCGTGGTGGGCGAACTGGTGCCCAAGTCGTTGGCCATGGCCAACCCTGAATCCATCGCCCTGTTCAGCGCACCGATCATCCGGGCCTTCGCCACCATCACCTTCCCGATCGTGAAGCTGCTTTCGGTCAGCACCACGGTGCTCATGAAATTCATACCGGTGAAGGAGGGCCGCAGCGACCGGCTCAGCGAAGAAGAGCTTCGCGCCATCATTCGCACGGCGAACACCCAGGGCGTGCTGGACCGGCAGGAGTCCGAAGCACACCAGAACCTCTTCCGCTTCAGCGAGCACGTCGCGAAAACGCTGATGACCCACCGCAGTGAGGTGGAGTGGATCGACAGCACCGAACCGTTGGACACCATCATCGCACAGGTGAAGGACAGCTACCGGTCCAAATACCCGGTGTGCCGCGGCACCATGGAAGAGGTCGAAGGCACCCTGGACATACGCGACCTGCTGGAACGGTGCAACGATCCGGGCTTCGTGCTCTCCGATGTGGTGCATCCGGCGATCATCGTCCCCGAGAGCGCGGGCGCCTTCGCCATCCTGAAGCTCTTCAAGAAGAACAAGCGATACGTGGCCGTGGTGGTCGACGAACATGGCGGCTTCGAAGGGCTCGTGACCCTGCACGACCTCACCGAAGCCATCGTGGGCGACCTGCCCGAAGAGGACGAGGACAGCACACCGGAGATCGTGAAGCGCGAGGATGGCAGCTACCTGGTGGGTGGCCAGGTGCTCATCGGCGACCTCAACGCGCACATGGGAACGGAGGTGATGGACGAAGAAAGCACGAGCTACACCACGGTGGCGGGTTACTTCCTCAGCAAACTGGACCACATCCCCTCCCCCGGCGACCGCATCACCGACACCCGCTTCCATGGTGAAGTGCTGGACATGGACGGACACCGGATCGACAAGGTGCTGATCACCCTTACGGAAGAGTGAAACGGTTCCTCGTCATACAGACCGCCTTTCTCGGCGACGCCGTACTGGTGACCAGCATCCTGGAAAAGCTGCACGCCCACTACCCCGACGCCCGGATCGATCTGGTGGTACGCAAGGGGAACGATGGCTTGTTCATCGACCATCCGTTCATCCATACGCTGCATGTTTGGAACAAACGCGAGGGCAAGACCAAAGCGCTCTTCAAGTTGATCGGCGTACTGCGGAAGACCCGCTACGATCACATCATCAACGCACAACGCTTCTTCAGCACGGGGCTGATGACGGTACTGGCGCGGGGGAAGGAAAGGGTCGGTTACGACAAGAACCCGTTGAGCTTCCTGTTCTCGCGCAGGGTGAAGCACATCATCGGTGATGGCCGACACGAAGTGGATCGCCTGAACGCCTTGATCGAACATTTGACCGACGGCACGCGGCCACTGCCCAGGCTGTATCCGACAGTAGCCGCGATACGACAGGCAGAGCAGGCCGAACAGGATGGTATGCAAGGCTTCACCCGCTATGTATGCATCGCGCCGGCATCGGTGTGGTACACCAAACAATGGCCGCGCGAGAAGTGGGAGGAACTGATCGCGCACCTGCCAGCGGACGTGCAGGTGTTCCTGATCGGCGCACCCGGCGACCTCGACCTGTGCAACGCGATCATCGGTGCCACCGGGCGGGGCGTACAGCTGACCGGAGATCTCGGCCTGTTGGGATCCGCGGCGTTGATGCAGGGCGCCACGATGAACTACGTGAACGACAGCGCGCCGCTGCACATCGCCAGCGCCATGGACGCACCGGTAACGGCGGTGTTCTGCAGCACCGTACCCGCATTCGGCTTCGGACCGTTGCGTGCGAACGGTCGTGTGGTGGAGACCGCCGAGAAGCTCGACTGCCGCCCGTGCGGGCTACATGGCTACAAGGCTTGTCCGAAGGGGCACTTCAGGTGTGCGCTGGGGATCGATGCGGACCTGTATCCGCGCGGTCCGTTCACCCACTGACCGACCGGGCCATCTCCACTGCCTCCATGTGGAGGGCGTAGAGCAACGCTGGCACCGGTGGCGCACGGATCGTGCACCATGGACCATGGTCACCGGCGCGACCAGCCCTTCGCACGGCCGGATCGGCTTACCGATCAAGGACAGGGGTGTCCTGAATTTTCCGGTATCCCTGACATTCCTCAGTGCCGCACCTAAGCCATGGGGGAACCTTTGTGCAAGCCAAGTCCCACCACACGATGCGCTCCGAACACCGTCCGCTGATCCTCTCCCTGGGCCTGCTGGCACTCGTTGCCTGTAAGAAGGAAGAGACCACCGAACCCACGCCCACCTCACCCACCCCTTCCGGCATGCAAGTGGTCCAGTCGGCCACCGACGCCGGGTACACCCTGGAACTCCTCAGCGCCAGCGGCACGCTGGATGTGGGATACAACGACCTACAACTCCGCATCAAGGACGGCCAGGGCAACGCCGTGAGCAACGCGACCGTGAGCTGGCTCCCGCTGATGACGATGGAGATGGGCGGCAACACCCACCAGCACAGTTGCCCGTACTCGGCGCTCACCGCCACCACCAGCGGTCCGGTCGGCTACCAGGGGCATGTGGTGTTCAACATGGCCAGCAGCGCCATGGGCACCTGGGTCATCACCGTTACGTACGACACCGGCCATGGTGCACGCCAGGTCGACCTTCCCGTGAACGTCACGACCTCCGAGGGCGAATTCCGCAAACGCTACACTTCGGCCGTGGGCACGGACGGCACCACCTACCTGTTGGCCATGATCCAGCCGAGTGCTCCCACCACCGGGATCAACACCATGGTGGTCGGCTTGTATAAACGGGTGAGCAGCATGGAGTTCCCCGTGGTGGACGGATACACCATCCGGGTGGACCCCCGCATGCCGGGCATGGGCAACCACGGCGCGCCCGGCAACGTGGACTTGACACAGGGCACCGATGGCTTCTACCACGGCGCCGTAGGCTTCTCCATGACCGGCTATTGGAAGATCAACCTGGTAGTGGAGCAGAATGGCTCGGTATTGTGTGGAGAACCGGTCACCACCGGCAACGAGGGCAGCAGCGTCCACTTCAAGGTGAACTTCTGACCCATGGCGATGCTCGACGTGGCACGGCATCGAACCATCAGATGAGACCACAGGCCCCATACCGCACCACCTTCAGCCTGGCCCTGACCACCATGGCCTTGGCCGTGTTCGGGCAGGAGGCGCCGCGCGGCGCGTCGGTGGCGAAAGTGGACACGATCGGCGCGCAGGAGCTCAAGGAGGTGGTGATCGTAGGCCAAGCGACCAGTAGCCAGGGCCACACCGACCGTCCGTTGGGCTCCTTGGACAGCTACCTGGCCGGATCGAACACGGTGAACATGATCCGGCGGGGCAGTTACGCGTGGGAACCCATGCTCAACGGCATGGCCACCGAACGCAGTGTGATCACGGTGGATGGCATGCGCATCTATGGCGCGTGCACGGACAAGATGGATCCGGTGACCTCGTACGTGGAGACCTCGAACCTCTCCAGTGCGCAGGTCAAGAGCGGAGCATCGGGCGGTGAACACGGCGGCACCATCGCGGGTTCCATCGACCTGGAACGGCGACGCTCGGGGTTCAAGGCCCAACGCACCGTAGGTGGCACCGCCTCGGCGGGATACGAGACCAACAATGGCCAACGCATCCTCGGTGGCGCCCTGAACTACGGCGACCGTTCGTTCTACAGCGATGTGGACTTCACCTACCGAAAAGCGGACAACTATCGCGCAGGCCACCGCCCCGGAGCATCACCCGAAGTGCTCTATTCGCAGTACACCAAGTACAACCTCTCCGCCATCGCCGGAGCCAGGCTCGACGAAAGGAACCAGGTGGAGGCCTCCCTCATCTTCGACAAAGCCACGGACGTGGGCTATCCAGGGCTTCCGATGGACGTATCCCTCGCACAAGCGCTGATCGGCTCGGTCCAACACCGTCATGAGCCGCGCAATGGTCCGGTGAGCCTGTGGGAAACGAAGTTGTACCGCAACACCATCACCCACGTGATGGACGACAGCCAGCGGCCCGACGTACCCATCCGGATGGACATGCCGGGTTGGAGCACCACCGAGGGCTACTACACCAAACTGCACGCGGCAAAGGGCAAACATCGGTTCAAGGCCACGTTGTCCGGGCACCGCAACAGGTCGCGGGCCGAGATGACCATGTACCCCGAGAACCCGGCCGAGCCCGCCATGTTCATGCTCACCTGGCCCGATGTGCGCACCGTGTACAACGGCCTTAGCGGCGAAGACCGTATCCTCCTCAACCACAAGATGGCCCTTACGGTGCACGCCGGGGTGGGGATCCACCGGAACACCATCGGCAGCGAATTCGGCCGTCGCTCGCTGGAGCTCTTCCACGCCGCCCTGCCCACCAGCACGCTCCGTTGGCTACCCAATGCAGGCGCCATGCTCGCCCACTACCGCCAACGATCCGTACACCGCATCGGCATCGGCTACAGCGAACGTGCGCCATCCGTCTCCGAAGGGTACGGGTTCTACCTGTTGAACGCGAACGACAACTTCGACTATGTCGGCGACCCACGTCTGCGCAACGAAAGCTCGTTCTGCCTGGAGCTTTCCGGCACCTACACACGCGAACGGTTGAACCTCGAATGGAGGGGCACGCTGTTCCATATCCAACGCTACATCATCGGTCGGCCGCAGCCTGGGCTCATGGCCATGAACATCACGGCTTCCGGCGTGAAGGTGTACGAGCACCTGCCATACGCCACGGTGCTGAACACGGGTATGAAGGTGGGCTACCGGATCGCCGATCCCTGGGAACTGAAGGCCGATGCCTCTTGGCGCTATGGCCAGGGCAGTGACGGCACCCGCCTACCGTTGATCCAACCCCTGAGGCTGCGTACCACGTTGCGCTACACCGGCAAACCCTTCGCTGCGGAAGCCACCGTGGAAACCAGCACCGCGAACCGCCCCGCCCCCGAATTCGGTGAGACCCGCAAACCCGGTTACCTGTTCGGCGACATCGCCGTATCCCGCTCGTTCATCCTCGGCGAACACCGGATCAGCGTCAATTTGGGTATCAACAACATCCTGGACCAGTACTACACCACCTTCGCCGACTGGTTCGGCATTCCCAGCATGGGCCGCAACGTGTACGTCCACGTGGTGTACGCCTGGTGAGTCGGCTGGCCGTGCGGGGGCAGCGCCCATCCAGCGCTTGTTCACGAACTTCGCACCATGCCCACAGCCATCGACATGGACGTTCAAGCCTTCCAACAGACCATCCGCGAAGGCATTCCCGATGTTCTTCAGCCCGCGCGACCATTGGATGCTTCCGTGAGCCACGCCCCCAAGCGCAAGGACATCCTCACGGGCGAGGAGAAGAAGCTCGCCCTGCGCAACGCACTGCGCTACTTCCACCCGAAGCACCACGCCACCCTCGCTCCCGAGTTCACGCAAGAGTTGAAGGACTTCGGCCGCATCTACATGTACCGTTTACGCCCGGAGCATCCGATGCATGCGCGGCCGATCGATCACTACCCCGCGAAGTGCAGGCAGGCCGCCGCCATCATGCTGATGATCCAGAACAACCTGGACCCGGCCGTGGCACAGCACCCGCACGAATTGATCACCTACGGCGGTAACGGCGCGGTCTTTCAGAACTGGGCGCAGTACCGGCTCTGCATGAAGTACCTGAGCGAGATGACCGAGGAGCAGACGCTGGTGATGTACAGCGGCCATCCGCTCGGCCTCTTCCCCAGCCACAAGGACGCGCCGCGTGTGGTGGTCACCAACGGCATGGTGATCCCCAACTACAGCCAGCCCGATGACTGGGAGCGCATGAACGCATTGGGCGTTTCGCAATACGGCCAGATGACGGCCGGCAGCTACATGTACATCGGTCCGCAGGGCATCGTGCACGGTACCACCATCACGGTACTGAACGCCTCGCGCATGCTGAAGGAGCCCGGCGCGAAGGGCAAGCTCTTCGTCACCGCCGGGCTGGGCGGCATGAGCGGCGCGCAACCCAAGGCGGGCAACATCGCGGGCGTGGTGACGATCTGCGCCGAAGTGAACGCCACCGCTGCGCACAAGCGCCATGCGCAGGGCTGGGTGGATGAGCTGACCACCGATGTGGACACCTGCATTGACACCGCACTGGCCTGGCAGAAGAAGGGCGAAGCGCACAGCATCGCCTACGTCGGCAACATCGTGGACCTGTGGGAGCGCCTCGCCGCGCGCAACATCCATGTGGACTTGGGCAGTGACCAGACCAGCTTGCACAATCCCTGGGCCGGTGGCTACTACCCCGTGGGCCTGAGCTACGAGGAAAGCAATGCGCTCATGGTGAAGGACCCCGAGGCGTTCAAACAGCGCGTGCAGGACACACTGCGCCGCCATGTGAAGGCCGTGAACACCCTCGCGGAAAAGGGCATGTACTTCTTCGACTACGGCAATGCCTTCCTCTTGGAAGCGAAACGTGCCGGTGCCGACATCGGCGGCAGGAACGGCGAAGAGTTCAGGTATCCCAGTTATGTGGAGGACATCATGGGGCCGATGTGCTTCGACCACGGCTTCGGTCCATTCCGTTGGGTATGCACGAGTGGCGACCCCAAGGACCTGGCTACCACGGACCGCATCGCCGGGGATGTGCTCGAGGCCATGCTGAACGAAGCGCCGGAGAACATCCACCAACAGATCGCCGACAACCTGCATTGGATCCGCAGCGCCCAGCAGAACAAATTGGTGGTGGGAAGTCAGGCGCGCATCCTGTACGCTGACAGTGAAGGGCGCATCCGCATCGCCGAGGCCTTCAACGCCGCGATCAAGCAGGGTGCCATCACGGCGCCGGTCGTACTGGGCCGCGACCACCACGACGTGAGCGGAACGGACAGCCCGTACCGCGAGACGAGCAACATCCGCGACGGCAGCCGCTTCACCGCCGACATGGCCGTACACAACTTCGTGGGCGATGGGTTCCGCGGTGCCACGTGGATCAGCTTGCACAACGGCGGTGGCGTGGGCTGGGGCGAGGTGATCAACGGCGGCTTCGGCATGGTGCTCGACGGCAGTGCGGACAGTGACCGCCGCCTGAAGGCCATGCTGCACTGGGACGTGAACAACGGCATCGCGCGCCGCGCCTGGGCCCGCAACCCCAACGCCGTGTGGAGCATCGAGCAGGAGATGAAGCGCACGCCCTTGCTGAAGGTGACCCTGCCCAATGAGGCGGATGCGGGTCTGATCGACCGGTCGATCGGCTGAAGCACGGCGGTCCGGCGCGGGATGGCCTAATTTTCTACACTCGTACCCAACCTCGGGATCATGGCCTGCGTGTTTGGGTATGAACCACGAAACACACGCTTCCCATGAATCACTTGATCCGATCCCTAGGCCTTGGCCTAATGCTGTCCGTCGGCATGTCCACCCAGGCCCAACAACCATACACTGTCACCATCAATGGCCAGGTGAGCGGCTGCACGGGCAACTCCGTCGTGAGCATCGTGACCCTGCCCGGCACCGATCCGGCCTTGGATATCCATGTTCCTGTGCTTCCACCGGACTGCGGTTTCAGTACCACGCTGGACCTGGCCAACCCTACCGGTGGCTTTATCATCAGCGTTCCGTGCCTCGGGATCATGCAAAGGGACACCGTGTTCTACCAGGCGGAACCGGTATCAGACTCCATCATGGTGTCCGTGGTGTTCAACTGCGGCACCTCCAACCCCGACTGCCTCGGCATACCCGGCGGCAGTGCCCAACCCGGTACCGCCTGTACCACCTTCCTCGGCACGCCCGGCACCTGGAGCCCGAACTGCGAGTGCATCGGGAACACAGCCTCCTGCGCGGCTTGCTTCAACATGGCCCAAACAGCACCGAACACAGCGACCTTCACGAGCTGTAGTACAGGTGGAGTTGGTCCCTATACCTACCTGTGGGATTTCTCCGGCCCTGGTGGCGGCGGCGTGCAAGGCGATGGGGTCGAGCACGTGTTCCCGGGGATCGGTCAGTACACCGTGTGCCTGAACATCACGGATGCAGAAGGCTGCATGGATGTCCTCTGTCAGGTGGTCTATGTGGACGAAGAGGGCAACGTGAGCTACGATGTGCCGAACGATTGCCAAGCCTGTGTCGCGATCAGCCAAACACAAGGTGCTGGCGGACCGACCCCCTGGTCCGTGGACCTGACCAGTTGTTCCTCCGGCACCGCGCCCATGCTCGTGGAATGGAGCCTTCCGGACGGAACCTGGACGAATGGCACCTCCACCACCTATACCACGAACACCTCGGGCAGACTCTACTTCTGCGCAACGATCACCGCTGCCAATGGCTGCACCAACACGGCATGCGACTCGGCGTGGTTCGATGACAACGGATGGATCGTCACCAACCCGATCTACTTCGACTGCCTGCAGATCCCCAACGGACCCAACGTACAAGGAACACCGTGCACCGACCCCGCCACCGGCATCACCGGTACGTGGAGCGCGAGTTGCGAATGCATCACCGAGCCGATCGATTGCCAGGCTGGCTTCTGGGTGATCCAAGCGTACGAGGGCGATAGCCTGAACGGCAGCGTGACGCCCATTCCTTACGAGCTCTGGGTCTGGAACCTGAGCACCGGCACCAGCCCCTTCCAGTTCCTGTGGAGTTTCGGTGATGGCACAACCAACACCGACCCCTTCCCCACGCACGTCTATGCCGAAAGCGGCCCGTACCTGCTGTGCCTCACCATGACCGATGCCATGGGCTGCACCAGCACCAGTTGCGACACGGTGAGCATCGATGGCAATGGCCTGTCCGGTGGCATGGCACCGGTGGGTGGCGGGGCCCGCGCAGGCTTCACCATTCGAGTGATGAACCAATTGCCCACCGGCATGGAACCTCGACCCGCCTTCACCGACATCCGGCAATGGCCCAACCCGGTGAGCGGAACATTGAACCTCCGCTTCGATACCGAACAACGCGGCCACCTGCCGATGCACGTGATCGATATGAACGGCCGCGTGGTGCTGAGCGCGAACACCACGATCACCGTGGGCACCAACCAAGTGGAGGTCGCCACAAGCACCCTGCCTGCGGGTATGTACACCTTGCGCCTGGGTGAAGGCACCAAGTCCATGAGCTTCCGCTTCGTGAAACACTGATCCGAACCTTGAGCACCGGGGTCGTCCATCGCGCGATGGGCGACCCGGTGCACAACGGCATGGTCCCCGAAAGCCTCATCGCCCGTTGTCTCCGCGAGGAGCCCAAGGCGCAGTACGAGATGTACCGCGCCTTGTACGGTATGATGATGGCCATCTGCCGTCGTTACGAACGCAACCCACAGGACGCCGTGGCCCGCATGAACCAAGGCTTCCTGAAGATCCTGACCAACCTGGACAAAAGACGGCCCGATGTCCCCTTCGAGCTTTGGACACGACGCATCATGATCAATACGGTGATCGACGAATTCCGTAAGGAACGCCAGCGCAAGGCCACTGAGACACTCGATGGTCCGCTCAACGAGGGTGCGTTGATCGAGGTCAACGACTACCTACGTCACATGGAGGCCGATGCGTTCGCCGCACTGTTGCAACGTGTGCCGGACATGTCGCGCAAGGTCTTCAACCTCTTCGCCATCGATGGTTTCGGACATCAGGAGATCGCACAGATGCTCGGCATCAGCGAAGGCACCTCGAAATGGCATGTGGCGAACGCCCGCCAGACGCTGCAGAAAGCCATCGCCCAGCTCACTGGACAGACCACCACAAAGACCGCCATCCGATGAACCTCGACAACGAATTCGACGAGCTGGCCCGGCGCAAGCTGCAGGAGCAGGCGTTCCCCTTCGAGGAGGCGCACTGGTCGCAGGCCGAGCAGGTCATCGCCGCGCAACGCGGCCGCAAACGGCGCGGTTTCTGGTGGCTGGGTGCGGCTGCCCTGCTGGTGGTGAGCACCGCGCTCTGGTCGACCCGACGTGGACCGGAGCCCACGGAAGCCGTGGCCGATACCGTTGCCGTAACGGGTGAGAGCACCGCGGCCACCACGAAGCGGAATGCGCACAACACAGCTGACCGACCATCGACCCCATCCTCCTCGGTACCCTCCACCACCTCGCGATCGGCAAGCACGCCGCCCGTCCACCAAAGCCAGGAACAGCACGTGTCCTCCGTGCAGGATCCGGTCAGCACAACGCAACGATCCGCATCAACACGTTCCTCCGTCATCGCAGCACCGCCACCGACCGTCACCACATCCATCCCGGTGGATCAAGAGCGTACCGGATCACCCGAACCATCCAACAGTACCGCTGTTCCCGTTGTACGGGCCAACGCCGGATCGCCTCTTCCAACGCGCACAGCACCAACGGACAGCACCATATCGATGATCATGGTCCACGACCTGGGCATTCCAGCCACCCAGGGCGACCACACCGATCCAACGTTGACCACGGCGGCAACATCCTCCACCAATGCCGCAGCGCTCGACCACACCACCACGGCGGACCCGTTGGAGATGATCCACATGACCTCGGCAGCAAGCGAGGACACGTTGATCGGTGTCGAACAAGACCCGGCCATCGCCACGGCCGCGACCACACCGCACGACAGCACCCTTGCCACACCTGCCGTACCTGTCATCCCCTCGATCATCGCGGAACATGGACCGTGGGAGATCAGCGTGCTGGGCGGTGCCTTCAGCAACGGCTCCACCTATCACGGGGGCAACAGCGCGGACTGGTCGGGCGACCGCGCTCGCCTGGTGGACCCGGGCTTCGGTGCGGAGCTGATGCACAGGGGCCGCAACTTCGGTTTGGGTGTGGGCCTGCACTATGGCACGTACGCGGACCGTCTGCGTGTGGATGCCATCGACCGGACCGACATGGAACGATGGTCCTTCTGGTACCTCGCTCCGGTGGACACCACCATCCTCCTGATCACGGACAGCACCATACAAGGTGGCGAGGTGGTGTACGAAGGGGTGAACGTGAACACCACGGTGCATGTGCTAAGGCAGGGTGCGGATAGCGCAAGGACCACCACCCGAGTACGCAACGCCCGCGACCTGGTGATCCGAACGAGCTACCTGGAAGTACCGCTGCTCCTCGATGCGCACCTGGTACAAGGTCGGTGGAGCGTGGGCCTGCGGGGTGGCCCCACGGTGGGTCTGCTCACCGGTCGCGCGGGCAGCATCCCCAACGGCACCGACGATGGCTACACGGAGCTGGATGACCAGGCCTACCGCAAGGTGGTCTTCGGATGGACGGCCCGCGCCTACCTGCGTTACCGCTTCAACGCGGCGTGGTCCGTCGGCATCGAACCGGCCATGCGCGGGTTGTTCAGCAACAGCTTGGGCGCGGGCGACGTGCAGCGCCGATCCAGCGCGTTCGGTGGCTGGATCAGCCTATCGTACCGCCTGCGTTGAGCACATTGCCGATCTTGGGGGCATGAAGCGCATCCTGCCCCTGTTCCTGGTGATCGTGCTGGGCTGCACCGATGTACCTTCACCAGAAGCCACATCGATGACCAACCTAGAAGAGCTCGTCGCCTCGCCTCGCGCAGGCATCCTCAACGCCGTGATCGAGATCCCCGCGGGCACCGTGGAGAAACGGCAATACGACATCGACACCAACACCTTCCCGATCGACCTGCGGAACGGCCAACCACGCCTGATCCGCTTCCTGCCCTATCCGGCCAACTACGGCTTCATCCCGAGCACCCGGATGAACAAGGAGGAAGGTGGCGATGGTGATGCGTTGGACGTATTCGTGCTCTGCGGTGCGGTGCCCAGCGGCACCGTGCTGGAAGTGGAACCCATCGGCATCATCGAACTGCTCGACGCCGGTGAACGCGACGACAAGCTGGTGGCCCTGCCCGTGGATCCCGCCCTGCGCACCGTGGAGGCCGACGACATCCACGAGCTGCCCGAGGCCGCCCGCAACATCCTGGTGACCTGGTTGCTCAACTACGACCCCGAGGATGGCGCCGAGCTGATCGCCGTGAAGGGCAAGGCCGACGCCCTCGCCACCGTGGAACGTTGGGCACGGTGAGCCGAAATACCACGCCAAGGCCCTATCCGGAACAAGGACCACCGCATCCACCGCATGCCATCGCCGATGCGCCCGATCACCACGCCCGCCCTGCTGCTTGCGGCCGCCCTCCACGCCCAGGACTGCACCATTCCCTTCACCGACTCGCTCTTCGCCACACACGTGGAGCACGACCTCTGGTACGGCAACGCCCCACGTTTCGACGGCGGCACCGACAGCCTGCACCTCGACCTCTACAAGCCGGCAGGCGATGGACAGACCGCACGGCCCTTGGTGGTGCTGATCCACGGCGGAGGGTTCCATGCCGGGCATCGCACCGAGCTCGCCGCGCTGGCCGAGGACCTGGCCGAACGCGGCTGGGCCGCAGCCACCATCAGCTATCGCCTCGGCTTCTACGGCTCGTGGCTCTTCGCCCCACCGTATGCGAACGACCCCTCCGAGGTACGCCGTGCCATTTACCGCGCCCAGCAGGACGCCCGCGGAGCCATCCGTTTCCTGAAAGGACGCCACCAGCTCGACAGCACCAGCACCAGCGCGGTGTTCACCCTGGGGTTCAGCGCGGGCGCCATCACCGCGCTTCACGCCGCCTACCTGGATCGCAGCGCGGAAAAGCCTGCGGACTGTGGCGCCATCGCCCCGGTACAGCACTTCCTCAACACCTATCCACGCCCCGACCTGGGCGACATCCAAGGTGATCTCGAGCAGAACGGCCATGACGCCAACGTGATGGGTGTGGTGAACTTCTATGGTGCGCTCATGGACACGGCCTACATGGAGTCGCCGAACGATCCAGCTCTCTTCTCCTACCACCAGACCAACGACCCCGTGGTGGGCTGTGGCCTGCAACGCCCCTACTGGGGCCTCGGCCTGGGCCTTCCGGACAACAACCCCTACCTGTACGGCTCCTGTGCCATCGATACGCGTGTACAACACCTCGGCTTCGCCCCAGGCCGGTATCGGGTCGTGCTGCACCAAGGCGATGCACACACCGTACACGACCCGCCCGCCCTCAGTGCTCAAGCCATGCAATGGATGCGCGACCTCTTCTGCGACCTCACCACCGCCATCGGCACACCCACTTCACCACAAGCCTCGCTGGTCCCCAACCCCGCCCACCGAACGGTCGCCATCACCACCGGCACATCAACACCGACCCACTTCGACCTGCGCGACACACGTGGACGCACGCTGCAACAAGGCACGATCACCGGGGGCCACACCGACCTCGACCTGTCCGCGCTCCCCTGCGGCGTGTACATCGTGCGGTTGCATGGCGCGGATGGCCCGGCCCATCTGCGGTTGGTGAAGGAGTGACACCATCGGGACATTCGATCGTGGCCGAAGGTGCGCGGCCAATCTTCCACAGGCTGATACGAGGAGCCTGTTGAATAGCGGGCCTCAGAACCTGTTCGGGATCTCCCGAACGAAGGACCCCGAGGCTATCCTTCGGTCTTGCACAGCCGAAAAACGGTGTGATGGACAATGTGAATGGTGTTTCCGAGGCTGATGTTGGCCAATGGACAAAAGGAGGGCGATCTGTGAACCGGAGGTCCGGGAGCTGATGACCATGTGGCCCTTGGCCTTGCAAGACCGAGGATCGGTACGGTTACGGCGTGGTGGGTCTACCCGCGCACCTCGGCCCCGATGCCTTCCAGGGCCTTTCGGATGCGCCCCATGGCCTTGTCCACCTGCTCATCGGTAAGGGTGGCATCGTCGTTCTGCAGGATGAAACTGAGCGCATAGCTCTTCTTGCCTGCCGCGAGTTTCTCACCTTGGTACACATCGAACAGGTCCACATCGCGCAGCAGCGTTCGTTCTGCGGCGAGGGCCGTACGACGCAATCGGTCGAACCCCATATCGGCCTCCAGCAGAAGACTGAGGTCGCGCCGCACCGTGGGGAATCGGCTCACCTCGGCATAGGTGGTGCGTTGGGTACGGCAGGCTTCGAGAAGCACCTGTTCCTCCAGCTCGGCGAAGAACACGGGCTGGGCCACATCGAAGGCCTTCAACTGGGCCGGAACCACTTCACCGAGCCAACCAACATGACGCCCGTCGATGGTGATGGCGTGGGCCTGGTCCAAGAGGGCATGCGCTTTCGATCGCAGCTCGATCGTTCGCTCCAGTCCCAGTCGGCCGAACAAGGCTTCCAGTTCTTCCTTCAGATCCATCGGATCCGTTCGCCGGTCATTGGCGCGCCAGCGCTCGCGGAACCGCCGCCCGGTGATGGTGATCCCTAGCACATCGGTCTCCACCATGCCCTTGGGGGAAGCGCGGTACGTACGTCCACGTTCAAAGAAACGCAGCTCCTTCTTCTGGCGGTTGATGTTGTACGCAATGGCGGACAGCGCACCGAAGAGCATCGTCGGCCGCAACACATCCAGTTCGGCGCTCAAGGGGTTCTTCAGCCGAACAAGCTCGTGATCGCCCACCAACCCGGAAGCCATGCACTTGGTCCCGTTCACCAGCGACGGGGTCATGATCTCGCGGACACCACGTGCCACCAAGTGAGCGGAGAGCCTGGCCGCAAGTGAGCCCGCATCGAGGGCATCGTGCAGCACCGGTGGCACCATCAAACGCTCGGGCAAAGGCACATGATCGTAGCCATGGATCCGGAGCACCTCCTCCACCAGGTCGGCTTCGCGGTGCACATCCACCCGGTAGGGAGGCACTTCCACCACGACATGGTCCGGCTTCCGCTCGATCACGGTGTGACCCAGCAGTTCCAGGATCCGCACCACATCATCCGGTGGGATGTGCATCCCGGAGAGGCGATCGCAATGGGCGAAGGAGAGCGCGATGGTGCGCACGTGCTTCAACGTATGATCGATGTCGGTGATCTCCGATGCGATGTGCGCCCCGGCCACCTCCTTCAACAGGAGTGCCGCTCGTTTCAGTGCGTACACGGTCATCCGCGGGTCCACCCCACGTTCGAACCGGAAGGAAGCATCGGTATTGAGCCCGTGGCGGCGTGCGGTACGGCGGATGGTACCGGGCTCGAAACAGGCACTCTCGAGGAAGACGGAGGTGGTTCGTTCACTCACCCCGCTCTCCGCCCCACCGAACACCCCTGCAATGCAGACGGGGCGCTCCGCATCGGCGATCACCAGGTCCTGCGCATCAAGCTTCCGCTCCTTCCCGTCCAAGGTGGTGAAGGGCTCGCCCGGAGTGGCCATGCGCACCACCACACGTCGGCCTTGCAATTGGTCCGCATCGAAGGCATGGAGCGGCTGGGCCAGTTCGTGCTGCACGAAGTTGGTCACGTCCACCACGTTGTTGATGGGCCGCAGGCCGATGGCGTTCAGGTGGTCCTGAAGCCACTGGGGCGAAGGGCCCACCTTCACTTGGGTAAGGAGGACCCCGGCATAGCGCGGGCAGGCATATGCATCCGCCACCGCCACAGGCACAGGCTCGCCAGACCCATCCTTCGCGAAGTCATCCACGTTCGGCAGCTTCAGTTCGAGGGCCGAGCCACGGCGGTGTACGAGTGCGGCTCGGAGGTCCCGGGCCACGCCCACATGGCCCATGGCATCGGTGCGGTTGGGCGTTAAGCCGATCTCCAAAACATGATCGCTGACCAGCCCAAGATGGGAGGCCGCAGCCTCACCCACCGGGGCATCGGTGGCGAGCACCATGATGCCCTTGTGGCCCTGCCCAAGGCCGAGCTCATCCTCGGCACAGATCATACCTAGGCTCTCCTGCCCGCGGATCTTGCTTTTCTTGATCACGAAGCTGGTACCATCGGGCAGGTGGATGGTGGTGCCGATGGTGGCCACCAGCACCTTCTGGCCCTTGGCCACATTGGGCGCGCCACATACGATCTGGTGAAGCAGGCCGGTACCGATATCCACCTGGCACACGTGGAGCCGATCGGCGTCCGGGTGTTTGGCACACTCCATCACCTGGCCCACCACCACCCCGGCCAGCATGCCCTTAACGGGCTCGAAGCGCTCCACGCTCTCGGTCTCCAGGCCGGTGCTGGTGAGCACGTCGGCCGCTTCCTGCGGGGTCAGGTCGGTATCAATATATCGTCGGAGCCAGTTCCAGGAGATGCGCATCGGGATCAGAGTGAAGCCACAAAGGAAAGGCGCCCATCCGGAATGCACGGAGCCACTACTTTTGCCAGCCATGACCGAAATGGACTACGAACAACGACGGATCCGCAACAGCGTGGACGACATCGTTGCCTTGAAGGCGAAGATGTACTGCGAACTGGGGCCCGGGGAAGATGGCTTGCTCTCCCGCCAGCTGCGCGCACGCGGTGTGCCGTCCATCGCCGTGGAGGCGCCATGGGCACAGGAGGTGAACATGACATGGGCGAAGGAACTCGGCGTGCGGATCTACCTGCAGGAGTTCTTCACCGGCGACCTTTCGGTGATCGAGGAACCGGTGGACTGTTTCATCCTCGCCCATTGCATCGCCCACTTCCGGTTCTCGCCGTACATCCTCATGCGCAAACTGTACGATGCGCTGCCCAGTGGAGGCTACATGTTCCTCTCCACGGTGAATGCCGGTTCGTACATGCGGGTGATGCAGTTGTTCAATGGCCAGCACATCTCAGAGCGCGTACCCCCGAAGGAGAACCCGATCTTCGTGGAACGTGCCAAGGAATGGAACCGTACGGGCATGCAACAGATCTGGGACGACTGGATGCATGTGAAGGAGTACACCCTGCCGGAGATCAAGGAACTGTTCACCGCCACGGGGTTCAAGATCGTGAAGGCCGAACACCGCAACAACCATCCGGAGTGGAACCGCACGTTCTGGAAGAAGAACCTGGCGATCAAACTGAAGCCCAATCTGGCCGATGAGCTCGTGGTGATCGGACAGAAGCCCTGAGGCCCGATCACCGCCGACGCACGCACAGGACCATCCCTTGGCCACCATGGTACGGATGCCCAACGGGTACTGGGTTGGACGTTGTGCGCTTCATACCTTCGCCTCGCTGCTCCATGGACATCGCGAAGAACACGACCTTTAGCCTGGGCTTATACGTCGTGGCATGCCTGGGCGCGATCACCGGTGAGCTGATCGGTTCGCACGCCCTGGTGTTCTTGTGCAAGCCGATGATGATGATCGTTCTATCGATCTGGTTCTATTCCAAGAGTCGGCGGGTAGGCGACCGTTTCACGCTCCTGATCCAGGCGGGATTGTTCTTCTCCCTGGTGGGTGATGTGGCATTGATGTTCCAGCACCTGGACCAGTTCAACTTCCTGATCGGCCTCGCGGCCTTCCTCGTGGCACAGCTCTGCTACAGCATCGGCTTCATCCACAACATCATGGATGGTGGCCCCTCACGAGGCGACCTCATCGCGGCGTTGATCGCCGTGGTCCTGGCGGCCTACGCGTACTTCTTCGCGGACATGCTCTTCCCGAAGGTGGATGAAGGGATCGCGATCCCCGTGGGCGTGTATGCCGGGGCGATCGGCCTGATGGGCGCCACGGCGGCCTTCCGCCTGGGCCGAACCTACCTACGGAGCTATCTCATGGTGCTTGCGGGTGCGCTCCTGTTCATCACCAGCGACACCCTGTTGGCCATCAACCGCTTCATCTCTCCCTTGGAAAGCGCGCGATGGGCGGTGATGCTCACCTATGGCATGGCCCAACTGCTGATCGCGTGGGGGGCGTTGATCCACGTGCTGGACCCGGACGAGATCCGCCGCCGTGCCGCGTTGAGCACGTGATCAGCTGATCCGGCCCCAGAGCGGCTTGCCACGCTTGCGTTCGGCGAGTTCGGCCGCGATGGGGGCGTTCTTCGGATCGGCAAGCGCCGGGTCGTTCTCCAACAACCGCATGGCCACCTGCCGAGCTTGTTGCAGAACGGCCACATCGGCCACCAGATCGGCGATGTGCAGCTCGGGGATCCCGCTCTGCTGGGTGCCCATCAGGTCGCCAGGCCCGCGCAAACGGAGGTCCGTTTCGGCGATCTCGAACCCATCGTTGGTACGCACCATGGTGCCGATGCGCTCCCGTGCGTCATTCCCCAGCTTATCGCCGGTCATCAGGATACAGAAGCTCTGTTCCGCACCACGACCCACCCGGCCGCGCAACTGATGCAACTGCGACAGCCCGAAGCGCTCGGCATTCTCGATCACCATCACGCTGGCGTTGGGCACGTCCACCCCCACCTCGATCACGGTGGTGGCCACCAGTATGTTGGTCTCTCCCTTCTTGAAGCGCGCCATCTCATAGTCCTTGGTGGCCTGGTCCATGCGGCCATGCACCATGCTCACCGCGTACGTGGGAAGCGGGAACCGCCGCGAAATGCTCTCGAAGCCATCGGTCAGGTCCTTCAGCTCCACGCCCATCATCTTCTCCGGATCGCCCTCCTCGATGAGCGGGTACACCACATAGACCTGCCGTCCCTTGGCGATCTCCTCCTCCATGAAACCGAACACGGCGTTGCGGGCGCTATCGTACCGGTGCACCGTGCGCACCGGTTTGCGGCCGGGCGGCAATTCGTCGATCACGCTGGTGTCCAGATCACCATACAACGTCATCGCCAACGTGCGCGGGATGGGTGTTGCGGTCATCACCAGCACATGGGGAGGCACCTCGCTCTTGGCCCAGAGCCGTGCGCGTTGCGCCACCCCGAACCGGTGCTGCTCGTCGATCACCACCAGCCCGAGCCGGTGGAAGACGACACGGTCCTCCAGCAGCGCATGCGTGCCTACGATGAGGTGTACTTCGCCCATACGTAGCGCGGTGAGTATGCTCTTGCGCTCGGCCTGCTTCGTATTCCCGGTGAGCAGACGCACCACGATGGGCAGGCCTTCGACCAGTTTGCTGATGGTGGCGAAGTGCTGTTGGGCAAGGATCTCCGTGGGTGCCATCAGCGCGCTTTGGAAACCATTGTCCAGGGCGATCAACATGCTCAGCAATCCCACGAGGGTCTTCCCACTGCCCACATCGCCCTGCACGAGACGGTTCATCTGGTGGCCGCTTCCCATGTCCTTGCGGATCTCCTTCACCACACGTTTCTGCGCACCGGTCAACTCGAACGGCAGATGCTGCCGATAGAAGCGATGAAAAAGATCGCCCACCTCGGCGAACACGTTGCCCCGCAGGCTTTGTTGCAGCATGATCTTCTGTTCCAGCATCCGTAACTGGATGAAGAACAGCTCCTCGAACTTCAACCGGCGCAAGGCCGCATCCAGCCGGGCCTGATCCTGTGGTGCGTGCACTTGCCGGAAGGCCTGTTCGCGGTCCATTCCACCCAACCACTCGACCAGTTCAGCGCTCAACACCTCCCCGAGGTGGCCTTCCACCTGCGGCAGCACCGTCTTCAGCAGTTTCCAGATGACACGGCTACCGAGGCCCTTCGCATTCAACTTCTCCGTGGTGCTGTACACCGGCTGTAACGTGGCCTCCAGGCCTTGCTCCCACGTGGCCGCCAACTCCAGTTCGGGATGTGGGAAATTGAACCGCCCCTTGAAGGTGTTCGGCTTACCGAAGAGGATGTATTCGTGACCGGGCTTGAGGGATGCCTGCAACCAGCGTGCACCCTTGAACCATACGAGGTCCACGGAACCGGTGCTGTCGGTGAGCGAAGCCACCAACCGGCGCCCCTGCTTCTCGCCCACCATGCGCAATGGCCCCAGGACGCCACGCAATTGAGCCTGCTGCATGTCCTCCGTCAGCTCACGAACAGCATGGAACCGGCTCCGATCCACGTAGCGGAAAGGGAAATGGAGAAGCAGGTCCCGAAAGGTCGCGATGCCCAGCTCTTCCCGCAACAGGGCACCGCGCTGCGGCCCCACTCCTTTGAGGTACTCGATGGGCGTTTCCAAGGGATCGACCATGGGCGAAAAGTACCATGCCCCGGGGAGTACATTCGCCACCATGGCGGTTCGGGCGATGGCACCTCCACCTCGGACGGGGTGGTCCGCGGGGTGGATCGACCCATTGTGTTGGGCCTTGCTGGTGTTCAACGGATGGTTCGCGGTACACTTCGCCTCCGAGCGTATCCTGGTCGATGCCGCGTACTTCCTGGTGCGCATGGTGGATGATGCCGGGTTCTTCGTGAGCCATGGCCGCTGGATCATGCCGCTGTCGCAAGGCCTGGCGGTGCTCGCGATCAAACTGGCCCTGCCCTTGAGAGCGGTGATCGCCCTCTACTCCTTGGGCGGTGTGGTGGTGGCCGGCATGGCCTACTTCTTCGTACGGTACGTGTTGCAGGACCACCGTGCGGGCCTGGCGGTGGTGGCCTCCCAGTTCATCGGGGTGGGCCATGCGGTGTTCTGCCCCGTGTTCGAGTTCTACTATGCTGCGCCACTGTTGTTGGCTTGCCTCGCACTTCTGAGAAGCACACGTCTGGCACCTCCGCTGCAAGGTGTATGGTTCTCCGCGCTGCTCTTCCTGGTGTTCTCCAGCCATTTCCTGGCGATGCTGGTGGCCGGCATGGCCCTGCTGCTGGCCGGGGTGCATTGCCAGCGGCATCTGCGTTGGCTGGCGATGGCGATGTTGGTCTTGCACCTCATCATCCGCAGCGTGGTGCTATCGGACTACGAACGACGCGCCATCACCTCGTTGTGGATCCGGTTCGAGGGGCTGGGGTGGACCTGGGTGTTCCGTCCGGGCAGGCTGCTCGGCCACCTGGAACACATGCTATCGGTATATCCCGATGTGGTCTTCTTGTACGTACTGTTGATGGCGGCCTTGGTGCAGGTCAGGGCGTGGCGTACGCTCGCGGCCTTCCTCGGCGGGGTGTTGGTCCTCTATGTGTTGCAATCGTTCTATTTCCCCGATGGCACGCATTCGGTGTATCGGGAATTCGTGGACCATCCGTTCGCGGTATGGGCGGTGGTGGTGCCGTACATCCTGGGCGCACGGCCCGTTCCGGGGCTTGGTCCATGGTACAAGGCCCTGGGTCTTTTCCTGGTTTTGCGCTGCATGCTTTGGCTGGACCTGAGCGGCACCTACGCGGACCGTGTGGCATGGATCCGCTCACGCATCGACGCGGCGCATGAACAGGGCATCGGCCTGGGGTTGGTCAAGGACGTCCCCACCTTCATCACACCCCGCTGGGGTTCCGTGAAGCTCCCCGGCCTGGAGCCCATGGAAACGGTCCTGCTCTCGGCCACCGACGGAACCTCGTCCACGGTCCTCCTCCTTCCCTGGTCGGACACCACGGCCACGGCGGCGGAAATGGATACGACCTTGGAAGCACGGATGCGCGCGGAGCGGATACCATTGCCGTGGGATACCCCATCGCCCTACTTCGACCTGCCGCGCACACCGCTGCGTGTGGTGCGGTAGCGGATCGCATGCGGACCTGGCGGGAGCCGTCCGGAGGCCTACGGTGCGGAGGTGCTGGCGGATTTCAGACCGGCGAACACCACTTCGCCCCGCAATAGTCCGTATCGGAACACCGCTTCGGGCTGAAGCCGGTCGGCCATGGGATCCTCCACCACGGTGAAACCCGCCGCGCGCAACCGATCCGCATAGTCGCATCCGTAGTAACGCACGTGATCGAACTGGCCGAACCGGCGGATACGCTCTTGTGGATCCACCACGGTGGGGTCCTCGTCGGTAGCGGCTCCATGCGGGGCGATGGGCACCATGAGGATGGCCGTGCCACCCGGCGCCAATACACGGTGCAGCTCCTTCATCGCGGTGCGGTCATCGGGCACATGCTCCAGCACATGGGAGCACAGGATCAGGTCGAAGGCCTCATCGGCGAAAGGCATCGCGGTGATATCCAGGTCGATGGTGCCCACGGGGTAATCGTATCCCGGCGTGAACTTGTCGCCTGCAGTATAGGCCACACCGGGAAGGCCGAGGATCCTTTCGGAGAGGCAGCGTTCGGGCGCTACATGCAGGACACGCAGTCCGGACCGGAGCACCTTGCGTTCCTGGAGGAACAGCCAGGTCATGCGCGCACGTTCGCGCGAGCCACAGAACGGGCACAGCACATGGGGGCGCGGTGGAGTGCCCGAAGGCAGGTAGGCGATGGCCCCACGCTCGCAGATGGGGCAACACACCGTATCGCCGGCCAGGACCTGCCTTCTGATCAGCGCACGAAGGCCGCTGGGGAGAAGGCGGGCGATCCAGCTCATCGACGCATGGAAGGTGGTACGGAGGTGCTTAGATGGCGTTCGCCCCGAGCAGCAGGGCGGGCTCTTCGAGCAGATCCTTCACCGTGTTGAGGAAGGCGGCACCGGTGGCTCCGTCGACCACGCGGTGATCGCAGCTCAAGGTCACCTTCATGGTATGTCCGATCACGATGGCCCCATCCTTCACCACGGGTTTCTCCACGATGCCTCCCACCGCGAGGATGCACGCATCGGGGGGGTTGATGATGGCGGTGAACTCCTCGATACCGAACATGCCCAGGTTGGAGATGGTGAAGGTGTTCCCCTCCCAATCCTGCGGCTGGAGCTTCTTCTCCTTGGCCCGCTTGGCGAGGTCGCGCACCTCGGCACCGATGGTCCGCAGTGGTTTGCCATCGGCGAAGCGCACCACGGGCACGAGCAATCCTTCATCCACGGCCACGGCCACGCCGATATGCACGTGTTCGTTGTACCGGATCCGGTCGCCGAGCCAGCTGCTGTTCACCTTGGGGTGTTGCTTCAACGCCACGGCACACGCCTTGATCACCAGGTCGTTGAACGAGATCTTGTCGGGTGCGACCTGCTTGTTGATGGCCTCGCGGACGCCCATGGCCCGCGCCATATCCATCTCCATGGTGAGGTAGAAGTGCGGCGCGGAGAACAGGCTCTCGCTCAGTCGGCGCGCGATGGTCTTGCGCATCTGGCTCACCGGCACCTCCTCGAACCGCTCCACCTGCGGTGCAGCGAACATGCCACCTCCGAAATTCTCGATATCCTGCTTGATCACCCGACCGTCGGGTCCACTCCCGGCCACCCGGGCGATATCGATGCCCTTCTCCTCCGCCAGTTGCTTGGCCAGCGGACTGGCCTTCACGCGGCCATTGCTGGCCGGTGCGGGCTTGGCTTGGTGAGCGCGAGCGGCCGGTGCGGGAGTCGGTGCAGGGGTGGGAGCCGGGGCAGGAGTGGGTGCCGGGGCCACAGGCGCTGGCACCTTGGTGTGCTCCTGTGCCTTGGGCTTCTCCTCCACCTTCGGCGAAGCGGCGGCCTCGCTGGCCAGCAGGGCGGTGATGTCCTCTCCGGCCTTGCCCAGCACCGCGAGCACGCTATCGACCGGTGCGGTCTTCCCTTTCTCCACGCCGATGTGCAGCAGCACGCCATCGGTGAAGCTCTCGAACTCCATGGTGGCCTTATCGGTCTCGATCTCCGCGAGCACCTCGCCGCTCTTCACGGCATCCCCCACCTTCTTGTGCCAGGCGCTCACCACCCCTTCGGTCATGGTGTCGCTCAACTTGGGCATACGTACGATCTCGGCCATGGTATTTCAAGCGCCGTTCCCCGGCGCAGCTGTTCAGTCCTTTTCGAATGGGTAGTCCTTGTCGGTGTACACGTCGTTGTACAACTCGTCGGCACTGGCCATGGGGCTCTCCTCGGCGAACTTCACCGCCGCCTCCACCTCCTTCTTCACGGCGTCATCGATCGCCTGCAATTCAGCCTCGCTGGCCCATTTGTTCTTCAGGATCGTATCCTTCACCCCTTCGATCGGGTCCTGCTTCTTGTACTCCTCCACCTCTTCCTTGGAGCGGTACTTCTGCGGGTCGCTCATGCTATGCCCCTTGTAGCGATAGGTCTTGATATCGAGCAGGTACGGCCCGTTCCCGGCGCGCACATGTTCGCACGCCTTGGCGATGGCCTCATGCACGTCCTCACAGCGCATGCCGTTCACCCCTTGGGCTGGCATCCCGTAGGAAAGGCCCAGCGTGCTGAGGTCGTGCATGTTGGTGGTGCGCTCCACGCTGGTGCCCATCGCGTAGTTGTTGTTCTCCACGATGAAGATCACGGGCAGCTTCCAGGTCATGGCCATGTTGAAGGTCTCGTGCAGGATCCCCTGCCGTACCGCACCGTCGCCCATCATGCACAGCGTCACATGGTCCTCTCCCCGATACTTGTCGGCGAAGGCGATGCCCGCCCCCAGGCCGATCTGGCCTCCAACGATACCGTGCCCGCCGAAAAGGTGGCGCTGCTTATCGAAAAAGTGCATGCTGCCCCCCTTGCCCTTGCTGGTGCCGGTGAGTTTACCGAACAGCTCGGCCATGACGTTCTTGGCGGGGGTGCCGAGCACCAGTGGATGGCCATGATCCCGGTACCCGGTGATCATCCGGTCGGTGGGGCGGATCGCGGTGACCATGCCGGCCAGGATGGCTTCCTGCCCGATGTACAGGTGGCAGAAACCACCGAACTTCTGCATGGTATAGAGCTGGCCCGTCTTCTCCTCGAAACGGCGCATCAGGATCATATCCTTGAACCACCGGAGGTACGTCTCCTTGCCGAAGGTGCCTTGCACGTCTTTCGCGGGTTTGCTGCGCTTTTCAGCAGCGGCTGTCTTGGTGCTCATGAGCGAAGGGCAAATATAGCCCACTGCTCTCCATCGGGCATTCGTGGCAACCCAGGCGCGGGGGCCGTGAGGGGGCCATTGCCCGGGATGCCTGGGAGCGTGTATCAACCGTTCAGGAACGAGCCGTCGAAAGCCAAAGGCAGAAGCTGCGAAGCACGACGCACCTCATACACCGGTCCATTGGGCACGGCCATCAGCAGGCGCAGCGGTTCTCCCTTCTGGCGCACCTCCTGTTCCAAAAGGGCTTGACGGCAGATGCCACAGGGCGTTACCGGGCGCTCGGCGGTGGCCGCAGGCACCACAATGGCCATGGTCTCCGCCACACCATGGGGGTCGAAGGCCATGGCGGCATGCAGGGCGGTGCGTTCGGCACAGGTACCGGCCGGGTAGGAGGCGTTCTCCTGGTTGCTACCGGTCACCACCCGGCCATCGCGCATGCGCAGGGCGGCTCCCACTTGGAAGTTGGAGTAGGGCGCATAAGCCCGCAGCGCAGCCTCGTGCGCAGCCATCAACAACGCCTGATCCGCCTCCGGTAGTTCCTGGGCGGAGCTGTGGCTGATGTACTCCAGATGCACGTTGCCGATACTGGACATGGTTCGGGTATAAGGGGTTAAAAATAAGAAGGTGCGCCCGCTCATCAAACCATGCCGTAGCTTCTCCGTCGTACCGTTCCGTAGTTTTGGCCTCCTTTAGCCCCATGGATACCACGGCACAGCTCCTCCAACGCTTCCAGGCGATCTCCTTGTCGGAGATGGACGGGGTGAAGTTGCAGGACCGTGTGGACACCAAGTACGTCTTCGGAGAGCATGAACTGCCGGAAGTGCTCGAAGCCATGTTGCCGCACTACCGGCTACTGGAGGTCGACGGCGTTCGTGGCACCCATTACCGCAGCCTCTATTTCGACACCCCCGACCTGCAACACTACCAGGCCCATCACAACCAGCGCACCTTCCGGTGTAAAGTGCGGTTCCGCGAATACCTCGGCAGTGGGTTGGTCTTTCTAGAAGTGAAACGAAAGACCGGACGTGGGCGCACGGACAAGAAGCGGCTCAAGGTCGATGCGATCCCCGATCGGCTAACGCCCGAACAGCAGGCGTTCATTGCAAGGACCAGCCGGAGCGATGCGCCCCTGGAAGCCACCCTTTGGAACCACTTCACCCGGTACACCTTTGTGAGCAGGACCTCCCCGGAACGGCTCACGATGGACATCGCCCTGCGCTACGCCACCGTATCCGATCGCAGCCGCGACCTGGGGGCCATCGTCATCGCCGAACTGAAACAGGAACGGGCGGACCGCACCTCGCCGTTCGTACGCATCATGCGCCAGCGTGTCATCGCGGCATCGGGCATGAGCAAGTACTGTGTGGGCCAGCTACTGCTGGGCCGCAACGTGAAACAGAACACCTTCAAAGCCGTACTGCTGAAGCTGGACAAGATCCGCCAAGCAGCCTGAGCACCTACCTGCAGCCATGAAAGTATTCGGAATGCCGCTCATCCACGCCGACATGTGGGAGCTCCTGTTCAAGTTCGGGGTCAACACCTTGGTACTCTTCGTCCTGATCCGGTTGATCTACTACCCGATCCACCGCAAGAAGGACTACCTGTTCACGTACTTCCTCTTCAACACACTGATCTTCTTCCTGTGCGTGCTCTTGAACAGCGTGAAGCTCAGCATCGGCTTCGCCTTCGGCCTGTTCGCCATTTTCGGGGTGCTCCGCTACCGCACCGAGCAGATCAGCATCAAGGACATGACCTACCTGTTCGCCACGATCAGCGTAGCGGTGATCAACGCGTTGGCGAGCAAGAAGGTGAGCCTGGCAGAACTGCTGTTCACCGATGGCATGATCCTCTTGATGACCTACGCGCTGGAGCATGTCTGGCTCACCCGCCACGAGGCCATGAAGTTCTTGATCTACGAGCGGATCGACCTGATCAAACCGGAGAACCGGGCGGCGCTCTATGAGGACCTGCATGCGCGCCTTGGCGTGAAGACCTCGCGCGTGGAGATCGGCAAGATCGACCTGCTGAAGGATACGGCCGAGCTGAAGGTGTTCTTCTTCGAGGACGAACAGGGCCACGGCTCCTTTGTCCAGGGCGCTCCGGACGACGGCGATGATTAGTGGCGGGGCACCGCCCGTTGGCTACACCGGGCCCTGATCACCGGCAGGGGTATGGATCACGGTGTACGGAGGACCATGGCCACGGCATGTGCCACCACGCCCTCCTTACGGCCCACGAAGCCCATGGTCTCGTTCGTCGTGGCTTTGATGCTCACCGCATCCTCATTGACCTGGAGTAGTTCGGCCATCACCGTGCGCATGGCCGGAACGTGAGGCATGATCTTCGGACGTTCAAGAACGAGCGTGGAGTCCACATTACCCACGCGCCAACCCTGCTCGGCCAACATACGCACCACCTCCTTCAACAGCAGTTTGCTGTCCGCCCCCTTCCAGCGCGCATCGGTATCCGGGAAATGGCGTCCGATATCGCCCATGGCCACGGCACCGAGCAACGCATCGCACACCGCATGCAGCAGCACGTCGGCATCGGAATGGCCCAGTGCGCCCACCTCATGCGGCACCCGCACACCACCAAGCCAGAGCTCGCGCCCTGCCACCAAGCGGTGTACGTCAAAGCCGAAGCCGACCCGGAACATCACTCGGTGGGCTTGGCCTTCTTGGACTTGTCGAACTTGAACCCGAGGGTGAAGCGCAGGGTGTTCGCCAGCGGACTGCGCTGCGTGTTGGCGATCAGGTAGCTCAGGTCCAGCGTGAAGATGCTGTATTTCACACCGGCCCCGAGGGTGAAGTACTTGCGGTTGCCCTTGGTGTAGTGCTCCCAGAAATAGCCCGTACGGAAGGCGAACTGCTCGGCATACCAATACTCGAATCCGCCCGCCAGATTGATCTCCCGCAACTCTTCGCGCAGGCGGCTGCCACTTTCCACGTAGGGTTTCCCGTTATCGTCGTAGCCCACGTTCCCAGGCGCATCGGTGAACGAACCCAGGATCCCGTTCACCACACCCACGTTGGGGTCACGTCCGCTGGCCACCTGATAGTTCCCGGTCACCGGGTCCAGGATCAGGGCACCGTTCTCATCCAACAGGTACACTGGAGGCGTAGGCACCAGCAGCTTGTTCACGTCCATGTTGAACGCGATGCTGTTGTACTTATCCAACTCCATCTTCAACGAGGGCCCGATCCGCAGGTTGATGGGGATGAAGTTCTGGGCGGCGGTCTCCGTGTAGGACATCTTCCCTCCGATGTTCGAAATGTTCGCCCCGAAAGCAATGGTGGCATCCTTGCCGCCGAGCTGGGCCTGATCATTCATATAGAAGAAGGACACATCGGCCGCCACGGTCTGCCCGGCCTTGGAATTGGCCCCCTGCACGCTGATGCCGCCGGTGAGGTTACTGTTGACATAGCGTATGGCGATGCCTCCGGAGAACTTGTCGCTGAACTTCTGCGCGAAAGCCAGGTCCACGGCGAACTCGGCCGGCTTGAAATCGCGGATGGTGGAACCGTTCACATCGGTGAACAGGATGCTCCCCAGGTTGAAGTACCGGAGCGACCCACCGATGGCGCTGCGTTTGTTGCTCAAGCGCTTGTAGCCCGACAGGTAGGCCAGGCTCATGTCCGGCACCAGGTTGCGCAACCACGGGCTATAGCTCATGCTGAACTCGCCGTCGTTCTCGGCGAAGGCCAGCTTGGAGGGGTTCCAGTGGATGGCGTTCGCATCGGGGCTGATGGCCACACCGGCATCGCCCATGCCTCCGGCCCGGGAGTCGGGCGAGATGAGCAGGAAGGGCACCGCGGTGGTGATGGTGTTCAACTGGTCGTTGCACTGCTGTCCAGCGGCTCTGAACTGGGGATCACAGGGCTGTGCGAAAGCTGCGGATGGCAAGAATGCCCCGAGGGACAGGATCGTGCAGGCAAGGAGTGGCCGGGCAAAGGTCATCAGCTTGGGGTCGGAAAAAAGGATGCCAAAGATACGTTGATCACCAGGGCTTTATTGCATTAGCGCAGGATCACCAACTTCTCGAACTTCTCGGCCTTTTCCCCATCCGGAGTTGCCACCTGGAGGCGATAGACGTAAACCCCCCGGCCCAGCTTGTCGCCGAAATCGTCCAACCCGTTCCAAGCCAGGCCCTCGCTGCGGTAGCCGTCACAAGCCAATTGTCGGCTCAGCGTCTTCACCAGACGCCCGCTCACGGTGAACACCTGCACTTGAACATCGAGGTTGGTGCAAGGGCGGTTATGCTCGAAATAGAACTCGGTGTGCGTGGAGAACGGGTTCGGGTAATTGAGCACATGATCCAAGGCCAACTCCTCCGAAGAGGTCACCACGAATTCGGTGTTCGCTTCCGAGGAATTGTTGAATACGTCCCAGGCCTTCAACCGCAGGGTGTGGGTCCCCTCGGTCAGGTCGCTCAGCCTGTACCGCACCTCGCCGCTCTTATACGTGTCCAGGTCGGCCTGGTACTGATCGTTGAGGACGATGGCTTGGTCGGTATTTTCATCCAGCACCGCCAGAAGATCGTGGCCGATACTGGTACCCACGGTGTTGATACCGTTCTCGTCGAACAACTTGGCGTAGAGCAAAGGGGATCGATCGGTGATGCCTCCGCGCACGAAATCGTCGTCGTTCATATACAGCTGTACCCGTGGCCCGACCTCGTCCGCGGCCACGTCCGTCGCTGTACCCCCGACCAAGGGGGCTTCGGTGTACCCGCTGGCATTGGTGGCGCCATTCTCGGCATAGCAACTCACCCGGCCGGGTCCGACCTGATAGTTGATATCCTTGGGGACCACGAAGGTGAACGCGAAGCGACCGTTGACCACGGAAGCGCGCCCCCGGTAGATCACGTTCTTGCGCATACGGAAGGAGAACGCTCCCCCACCATCATTGGCCAAGGTCTGTTGCTGCAAGACCTTGTCAAACACCGTGGGCACCACCACCCCGTTGAAATCCTCCAGGGGTTGCCCGTTACCATTGTCCACGAAGCCTTCAATGCGCACGGTGGCCAAAGCCTTCAAGGTATCCACGGCATTGCCGAGGGTATCGGTAACAGCGGTGATGGTGAGCTCATTGTTGGGTAGCGCCAACCGCATGCTGGGGTCACCCAAGAGGCAGAAGTTCATGTGGTTGAACGAATTGGGGTCGCTGGTCGCGATCTGGCGCTTGGTCCGGCGATGGATATCGCCCAGCCTTGCGGTCCGGCCCAGCTCGTCCGTGCGCTCGAACACATGGTCGTAGAAGCAGTTCCCCAGGTTGAAGTTCTGCAACGAATAGGCCAGGCGCGAGGTGGTCATCAGGGCGATGCCGCCGCCGTCGGGGTTCAGCAACACCAGTTCGCCGGCCGAGGTACGTGCCGGATCGTCCCAGCGGGAGAACTCGCAGGTGGCGGTCATGAACAAGGGCAGTCGCTCGCCGTTGGTCCAACCGAGGATGGTGGTGTTATCCAGGAACCGTTCATGGGCCCAACCCACCTCGCCACCGTGTCCGATATAGTTCACCAGAAGCAGGCCCTTCTCCACCGCCTCGCGCAGATCGATGTTCGCCTGTGGATAGCGGGCACCACCCGGGGTGCTGATCTGCTGGTAGGCGTCCAGGAAGATCTTATCCACGTTCAGGCGGGGCTCCTCGGCCACCACGCGTTGTGCCAAACTCTCGCTCTGGCTCATGTGTATGGTGGACTCGAAGACTTCGCCGTTCTGGTCGTCGGAGGCGAAGAGCACATGGGTGCGCCAGTCGGGAATACCGGCATCACCACTGGTGGAGCAACTGCTGCCCGTGCCGCTCAAATTGTGCATCTGGTCATACCGCAGGATCTTATTGACCACCGCATTGGCCTGATCCACGGTGCTCACCGGCAGCCTGCCGATCCCGATGTCGACCAGATCACCGGTCCATTCACCTTCTTGGGGGTCGAGGAAGCCGAAATAATCGTCGGTACTGTATGATTTCCCCGGGTCCATCACGTTCACCGTTTGGTACGAGGGTATCCAGTTCTGGTTGACCGCGGTGGTGGAGATGTTGTTGTAGGAGCCATCACCGAAAAGGAGCAGGTAGCGTGGGAAGTCCTCCGCGTCGGTGGCCCGTTCGTACTGCATGCGCATGAACCGCTTTATGGCCGTGGCATCGCGGGATCCACAGGAGAACTCGTTGTAGATCTGCTGGGGGCTCACCATCAGCACATCCATCCCTTCGCCCATGCGCCTTTCGGCCAACCGCGACGCCGCACTTTGGAACTCGGGTGAGCACACGATGGTCAGATCCACTCCCACAGGGGTACCGTGGAGGTTCTGGTTCGGCACACGGCCGATCGGCACCGGCTCCAGGTAACCACTGTTACGGAAAGCGATGAACTGACGCAGACTGTCCGTAGGCACCCGGAAGCGCTGCACCGAACCTTCCGTGGTCGCCGGTACCACCCGCGCCTGTGCTGGAGCGGTGATATCCCAGATCCGGTGCACCGTTTGTGCTTGCTCCACCACGAACTCGGCGACCGCGCCAGGCGCCACCGAAAGCAGGTCCCGGAACGCAAGCTGATCCCCCGACATACGCAGTTGGCGTCGGCAATTCAACTCGATGAAGTCCATCCAGGCGATCGAGGTCACCGGATCGTGCTTGCTGAAGGATACGGCGAAAGAGATCGGGCTTGCCGTGGGCAGGAACGCGAAAACACGGTCGAAGTGCTGTCCATAGGTACTGCTGTATCCCGGAGGCACACCCCGCACCCCGAAGTTGGTGGTGGGCAGGCCGGGCGCCTGCACATCGAAATAACTGTAGTTGTTGGACCCGATGGTACGAGCCGCCCCCACCACACGGACATACGCTGAATCGGACGGGATCACCCCAGGCACATTGAACGGGAAGGTGTACGAGGTGGTCACATCGAACAACTCCCCGAACCAGGTGCGCCCGCTCTTGAGCAGGTTGAGCAGATCCCGTTCGATGAACTGACGGTCGTTGAAGCCGGTGACCGTGTGGGTGGGTGCATCACTGCTAACGGCGGCCTGTTGTACCCGCACCGGTGGTTCCACATCGATGCCGATGAAATAGTGGGCGCTATCGCAAAAGACGTTCTTGGTATGCACGAACCGCCCCCCCTCCAAGCTCCACCGCTGCGGACCGCTGGCGTAGAAGATGAACTGGTCATTGGGGCCGAACATCCCGTCACCGCCATCCATCATCTCGATGGCGTTCACCTGGAGGTCCGTCGGTGGCTGCTCGTTGTTCTGGAAGGGGAGCAACCCCGTGTGGTTGCCGTACAGGTTGATCCGGTCCGAAGCCAGATCGCTCACGTCCACCCCCAGCCGTTGCAGCATGGCATGGTCCACCTTGTATACCCCATCGGCGGGCACACTGATCCGATACCAATCGCCAGAGGCCAGCCTGGATGCCGCCGGATAGCTCTTCGGGCGTGGTACCGTACCGCGGACCACATCATGCACGCGTAAACTTGCCTGCACCAGGCGTTCAACGGTCCCCGTGGTCGGGTCGCGTTTGTATGGGTCGATCACCACGGAACCTACGGTCTGCTTCCGGTGCACCCCGACCGATGTCCGGATCACCGGCTCCGCGCCTACTTCGCGCAGTGCGGGATAACGCTTCAGCATGGCCTCAGGGACCACCTCGTACACCGCGCTCTCCAGCGCCACTTGAAAGGCGGTGGTCCCTTGTGGCACGCTGATCGGAGGCGTCCACTGCGGTAGTATGCCACGTTCCACATCGTAATACACCTCGTGGGTGAGTTCGCCCTCCGCGCGTTGGTCGGTCTCCGCAATGGTCCCCCTCTTCGCGGTTCCAGAAGTGCCCTTGTTGATGGTCTCCCCCACGGCCTTGGCCCACGGCACCACACGTGTATCCATGGTCTGGGCCGTAAGGGGAAGGTGCGCCACGAGCGCGAACAGGAGTGCCGGGATGGATAGCCGATTCATGAACAGTGATGAACAGGTTTTCAACAGATCGGACCGAAAGTACTACCTTCGACCCTTGCGTTCTTGGAACACCCCACCAACGGCAAGGCAAGATCGATATTGCCAAGGGATGGGCAACCGTAACGGGAATGGCTTCGTATACTTGGCGCTTGCAGGAAAGCCTCGATGATAACGAGCATGAAGGAATGGACCGTTAGGCGTGCGGCCCTCGGGTGTGCACTGATCGTGTTAACGGTCTTGTCGGCTACGGCCCAAGACCCACAATTCACCCAGTTCTATGCCAATCCCCTGTACCTGAATCCCGCGTTCGCCGGTACCGCGCGGTGCCCCCGGGTGGTGATGAACTACCGCAACCAATGGCCTGCCCTCACGGGCACCTTCGTGACCACGAGCGCCAGCTACGACCAGCATGTGGATGGCATGAATGGCGGGTTAGGCCTATTGGTGACCCACGACCAGGCCGGCAAGGGTACCCTCAACACCACCACTGTGAGTGGTATGTACAGCTACCAGCAGGCCATTTCGAGGAAATTCTCCATGAAGGTAGGATTCCAAGCAACCTACTTCCAAAAGTCGTTGGATTGGAGCAAGCTCATCTTCGGCGACCAGATCGACCCACGCCGCGGGGTGATCTACCAAACGAACGATGTGCCGCGTGGAGGCAGTGTGGGCAATGCCGATTTCAGCGCCGGCATCCTGGGGTATAGTGATGTGTTCTTCGTAGGCTTCGCCGCCCACCACCTCACCGAGCCGAACGAATCGTTGATCGTGGGGAGCAGCAAGTTGCCGATGAAACTGACCGGCCACGCGGGTGCCGCCATCCCCATCGGCATGAAGGGGAAGTATGGAGAGGCCCGTACCCGGATCTCACCCAACGTACTATACCAGCAACAAGCTGCGTTCCGTCAGTTGAACCTGGGTCTGTACGTGGATCACGGTCCGATCACCGCCGGTGTATGGTACCGCACACGCGACGCCTTCATCGCCCTGATCGGCTTCCACGTGGAGAAGTTCAAGTTCGGTTACAGCTACGACGTGACCACCTCGAAACTGACCACGGCAACGGCAGGCTCCCACGAGATCAGCATGCAGTTGATGTTCAACTGCAAACCCAAGAAGCGTCGCTTCCGCGTGGTGGCCTGCCCAACCTTCTAGTATTCAGAACCTGCAACGAAATCACGATAGGAACATGAACCAGCTCCAGAACATCGCGTTGATCACGGTGGGTGCTGCCATCCTCAGCGGGTGCCAGTTCGAAAAGAGCGGTGCCACCGGTTGGAACTACAACGACTCCAAGAACGGCGGGTTCGAGAAGACCGAATTCGTCGAACAGGAGAACGGCCCGGGCCTGATCCTGATCGAAGGGGGCCAGTTCACCATGGGGCGTGTCACCGACGACCTGCGCCACGAATGGGACATGATCCCCCGTACGGTCACGGTATCCTCCTTCTATATGGACGAAGTGGAGGTGACCAACTTCTATTGGCTCGAATACCTCTACTGGCTGGACCGGGTCTTCGCGGCCGACTACCCCGAGATCTATAAAAAGGCCCTACCGGACACCTTGGTATGGCGTAGCAAACTGGCCTTCAACGAGCCTTACGTGGAATACTACCTGCGGCATCCGGCCTACCGCGACTACCCCGTAGTGGGGGTGAACTGGCTACAGGCCAACGACTATTGCGCATGGCGTACCGATCGGGTGAACGAGGTGATCCTGATCCGCGAGGGGCTCTTCGAACACTACCCCAACCAGATCAACGAGGATCATTTCACCACCGACGCCTACCTGGCCGGCCAGTACGAGAGCGGCAAGAAGGTCGATGGTGTGCAGGACTTCAACCCCAACAAGGACACCCGGAACATCCGCATGGAGGATGGCGTGTTGCTGCCGCGCTACCGGCTCCCCACCGAAGCGGAATGGGAATATGCGGCCTATGGCCTGGTGGGCAACACCGTGGACGAGCGCGTAGTGGAACGTAGGATCTACCCCTGGAACGGCCACTGGGTACGCTACGACAGCCGCAAGAAAGGCGGTGCCTTCTACGGCGACTTCCGCGGCAACTTCATGCGTGGCCGTGGCGACTACATGGGTGTTGCAGGAAGCCTGAACGATAATGCAGACGTGACCGCACCAGTGTTCAGCTACTGGCCCAACGACTACGGCTTGTACAACATGGCCGGCAACGTGAGCGAATGGGTGATGGACGTGTACCGTCCCTTGAGCCCCGAGGACAAGGACGACTTCCGCCCCTTCCGTGGCAACGTGTTCAAGACCAAAGTGCTCAACAGCGACGGCGTGGTGCAGGACAAGCACGACATCGTGGTGTACGATGTGGACGGCATCAAGTACTACCTCACCGAATTCCAGACCGTGATGCAAGGCCGTGCCACGGACGAGGAGGCCGCGTTGATCGACGAGCTCCTGGCCGCCATCGATCAGGCCATCGAGTTCAACAACACCCGCAAGCAGGATGCCGCCATGCAACGGGTGCAGGACATGATCGACAACATCAAGGGCAAGGACCTGGAGATCTGTCCGAAGCTGCTGAGCGGTATCAGCGACTACCAGAGCGACCAGCCCGGCGATGTGCGTGTACGGAACGTAACCGTAGAGGAGAACATCGACCGCCGGAACTACCGCGCGAGCGACAACATCGACTTCCGCGACGGCGATGTGGAGAGCAGCATCTACTTCGAGAACCCCGAGTTCGAAGGCAACGCGATGTACGACTGGGGCAAGACCAGCCTGGTGAACGATCGCAGCCGCGTGTACAAGGGCGCCAGCTGGGCCGACCGCATCTACTGGGCCAGCCCCAGCACCCGCCGCCACCTCGACGAGCGCCAGAGCACGGCCACCATCGGCTTCCGCTGTGCCATGACCCGCGTGGGCAGCCCCCGCGGCCTGGGCGACGACAAGAACAACAAGAAGCTGGACAAGAAGCGCTGATCGCCCACACACCTAATTTGGACCCCCGGCCTCCCGCCGGGGGTCTTCATTTCATGCCTGCCCACACCACCATCGCGCAGCTCCATCAACGCTTGTCCCATTGCTCGGGAACGAGCACGGACACACGATCCATCCAGGCCGACAGTCTCTTCTTCGCCCTGAAGGGACCGAACTTCGATGCCAACACCTTCGCCAAGGACGCCCTAGCACAAGGGGCGCGCTACGCCGTGGTGGACGATCCCACCGTGGTGCAGGACGACCGGTATCTACTGGTGCCCGATGTGCTCCAGGCCCTCCAGGACCTGGCCCGCCACCATCGCCGCCAGTTCGACATCCCCTTCATCGGCATCACCGGCACCAACGGCAAGACCACCACCAAGGAACTGGTGCACGCCGTGCTCAGCGCCGATCGGCCCACCCTGGCCACCAGCGGCAACCTCAACAACCACATCGGCGTGCCCCTCACCTTGCTCAAGCTGAAGCCGGAGCACCGCATCGCCATCATCGAGATGGGGGCCAATAAACCGGGCGACATCGCCGAACTATGCGCCATCGCCGAGCCCACGCACGGGCTGATCACCAACATCGGCAAGGCCCACCTCGAAGGCTTCGGAAGCCTGGAGGGCGTGGTGCGCACCAAGACCGAGCTCTACGCCTGGCTGCGTGAACACGACGGCATCGCCTTCGTGCACGGGGATGACGCCCTGCTGATGGAAAAGAGCGGAGACCTGCAACGCATCACCTACGGCACCACCGATGGGCTCAACACGCGCGGCAACGCCGTGGAAAGCGAAGACCCCTGCATGGAGCTGGTGTTCGACGACCACCTTCGCGAGCACGGGCATTACCACATCGGCACGCAGCTGATCGGCAACTACAACGCCCCCAATGCGCTGGCCGCCGTCTGCATCGGCCGCCAATTCGGCGTGCCGGATGAAGTGATCACCAAGGCCCTTTCCGCCTACACGCCCAGTAACAACCGCTCGCAGTTCAAGGACACCGGCCGCAACCAGCTCGTGCTGGACGCATACAACGCCAACCCCACCAGCATGGCGGCCGCGTTGGAGAACTTCGCCAAGTTGCCGGGTGCCAAGCCCAAGCTGGCCATCCTGGGCGACATGCTGGAACTGGGCGGGGCAAGCCGCGCGGAACACACCGCCATAGCCGCCTTGGTGGACCGGCTGGGGCTACAGGCCTTGCTCGTCGGCAAGGAATTCATGCAGGCCGTGGGCGATGCCCGCTGCCATGCCGATGCCATTGCTTTGGCCGCCGTTTTGAAGGCCGATCCGCCCACAGGCAAGGTGATCCTGGTGAAAGGATCGCGGGGGATCAAATTGGAGACCGTGGTCGGCATGCTGTGAGGCCCCCTTCCTCGCACCTTATCGGCGCTACCTTCATGCTCCGCTAACCGCCCGCCGATCGCATGGCCTACCATACCATCGAGGCGAACTTCGGGCACAACCGCGCGTGGATCCAGGAACAACTGCAGGCCGATCCGGACCACTTCACCAAACGCTCGGCCCGGTAGGTCCCCCAATACCTGATCATCGGTTGTTCGGACAGCCGGATCACCAGCGAAGCCATCAGCTACGCCGAGCCGGGCGACGTGTTCATCCACCGCAACATCGCCAATGTGGTGCCGGTCAACGACCTGAACGTACTGTCCCGCAAAGCACCACATCCGCGTGATGGGCAACGCCGTTCGCGGCGCTGTGAAGGCCACGTCCGGCCGAACGGCATCAGCGTATCTTGCACTCATGGCCAGGCCGATAAGTTCCCCTGTTCCTGCCGAGGTTTGGCCTTCGGACGTGGTGTTCCAGCCTGCCGTACACCGTGAACGGGCGGTGATCCTGGTCCGCTTCCCGTACAATGCGGAACTCATTGCCCGGGTGAAACAGCTGCCCGGTGCCCGCTGGTCGCGCAGCCTGAAAGCCTGGTATGTAGCGGACAATGCCGCATACCGCCAGCAATTCGGCCTGCACGAAAAGCCGATCGCCCCGGAGGTTCCGGCCCATCTATCCCCGGAAAATGCGGCGGCCATGCAGCGCTTCCTGGACACCCTCCGGCTGAAAGGCTACAGCCCCAACACGGAACGCACCTACCGGAATGAGTTCGCCCGATTGCTCCAAGCTCTGGGTTCCACCCCGGTGGACTCCCTCACGCCCGAAAGGTTCCGCAGCTACCTGCTGTACTGCATCAACGAGCTCAAGCTGGGCGAAGCCACCCTCCACAGTCGGCTCAACGCCATCAAGTTCTATGTGGAACAGGTCTTGCGTCGGGAAAAATTCTTCGCGGACATCCCCCGGCCCAAGAAACCGCGTACCTTACCCAAGCACCTCAGCCCTCAGGACGTGAAACGGCTCTTCGACCATACGCCGAACCTGAAACACAACACCATGC